>Ga0073934_10012025_pt1 | contig 10307 bp, 7 predicted proteins | sample LarsenN4metaG_FD_76834 | JGI IMG/M metagenome (GOLD analysis project Ga0073934, IMG submission 76834) | Hot spring sediment bacterial and archeal communities from British Columbia, Canada, to study Microbial Dark Matter (Phase II) - Larsen... ... | reverse complement strand
TCGTCGTCGAAGTCGCCGTCGAGATAACTAACCCCACCGGCCTCCCAGCGCACGGCACCCTCGACGCGGCCACCGCGCTCCTCGGCGGTTCCGCCGACACGTGCGACGACCACGCGTTCCGAGTCTCCGCCTTCCTGGACGCGCGCGAGGTTGTCCGAGTGCCCCATGCTCACGTCGACGCCGAGGTCGGCGCGAGCGTTGCTGTGCGGTAACAACGGGCTCCACGCGGCCAACAGCAGCAGTTGCCGCAAAACGACTCCTTTACCCATATCGACCCAGCGCGTACTCGGCCTATTCAGCCGGCCGAGTGGTCGTTTGCAGTCTCGCCCGATTTCGCGCCGCCATACTGTCCATAGTAGTAGTTCGCTTCCGGGGCGCTTGCGCCGTTCAAAACGAGCCCTATCGGTTTCGACGGATCGAGCCGATTCAGCGCCTCCAACACGAGCGCGCGCGGCGTACGGTTGGCACGCACGACGAATACGACTTGTCCCGCGAGCGCTGCGAGCACCGGCGATTCGTTCGTCAGGAGCAAGGGCGAAGAATCGATGAGGACCAACGTATGAGGGAGATCTTCGACCAGCCTCTGCACGACCTGCCGCATGCGCTGGCTTCCGAGAAGCTCGGCGGCGTCCGACCGCTCGGTGCCCGCGGGCATGAAGTAGAGCCCGTCGACGGAGGTTTTCCATATGGCCTCCTCGAATGGCACGGCGCCATCGGCGAGTAAGTTCGTCAATCCGTGACTCGAAGCGAGCCCGAGCGCCGTGGAAAGATCGGGTTTGATCGTGTCGGCGTCCACGAGCAACACCGAAAAATCCCGCTCCGCCGCCATGCTGAGGGCAAGGTTGAAGGTCGTCAGCGACTTGCCCTCGCCCGGGGCGGCGCTCGTCACCAGAACGATGGTTCCGCCCACCGCATGGTCGGCCAACCGTCCTGCTGCGCGGTCGATCAGCGGCCGCTTGATCTGGCCGAACTCGCGTTTGCCGCGGTCCTCCGCCCAGGCGCGCACGCCGCGACGGTTGAGCGTCGCGGCACTGAGCTTGACGCGCTGCGTCGTGTTCAGCGTGAATGCGCGGAGTGTCTCGCTCGCCGCCACGGCGGCCGCTCGCCGCTCCGTGGCAGCCGAGCCGGCCGGGCCAGCCCTTCTCTCCCGTTGGAGCTTGTGCAGCGCGTCTTCGATCCTGCTCATCGGGCCTCAGGCCACAAGGCCCTGAATCGCGCTCGTCGCGGCTTCACGCACGGCGATCAGCACTATGAACGTTACGAACAGCAGCACAGCGGAAGCGGCGAGGCCGAGAATCTGCACTCGCGTCGCCGCCCGCTCGGCGGGCGTCTCGATCAACGTGACGCTGCCGAGCACGGGAAGGTCGGTGAACTCGCGCAGCGTCTTAACCGAGGCGAACACCGGGCTCAGCAAGCTCAACAGATAAGCCACGGCGCCGCCGACGCCAAACCCGAGAATCGGCAGGGCCGCGAGGATCAACAACCGGTTCGGCGTCGTCGGCTGGAAAGGCGCGATCGGTGGCTCGATGACGCTGAAGTTCGAATCGTCGGCGACAGCTGACGTGCCGAGCCGCTCTTGTTCCAAGCGCCGGACGAGCTCGTCGTGAATGGCTTTCACCTGGTCGTAGTCGCGGACGAGGCCGGCGAGGCGCGCCTCTACCTCTGGGATGACTTCGATGCGGGCCTGGAGCTCGTTGACGCGACGGCGCTGTTCGTCGATTTGGCTCTCAAGCTCTGCGACTTCCACTTTCGTATCGTTCAGGGCGATCTGTAGCTGCTGGTAGACCGGATTGGTGGCGAGCGCGGAACCTTCGAAGCCGCTGCCGGAGGCAGCCAGCGCCGTCAGCAGGTCCTGCCTTTGTTCATAGAGCCGCTCGAGCTGCTGCCGAGTGGAGACGACGTCGGGATGTTCGTCCGTAAAGCGCAGCAAGTAATCGGCTTGCGCCGTTTCGAGCTCGTCGATGCGGGCCTGAAGGGTCCCAAGCGGGCCCGCGGGTGCAGCTGCAGTTGCACCGGGCGTCGAAACACCGGGCGGCAGCGACGGGTTCTCGTTCATGAGCTGAGCGCGCAGCGCTTCTTGCCGGTTCAATGCCGTGCGGAGCTGGGATTCGAGCTCGTCGAGCTGCTGCATGTTCGTCTGCAGGCGCATGAAGTAGTCCCCCGCCTCGCTCGGCAGGAGCCCCACGTTGTCGCGCTTGAACGCTGCGATGGCCTGCTCTCTCTCGGCCAGCTTCTGCTGGTACTCCGCAATTTGCTGCCCGAGAAAGCCCCTCGCGACCTCGGACGCACCCTGCCCACCCCGGACGACGTCGCGAACGAACGTGCTGAGCAGCGTATCCACGACAGCAAGGGCGGTATCGCGGCTGCGCTCCCTGAAGGTAATGGTCAACGTGCTATCAGTAGGCTGGCGAGGGTCCGCACCGCGGGGGCGCGTCTCCGTGATGCTGATCCGCTGCCGCAACGAGCTCACGAGCGCGCTCAGCGCCTGCGGTGTCGTGGCGCCGAGATCGAGATCGGTCTCGCGAGCCACGGTCTCGAGCACGGGGCCGCTCAGCATCTGTTGCCGGACCCGCTCGACTTGCTCTTGCATGTTCCATTCGATGGCAACGCCGCCGATGACGTCGTCCAACCGGGAGGAGACATCGACGAAGACGACGGCGCGCGCTTCGTACTGATCGGGCCACAAGAATGTGACAACGGCACCCAGGCTGCAGAACCCCCAGGCAGCCGCCATCGCCCACCAGCGGAAGCGCCATGCGGAGGAGATCTCGGACTTCAGTGTGTTAAGCAGGTCTTCCATCGTTGCAGGAGGAACGAGTCCTCCGTCGTCAAAAATTCGATTCGGGCACGATGATGACGTCGCCGGGACGCAGCACCACGTTCTGGCTGATGTCCCCGTCCTTGATCAGGCTGTTCAAGCGCACCCGACACTCGAGCGTGTCGGCACCACTCGTTCGCACGATCGTCGCGCGGTTGCCGGCGGCGAACTCGTCGAGCCCGCCGGCGGCGACGATTGCGTCGAGGACGCGCAGTCCCTCGCGGTACGGTAAGCTTTGCGGCGCAGCGACGCTTCCGACGACTTGAATCTGGCTCGAGCCGCCGCTCTGCCGGACGATGATGTTGACCGTCGGCTCGCGGATGAATCGCGCAAGCACGGCTTCGATGTCGCGGGCCAGAGCCGTGGGCGTTTTGCCGACGGCGACCATGTCTTCGACGAGCGGCATCGACAGCCGTCCGTCCGGTCTGACCGGCACCGTCGCGGACAAGTCGGCGTTCCTCCAGACGAACACATCCAACGAGTCGCCGGCGCCGATGACGTACTCGGGCGCCGCCGCGCCCGAGGGAGCTGCACACGCCTGCAAGGGCTGTGCGCTTGACGCCGCGCATCCGGCAGCGACAAACGAGAACGCGACGAGAAATGCAATCAGTCTCATGGGCTCACCGGGAAGAATGCTTGTTTCGCGTGCGGGTGTGAACCCGGCTCCAAGGTCGACCACGCTTGTTTGGGGCCGATATTAGCGCACAACGTCGGTGCGTTATACGACATGGGTATCATTCGGAAACCGGGTCCGGGGTACGCTGCGCCTCCGCCGCGGCGACCGTCAGCGCGTTCTGCATCGACCTCAAGAAGACCTCGAGCTCGTCCTGCTCCGGGCGGCACTCCTGACGGCACGGCATGGACACCGCGACGAGCGCACCGGAGCCGGGACCCACCAGATTGTCCGCCGCTTGCCGAAGCTTCACGGCGAGCCCGCCCGTCATCGCCCGGTCTCCGACGACGTACCATGACCATACGATCCGGCGGCTGCCGTCTCCTCCGGCCGCCACCCGCTCCTCGACCGCGTCGAGCGGCGCCGTGCCGCTCGGCTCGACGCGCTGCACGGCCAGTGTCCGCAGGCCTCGACCCACGAGGAGATTCCTCTCACCGATCAGCTCCCTGCCCTGTGCGTCCGAAAGGTACACGGCGATATGGACGTCCACACGCACGTCGCCGCGGACGTAGGCCCCCGTACGTTGACCGTTTGCGCCCACGAAGACGGGCAACCAATCGGACTCGGTGGCGACCAGCAGCCACCCTTCTTGCCCCCGGGGGAGCGCGACGTCGACGGGCGCGAGCGTCCCGCCGTCCCTGAGGGCGTAGACTGCGCCGCTCGCGGCAAGCAGCAGGACGACCAGCGCGGAAGTCACGAGCGGACGCCCGCGACGCCGCTCGCGATCCGCTGCTTTGACCGCCGCGCTTTCGCGCGCGCTCGTCTCTCGGTTGGCGAGCGCGCGTCCGCACATCAGCATCGGCACCAGCGCGATCGCAAACAGCACCCAGCCGTAATAGTAATGATCGTGCTTGATCAGGTAGTGCTCCATCTGCGTCGACTCGCCGATGATGACGAGCGAAGTCACACGCACCCAATTGGTGACGATCGCAATCGCCGCCGCGCTCGCCAAGAACGCGACGCGATGATGGAGCCGTTCTAGCTGCAGATATCCGTACAGGGAGGACAGCGTGAGCGCCACGAGAAAGTAGTGGAGCCCCGCACAGCCATCCGCGATCTGGAATACACCGGCCGGGACCGTGATCAGGTTTCCTTCGACGTAGACCGGGATGTCCGCGAGATCGACGGCGAGCCTCGTCGCCATGACGGTCAAGCCCTGCAGCGCCGGAACCGCGTACTGCCAGACCGGCACGGCGAGGTAAACGAACCCGATCGGGAACGCCAACCGCAGCGCCATCCTCCATCCGGCCAGCGTCGCGGCGGCAAGGACGAGTATGAGCGGATAGGCCAGCTGCTGAATCGCGAGCACATGGGCGCCGAAGCCGACGAGCCACGCGACCACCATGACCGCGAGCAGCACGAGCGCGCCCACGCTGGGAGCCGAAGGCACGCCGGCGGCCCGTGCGCAAGCGCGCATTGCGAGCCAGATCGCCAGCGGGCCGACTAGCAGGCCGTGCGAGTAGGGCCGGTCGCTATTGCTCCAAAGGGCGAGAAAGTCGACGACCGACGGCCAGAGCGCGGCTCCCGCAAGCAGCATCGCGACCGCCGCTGGGACGCCTGCGCCGCTCGGCAGAGCGGCTCTTGGGGGGACCGGAAAAGCAAACCGCGGCGAGGACGCCACGATGTCGTCGCTGGGCGGCATCGGTCCTTACGTCGGGGAAACGCAGGGGCATTCTAGGCTCTTAGGGTTTGCGAGTGGAATGCCGTGGGCGTGAGATGTGATCCAGGTCACTTATACCGCAGCTCGCTCGGAGCACCCGCATTTTCGTGTCGAAACTTCTTACAGAATGGTCCTCGTACCGATAGAATGTCCTCGGTCCGACGGTCCGCTGACCGATCATCGCGCGGGGGCGATGGGTATGCGCAGCTGAAACGTCGTTCCCTTCCCGATGTCGCTCGTCACGTTGACGTCTCCCCCCGCCAAGCGCACCAGATAGCGGACCTGGTACGCCCCGACGCCCATTCCTCTCGCGCCTTTGGTGCTATCGAACGGGCGAAACAGCCGCTCTTTGAGGAACGTCGAATCCATTCCGCAGCCCGTGTCCGACACGGTGATTAGGAGTTCTCCGCCCCCGTTCGTCACACCGATGGTGACATTGCCCTCCGGCGAGGTCGCGTCCTGAGCGTTACGAACGAGATGCGTTAGCACGCTTTTGAGCTGGTCCCGATCCATGCTCACCCAGGCGGCTTTTCCGTCGAGCTCGATCTTCGGTATCGGCTTACGATCCGCGCATTGAGAGCGTACCGCCATGACGACTTTGGAGACGTCCACTCGACCCGGCTTGGGCCCTTCGCGAGCTCCGGTGCGAAGCTGGTCGAGCAGCCGCTTCATGCGTTCCACGCTCGAGCGAATCGTCGTGAACGCGTCGTCGATGAACTCCGGCCGGTGCTTGAAGCGCTGCGCGTTCGCGACGACGAGCTCTTGCTGGTCAATGAGGTTCTTGAGATCGTGCATCAAGAAGGTCGCCAGCTTGTTCACGGCCTCGAACTGCCGCGTCTCGGCGAGCCGCTCTTGCGCAAGCGCCTGAGCAAGAACTACGGCGACCTGTTTTCCCGCCGTCTTCAGGATATCGTGATCCTCGAAATTGAGCGGCCCAGCGCTCGGCGAGCGCACTAGGATCACGAACCCCAGCAGCGTCCCGTGGCAATCCAGCGGAACCGTGATCGAGCTCGCGGGCAGACAACCCTCGCCGGATACACCGAAGGCCGAGCCGTAGAGGTCCGGCTGCGCCGCGTACTCGTCGCTGTCGACGACCCAACCCTTTTCGGCCAGGAATGCGACGAGAGGATCTGGGATGTCGTAAAGGGTCGAGCCGACCTCTGCGGCATCGAGCGAATCCATGCGTTCGTAACGCAGCCCGTCGCGCGTGAGCCACAGCGACCCGCGCTCGCTCGCAACGATACGTGCAATCCCGTGGAGGGCGCTCGAGACGAGTTGTCGCAAATCGCCCCCGCGACCGAGGCTCGCCGTCAGCCGCAGCCACTCCTCCCGGTAGTCGTACTTGTGCCGATAGAAGTGCTTGACGAGAAAAACCTTGAACCGCGCGCGTATGCTCGCCGAGAACAACACGGGCACCAGAACGACCGCGGCCAACAGCAGGAACGCGATCTGCAGGAGCGGCCCCCATTCGCCGCCCAACGAGCGGATCACGTAGGCGATGATGCCCATCGCCAGCAGGTAGATGCCTACAGCGACGAGGCTCGCCGTATAGAACGTCACCTGGCGAGACACGAACAACGCGCGTTCCCATTCCTGTCGCCGCTTGGCCGCAAGCAACAGGAACGGCGTCAACGCGGCGTTCACGATGCCTTTGCTCTCCCACAAAAAGGGCGTTAGCCCGTCGAGCAACGTCGCCTGCGCGTAGACGACGACGTCGACGACGAAGATGCCGCCGAGCGCGATGCTGAGAAACCTGAGACTGCGGCGCTCGTCGTCGCGTGCATTACGGAAGACCTGCTCAACGACGAGCAACCCGATCAACGACGCACCGAGCAGCGACGGAAACACCGTTCCCCCGAGCGTCGATTCCGAGCCCAACGCCGCTCCGGCCAACGCCGAGGCGCCCAACGCGCCCGCGGTTGCCGCGTAGAGACCACGCGGCGTCCAGCGCGTTGGCCCCCCCGTCAAGGTGAGCCACGAGAGCACGCACCCGATCCAAACGAGCAAGTGCAACGCGTCGAGACCGACGAGGGCAACGAACGGGACGTACCCCGTCAGCAACAGCACAGCGACGGCGATGCCCCACGCGCTCGAGACGCCGGCCGCCGCCGTGAGCCAAGTCGCGGGGCGGCTCCCGGGATTGCTGAGGAGAAGCATGATCGTCACGGCGGCGTAAGCGACGCCTGCCAAGGCATAGCTTGCGACGCCGAACCACGCGACGTTCCCCTCCACCGCTACCGCGCCCCCTTGCCCCAGAGTACGACCTCGGTCGTCTGCAGCAGCACCATCAAATTGAAAATCAGGCTCTTGTGCTTGATGTAGTAGAGATCGTACTGCAGCTTCTCGAGCGCATCACGATCCGAAGACCCGTACGGATAGCAGAGTTGCGCCCACCCCGTGAGCCCCGGCTTCACGACGTGGCGCTCGTGGTAATAGGGAATCGACTGCGACAACCGCGCGACGAACTCCGGGCGCTCGGGGCGCGGTCCGACGAGGCTCATATCCCCCCGCAACACGTTCCACAATTGCGGTAGCTCGTCGATCCGCAGCTTGCGCAGCCACCGTCCCGTGCGCGTCACGCGCCGGTCCTCGGCTTGCGCCCATTGCGGTGTGCCTTCCGCCTCAGCGTTCTTGATCATGCTGCGAAACTTGTAGACCGTGAACGGCTTCCCGAGAAAGCCGACACGTCGCTGCCTATAGAACACGGGCCGGCCGTCCTCGATGACGATCGCGAGCGCGGCGAGGACCACGAGCGGTGAAGCGATCACCAGCATCAGCACGGCGCTGACTAGATCCAGCACGCGGGCCGCGATCTCGACGCGCGCCGTCGAGCGAAAGCCTTCCGAGAATATGAGCCACGAGGGGTTCACGAGCTCCACTATCACGCGGCCCGTCTCGCGCTCCAGGAACGCGAGCAAATCGATGACGGCAATACCCGCGAACTTGCACTGCAGGAGATCCGCTATCGGAAAACCCGCACGCCGATCGTCCATGGCCACGACGATCTCGTCGATCGCATTGGCCTTGGCGTACTCGAGTATCGAGCCCTGGAGCTCCGTGACGCGCGGATCGACGATAGGTGAACCGTCGCCTTCGGCGTGCACGAACGCGACGAGGGTGAAGCCGCGGCGATCGCTCTGCCGGCGCAACTTGAGCAGCGTCGCCGCACGCTTACCGGCTCCGTAGATCAGCACGCGGCGCCGGAACAGCTCGTGATCGAGCCAGCGCCACGTAACGATACGTATGCCGCCGACGACCACGAACGAGCCGATGATGCTCACGACCCACGGGAGACCACCGATCCCGAGCGGGAAGATGAAGTCGACCACCGCGAGTATCGTGGCCGTGAGCCCGAGGCCAACGGCCACCCGAACAACGGCGCCGCCGAGCCGCAGGCGCTGCCTCGCCTGGTAGAGACCGACGGCGGTCAAACCGGCGACGACCGTCAGCCCGAAGATCGCCATCCAGAGCAAGAGCGGGCCCGGCGGCAGGCCGGCATCGCCGCCCAGCAGCTTGGCGCTAGCCCCGAAGACGACCGCACCGCCCGCGGATTCGGCGATCGCCAGCAGGACGATCGGAACATAGACGTAGTGACCGAGAATTCTCATAGCGAAACGCCGCTCGAACGGCGGCAACGGTACGCATCGATCGCGGCGCCGACGCGGACCGGTTCCACGGAATCGCGCATCAGCGCGCTCCGAGCGCCTCCCCGCGGCCGACGGCGAAGTACCGGATTCCCTGGTGCTTCAGCAACTTGGGGTCGTAGAGATTGCGCCCGTCGAAGATCACTGGCTTGCGCAGCGTGGCCTTGAGCTTCACGAAATCGGGACTGCGGAACTCGCGCCATTCCGTCACGATGGCGAGCGCATCGGCGCCATGCCAAGTTTCCTCGGCGTGGTGGCACAGCACAAGATCGGAGCGGCTGCCGTAAATCCGCTCGGCCTCGGCGCGCGCGGCGGGATCGTAGGCCCGCACGGAGGCGCCCGCCGCCCACAGCGCTTCGATCAACACGCGCGACGACGCCTCGCGCATGTCATCCGTATTCGGCTTGAAAGCGAGGCCCCAGAGGGCGATTACCTTGCCGCGGAGATTACCGCCGAAAAACGCCGCGATCTTGTCGAACAGCATGCGCTTCTGCCGCTCGTTGACGTCGTAGACGGCGTCGAGCACGGCGGTCCCGGATCCGACGGCGGCCGCCGTCGCCGAAAGCGCGCGGACGTCTTTAGGGAAGCATGATCCCCCGAACCCGCACCCGGGATAAATAAAAGAGTAGCCGATGCGCGGGTCCGATCCGATGCCCATACGCACCTGCTCGATGTCGGCACCGAGCTTCTCGGCGAGATTCGCGAGCTCGTTCATGAAGCTGATCTTCGTAGCGAGCATCGCGTTCGCGGCGTACTTTGTGAGCTCCGCCGATCGCACATCCATGACGAGCATCCGGTCGTGGCTGCGATTGAACGCATCGTAGAGCGTTCGCAACAGCTCGGCGGTACGTGGATTATCCGTGCCGACGATGATGCGGTCGGGCTTCATGAAGTCCTCGATCGCCGCGCCCTCCTTCAAGAACTCGGGATTCGACACCACGTCGAACTCGAGCGTCTTACCGCGCGCGTCGAGCTCCATTTGAATGGCGGCCTTCACCTTGTCCGCCGTCCCGACCGGCACCGTCGACTTGTTGACGACGATGCGATACTCCTCGATCTGCCGACCGATCGTTCGTGCCACGTCGAGCACGTACTTGAGATCGGCGGAGCCGTCCTCGTCGGGCGGCGTGCCGACCGCGACGAACTGAAAAAGGCCGTGCGCCACGCCGGCCGCAGCGTCGGTCGTAAAAGCGAGCCGGCCGCCTTCGCGCGAGCGCTTGACCACCGCCTCCAGGCCAGGCTCGTAGATCGGGATCTCGCCGCGCTCGAGCCGCTCGATCTTGTCGGCATCCACGTCCACGCAAAGCACGTGGTTGCCTGCATCCGCGAGGCACGCGCCCGTAACGAGGCCCACATAACCGGTGCCGAAAACCGTAACCCGCATGAATTTTCCGTGCGTCGCAGTAGCCGCGCTAAGGCTACTACACAACGCTCGAGGGGGGTGGCGAATTGGCCCGCAAAAAAAAGGGGGCGCGGGGTCGAAAGACTGAGAGAGTTCAATTCCAATTGGGA
>Ga0073934_10012024_pt1 | contig 10307 bp, 8 predicted proteins | sample LarsenN4metaG_FD_76834 | JGI IMG/M metagenome (GOLD analysis project Ga0073934, IMG submission 76834) | Hot spring sediment bacterial and archeal communities from British Columbia, Canada, to study Microbial Dark Matter (Phase II) - Larsen... ... | reverse complement strand
GGCGGTGGGCGCTGGTCCAGACCGGACGTCTCGATATGGATACGCTCGCGCGCATGGGTCTCCTCCCGCGAGTCTTGCCCGGCCCGCCGCCTCCCGGTCGGATGCCCCGCATGGTGCCCCCGCCACGGTATCCGCCTCCGGCGGGTCCGCCGCCGGGATGGTGAGCGCCTGAAGCAAGTCGAGCTGCTCATTGTCATGGACCGTGGACTTCGCTCACGGCCGCATTTCCCGCGCTCCGGACTCCCGCAGGAGTAGCGGCTTCAGCCGCGACGCGCCGGGCCGCTGACGCCACCCCTCGCGCGCCCGCGAACTCCACGCGCGCTCCATGACGACTTCCGCGCCTCGCGCTTCGCGGGTGAACCCGCGACTCCTACAAGAGCGCGCTATCTGCCAAAAAACCGCAATCGAACCACGGATTTCGCGGATCAACACGGATAGCCAATCCTTTCTCGGAACGGAACCATTCACCCGGCAGGCAAACGAGTCACCGCATGAAGGACCGGTGGAACTTGCTGGATCCGTGCTATCTCTCGGATCCGTGGTGCATCTGAACTCCGGGATCCAGGGTCACTTCACGGGCTGCTTCGGGAGGCTTCCGGGATCGATCTCGGCGAAGACCGACCCGATGAATACATCCGCTTCCGCCCGGAGCAGGAGCCGATCCGGGGAGTCGGAGATCCAGGCGCGCGCGCGTCGGAACTTCCGAAACGGTGCGAGCGTTCCGTTCTTCCGGATCTCGCGGAGGTCGATTTCCACGCGAAACGCTGCGAGCTCCCGCTTCCCGATGCGCACGGTTTCGCGTCCGGCCACCCGCGCCTCCACCAGACAGGGATCGGCGCCGGGGAAGACCGCCAGGCGATGGCGATCGCCCGTGTCGAGGGATTGGTGCGTGAGCCAGACCCAGGCCCCTGCGAGATCGCGCCCGGCGGGAAGCGCGAACCGCTTCGGTGTCCCGGTGCTCCGGCCGCGGACCGTCACCGTCCGGTTTCGGACCACCGAATCGCGGGAAAAGTCGAGCCGGGTCCGGATCTGTTTGCCTCGGTAGCTCTCGCTGACGATAGCGTGGCGGGTGAGCAGGGCCTTGCCCTCGAGCACCGCATCGTGGGTCGCATCCATCGCCCAGAGGGTGCGTGCCGCACCGATCGTTCCGGTTTCCGCCAGAAACCGGTAGCGGTCGGGACCGGTCCGGATGAAGCGTACTTTGCCGCGGGCCGACTCGATGCCTTCCCAGCCGAACCGGTATTCCGCTTGGAACGGGCGGACCGGCAACGCCGGGGGCGTTCCTGCCCGTCGGGCAGCCTCGTGCCATTCGGGCTCCGCCTCGACCGGACCGACCGCGGCAAGCGATCCGAGTCCGGCGGCAAGGAGGAGGATTCCCCGAAGGCGTGGGTTCATGATGAAGAGGTGCGAGGGATTGGGAGGATGCGTTCGACCGTTTCTGCCGGGATCCATCCGCGCTGCTCGCCGTCGAGCTCGCAGTACACCCACTGCTCGGCCTGGCTGAGCACGCGGAGCCGGTCGCCGGGCTTCAGGGTCTGCACCGTGCCCGCGCTTCTGGCAGGAGCGAACCGGGCGGGCGTAGGCTCGGCAGCGATCATCACCGCGGCGCCGGGTTCCACGATCCCGAGGCCACGCTGCCATTGGACCAGCGCTCCCGCCAAGGAAGTCAACAGTGCGATCGGCACCAGCACCCGCGCGGTGGGCCGCGAGGGAGCGCGCTCCGGGAAAGCGAACCGGAGTCCGAGAACCCATACCGCAACCCACAGCGCGCCGGCGGCAACCGCCGCGCCGAAGCCGTGCGGCAGACGTTGCCACAGCCCGCGCGTGGCGGAGGCGGTGTTCGTCGCAGGACGGACGATGGAAAGGTTGTGGCGGGCTTCCGCGTGGCCCGGTTGGAGCAGCAGGACGCGCTCGAACGCGAGCGCGGCGCGCCCCGGTTCTCCGGATCGGGCGCGGGCGGTTCCGAGGTTGAACCAGCCGTTCACCGTCCGCGGTCCGTCCGCCTGATACGCGGCAATCGCTTCGGCGAAACGTCCCTCGGCAAACGCCCGGTTCCCCGCTTCAAACCCATCGGCGTGAAGCGCCTGCCCGCCAAGGGCGAGGGAGAGCGCCAGCAGGGCGGGCGCGATGCGGTGCGGCAGTGCGGGTTGGCTAGTTGCGTGCGAGGTCATGGACAAAGGTGACGAGGTCATCGGGCAACTCGGGGCGGGCGGCGCCGTACCGGGCGCGGTCGCGGATGCGGAAGAGTTCCAGGAGTCGATCCCGCTGGGTGGGCGCGAGTTCGAGCCGGCGCGCGATCGTCTCGGGATCGGCAGGCTCTACGAGTCCGGGGGCGCGCAGGGCCGTCGTTGCGCGCACGGCTTCGATGGCGGCTTCGATCCGATCGGGTCCACCGCCGGAAGCCAGCGCCCGGAGCGCCTGGGCTTGGCGATGGCGGAGCTGACGGGCCTGTGCGCGGGCGGGACCAGAGCGTTGTCGGCGTGCGATCCCCGCGGCGAACAGGGCCGCGGCGAGCACGGCCGCGGCTGCGTTCGCGGAAACGAACGCCGGCGAACGCCACAACGGCAGGGGATCGCCGGTGATCTCGGAGCCCGGATCGGGAAGCACGTGGAGGAGCTCCGGCGCCGAGGGCGTGGGACCGGCGGTGGCCGGGGGCGGTGTGGGCACGGGCGATAGCGGGGAAGTGGCCGAACGGGCCGGCTCGGGGTTCCGCGGGCTGCCGCTGATCTGCAGCGGGATCGGGGCGAGTGCGATGCTCTGATACGCCTCCTTCTCCGGATCGTAGAAGCTGAACTCCAGTGCGGGCGTCATGCGGTGGTTGGTTTCCGGAATCAGCACCAGCTCGAAGGTCTTCGTCCCGCGTGAGTGCGCTTCGTCGGACGGTTCGAATTTCGCGGTCGCCGGATACGGTTTCCAGCCCGGCATCGGAGGGAGCTCGGGCGCTTGCACCCGGTCGAAATCTCCGCGGCCGGTCACGATCAGCTTCAGCGTGATCGGGTCCCCGATCTGGGCCGTGGTGGGGGTGGCCTCCAACCGCGCTTCGAAGGTCCCCACCGCGCCGGAGAAGGAAGGCGGGCGTCCGGTTGGCGGCAGCGGTTTGACTTCCAGGTTGGTCGTCCCGGTGCGGATGCGGACGCGTTGTTGCTGCATCATGCCGAACGGGTCGTTGAAGAAATCATCATCGAAGATCCCGGTGCGCGGCGCGCGGCGCTGACGTTGCGGGATCTGGATGACCGCGGGAAGTTCGCCCGGTCCGAGGGCGAGGGAGCCCGCTTTGGCAGGGGTGATGTGAGTCTGGAAGACCGTGACCTCGTACCGTCGGCCATCGACCTGTTGCTCGGCGGAACGGACGCGCAGCATCGGTTTCTGCGTGAACCCTTCTCCGGTGAGTGTGGGTCCGGCCTCCGCTCGTGCCCGCAGGCTCGGCTCGATGAAGATCCGGATCTCGACCGGGATCAACTCTCCGACATACGCGCTCTCCTTCGCGGGGACCAGTTGGGCGAAGACCCACTCGTCCAATTCCCCGCCGGCGCTGCCCGTGCCGCCCGCGGCACTTCCGGAGGGCGGGGACGCGCTCCCCTGCACGGTGAGCGTGAGCGGAGCGGTCTTGAGTTTCTTGCCACCCGCCTCCACGAGGATCTCCGGGATGGTGAACGTGCCGGTCCGCGACGCGGTGATGTGATAGGTGTGGATCACGCGCGCATCGATCCGGCCGTTGGTCATGTTGAACTCGTTCGACTGTCCGACATGCACGATCTCCAGATCGGGTGTCGGGACATCGCGTGGCACCCGGGCCTTGTCTGTCCCGCGGATCACGAGCCGCAATTCCACTGGCGATCCGGGGGTGGTGGTGGACTGCGAGAGCGTCGCGCTCACCTCGGGTTCCTGTCCGCGCAGCAGCGCGGGACACCCCCAGAGCAAGAGGCCGAGCAGCAGGGCTGCGGCGCGGAAACGGGATTGGGTGGGGATGCTCATCTCGGGTTACCAGTCTTTCGACACCGGGCCGCGCCCGCGACGTTCAATCAGCGGGACGCGAGCCTCGGACGCGCGGAGGGATTCCAGCAGCGCGCGCGCCTGGGTCTCGGTCATTCGTCCCTCGCGGGCGGCCGCGGCCTCTTCGGCTGCCGCTTCACCGGATTGCGCGACGGCACCCGGTTGTGCGTCCCCGGCTGCCTGCTGCGGGCTCGTGGAGCCGATCTCGCCGGAGCGTTCCCGCTGCGGCTCGACCGCCTGCGACGGCGAGCCGTCCCCGTCGTCGGCCCCGGAGCGCGAGGCCGATCCGTCCTGCTTCGGCTCGCCCTCCTGCCCCCCCTGAGGCTTATCGGCCGACGGTTCGCCCTCACCGGGTTCCTTGCCGGTCCCTTCATCCTGCGACCCGGTTCCTTCGTCCTTCTGGCCGTCGTTCTTGCCCGGATCCTGCTTGTCTCCATCCCCTTGCTGGGGATCCCCCTGGCCCTGCTGGGATTGGGATGAGTCGGGCTTGGAATCGTCGGATTCGGACTTCGAATCCTCCGGTTTCCCCTGCTCGGGTTTGGGTTTGGGTTGGGGGGGCGGTTGTTGGATGGATTCCAGGAGTTTTTGCGCGGTCTCGCGGTTCTTCTTCGCGCGCTCGTTGCTCGGATCCAACGAAAGCGCGAGATCGAAGGAGCCGATGGCATCCTCGAGGTCGCGCCGCATCTCGTCCGGGTTTTTGCGGCGGGTAGCGGTTTGGTACAGCGTGTTGCCGAGATTGTAGGCGGCGGCGGCGCGTAGTTCGCGATCGTGCCCCGAAAGAGCGCCCCCGAACGCGCGGGCCGCTTCTTCCCAGCGTTCCTGGCGATAGGCGGCTGTGCCGAGGTTGAACAGGTCGCGCGGTTCGCCAGAGCGGGCCTGCTCCTCGAATCCGCGGAGGGCTTCCGCATAGCGACCCTCCGCGTACTCCGCGTGCGGATCTTTGCCCGCGGACACCGTCCGCGGGGTGATCGAGATCAGCGCGAAGGCCACGAGCAGGACGTTTGCGGTCCGGGGTCCGGACCCGGCGGCGCGGGCTGTTTCGGGCAGGGCCATGGCGATCGCCAGCAGCAGCATACAGGCCGTCAGCGGCCACGCGAACCGCTCGATCGGGCGGCGCTGCTCGCGGGCAGCGCCCGCGGTCGCTTCGAGAGCGCGGACTGCCGCGGCGATCTGCCCGGCCGGCGACGGGCCGGTGGACAACACGAAGAGCTCGGCTGAGGACGCCTCGGCCATTGCGCGCAGGCGCGTTTCGTCGAGGCGCGAGCGCACCACATTGCCGTTCGGGTCTTTCACGTATCCCCCCTCGGTCAGCGGGATCACCGATCCCTCGGCGGTGCCGACTCCGACGAAGAAGAGTTTGACCCCGGCCGCGGCGGCTTCGCGGGCGGCGGCGGCGCCGTCGGCATCGAGTTCCTCACCGTCGGTGAACAGCACCAGGGCGCGCCCGGTTCCTTCCGATTTGCCGAACCCCTCGAGGGCGGTGCGGACTGCTGCGGCGATGTTGGTTCCGCCCTGCGGGATGATGCCCGCTTCGAGTTCGCGGAGGGTATCGAGCACGGCGTCGTGGTCGGGCGTGAGCGGGGCTTGAAGGAACGCAGACCCCGCGAAGGCGACGAGCCCAAGCCGATCGCCGGGGAGGGCGCGGATCAGGTCCTCGGCGGCGAGGCGCGCGCGGGCGAGGCGGTTGGGCGCGATGTCGGGTGCGAGCATGCTGCGCGAGGTATCGATGGCGATCAGCACATCGCGTCCGACCGATGGCAGGCTTTCCGTTGCGAATCCGGCCTGGGGGCGGGCGAGCGCCACGAATGCGAGTCCCAGCGCCCCGAGCAACAGCAGGGCGGTGAGCCGCCGCAGGAAAGGCGAGGGAGCCCGGACCAGGCGCGGCAGGAGCCGGGCGGCGACCAGTTGCGCCAGGGCGCGGGCACGTCCGCGCTCCGCGAGCGCGAAAAGCGCCCCGAGCACCGGGAGCAGCGCGAGACCGAGAAACCAGGCGGGATGGGCGAAGGTCACGGAAGGGTGCGGTTGCGGGTCCAGGCGCTCAGGAGTCCGGCGGTAAGGCAGAGGGCTCCAAGCGCCGCGGGCCACTGATACCGTTCATGGTAGCGCCGACGCTCGGTGATTTCGAGTTTGGTTTTCTCGAGCCGGTCGATCTCCTCGAAAATGCGGCGGAGCGAATCGGTATCAGTCGCCCGGAAATAGCTGCCGCCGGTCAGGTCGGCGATCTCGCGCAGCGCCTGCTCGTCGAACCGGACCTCCACGCGGGTGTATTCGATCTCGCCGGTGAACGGGTTTCGACCGACCGGGTAGGGGGCGGTGCCCCGCGTTCCCGCTCCGATGGTGTAGATCCGGATCCCGAGGGTTTTGGCGGCTTCGGCGGCGGTCTTCGGCATGATGGTGCCCGCGTTGTTGTCGCCATCGGTCAGGAGCAGGAGGATGCGGCTCCGGGCTTCGCGATTGCGAAGCCGGTTGGCCCCCGAGGCGATCGCCGAACCGATGGCGGTCCCGTCTTCCACCAAGCCGATCCGGACGCGTTCGAGATTCTGGATCAGCCAGTCGTGATCGAGTGTCAGGGGGCTGACGAGATACGGGGCACGCGCGAAAGCGACAATCCCGATTCGATCGGACGGACGGCCATTGATGAAGTCCCGGGTCACCTGTTTGATCGCCTCGAGCCGGTTGGCCCGTTTCCCGCCCACGGTGAAATCTTCGGCCAGCATGGATCCGGAAACATCCAGGGCGAGGGCGATCTCGATCCCGCTTGCTTCCGTCCGGGTGAGTGTTTCCCCGATCTGCGGGCGGGCGAGCGCGAGGGCGAAGAGAGCGAAGGCCGTCGCGTATAGCCAGCGTCCTGCGCCTCCCGCGCGATGGGCGCGGGCGCGGCCGCTTGCGGCCAGGGTCTCCGCGCCCGGAAACCGGAGCGCAGGGCCGGGTCCGCGCCGCCCGCGAAGCAGCAGCAGAGCGGGGGCTGCCAGCGCGAGCAGCAGGGCCGCGGGATACGCGAAGGTGAGGCCGCCGAGTTCGATCGGGTTCATGCGGCGGGACGGTGGGGCAGGAAGGCGCGGGCGCACCGGAGCAGTTCCGCTGCCGCATCGTCGGATGCGGCGGCGCCCGCAAACTTGATGCGGTCGGCCGACGCCAGGAACGCTTCCAGCAGCTCGCGCTCACGCGGGCCGAAGCGGGGCGAGTTCGCCGCGGCCCGCAGGCATTCCTCCGAGGTGTGGGAGCGTGGAAAGCCCGGCTCGGTCGCGGCGAGGAACGCGCGGAGTCCATCGCTCACCGCGATGGTGAACGCGCGGCGATCGCCTTCGGGCAGCGAGCCTTCCAGGGAATCGAGAAGTGTCGTGAAACGCTCCGCAGCGGAGGGCGTGGGAAGCAGGGCGCGCTTCGCGCAGGCGACCCGGATCCACCAGATGATGCCCGCCACCACGAGCAGAGCGACACACGCGACCGCCGCCCAGACCCAGGCCGGCGTCGTCGGCGGAAGCGGAGGCAGGATCTCCTCGATCGGCGGTGGCTCTGGCGGGTTCATTCGCGGGCTTTCCGGCGTTCGCGCTGGAGGAAGAAGCCACGCAGCGCCGGCAGATAATCCTCGCCGGTGGTCAGGGGGATGCGATCGATCGCCAGGCGGCGAAGGAGGCGGTCGAGTGCGGACCGACGATCCGCCGCGGCCTGGCGCACCGCTTCCCGGACGCCCGGACTTCGGGTGTCCAGCTGAAACTGACGCCCCGATTCCGCATCCTCAAGGGTCAGTCGTCCGACGTCGGGCAACTCCTCCTCGCGCGGGTCACGTACGGGCAGGGCGATGAGGTCGTGATGCCGGGCCGCCACCGCCAGCGAACGCTCGTAGCCGGTGTCCTGAAAATCGCTCAACAGGAACACCACGGCGCGGCGGCTCACCGTGTGGTTGAGGAAATCGAGCGCTTTGCGCAGCGACGTCCCGGTGCCGGAGGGAGCGCGGAAGAGCACCTCCCGGATCACGCGCAGCACATGCGAGCGGCCCTTGCGCGGCGGAAGAAAAAGCTCGGTCCGATCGGTGAACAGCAGCAGACCCACCGTGTCGTTGTTGCGGATGGCGCTGAAGGCGAGCACGGCGGCCAGTTCGGCGGCCAGTTCGCGTTTGCTGCGGTCGCTGCTCCCGAATTCGCCCGAGGCGCTCACGTCGACCAGGAGCATGACGACAAGCTCCCGTTCCTCGGTGAACTTCTTCACATAGGGTTTCCCGGTCCGGGCGGTGACGTTCCAGTCGATCGACCGGATCTCGTCTCCGGCCTGGTACTCGCGCACCTCCTCGAAGTTGATCCCGCGTCCCTTGAACACGCTATGATACCGCCCCGCGAAGGCGGTATCGACCAACCGCCGGGTGTGGATCTCCAGTCGGCGGATCTTGCCGAGGAGCCCCGAGATGTCGGCGAGGGGGTTGGGGTCGGGTCGCGCCACGGCGGGGAACGTCAGGGGACCGGGATGGCCGCAAAAACCCGTTCCACCAAAGCGTCCGTATCCACCTGCTCGGCTTCCGCCTCGTAACTGGGCAGGATCCGGTGCCGCAACACATCGGGGCTGATCGCTTTGATGTCCGCCGGTGTCACGAATCCACGCCCCTGCAAGAAGGCATGGGCGCGACCGGCGAGGGCGAGGTTGATCGTGGCGCGGGGCGAGGCGCCGAACCGGATCAGGCCCTCGATCGGGATCCCGTATTCCGCGGGGAACCGCGTGGCGCGGACCACGTCCACGATGTAATCTTTGACGCGATCGTCGATGTAGATGCGGTTGACCAGGGCGCGCGCGGCGGCGATCGCCGCGGGATCGGTCACCGCCGCGACCTCGAGGTGGGGCGCCGACGTGCCCATGCGGTCGAGGATCAACCGTTCCTCGGCCTTGGTCGGGTAGCCGACCTTCAGTTTGAAGAGGAAGCGGTCGAGTTGCGCCTCGGGCAACTGGTAGGTCCCTTCCTGCTCGATCGGGTTCTGGGTGGCCAGGACCAGAAACGGGTCGGGCAGCCGGAAGGTCTGCTCGCCGATGGTCACCTGCCGTTCCTGCATCGCCTCGAGCAACGCGCTCTGGACCTTGGCGGGAGCGCGGTTGATCTCGTCGGCAAGAATGAGGTTGGAGAAGAGCGGCCCGAGCTTCGTCGTGAACTTGCCATCGTGCGGCTGGTACACCAGCGTGCCGATGAGGTCCGCGGGCAACAGATCCGGGGTGAACTGCAGCCGTTGGAATCCGGTCCGGATACATCCGGCGAGCGTGCGGACGGTGAGGGTTTTCGCGAGGCCCGGCACCCCTTCGATCAGGAGATGGCCGTTGCAGAGCAGCCCGATGAGAAGGCGCTCGATGAAGGCCTCCTGACCCACGACCACACGGGCGGTTTCGGCCCGCAAGGTCTGGGTCCAGGAGGCGTGGGTGGCGATCTCTTCGGCCAGGGCTTCGGCGTCGGTGGGTTCGGGCATGGGTTGGAGATGAAAGACCAGACAACCCGCGCTGTCGATCCGTTCGACCGGCCCCGCGTACGACTCAGGGCGTGACAACCACGAACGATCGGGCGCCACGCCGGTTGATGAAGAGCATCACCCGTTCGTCCGACGGGAGCGCGGCGACCGCTTCCTCGAAATCGGAGGCCGATCGGATCGCCTCGCGATTGATCTCCTCGATCACGTCCCCCGGCTGGAGCGACCGTGCCGCGGGGGAGTCGGGGGCGACGCGCGAGACGACAACCCCGGTGGTGTCGGAAGGTAGCTCCAGCTCCCGGATCACCGCGGGGGTCAGTTCGCGCACGCTGATCCCCGCCAGCGGGGACTCCGTCTCCGGGGCCTGTGGTGCCGACGGGGCGGGGCGGCGGCGGAATCCGGATTCGAGGTTCGCCGGCGCCTCGGCGATCGTCGCGAGGATCTCGGTCTCCTTGCCGGAGCGCAGCACCGAGAGTTTCGCTTCGCTCCCGACCCCGAGCTGGCCGATGCGGTTGCGCAACTGGAGGACGTCCTTGACCTCCTTGCCGTTGACTCCGAGCAGGATGTCGCCACTGCGGAGTCCGGCTTTCTCGGCGGGTGAATCGGCCGCCACCTCGGCGATGAGCGCGCCGCGGCCCGCGGGCGCGTTGAACTGCTCCGCCAGCTCCGGGGTGAGCTCCTGAAGAACCACGCCGAGATACGCGCGCACAACGCGTCCGCGCTGGATCACCGATTCGAGCACCTGGCGGGCGGTGTTGGCCGGGATGGCGAAACCGATCCCCTGATACCCGCCTGTTCCGGTGAAGATGTGGTTGTTGATGCCGATGATCTCGCCCCGAAGGTTGATGAGCGGTCCGCCGGAGTTGCCGGGGT
>Ga0073934_10012023_pt1 | contig 10308 bp, 9 predicted proteins | sample LarsenN4metaG_FD_76834 | JGI IMG/M metagenome (GOLD analysis project Ga0073934, IMG submission 76834) | Hot spring sediment bacterial and archeal communities from British Columbia, Canada, to study Microbial Dark Matter (Phase II) - Larsen... ... | reverse complement strand
TCTCTCGGCTTGCCTCCGCCCAGCGACGGAAGAAACCACCGGCCCCGGCTGCGCGCTGCCTATCTCGACTCCGAGAGCTGGATCACCACCCCCGGTCGGATGGCTTCCGGCCCCTCGGGGAACAGGTCTTTGTTGATCTCATAGAGCTGCGGCCAGCGCCTGGCGTCGCCCAGCTTGGCCTGGGCGATGCTGTAGAAGGTATCGCCCTCCCTGATCAGATACTGATTGGGGCCGGGCGTCTGCGCGGATCGACCGGCCTGCGCCGTCCCCGCGGGCGATGCGCCCACCGTGGAGGCCGTCAGCGCAGGCACCTTCAGTTTCGTGCCAATCTTCAGCAGGTTGGGGTTGGTCACCTGCGGGTTGGCCGCAATCAGGAACTGCGTGTGCCGCTGGCTCCCATAGTACTCGATGGCCAGCGAGGAGAAGGTGTCGCCGGCCTGGACCACGTGCTCGCGCACCGGCGCGGCCGGCGTCGTCAGCACCGGCGGGCCCTGGGTGGGGCGAATCGCCAACTCGGTGCCGCGGTTGGCGGGCGGGCCCGCCTCGGTCTGGGCGGGCACGGTTTGCTGCGGAGGCAACTGGATGGGGGGCGTGGTCGTAGCCGTCGGCAGACGGGCGGAGCCGTCGGTGGTGGACTCCGGCAGCCGCGCCGCCGCGTTGGGCATGCTCTCACCACTTGGCGGAGCAGTGGTCTGCTCCCTCGGCGGCAACGGACGGGTCTCCGCTGGCTCGGTCACGCGCCTCACCGGAGCCTGCGAGCGGGTATCAGCCGATCGCGCCGGCGAAGACCGACCCGTCTCGGTGGGTGCGGGCCGGCTTGCCCGCTCACCGGTCTTGGTCTTGGCGGGCTCGGTTCTACGGGCCGGCTCGTCCAAGGCGATCGGCTCCGGCCGTGATGAGCCGATGAAGAAATAGGCCCCTAAACCAACCAGGACGATACCCAATCCGATCGCGATTTTGGTTTGCAACTGCATGGGACGACTCTCCGTTGTCGTTGCCGGTGGATATGCTTCCACACCATCGCCGGCGAGCCACCTCCTGCCGGCTCACCCGACCTTCCGCGCGACGGGTGCTCTCTCTTCCCTCGACGCTGACCCGCGCATCCTACCCTCCGCTCCCGACCAGGTCAAGCCGTCCGGCGCTTCGGTTCCAACTTTTCGTGCGACCTCGGCCCTGACCACCACGCCGACCCGATTCCTGGGGCCATCCTTTGCGTTTCCGCGGCCCGGGGGAACCGCTATAGTGCTATGCATGGAAGGCAGCCCGGACAATTCGGAGTGGACCATCGGGCGGCTGTTAGACTGGACCCGCGGATGGCTGACCTCCAGAGGGATCGAGCAGCCCCGGCTGTCCGCCGAGCTGCTGCTGGCCCACGCCGTGGGCCGCAAGAGGATCGACCTGTACACCCGCTATGAATCGGTCCCCCAGGCCTCGCAAGTCGCCTGTTTCCGGGAGCTGGTCCGCCGGGCCGGTGAACACACCCCCATCGCCTACCTGATCGGCAAGAAGGAGTTCTACTCGCTGGAGTTCGAGGTGACGCCGGCCGTGCTGATCCCCCGCCCGGAATCCGAGACCCTCGTGGAACGGGTCGCCGACTACTGCGCCCGCCAGGGCGAGGACGGGTGGAACTGCTGGGACCTGGGCACCGGCAGCGGATGCCTGGCGGTGGCCCTGTGCAAGCAGCGGCCGAATCTGAGGTGCCTGGCCACCGATGTTTCCGCCGAGGCCCAGGAGGTGGCGGCCAGGAACGCCGCCCGCCACGGACTGGCGGACCGCATCCGCCTGGCGGCCGCCGACGGGTTCGACGTCGCCCCCGAGCTGGCGCCTGCGGACGGATTCGATCTGCTGATGAGCAATCCCCCGTACGTCGCCGACGGGGATCTTGCCCGCCTGGCCCCGGCGGTCAGGCAGTACGAGCCGCGCGTGGCCCTGTCTGCCGGCCCGGACGGCCTGCGCTTCTACCGCCTGATCGCCGAACAGGCTCCCCGCTGGCTGCGCCCCGGAGGGGCGGTGTTCGTGGAGATCGGCTGCGGCCAGGAAGAGCTCGTGGCCGACATACTGACCAGGGACGGTTCCTTCGCCCGCGCGGGAACCTGGCGAGACGCTCCCGGCTCGCACGTGAGGGTGTTGCAGTTTGCTTTGCCGACCGCGGCTCGACCTGGCCGGTCCGTCGTGCGTGGATGGCAAGCCGAGGGTTCGTGTCGGCCGAGGTAATTGATCGTTGGACTCATTCATCATCAACGGCGGACCGCGGCTGCGCGGCCGGGCGACGATCAGCGGCTCCAAGAACGCCTCGTTGCCCATCATGGCCGCCACACTTCTGTGCGAAGGCCAGACCGTCCTTCGGGGCGTGCCGGAACTGGCCGACGTCGCCGCCCTGATCAAACTGCTGCAGAAGTTGGGGGTCTCGGTCACCCGCCAGCCGGATGGGGCCCTTGTCCTTCAGGTTGAGGACGAGATGGACTGCCACGCCAATTACGACCTGGTCCGCCGCATGCGGGCCAGCGTGTGCGTCATGGGCCCTCTGCTCGGCAAACGCGGCAAGGCCCAGGTGGCCATGCCCGGAGGCTGCGCCATCGGCGACCGGCCGATCAACCTGCACATCATGGGCCTGCGGCAACTGGGGGCCGAGGCGGAACTCATCGGCGGCGACGTTTATCTGCGATCCAAGCGGCTCACGGGGGCGGAGATCTTCCTCGGCGGACCCTTCGGCTCGACGGTCACCGGGACGGCCAACGTGATGATGGCCGCCACCGTGGCTAGGGGGCGGACGGTGATCGAGGCCGCCGCCTGTGAGCCGGAGGTCGTCGATCTGGCCAACTTCCTGAACAAGTGCGGGGCCCGCATCGAGGGCCACGGCACGCCGCGGATCACCATCGACGGCGTGAGCCAGCTCAAGGGCTGCGAGTATCAGGTCATCCCCGACCGCATCGAGGCGGGCACTTTCATGATGGCCTCGGCCATCACCAACGGCGAACTCCGCCTGAGCAACTGCCGTCTGGAGCACATGCTGGCCGTCGTCGACCGCCTCCGGGCTGTCGGGGTCAACATCGAAAAAGAGGACAACGAGGTCGTCGTCTCCTCGGCCAGAAGGCTGGAACCGGTCGAAGTCACCACCCAGACCTACCCCGGCTTCCCCACCGATCTGCAGGCTCAGATCATGGCCCTGCTCTGCCTGGCCGACGGCAACAGCATCATCTCGGAGAGAATCTATCCAGACCGTTTTCTGCACGTGGCTGAGCTGGGCCGCATGGGCGCCCGCCTCCGCCGCGAGGGGCCCACGGTGATGGTAGAGGGGGTGAAACGGCTGACCGGGGCCCCGGTGATGGCCTCGGACCTGCGGGCCTCGGCCGCCCTGGTGCTGGCCGGTCTGATCGCCAAGGGGCAGACCCGCGTCAACCGCGTCTACCACATCGATCGCGGTTACGAACGAATCGACGAGAAGCTGGCCTCCATCGGCGCCGACATCAAGCGCGTCCCGCAATCCGACGAGGAATAGCGGGTCGATGCCCCGGTCGCCTCGGGGTCAGCCGCTCACGAGCGGACGGAAGCTACGCTCCCGGCCTTGAAGCGCCGCCCCGCGAATCTCCTCGCGGCGATGCCGAATAGAGAGTGAAAAGATGGCGGTCGGTCCCGCCACTGCCTATCCCGGAAGCCGTGATGAGAAGCACCTGCCTCCTTGGGTTGGGCTGCTCGGCGGTCTGGCTGACGCTTTCGGCCGTGGGCCAGGCCCAGGGGCCTTCCCCCAACGTCGTGTTTATGGAACCCGACGACGCCGCGGCCGCGGAGCCACTAACCACTTACCGCCGCGTCGAGGACGCCTACCCACTGGAGCGGTACGGCGTTTGGCTGGACAATGAATCGGGGCGATTGGCCTTCGGCCTGTACGAGCGAGCCTGGCGGGCGACGCAGGCTGGTGGACAGGCCGGGCTACCGCCGCCACCGTTCCACATTGCCCTGGTGCCCGGCGGCAATCACGCCGCCGTTGGCTTCCGGCTGAAGGGCGGCTCGGCGCTCCAAGAGAACCCCTCGCTTGGCTACGTCAAGCTCGGCCCCGAACCGGGGCGGTTCAGGACGACTTTCCCGCCCGAGACCGGTCACGTGGTGCTGGCGACCCTGGCCGGCGGAAAGGAAATCGCGGGCGAACAGATCGCTTCCATCCCCCACACCACGGCGGCGCTCACCGACCGCGCGACGGCCTTCAGCGAAGGGTTCGCCATCCACCTGGAGACCCTCGCCGCCCACCTCAGCGCCGACCCGGAAACGCGAGGCCGCTACCGCCACGAACGGTTCGACTTCGGCAATATGAAGCTGACCGACAGCCAGTACTTCCGCCACGCGGCCGACCTGCTCACCTTCTCGCAGACCCTCGCCCGCTACGAAGAGGTGCGCGAGAACAACCTTCGCCTTCTGCTCCGCCTTTCGCGGGCCGGACTACCTGCGCGTGCACTTGGAGAAAGCCCGCGATTTCGCCGCGCTCCGCGACGCCAATCAACCTCTGCAGTCCGAAGGCTTCGACGTCAGCTTCTTCTTCGCCTATACCGTTAGCGGCCTGGGGATGCCTTCGCCCGAAACCGTGCGCGACCGCCAGGACAAGATGCTCTCAGCGCTGGCGGGGATGTTCGCCTCATGGCCGATGCGGCCCGACTCGCCCTACTTGCCGCGTTTCGTCGACACGTTCCTTCGCCTGTACCCGGCGGAGGCCCGCGAGGTGGTGGACGTACTGATGGAGCTCAGCCACGGCGTCTTCGTCGACGCCGAGGCTGGCGCGCCGTGGCGGGACTGCTATCTGGCCGCGTTGCGCCTGGATACCGGGCGGCTGGAAAAGGGACGGGTGAAGGAATCCCGAAAGCGATGGCGCCAAGCCGTGCTCAAGGACCCTCAGGTCTTCTGCGCCCGCCTCGGACCTCAGATTCGCTGCCGCGTGCCGGGTCGGGAGGTCAGACCGGCCGCGCTGGGCGAGGCCGTACACCTTTCCTTCGACATCAACACCGTGGAGGAGGGCATTCTGCGCCTGATTCCCCACGTGACCGAGACCGACATCGCCCGCTGGCAGGAGGAGCGAACTCGCAAACCCTTCGCCGACCCCGAAGACTTCAAGCAACGCTGCCGGCTCGGCGAGGCGGCCCTGGCCGAGTTGCGCTTCTGAGCGATTCAAACCCGGCCCGCGGGCGGCGATTGCAGACGGGGTCATCCCGACCCGCTGGCCGCACGGGCGACGTGGATGAAGACCTCGGCGTTGCCGCCGTGGCCGGGGATGGGGCTGGGGAAGCGATCCAGCAATTCAAGGCCGGCCGAAGCGACACCGGCCAGCACGTTGCCGACGACTTCTTGGAGGTGCTCCGAGGGCAGCACGCCGTCGCGGAGCCACGCGGCCGGCGCCTCGTAGTGCGGCTTGACCAGGGAGACGATCGTGCCCTCGGCGTCCAGCCAGCGGGCGGCGGCCGGCAGGATGAGTGCCTGCCGCGTCCAGCCCACGTCGATGGTCACCAGGCGGCAGGCGGCCGGAGGCTCGGTATGCAGGGCGTTGCGTCGCTCCAGAACGACCACCCGCGCGTCGCGGCGGAGCGAATAGTCCAGCGTGCCGTAGCCGGTGTCCACGGCGAAGACGCGGGCCGCTCCGCGGCGCAGCAGCACGTCCACGAACCCCCCGACATGGCTGCCGAAGTCGGCGCACACCCAGCCGGCCGGGTCGATGCCGAAACGATCCAGCGCCGCCGCCAGCTTGATTCCGCCGCGGGAGACGTACTGGCCGCGATCGCTGTCCGGCGCATCACTCATCAACCGCCCGGAGATTGTAGCCGACCGCTGACTGCCCAATCGGCGCACTACTGGGAACCTGTGAACTGCTCCTGCAAGATGAGGAAGTCGGCCAGGTCCACGTCGCCGTCGATGTCCAGATCAGCGTCCACGCCCGGCGGACAGGTCGCCGCCGGCGCGTTGCCCGAGCCGCCGAAGCAGAGCTGGAAAATTGTGAAGTCGCTAAGATCGACGTCGCCATCGAAATCCAGGTCGCCGGTGGCCGGCGGGCCGTAGCCCCAAACGTCGTCGTAGTAGCTTTCCCGGGAGAAGGTCGACTCCCCCCCGAAGGTCACCACCATCCGCCGTCGGCTGTCATAGACCATGCTGTGTTCTTGGCGACCTCGCGGAATCCATCGCTCCGTCAGCTTCCAGTAAACCCCATCCCACTCCGAGGTGAATCCCGTCTCGCCGTAGCCGCTGAGAAGCACGGTCCGCCTTCGTGTCGGGTCATAGGCCATAGCTGATCGATAGGCATAGTATGGGTGATAGCTCGAACGCAGGATCCAAGCTTGACCATCCCACTCCCAAGTGCGCGAACCGTACTGATATACGATGACCCGTCGGTCGCTATCGTAGGCGATGGTCTTGCCGCCCAAGCCGGGAGCTGTATCGGGCACGAGCCGCCACTGCTGACCGTCCCACGCCCACATATCCGTTAACCTAGGCTGGCTGGCGCCGATCAGAATGGTCATGGCCCGGTGATCGTCGTAGACCATCGCCGCGTCCTGGCGCGGACTGGGGCCCTCGGTCGCCCGAAGCGTCCATTGGGTGCCGTCCCACTCCCACGTGTCCCCGCAGTTCCCGCCAGAATCGCGACCCCCGAACAGGACGCTCACGCGCCGAACGCGATCGTAGACCATGGCCGGATTCTGGCGCGGGCTGGGACCGTCGGTGGTCCGCAAGGTCCAGCGGCCTCGCTCCAGTTCCCACGTGTCGCCGTAGTAGTAATCGGGATACCGGCCGTGGTAGCCCCCAAACAGCACCAGGACACCGCGGGCGCTGTCGCAGGCCATGGCGTGCGACATTCGCCCCGGCGGCGTCCGGGCTTGCCAGGCGAGCCCGTCCCATTCCCACGTGTCGGACAGATGCTCCGACATTCCGTAGGACACGTTTAACCGCCCTCCCACGAGCACCATGATGCCCCGAGCGGAATCGTAAGCCATCGCGTGGCCGGCACGAGATGGTGGGCTGGGCTCGGGCGCCCATCGCACCCACCGGGTTCCGTCCCACCCCCAGAGCGTGTTGTCCTGCTGCCCGGTGCCGGGGTCCCACGCCGTGTATCCGCCGTAGAGCACGACCGCACCGCGCTCGCTGTCGTAGACCATCGCTGCGGATTCGCGGGATAAGGGACTCGGTCCGGTCTCGGCTTCGGCCCGCAAGACCCATGTGCTACCGTCCCACTCCCACGTGTCCGCGAACCTCGTGGTGTCGTCTTGCCCGCCGAACAGCACGGTCACGCCGCGCCGGCTGTCGTAGGCCATGGCGTGCCAAGCACGCGGCCCGGGCCCCGTCTCCGAGCGCGGCTTCCACGTGACCCCGTCCCACTCCCACGTATCACCGAACCGTTCGCTTTCACGGCCCGACCCCCCGAACAGCACGGTCACGCCACGGCGGGCATCATAGGCTAGGGTGTGGCCGAATCGCGCCTTGGGACCTGTGGAGGAGACCAACCTCCAAGTGGTCCCATCCCACTCCCACGTCTGAGGGTTGAGGGAATACGAGTCGTCAAGCCCGCCGAACAGCACCACCACGCCCCGGGCGCTGTCGTAAGCCATGGCATGCCCCATGCGCGGTCCGGGCCCGGCCACGATACGCTGCGTCCACCGGTCGCCATCCCACTCCCAGGTGTCCGACTCGATCCGCGTCCAGTTGCTTCCTCCGAACAGCACGGTGACACCTCGGCCGCTGTCGTGGGCCAGCGCGTGTCCGGTCCGTGCCGAAAGCGTCAGGTTTCGCCATCGCGTCTCGCGGGGCTTGGCCAGGGAACTGGAGGAAAAACCCAAAACGACGGGCGCCCACAGACTCAGGAGAAGCATTCGACGCATGGTAGGTCTCCGCGTTGACGGCCTCGCACGCCGTCCGAGAGGTTGGGGCGTTCCTCACTCACCCGGTGAGGATCCGCCTGGCCGCGGACCATAGACATGGGTGCTTTAACGTATGTTACACCGGCTTCGTGACAAAATAAAGGGGCGGGCGGTTCCCTCTCCGCCGCCATAACCCGGACGGACGCCCCCGACAACGTGCGGGGGATCGAGGAAACCGCCGGGCTACCTGTTGGCCGCTTTGAAGGCGTTCAACCGCCGGGCGAGCCGCGACTTGCGGCGGGCGGCCGCGTTGCGGTGCAGCGTCCCCTTGGCCGCCACCTGGTCGATGCACTTGACGGCAGCCTCGAAGGCCTGCTCGGTCGCGGCCACGTCCTTGCCCGCCAGGGCGTCGGTGAACTTGCGGATCACCGTCTTGAGCTGACTCTTGCGGGCCCGGTTGATCAGCCGCAGCTTCTCGTTCTGTCGAATCCGTTTCTTGGCCGATAGCGTATGTGCCACGCCTCTGTCTCCTTGCTAAACCCGTTTCACGAACGCGTCTGCCGTAACCCCCCTCCCTTTCAGGGAGGTACGTGTTCAGCGGTCCCGGGCGTCATTCTGAGGTCGCCGCAGGCGACCGAAGAATCTCGACGTCCTGAACCGAGGATTGAGATGCCTCGCTCTCCTCAGCATGACCGCAGAGCATGCAGGAAAACGCCAAACACGTACGGAAGGGAGGGGTCAGGGGAGGGTCAACCTTCCCAAGCGTCGCCCTCACCCTTCCCTCTCCCCCCACCCCCCGGGGGGAGCGGGGGTTTGCTGCGACCGGTTCGCCTCTCTGGTCAACGCGTCCAGCCGCTCGCGAACGTCCTTGTAGTTGTAGTCCCATTGAATCAGTTGGCCGTAGGTGCTGGCCGCCTCTTCCTTCTGTCCGGCAGCCTCCAACGACCGCCCCAACCAGTAATGCATCTCCTTGCTGGCGTCGTCCCCGGCCACCTCGTAGTTTTTGATGGCCTCGTTGAAGGTGTTGACCGCCTGCGGATAGTAGCCCTTCTCGTAGAAGCAGCGCCCGAGGTAGACGTTGCAACCGACCCGATGCTTGGGGTCGCCGCGGGCCTCCTGAAAAAGCGGGATAGCCTGGTCGATGCGGTCGGCACGCAGCAGCCGCTGGGCCAACTGGTACTTCAGGCTCAGGTCGGTGGGGTAGTTCTTGATCCGCTCGGCGAAGACCTCGATCTCGAAGTTCAGTTGCTTGACCAGATGTTCCTGGGCCGCCTGTCGGTCCTTGCGGGTCAGAATCTCCCGGGCCTTGCGGGTCATCTGCTTGATGCGAATGTCGTCGGCACGCTTCTTGAACTGATAGTTGCCCGTCTGCTCGTAGTAACGGGTGAGCAGTTGGCCGGCCTCGTCCTCCTCGGCCGGCCGGTCGCGCTTCACCAGCAGGTCCACCAGAGCGAACACCTTGGCGGCCACGTGCGGGTTGGCCTCCAGGTCGGCCCGGGCCCCCCTGATCTGCGATTCGACGAACTCGTCGGTCTGGACCAGTCGGTCGCGGCCGCGCAGCTCGGCCTGCGTCTGGGCGTCGGCGACGGACTCGCGGAAGGACTCGGCCTTGCCGTAGTGGCCTTTGAGCATGGTCAGCCGGCTGGACAGGTTGCGCACATCTTCGTCGATGCCCGTGTCCTGAGGGCGGAGTTGCCGGGCGTATTCCAGAGCCTGCAAGGCCCGCTGCATGGCCTCCAGGGCCGTGTCCAGATCGTTCTCCTCTTCGCAGCGTGCGGAGAGCTCCTCGTAGACGTTCCTGACGGTCATGAACCGGGACTGACTGGGCTTTTTCTCCTGCTGGCAGGCCTCAAAGTAGGTCGGACCGATCCACATGACCGTTTTCTTCAAGCAACTTTTGCCCGCGTTCTTGAACAGGGCCTCCAGGTAAGCGATATTGCCGGGGTCCTTGGCCAGGAGGAACTCGGCGTTCAGGGCGGCCTTGACCGTGTCCTTGCCGGAGATAGGGTGTTTCATCGCCGCCAGCACGCCCGGTTTCTTGCCGCCGGCCTGCCGCCGCTGCAGGCTTACCAGACGCAACGGAGCGTGTCCCTCATCGACGGCGTCCGGCCAGGCGGCCAGACCGTTGACGAAACACTCGATGGCGTAGTCGTAGTTTCGGGTGTCGGCCACCGTCCTGGCCCGCTCGAACCAGGCGCGGGCCTTCTTCTTGTCCTCCTCAGAGACTCCCGCGTTGCCGCCGGCCTTGGCGCCGGTCGATGAGCTATCCATGTTCGGCTGTTCTCTTCTCCAGCCAGTCCAGACGGAAACGCCGCTCGCCGACCCGCCGGGCATGGCCCCGACGGCCGGGGACCGTGAAGCCCCTCCCCTCTCTCACCGGCTGCGTGCACTTTATGCTATGGAGCCTGGTGCGGCTGTCAAGCGAGGGGCCGCGGCTCAGCTTCGCTACGCAGGTGATCGCGCCTCCGCTCCGGCCGTCCGT
>Ga0073934_10012022_pt1 | contig 10308 bp, 1 predicted proteins | sample LarsenN4metaG_FD_76834 | JGI IMG/M metagenome (GOLD analysis project Ga0073934, IMG submission 76834) | Hot spring sediment bacterial and archeal communities from British Columbia, Canada, to study Microbial Dark Matter (Phase II) - Larsen... ... | reverse complement strand
GCCCCTGCCCCAGGCACCCGCCGTTTCACATGAACCGAAAAACGACTTGTGACGAGCCCTTAATACCACGCCGATTTGCGTTGCCGATGGTAACAATTCGTGATCGCCCGCGCGTACTGAGTGGTAGCATCATTCTTGCCACTCGTCGGTCGCTTTGCTCCAATGCGCAACGTGTTGGCGCGTCGAGTTAGTTACGCATTTGGGCAATTGCATTATGGCCGGTAAGGACCGCTCTTGGCGCTCCCAGGACGACTCGGGTTACGAACCGCCCCCGCGCCGTCGCGCCTCCTGGCGCGAGATGACGCAGACCGTGTTCGGCATGGGCGGCGGCGGCGCCAAATGGCGCTCCGAACGTCGTCCCGCCGCCAGCGGACGTAACGCCCGCCGCGCGCGGATGAGTTTCTACAAGAAGCTGGCAGCCACGTTGGCGGCGCTGGCGGTGCTCGGCTTTGGCCTCTATCTGGAGTTTCGCGTCTGGGGAACGACTCCCGTCATCGCGTACTGCGCCATTGACTATCCGGCGCCGATTCCCCCCAACGCCTGGGCTTGGGAGGATCGCGAAGCGTGGGATCGGCGCGCGTTCGGCAGTTACGTGCGTCCCGTCAAGGCGGACCTGCCGCTGCCCAATGGCGACAGCGCCGCCGCCGCGGCGATTCACAAGGAATGGCTAACTCAACTGAGCCAACTTGTCGCCGATGAAGGGGCCGATGTCGGCGCCGAAGGCATGGTGGTGTACCTCAGCCTGCACGGCGTCGTCGACGACCGCGATTCGGCCAAGCCGCGAGCCTGTTTGTTGCTGCCGCGCGCGAGCATGGCGTTGGCGGCCTGGCGCGATGAAGCGAATTGGCTGCCCCTGGCCGAGGTGTTGGATGCACTGGAGCAAGCGGCCGCGCCGCATGGGACCCATGTGCTGCTGGCCCTGGACGCGAATCGCATCGACACGCTCTGGGATCTCGGCATCCTGCGGAACGACTTTGCCGCGGTCGCCGCCAAGGAAGTCGCCGACGGCAGCGCCAAGCGCCCCCATGTCAGCGTGCTGAACTCCACGGGCGCAGGGGAATGGGCGTGGACTTCGCCGGAACTGGGACGTTCGGTCTTCGGCTACTACTTCGAACAAGGCCTCCGCGGCGCGGCCGATGAAAACGCCGACAAGCAGATCGAACTCCTGGAACTGCACAACTACGTGCGCGCCGGCGTCGACCGCTTCGTCCGCGCCCAATATGGTGACGAGGTCCGCCAACGTCCGGCCTTGTGGCGGTCCGACGAAGAAACCAATCCGAAGATTGCGTATTGCGATCCCGATTACCAACCGCCGGCGCGCGAGCCGCGGTCGATCGCTCGCGACCAATTGGCCTCCGCGCTCAAGCGCTTCGCGGACGCTTTCGCCGAACCGGTCGAGAACGGCTATCGACGCACGCATCCCGTCGGCTGGGAACAATGGCGCCGCGACCTCGCGCGCTTGGAGCAATTACTCGCCGCCGGCCGCGCCTACGCAAAGAACGCGGCCGACGGGGGCGTCGCCCACGTGGAGTCGGCCGCCGCACTGCTGACTCGCTTGGAGCAGCCCAGGCCGCGGTCAGCGCCGTTCGAATCGTTGGCGACCGTCGACCTGAGTCTCCCCTGGAATGCGCGGTTCGCGGGGGACAAGCTTGCGAGCTTGTCCGACGCGCAGCGACGAGGTTACGCCCGCCAGGTGGCCGAGATCGCCACCGGCCCGGCGGCCCCGGCGCCGGAAGCAGTGACACCGCCAACCGGAGATTCAGCGCCGAAACCAGCAAGTGCGTCCGCGGCGACCCCGCCATCGAGTAGCGCTGAGTCGCCGGCTGATGCGGCTCCGAAAACGGCGGCGCAACCGCCCGCCGGCGCTCCGGAGCGAAAGCTGATCGAGGAACCGGATCGCGCCATTCGCGCCGCCGTCGCCTGGCGATGGTTCTGCGACGGACGGCGCACGCGCGAGCAGGTCAGGCGGGTGCTCAACACGCTCTTGCCGCCAAAACCCGCTCCCGAGGATGGGTTGCTGATCGAGCTGCAATGGATGCGTTTGCTTGTCCGCGACATCGAGCCGCGGTATTGGGACCAACACGCCGAGCTAGTGATGGCGCTCGCGCAACTGCGCGAGTCTAGCGAACAAACCGCGGCCATGGCGCCCCCGAACCGTGCGAGCAATAGCGCGCCCGGACCGTTGGCTCTCCGCAACTTCGGCGTGTTGGCTGAGCGCTTGAGCCTGATTGAAACGCGCCGCCGAGCGTTGGAAGACGCCGCGTTCGTCGGCGATGCCGCCGCGGACACGCTCAGCACAACAGCGGACGCGCTCGTGAAGGAATATCAATCGCTTCAGGAGCTGTCCCTCGAGCTGGACCAGGCGCGCCGATTCTGGGAGGAAGCGGTAGCGGAGTCGCCGGCGTTGATCGCCTGGCAGGTACGGCGCACTCAGTTTGGAACGCCCCTGGTGCTCGATGCCGACAACACGCGGAGCATGTTGGAAAACTGCGATCAACTCGCCGAGGTGCTGAATGAACCAGAGCGTCTTTTCGCCGGCGCCAAACCGGAAACCGGCGACAACTCGGCCGACCTTGATGTCGCCCGGGCGAACCTGAAGGCGGCGCGCGACGCGGCGCAGAATTTCTATAGTCGGTTGAGATCGGCCTACGAACAGGAATTGGCCGAAGTCGGCCGTAATGTGGAACAAGGCTTGAATCCGATCGATCTGCGCCGCGCGGAACTGCTGCTTGCCGGGCCGATGCCGGGATTCGGCAATCGCGAGCGTCTCTGGGCGCAGCGCGATCGACTCGCCGAGTCGCTCGTCAATCAAGCCGCGGCGGCCGCCGCGCCCGAGTCGGAATCGTCCGCCAACATCGAGCCTTTGCGCGTTCTGGCCGCCTGGGCGCTGCGCGACACGGATGAGGACACAACGCCGCCCGCGAGCGCCGCTTCATTGCGCGCGCGCTTGGCCAAAGCGCCGGCAGTCGAAAAATCGCTGCCGGCGGCCTGGCAAAGCGCTGATCGCGGGCGGGAACTGCGCTCGCTCGATTTGCGCGCTCGCCGCCTCGCGGCGTTCAGCCCCGCCATCGTCAAACTGTCGGGCAACGCGCCGGAACCGGCGGAACAGCTCGCCTGGTGGGAGCAAACCCGCTTCGTGCAGTGGCACGGCCAACGATTGTTGGACGATTTCCTGGGCGACGCGACGCAGGCGTTGGCTGAGGAGAATTCCGATACCGATGCGCGCGGTTGGGCCACGCACTATTTCGCACGTGCGGCTCAACAGTTAATTGCAAACACACCTGGCTTCGCTGAGAACTCCCCTCGCCAGGAGTTCTCCGCAATCCCTGAGGCGGCGGCCGCGATCGCGCAGGTCGGCAAATCGCTCCAAGATCAACTCGATGCGCGGCAACTGGCCGCCAAAGAGGGCGTCGAGCCGCAGGCGCCGAGCTTGCAGGCCAAGCTGATCGGATCGGCGCGCGCGCCGGTGGAGTTTCAGGCCAAGGCGAAGGACCTGCCCGCGGGGGAAGCCGCCGTCTGGATTCCGAGCACCGCTGGACTGAGCGCCGATGGACATGAGGATCCTTTGCGTCGCAACCCGCGCCCCGTGGGCCAAGGGACGATTGCTCCGCTGCGTATCGCCTTCACGTGGGAGGCCGCGACGTCCGGCGAGTTGGTTCCGACCATGTTGTATCGCGGGCACTACTGGCGCGGCCGGCGCGCCATTCCGTCGATCGGCGAACCGCTCGCCGTCCGGTTCGACCGGCCGACGTTTTATCCGCCGCAAGTCACCGTCCACGATCCGATTACACAGCGCGTGGCATTCTCGATCATCCTGGATTGCTCCGGCAGCATGATCCATCAAGGCACGAACCGGCTCGCCGTCGCCAAAGACGCTCTCCGGGCGGCGCTCTCTCCCGTGGCCCGATCCGGTCGACATCGCGCTTCGATCTGGCTTTTTGGGCACCAAGTCAAGGCGGAAGTGAATGCTGATCAGACCGCCTTCAACATTATCCCGAGCGGGTATGCGACGAGCAAAAGCCGGCCGGTCGTCCATCCAGACGACGACGTGGAGAAGTTTCGGTCGATGGCGCCGCTCGACAATCGAACGTTGAACGACTTGACGAACGTGCTGAGCGACCCCGCGATCGCGCCTTGGGGAAGCACGCCGCTGTACACGTCGATCGAGGAAGCGCTCGAACAAGACGCGCTCGACCTGCAACGCGACCCGCAGTCGCGGCGCGAGCGGTATCTCCGCCACATTCTCGTGATCACCGACGGCAATAACGAACGCATCGTCGACCTGGAGAACCGCGGCAACGTCAAGGAAGAGAACCGTATCGCTCCGCCCCCGCAGCTTCCGCAACCCCGCATCGACCAACTCGCCGAACTGTTCCGACGCTATCCGGGCGTCCGGCTCGATGTCATCGGCTTCCCGTTGAAGCAAGGCGAAACTTACAACCCGGAGTTGGTCAAGCTGGCCGAGCGGACGAAGGGAATCTTCGTACCTAACGCGAAGTCGGAAGAGCTGATCGCCCATCTCAAGCGCGCCATCGGTATGCGCTCGTACCAGGTGTTTCGCACGGACGGCGCGCCCGTGGCCGACCCCGCGCTCTTGAACGACCCGGTGAGTGTCAACAAACCGGAGTCCGCGCCCGCGCAGGCGGTGTTCGCTAAGATGGTGGACGAACCAGGGGATGTGAAGAGCGACCCATTTCCGCTGCTGCGCAGCGAAGCGATCGACTTGTATTTGAGGGACCAGGACAGCCGCGGCGCACTAGTGCATCGGCGCGTCACGGATGACGATCCCAATGCGCGGCAGGTCGAAACGGCTGACGGCGTTTTTGTAACCATGCACAAAACGGCCTCGGCCCCGCTGGGGGATTCGCCGCTGGACCTCGTCACGTTTCGAGCGTCGCTGCAGCATGGCGATCCGGAAAAGTATCTGCCGCCCCCCGCCGAAGCCTGGCTGGAGATCGACATGCCGCTCCCCGGCGGCCGCACGCGCACCTATTTGGCCTACGATCGCAATCTTGTCTCCCAGCAATCGGCCGCCATGTTGGAGTGGACGGTCGACGGTTTCCCGCTTGCGCACCGCGTTGAGACCGCGGAGGCGCGTCTCTGGTGGCGTAGCGATCCGAGCGCGATCAAGAAACGCATCCCCGTGGCCGAATTGCGCCAGCCGATGGACCTGCCGGATGTCGCGAGTGGCGTGACGTTGCTCGCGCAAGTGATCGGTAAGCAACTGGTCGTTCAAGAACAACATGCCGACGGACCGATGGACCAACATATCCCCTGGCTTCGCGTTGAAGTGTCCACCAGCGGCGAGTACATCGGCGCTATCCGCCGCGAGTTCTTCCCGGAGATCCGCAGCGCCCGCCACACGTTCGAATTTCAAGGGGACAACGTGCCCGCGATCGACAGCGCCGAACTGGTCCTGCGAGAACTCCGTTTCGATCGGTCTAGCGCCGGCGACGTCCAATTCGTCGCCTTCCCACAGATCAATCTGCCCACGCATTCGTCGAATTAGCGTTTCGTCATCGTCCTTGGACGAGTCCCGCGGTTCGCCGCTCCGCCGAGGGGAAGTGCGGGGGTTTCCATTGGAACGCAATGGGGCTTCTTGGTCACCGGTTGGCGATGGGCAGGCGACAGGGTTTCGGACGCCGCGCCTTGCTTATTCCCCGTCTCACCGCCGGATAATTGCTGCAATGCGCACGACCTTAACGATCCGACCCGGCCGCTGGGAGCGTCCTTCGAGCGCCCCCGCCTTGGCGGGGCGAGTCAACTCCCGCGGGTGAGCGCGGACCTAAACTATTTTGGGGCCGCCGGTGCGCGCCTAATGTGCGGCGCTGCACATGGATGCGGCTCGTCGATGAATCTACGCGCTGGGCGCCATGCCGAATTCGAGCGATACTCGCACCGACGAACCGGCGGGCGCCGGCGGCGACCCGAGCACCCAGGTCTGGGTGGCCGGGCGCTATTCGATCGAGCAGACGCTCTCGGATCGGCGCGGTCATGCCTGCTTTCTCGCCGACGACCCGCGACAGCGAAAGCGCGTCGTGTTGCATCGCCTGGCGAGCGAATTGGTGACTCCGGCCGTCGAGATGCGCCTCGCTCACGAAGCGACGTTGCTGAGCCGCTTGGAAAGCCCCTGGCTCGCGCAGTTCCACGAGTTCTTCGCCGACGGACCGCGCTGGTACTGGGTTCGCGCTTACGTTAAGGGCTCAACGCTGTTGCAGCGGCTCTCCGAAGGGCCGCTATCGGTGCCGGAGACGCTGCGGCTGGCGCGGGCGGTCACAACCGGTCTCGTCGAACTGCACGCCTGCGGCATTCTGCACCGCAATTTGAAACCCACGAGCGTCGTCTTGAGCGGCGACGTTGATTCGGCGAGCCTCGTCGACTTTGGCTTCGTGGCCTCGCTGCGCGATCCGCAGGAGAGTCCCCGTTCGGCGGCGCTGGCGGCGCGTTACCTTTCGCCGGAGCAAGCCGGCTCGCTCGACTACGACGTCAGCGAGGCCGCCGACTTGTACGCGCTCGGCATCTTGCTGTTCGAGTGCCTCGCCGGGCGGCCCCCATTTCAAAGCGACACGGTCGGCGCGGTGCTCTTGCAGCACATGACTTCGCGCGTGCCGGACCTGCGCGGCATGGGCCTGCCGGTCCCGCGGGCCTTGGACGAGCTGATCCAACGCCTGCTGCGCAAAGACCCGCGCGATCGTTACCAATCGGCGATGGCCGTGCTGAAGGACATTGAACAACTCGAGGAGGCCTGCCGGCGCGGCGAAACCGAACCCGATATCGTGATCGGCCAGTGCGATCAGCGTTGCACTGTCACGGAACCGTCGTTTGTTGGGCGCACGCTGGAATTGGCGCAGCTCGATCACCAGGTGCTGCAAGCCAGCGTCGGCTGCGCGGCCCTCGCGGTTGTGGAATGCGAATCGGGCGGCGGCAAGACGCGGCTGCTCGACGAGTTGGCGCAGCGCGCCGCGCGACGTAACGTGCGCGTGCTGCGCGGCCAGGGCTCCAGCGATGTCGGCCAGCACCCGTTCCAGTTGCTGGAAGGAGTCGTCGAACAGCTCATCGGCGAGCTGGTCGTCGATTCTTCCGCCCTGGAGCCGATTCGCGAACGGTTGGGCCAACATCAAGACGCCCTCTGCGCCGCGTTGCCGCGTCTGGCCAATGCGCTGGGCTGGAAGGCCCGCCAGGCGCTCGGTCCGGAAGCGTTCGGCGAAGCGCGAAGCATCCAAGCGATCTCGCATTTCCTCGACTCCCTTGGGCAACCAGACCGCCCGGTGCTCGTGATTCTCGACGACTGCCAATGGGCCGACGAGCAAGCCGTCAAGTTGATCGCCCATTGGGCGAACCGCCGCGCCGATGAAGCGGCGACCAAGCGGCACGCCATGCTGCTCGTGGCCTTCCGCAGCGAGGAAGTCGCCGACACGCACGCGCTGCGTCAACTCCGCCCGACAATGCATGTCACGCTCGAGCGGCTCACTTCGGCCGACGTGCGACGCTTGGTCGAGACCATGGCCGGCCAGGTGCCGGAGCAGGTCTTCGACGTCGTCGAGCGACTCTCGGGCGGCAGTCCGTTCATGGCCTCCGCGGTGCTGCGCGGGTTGATCGAGTCCGGCGCGCTGGAGACCGCCAATGGCGTCTGGCGCGTGGAGCCGCTGGCCATTGCCGACCTGCAATCGTCGCGCCACGCCGCTTCGTTCCTGGCGCGGCGTCTCGACCTGCTGCCGAAACACGCCCTCGACCTGCTGACCATCGGCGCGGTGCTGGGCAAGGAATTCGATCTGGAAATCGCCGTGCAACTGGCCGGTCATCCGGCCAGCGAGGCGATCTCGACGCTGGAGGTGGCCCGGCGGCGCTGCCTGATCTGGATGCGCCCCGACGGCGCTCGCGCGGTGTTCGTGCACGACAAGATTCGGGCCGCGCTCTTGGAACGCCTCTCGGCCGACGAGCGCCGGCACTTGCACTATCGCGCCGCCTTGCACCTGCGCAAGCACGCCCGCGGCAACGCCTTCGATCTGGCCTACCACTTCGACGCGGCCGGCGAAAGTTATCTTGCGCTCGGTTACGCACTCGAAGCGGCCGAGTTGGCGCGGCAGCAGCACTCGCTGGAAGTCGCCGAGCAGCAATATCGCATCGCCCAACGCGGGGCTTCGCAAGCCGACACGAGCACGCAGTATCGCATCGCCGAGGGCTTGGGCGACGTACTCATGCTGCGCGGCCGCTACGACGCGGCGGCGCAGCTTCTGCGCGGGGCCGCGGATCTGGCCGAAGGCGCGTACAACCGGGCGCAGATCATCGGCAAGCTCGGCGAGTTGGCGTTTAAGCGCGGCGATATGGAAGCCGCCACCACGTCGTTCGAGCAAGCCATGCGGCTCCTCGGGCGGCGCGTGCCGCGACGCTTTGTGACGTTCGCCGTCTGGCTGCTGTGGGAAACCGCCGTGCAATTGCTGCACAGCTTGTTTCCACGTCTGGCCGTGGGACGCCGCGCGCAGCCGCCTAGCAAAGAAGACACGCTCACCTGGCGGCTGCACAGTCGCCTCGCCCACGGCTATTGGTTTGTGCGGAGCAAGATTCACGTCCTCTGGACGCACTTCCGCGGCATGAACCTGGCCGAGCGCCACGCGCCGACCTTGGAACTGGCGCAGTGTTATTCGGAACACGCGCCGGCGATGAGCCTGATCCCCTGGAACGCGCGCGGCCTGAAGTACGTGAAAAAGTCGCTGGCGATCCGCCGCGACCTGGACGACGTGTGGGGCCAAGGTCAATCGCTGGGCTACCAGGGCATCGTTCACCTTTGCGCCAGCAACTATGCCGAGTGCGTCGAACGCGGACTGGAAGGCGTGCGGCTGCTGGAACGCACCGGCGACTTCTGGGAAGTGCATATCGCCCGCTATCAGGTCGCCGCCGCCCTTTATCGCCTGGGGCGGTTGGACGAGGCGATCGACCAGGCGCGCAAGATTCACGAGTCGGGCGTGCGTCTAGGGGATGAGCAAGCGGCCGCCATCAGCCTCGACGTCTGGTCACGCGCCACGCAAGGCAAGGTGCCCGAGGACATCGTCGCCCGCGAACTCGCCCGCACGCGCCACGATGCGCAAGGCACCGCGCAGCTCATGCTCGCCGAAGGCGTGCGACAGATCGGCGCGAACGATCTGGACGGCGCCGTGCGCACCTTCGAGACCGCCCTCCGCATCGCGCGCGAGGCCGGCGTGCAGAATCCCTATGTCACGCCCAACCGCACCTGGCTGGCCACCGCGCTCCGTTTGATCGCCGAGCGGCGCCAGGGGCTCACGCCGCGCCAACGCCGCAGGGCGCTGCGCCGCGCGGCCAAGGAAGCGCGCCGCGCGCTTTGGACCGCTTACCGCTTTCGCAACGACCTTCCGCACGCCTTGCGCGAAGCCGCCGCCGTCGCCGCCATGCAGGGTCATTCGTGGCGCGCGCGCGTGCTTTTCAACCGCAGCCTGCGCGTGGCGCGGCGGCAGCGGGCGGAATTCGAATACGCACAGACGCTTTATCTCCGCGCCCGGGTCGGCATCGAACTCGGTTGGCGGAACGCCGCCGACGAACTGCAACATGCCGAAGCGGAGCTGCGTTCCTTCGAACTGCGCGGGCAAGGCGCCCGTCCCGAAAACGAAACGCCATCCGACACGACGAGGCTGTCGCTCATCGATCGCTTCGATACGGTGCTGGAAGACGGCCGCAAGATCGCCTCCGCCCTATCGACCGAGACCATCGTCGAAGAATCGCAGCGCGCGGCGATTCGGCTGCTCCGTGGCGAGCGCTGCCTGGTGCTGCGCCCCGTGCGCGAACATGGCCAACTGCGCGCCATGCCGCTGAGCGGCGACCGGGAGCTAGCACCCAACTTGAAGTTGGTGGACGAGTCGCTGCGGAAAGGACGCGCCACGGCGCTAGGCGACGCCGCAGCCGAAGCGGCGGCGGAGTCAGCCGAAGCCTCAAGCCTCTGTGCGCCCATTTACGTACGCGGGGAAGCGGCCGCCTGTTTGTATGTGGCGCATCAGCAGGTGCGTGAACTCTTTGGCGAGAACGAACTGCGCATCGCCGATTTCATCGCCACGATCACGGGCGCCGCGCTGGAGAATGCGGACGGCTTCGAACGTCTGCAGCAACTGAACGAAACGCTGGAACTCCGCGTCGCCGAGCGCACCGCCGCGGTGGAGGCCCGGTCGCAGCAATTGGCGCGCTCGAACCGCAAGTTGGAGCGGATCGCCGCCGAGTTGCGGCAAGCGGAAGAGCAACTGCGCGCCGCCAAGGATTCGGCCGAGGCCGCCAACGAGGCCAAGAGCAAGTTTCTGGCCATGG
>Ga0073934_10012021_pt1 | contig 10308 bp, 6 predicted proteins | sample LarsenN4metaG_FD_76834 | JGI IMG/M metagenome (GOLD analysis project Ga0073934, IMG submission 76834) | Hot spring sediment bacterial and archeal communities from British Columbia, Canada, to study Microbial Dark Matter (Phase II) - Larsen... ... | reverse complement strand
TCCCGCTGCGTCGAGCCCCGCGAATGGCTCGTCCAGCAGCACAATCGGCGGATCGTGCAATAGCGCCCGCGCCAGCGACAGTCGCTGCCGCAGCCCTTGAGAAAGCCGCGTGGCGGGCTGGGCGCTGCGGCGGGTCAGGCCGGTCAGATCCAGCAGTTCGGCAACCCGATCAGCGGGCTCTTCGAGACCGTACATGCGGGCCGCAAAGAGCAGATTCTCGCCCACCGACAGCTCGGGATAGACGAAGCTCGCGTGGGACGCAAAGCCCACCAGGCGGTGCCGCGCGACATCGCCCGCCGCCGGGGCGCCAAACCACAACACTTCGCCCGCCGTGGGCCGCAGTCGCCCGGCCAGACACCGCAGAAGCGTGGTTTTTCCGCAGCCGTTGGCGCCCAGCAGGGCCACGACTTCGCCGGCGGCGACCGCAAGATCGATCTGCCGCAGGACGGGCCGCCCGTTCATCGCGCGGGTCAGACCCTGAGCGGCCAGCGGCGACGCGGTCGTTTCAAGCGGCGCGGCGGCGGGCCGGGACCGCAGCCAAGCGGGAATGAGAGCCAAGCCGACCTCCTTGTCGGGTCCGACGGCGCCTGAGGGGTAGCGCAGCGACCGCCGCGCCCGCCAGGGCCAGGCCGCCTCCGAGCCAGATCCAGCGCATGAGGGGATTTTCGATGAGTGTCAGCGCGACGCGGCCATCGCCGAGCCCCGCGTGCAAGATGGTGTAAAAATCGCCTCCCCAGGTCGAGTGAATCGCCACCTCGGTCGTCCATTGATCCTGCAGCAGGTGATAGTGGCGGGCCGGTTTAAGCAGCGCGGGGCGTCCCCGGGCCGGGGCAACGAGCAATTCCACCTCGGCGACCAGCTTGTCGGGCTCCTCGCGCTGCACCAGCCGGACGTTCTCGATCCGCCTGCCGGCCCACTCGATCGATTCGCCCTCATCCAGATCGACTTCCAGCCGCCGCGTGCCCAGCGACGATCCGGCGATGCCGATCGCCACGCAAGCAATGCCCAAGTGCACGAGGTAGCCGCCGTATTGCCGGCGGCCGGTGCGGAGCGCCAACAGGATTGCCGGGATCGTTCCGGCCCCGCTGCGCCGCCGCACGTCGAGCAGCACGCCGGCCACGGTCGCCGCGACGCACAGTACGGCCAGGCCCGTCACCGCGATCGCTGCCGGATGCGCAAGACCCAAGGCCGCGGCGGCACCGGCCGCTCCGCCAGCCACGCAGAGCGACACGACCATTGCCTTCCACTGCTCGCCGCGCGGAACGGCTCCCCACCGTAAGAGCGGCACGACCGCCGTGGCGGCCAGCAGGAGCACGCCAATGGGCAGAAAAACGTTGTTGTAAAACGCTGGCCCGATCTGAACCATGCGGCCGGCAAACAGCGGCGAAAGGGGCGTATAGAGCGTTCCCGCCAGCACAACGGCCGCCAAGAGCAGCAGCAAGTACACCGACACCAGCACGACCGACTCGCGGGCCAGCACGCTGACCAGAGGGCGCTCGGGGACGAGTCGCTGCCGGCGGTAATAGACCAGCCCCGATCCGCCCAAGAGCAGCACGGCCATCAGCCCGAGAAACATCCAGCCGATCGGCGACTGGCTGAAGGCGTGAACGCTGCTGAAAATGCCGCTCCGCGTCAAGAAGGTGGCGAAGTTGCACAGGCCGAACGTCAGGATCGCCAGCCACACGGCCAGCTTCTTCAAGCCTCCGCGGTGCCGCCAGGCCATCAGCGCGTGAATCAGCGCTGTGCCGGTGAGCCACGGGAGCAGCGAGCCGTTTTCGACCGGATCCCAGCCCCAGTACCCGCCCCAACCGAGCTCTTGATAGGCCCAGTCGGCCCCCAGCCAGAGGCCCGTCCCCAGGACCATCCAGGAAAACAGGGCCCAAGGGCGGGCGGCTTGCGTCCAGCCCGCGTCCAGGCGATCGAGCAACAGGGCGCTCGCTGCTTCCGCGAAGGGAATCGTCCACGCAGCATACGCCAGGAACACGACGGGCGGATGAATCAGCATCGAAGGATGCTGCAACAAGGGGCTCAGTCCCAGCCCTTCGCTCCGCGCGGCCAGGCCCGTCTTCATCGGGTCGGCGGCGAAGACCAGGATGGCCATCAAAAAGCTCACATTGGCCCACAAGATTCCAAAAGCGACGAGCGGCCGCGGCCCCGCGTCGCGGGACGTCGCCAGGTACACGAGCGAGAGCATCGCGGCGAGCCAGGTCCACAGCAGCAGCGACCCAGCCTGCCCGACCCACAGCGCCGATAGCGAATAGTGCCACGGCAGCTCGCGGCTGGTGTACTGGGCCACGTACTCGAACTGGAAATCTTTCACGACCAGGGCCCAGGCCAGGACCGCGAGCGTAATCGTCAATCCCAGGCACGCGGCTCCAGCTGCGGCCACACCGCTACGAACCAGGTGCGTCCTCCGGGCAAGCTGCGCGGCGAGGCACGCAAACGCGGCATAACCCCCGGCCACGAAGGCCGCGAGCAGCGCGACTTCGCCCAAAATCCTCATCCCGTGCCTCGTATTGCGGGTCTCAAGCCACCATGGGCCGCACGGCAGGCGCGGCGTCCCCAGGAACCCGGCCGTCAACGCCGCGGAGTGCCGGCCTCCCGACTCGCGGTGGCCTCGTACTTGCTCGCGCAGCGGGTCATGAGTTTGTCGCCGCGCAGGGTGCCGCTCGTTTCCAAGGTTCCCTCCACCACGACTTCCATGTCTTCCTTGAGGTTGTCGGGAATCGGCCCGCGGCAGGTCACCGGCACCTGCGCGTGCTGCCCGCACAAGCGGAAGGTCGCCCGGCTGCGGTCGGCAGCCAGCGCGAGCGAGCCGGCGGCGACGCGTCCGCTGACGCGCAGTCGCTGCCCGACGAGCTCCGTCCGGCTGCTGGCGCACTCATCGACAAGGACGTAATACCGCCAACTCGTCGCAGCTCCCAGGTAGGCCAAGTAGGCCGCCGCCCCGGCCAACACGATCGCTCCCAGGGCCAATTTGGTATGCGGCCTCATGCCAATCCTCAGCACGTGCGCCCTGACAGGGTTCGCCGGAAACGCGCGGACTCTAGCGAGTCGCCGTGGGCCTGTCAAACGAAGTTTGCGGCTGACAGCAAGGCGGCAAGGCGGCGGCGCGGTAAACAAGACAATGTGGGGGCGCGCGGCCAACGTCCCAAGGCATCGAGCGCCTGCACGCGCGCCACATTGTGCGCGTGCAGCCACTGCTATCGCTAGCAGCACATGCACGGCATACATCAGGAGCCGCAATTCGCGCCTGGTGCGGAGAAATTACTAAATCGTACTCCGCGCGCTTGATGCGCGCTTCTGCGAAACCCGATACGATCGCTAAGCAACTGCGCACAGGCGCAGCGACGCTGAGCCCCCTCGAGCTGCCGGCCCCTCCTGGGACGACAGCACGAGGCCGCTTGCCCGTGGCGATTGACGGCATCGCGGTGGGGCAAGCCGACTTTACCCATCGAACCAGGGAGGGTTCGTTGTGCGTTTTACGCGTACCACATCGGCGCTCCCGCGATTGGCGACTTGGACCTGCCTGGTACTGGCGGCGCTAGTGAGCGTCGTCGGCTGCAACGGCAGGCAGCAGGCCGCGCGCCGCAGCACCGCGGAGCCCACGCCTTACACGTATAAGCCGCAGCCGCAGTGGCGCCAGGTGCAACTGGCCTCACTGCAGGTGCCTGCGCCGGTGATTGCCAACGCAGAATTCGTGAACGACGATACGCTGTGTGCGACCTGCCACGAAGCGTACACGAACTCGTTCCAGCACAATGTCCACCGCGGCCAGTCGTGCGAAAAGTGCCACGGGCCGGCCAGCCGCCACCTGCAGACGCGCGGCCGCGAGCCGGGGACGATGCTGAGCTTCAAGAAGCTTTCGCCGCCCGAGCGGTCTGAGCTGTGCATGAAGTGCCACGAGCAGGACGCCTGCTCGCCGGGCAGCCAATGGCGGACCTCGCCCCACGCGCACCGCGGCGTGTCGTGCACCGACTGCCACACTTCGCACTATAACGTGCCGCCGGGGACGCCGCCGACGCAACTCGTCGAGGATGGAGCGCGGCCGCAGTCGCAGCTTGTCTCGTTCCAGCAGACGCAACCGCCGGCCGACCAGGCGACGCTCCGCGCCCAATCCCGCAATCTGGGCGCGATCACGCCGCACATCTGCTACCGCTGCCACGCCAACATGTCGGAGCAGGAGAACGTCGCCCATCCGCATCAGATCTGCGGCGCGGCGGGCTTTACGTGCACGACCTGCCATGAGCCGCACGGCAAGATTCGGCCGGAGACGCGGACGGAACTTTGCCTCACCTGCCATAACCAGAACTCGCCGACAATGGCTTGGCATTCCTCGACGCACGCCCAATTCGGCGTGGCGTGTTCCGACTGCCACAATCCGCACCCCAACCTGCATGTTGAGAAGTTCGCCAACATCCAGCACACGAACATCTTCCGGCAGCCGCGGATGCCCATGTCGGTGTACGAACCTTTCACGTGCTACAAGTGCCACGGCGACATCTACGCCAAGAATGCCATGCCGTCGCACCATCCGATCAAGGAAGGCAAGCTGATCTGTTCCGACTGCCACGACGCACACGGTCAGACGCAAGGCAATCTCCGCGAGCCGACGGTGAACCTCGTCTGCTACAAGTGCCATGCGGAAAAGCAGGGGCCATTCGCCTATGAACATCCGCCGGTCACGGAGAACTGCGACATCTGCCACGAGCCGCACGGCACCGTAGCCAACAACTTGTTGCGGCAGCCGACGACGTTCCTGTGCCTGCGTTGCCACTCCGGCCACCGCACCAGCCCCTTGGGACCCAATCACGCGCTGCTGCTGGGCGACGTGGGAACCAATCCGGCGCTGCAACGCGCGTTCTACTCGGATTGCACGCAGTGTCACGCCCAGATCCACGGCAGCGATTTGCCGTCGCCGCATCTGCCACACGCGTTCTTCCGATAGTTCGAGGGACTTGAGAATCGCCACCTTGGGACTGGCGCCGTGCCTCGCGCGAGCGCCCCCTGCTAGAGCCGCGGGGCCACATCGGCCCGCGGACCGCCGACAGGTCAGGATCCAGAGCCATGACCCGACGATTACTCCTTGTCGCGATCTTCCTTGCGGCGGCAGCACCTGTGCCCGCTCAAGACCTTGAACTGCCGCGGATCGGCGGGCCGCATAAGCCGGCGGTCGCCGAGCCGCTCGACCTGCTCGCCGACCCTTCGTCCGGCGCGACTGCGGCGGCCGCTACCAAGCCGGTGTCGACGGCCGCCACCTACGAGACGCTGTTGGGTCCCGAGCAGCGGAGCCCCGCCGCGCCGCTGCTGCCCGAGTTCCGGCCCGTGTGGGACTGCTGCGGTTGCCAGATCGAGTGCCTCGACGTCTGGTGCGACTGCTCCGAGCCCTGCTGCACCACCGATACCTGGTGCCCCCATCCCTGCGACTGCTCGAAAGGCAACTGTTACCTGACGCCGGACGGCTGCTGGGTGGCTAATGACGCGATGTGCGACATTTGGGGCATTCCCGAGGATCAATACAACACGGCGTTCCGGTTCGGCGGCTGGGGGACCACCACCAACGGTTCGCTCAACAAGATCGGCGAGTACCAGGACCTCAATCCATCGCCCTTCTGGGATGTGGACGGGATCTACAGCAACGCCCAGCGGACGCTCGACTTCACCTTGTCCGGCCTCGACAACGAAGCCAACTTCGCCCAGGGCAGCTACTACGGACCCGGCTTGACCGCCAAGGTCCGCTACAACCGCTTCCTGCGGCGGCTCGATCACGACCCGCTGATTGGATATCCTCGCCCGACGTTTCCCGCCCAGCCGGGCCCCAACGACAACGTTGTCGTGCAGGACCTCAACGTGGGCGAGGACTACGCCATCCGCGTGAACCAACTCGACGCTCGCTTTCAGGGCCGCATCTCCGACAACCTGAAGTGGCGACTGAACCTGTGGGGCATGCGCAAGTTCGGCGAACGCCAGGCCAACGCCACGGCCCACTGCTTCAACGTCAACGCGCCTGCTGCGCCGGGCGCTAACGGCAACGTGTGCCACGTCCTCAGCCAGCGGCAGAACATCGACTGGACCACGATGGAAATCCAGCCGGTCGTCGAAGCGCAGTTTGAGAACGTCACGGTCGAGTACTCGCGCACGATGCGCAGCTTCGGCCAGGGCGATCAGGTTATCGACCGCCAATACACGCGGTTCGGCTATTCGCCGGCCAGCGGCGTCCTGGGAGCCCCCTTCGAATATGCGGTCGTCCCCGAGAGCTTCACGCAGATCGACCGGCTGAAGGTCAACGTCAACGTCACGGACACGCAGCAGATTTACGCGAACCTGTACGTCGGCGATACGCACAACGACTTCCGCGACACGCATCGCCAGTATGGCGGCTACGACGTCCGCTGGATTGATCGCTCGTTCGATCAGCTCACCTCGACGGCGTACGTGAGCATGTACGACGAGAACAACGAGTTGCCGACCGATTTCTTCACCACGCCGCCGTTCGGGGCGACGACGACCAACCCGACCCAGGGCGAGCCCGGTTCGCTCCGCCATCCGGTCGATTACCAGCGCGTGCGGGTCGGGCTGAAGGGCAACTATCGGCCGTCGCTCGATCCCACGAACGGCCTGCGGTGGGTGGGCGGCTATGAGTATTATGAGCTCAACCGCGACTACGCCACGTACAACACCGCCCTGGGCCCCTTCGTACAGCCCGATACGCGGTCGCACAGCATTGAAATCGGTCCCGAGATGCGCTGGTCGCAGACCCGCTCCAGCTATGTCCGCTACAAGGCCCGCTTCTTCGAGGATCCGTTACTCGGCGTCCGCGAAGCCAACGGCCTCTTCAATACGAACCAGCCCGAACAAGACCATCGAGTCGATATCGGCGGCACTTGGAACCCGGCCGAGAACTTCGTCGCTACGGCCCAGTTCAGCGTCGTCAGCGCCTGGCACTATTCTCAGTTCGCCGACTTCAGCGAGGACAGCTATCCCTTCTTTGTGACGCTCTGGTATGCCCCCACCGACCGCTTGTCGCTCACCGGGGCCTACGCCTACTACTCCAACTGGATCGACCAGGACATCACGCTCGGCTTCACCGTGCCCAACGTGCCGGTGCCGCCCGTGCGGACGGAAACGACGAACTGGAACTATCGCGGCGAGAACCACCTCGTCAGCCTGAACGCGAACTATGCCTGGTCGCCGACGGTGAGCCTCGTTGCCGGCTACGAGTGGGACCGGGGCACCAACGGCTTCACGCTGCCCCCCTCGCCCGCGGGCGCGAATTGGACGGCACTGCCGACACTGTCCGACGTGATCATCGAGACGCAGCGGGCCACCCTGGGCGCCGACTGGCAGCCCTACACGAACCTGGCCCTCTTTGCCCGCTACGTGTACTACGATTGGAACGACATCTCGGCCAATTTCGACAGCGGCACCGCCCACATGGCACTCGGCGGGGCGACGCTCATCTGGTAGCCCGCCCCTGGGATCGCGGCCGGCTTACGGCGCGGGCTTGGCCGCCGACAATAGCGCCGACGCCTGCTGGGCCCGCTGGGTGACCGAGTCGAGCACTTCCATGGCATAGGTCACGTTGTGCAGGCCGTTGCCGCGCTTGACGAGCATCAAGTCGGCATGCGCGGCCAGCAGGATTTCGTTCGCCTTGCGGCGCGTCTCCTCGGGCAGGCCCTGGCTCTCGTCGAGCAGCTTCTTGGCCGCAGCATAGGCCTGCTCGGCGTCGCCCTGGACCAGCTCCAAGCCCAGCTTCCACTTCTCGAACGTCGCGCTGTGGCGGTCGCCGTGACAGGCGATGCAGCCGTTGAGCGTCGCCTGCAGCACGCTCCCGGCCTGCTCGCTGGCGGCCAGCTCGGTGTGGCAGCCGAAGCAGTTGGTCCGCGAACCGAACATCATGTTCGGAGCACTCTTTGCGACGCCGCTGCTCCCTTGCCCGCTGAGCAGACTCAACTGCTCGCGATGGTGGTTGGGATGGCAGTGCGTGCAGTTCGACATCACCGAGGTCAAAAAGCCGGACGTCTCGCCCGGCTGATCCCGGAACAACTGATGGTGAATCTCGGTATGGCAATCGAGGCACTTGGCCCGCTGCTGAGGAATGTGCACCTTGTGGTAATGCGCCACCAGATCGAGGCTGAATGGTTCTTTCCAGTCCTTGAAGAACTCGGGCTGGTCGTGGCACCGCTCGCAGTCCCGTCGCGTGACGAGCGAGTCTTCCATTGCCACGTCGGCGTGGCACGAGGCGCAGTCCACTTTCCGCTCCAGAATCGCCTGGTGGTTCATTTTGACAGCTTTGGCCGTCAGCTCGGGCGACTGCAGCTTCTGCCCCTCGGAGGGAGAGAGTTCCTTGTGGACGATGATCTCCCCTGCCGGAAGCTGTTTGTGGCACATCAGGCAGGTGTTGGTCCCCGTGTTGAATCCCTCGTTGTTGAAGTGGCAGGTGTAGCAGGCCGTGGTGTGGACGGTGAAATGGTGCTTGATCGTCGGATCCTTGGCGGCTTCCTTCTGCGAGACGTAGGCGTGGCAATTCGTGCACTGAATGTCCGCGAGCTGCGCCGTGCGGACCCGGCGGTGCGTCAGTTGGGAGAATTTCTCCAGGTCGTCGCGGCTGACCGAGGCCCCGGCGGCGCTCACGAGGTTCACCAACCTGTCCACGCGGGCCTTGTGGGGCCCCGACTCGTTGGCCGCCGCCAGCAGCGGCGCAAACCGCTCCTTGCCTACTGCCTGCTCGATCGAGGCCTTGAGCGTGTCCAGTTCCTTTTCGACCGCCGCCAGCGCCTCGGGCTTGAGCTGCAAGTGCGTGGCGTGCGTGAAGCGGACGGTGCCGATTTCGATCGGCTTCTCCATGAACCGCAGGTCGCCGTGGCACTTGGCCGTGAGGCAACTATCGTTGCTCACATGAGCCCGCGGCCGCGTCGCGCCATATCGGCCGCTGAAGTAGCTTGCCACCTGGCTTAGCCCGCGGAGCTTCGCGTTGATCGTCGTCCGCTCGCCGGGCGCGTAGTGGCATTCGACACAGGCGACGCCCAGCTTCTCGCCGTGGAGATCGGCTTCCCATGAGGCGTAGTACGGCACCATGATGTGGCACGAGCCGCAAAAACTCGGCTGGCTCGTGTGATGCTCGGCTACGCCCACTAATGCGCCCACGAGCACCAGCAGCACCGCGACCACGACCCCCAGTCTCATTAACCATCGCCGAAAAGTTTGCGGCTGGCTGGGAGATGACTCAGCACGATCGGTCATGGACAGGGTTCCGCTCCGAGTGCGCTGCGCGTGTGGAGTCCGCTCCCCTGGGAGCGGCCGGCGTACACGTCCGCTCGCCGGGCAAGGGACGGTGTGGCGGTCCGCTCGCCTTGCGAACGGACCATCTGCTCTCCTCCCCCGCCACACCGTTCTGTGCGGCCGGGTGATGCGCCAGCCCGAGGCCGGCGGCGCGACTACGGCTTCCGCAATTCCGGCGGGGTCTGGCTCTCATGATGCCCCTGCACCATGTGGCACGACACGCAGACGTTCTGCGGCAGCATCTTCCAAATCGAGTCGCGGGCGATCTTCTCCTGCTCAGGCGTCGGCTTGGCGTTCGCGAACGGCTTGGAGAGCTCTTCGTGCTTGCTGCCCGGGCCGTGGCACGCTTCGCAGCTCACGCCCTTGAGATCCAGGTCGGCCGCCGTCTTGAAGCCGGTCGCCTCGCCAAAGCCGGTCGTGTGGCACTTCAGGCACTTGGCGTCGTTTTCGTATTTCGCGGTGAGCACCTCAAAGGCCTTGGAGTGCTTGGTCCCCCGCCATTTCAAGAATTGATCGAAGTGACAGGCCGCGCACTTCTTGGTGCCGATGTAGTGCTGGTCGGCCGGCGGGGCCGGTTCCGGAGCCGCCGGTTGTGCCTGCTGCCCGACAGCCGCCACGGCCATCATCACGAGCGCCGACAGGACGCCCCCCATCACGGTCGGATTCAGTCCACCCCGAAGCCTCAACATTGTTGACCTCCCTGGACCAGCGGAAAACGCATGTACGACTTGGAAGCTTGGTTGAGACACACGGCGCGAACGCGTTCCCTGACGTGGCTTCATCACCGTTCTGGAACACACCTACGGATTCCCGCAGTATGACGTTGCCCAGCTTAGGATTTGCCCCTCTTTTCTGCAAGCCGCGAATCGCTCGCCCCAGCGACGACCAGACTGCTTCTGCAAACTCGGCACTATCTGGGCAATCTTGGCGGGGCGCCATGATGCACCGTCGAATCGGATGGCCGGGGCGCGCACGCCCCCACGTTTTCTGCGGCGCCGACGCGGGACAGCACGACCGTCGTGTTGT
>Ga0073934_10012020_pt1 | contig 10310 bp, 8 predicted proteins | sample LarsenN4metaG_FD_76834 | JGI IMG/M metagenome (GOLD analysis project Ga0073934, IMG submission 76834) | Hot spring sediment bacterial and archeal communities from British Columbia, Canada, to study Microbial Dark Matter (Phase II) - Larsen... ... | reverse complement strand
GACGACGTCCCCGAGTTCGACCGCTCCGCCTGTGCCGCCTTCGCCTGCTTCACCGGCTGGTGCGGCGAGCGGTGCTGCGCCCGAAGCCGCCCCGACACCGAGTCCGCCCGCGTCGTCGGTGGCATCGGCTTCCGCAGAACCGGCGGCACCGCCGGCCGTCGTGGTCGAGGCCCCGGCCCCTGCATTCGCGACCGTGGGCGCCCTCGTCACGTCACCTCCGGCGATCATACCCGAAGTCGCTGTCCAACCGGCTCCAGCGCCGATCCCGGATGCCGCACAACCTGCCGTCCAATCGCCTGCGCCAGCCACGCCCGAACCAACGGGACCGCGACTGGTGACCGCGTCGAACTGGGGCATCGGGGCAGGGCGACGCATGGCGATCCCGCTTGTCATCGACCCGCCGAGTGCCGTTGCGGATCACTACGTCCTCATCGAAGGTCTCGAGCGCGACGCCTTCGTCTCGCGCGGAATCGAAGTGCTCGGCGGGACGTGGATGGTCCGCGGGGCGGACCTCGATGCCGCCGAGATCGAGCGTTCGGCAAACGCCCCTGAGCGCGCCGTCATCAACTTGGAGTTGCGGCACGTCGATGGCTCGATCGTCGGCAGGCAGAGCGTATCCTTGATGACAGTGCCTCACGAGGAGAACAGGACGCCGGTTCAGCCGGCCGCGAGCGAGCCTCCTCGCGCTGCGCCAGAAACCAATTCCGGAAGCGACGCACAAAGATTGTTGCGTCGCGGACAATTGATGCTCGATAGTGGCAATCTCAGCGGTGCGCGCTTGTTGTGGGAACGCGCCGCGGAGCAGGGAAGCAGCGAGGCCGCGCTGGCCCTCGGCCGGAGCTACGACCCGGCGCAGGTTCCGTTGCCAGGCGTTGCAGGTTCGGTCGCCGACCGCACTTTGGCGCGACGCTGGTACGAACGGGCGGCCGCGTTGGGGTCGACCGAGGCGAGCGAGCGCGCCAAGCGGCTCGACTGATCGGCCACACGTGATGCGGGGTTCGCCGGGGCGACCACGCGAGGAATGAGTTCATGCGTATCGGTTTCTTCATCCTCACCCTGCTCGCGCTACTGATCGTGACTGGGCCGCTTGCACCACGCGCAGCGGCGGAGCAGCCGACGCTCACACCGGTGCGCATGGGATACGTTCTGACTGCCGCGCCTTGGATCGATGCCGTTGCCGAGGGGCGGCTCAGCGAAGTCGGTGGCAGGCAAGTGCGCTGGAAGGCGTTTCCGACTTCGGCCGAGGTGGCGCTGGCCATGGATGCCGGCAACCTCGACGCCGGCCTGATGAGTTCGGCCGCGCTCGCCGCGTCTGCGAGCCGTGGCATGGACCTCAGGGTGTTGTGGGTCGCCAATGAGGTCAACGCGCGGCACGTCGTGATCTTCCGCGACGGAGCGGGTCTCGAACGGCACCGCCCGGTGACGATGGCGGGGAAGAAGATCGGGGTAACGTTCCTCTCGGCGGCTCACGAAGCGCTTCTGGTGGCGCTCGCGTCGAACGGACTTTCGACGAAGGACGTCACGCTAGTGAACGTCGCGCCGGCGGATCTCGAAGCCGTTTGGAAGAGCGGCTACGTCGACGGCATCTGCGTCGGCGGAACACGGACCGCCGCGACGATTGCGGCAATCGCCGGCGAACGGGTCATCCTCGAGCCGGGACCGCAGCCGCCATTCCACGCGATCGCGGCGACACCGGGCTTCCTCGGTCAGAACTCCGAAACGGCCGTGGCGCTGGTGGGGGCGCTCGCCCGACTGACGGCGGACGCCGACGCTTCGGGCCGCAAAGGTGCACCGCGGGCAAGCCGCGAACGGGACGAAGAATCGCCCCTCGATCCGGCACAATTCAAATATCCGACGCTGGCGGAGCAAACTGGACCGGAATGGTTCGGCGGCTTGCGCACTCCCGGCATCGCCGATCGCCTGGCGGCGTCCGGCGATCTCGTCTCACCCTTCATGCGGCGCCGGCTGTCCGCTTCGGACTATGCAGGCTTCCTCGCGCCCGAGATCGTGGCGCGAGCCGCCACACTCGTGCGGCAGCGGGAGGCGGCGCGGCGTGCTGGTGACTAACCAGGATGCAATTTTTTTTCTTTGCGGATGCTGTTTTGTCACAATGAAGATGCAGCCTCCCTCGTTGTCGGACGCGGGTACCGGGGGGGTACGCCACGAGTAAGGAGTAGGGCATGGGGGGCAATGGGGTTGCCGGCCTTCAGGCATCGATGCCGGAGACTGGCACGACGTTCGGAAAGGTTGCAGAGACGCCATTGGCGGCGAGCATCGGTACGGCGCTGGAATCGGCACGCCGCGAACTGATGGCGGCCGGACAGGTGCTTGGCGACGTCCTTGAGCCGGCGGGCGTAGGGCTCACGCGCGAGGCCGTGCGGCTGCTCGAACAGCAGTCGTGCCGGATCGCCGTCGTCGGCCAGATCAAAGCCGGCAAAAGCTCCTTCATCAACGCGCTCGTGCAGCAGCCGGGCCTTCTTCCGGCCGACATCAACCCGTGGACCACCGCGGTCACCACGCTCCATTTCGGGCAGCGGAACGAGACGCAGGACGCCGCGGTCTTCAACTTCTTCACGGCCGCCGAGTGGGAACGGCTGGCGGAGGGCGGCGGAAAACTCCGTGAGCTGACGGAACGTCTCGTGCCCGGCTTCGAACCTGCGCTGCTGCGCCAGCACATCGCTGCCGTGCGCGCGCGCGCCTCGGCCCGGCTCGGCAGCCAGTACGAATCCCTCCTCGGCCAGTCCCATCGCTTCGCCGAGATCGACCGGCGCACGCTCGTGCAGTACGTCTGTGCGGGAGACCTCGGCGCGGGTGGCGATATCGGCAAGTTCTCGGACATCACGCGCTCTGCCGACATCTATCCGGCGAAGGGGCCATTCGACTTCCCCGTCAGCCTGATCGACACCCCCGGCACGAACGACCCCTTCCTCATTCGCGACGAGATCACCCGGAGCTGCCTCGACAAGGCGGATGTCTACATCATCGTCCTCACGGCCCATCAGCCTCTCTCGGATGCGGACGTCTCGCTACTGCGCATCTTGCGCGGGCTGCACAAGGAGCGGCTCGTCGTGTTCGTCAATCGCATCGACGAACTGACCGACGTGGCACGTGACTCTCAAGAAGTCGTCGAGTTCGTTCGCAAGCGCCTCGCCTACGAGATGCCCGGCTTCGACATTCCGATCATCGCGGGCAGTGCGGCCTGGGGTAATGCCGCCGCCAACTCCGGGCACAGCGATCTCGACCGCTCGCAGGGCTTGCGCGCCGTCGCCTACTGCCAGGAAGCCGGTCTGCTGAAGCGCAACGACATCCTGAAGCCGGCGCAGGAAGGCACGGTCGTGCAGCCGCCGCTGCAGCAGGCGCTGTTCGCCGCTTCCGGCCTGCCGCGCATGTATGCGGCGCTGAACGAGCTCGTCACCACCGGCCACTGCGCCTACGTCGTGCGCCACGTCGCGCACTGCTTCGCGGAGATGGCGCGGGCGAGCGACACCTCCGTGCGCAACGAACTCGATACGCTCGTGCGCCTGCACGAGCAGGCCAAGATGACGGCCGAGCGCACGGACGTGGAGCTCAAGAAGCTCCAGTCCGAGCAGAGCGACCTCGAAGAGAGCGCGCGCATCATCGACCAGTCGGCACGCGACTTCGAGAAGCAGCTCGGCGACATGGTCCAGCGCGACATCGGTGCGCTGCGCGAGCGGCTGACGGCCCTCGTCGACCACCATGCGCGAGAAGAACGCGACGCGCTCGTCTCGGTGTTGCTCGCCGGCAAGGCGCCGCGCGTGTGGGCCTGCGACACGGCGAGCCTGCGCCGGCGCATGGGCGAAGACGTGCTCGCGACGTTCCGTCGGACGGAGCAGAGCCTCGGCGACCTCTCCTTCAAGGTGATGTCGGAGCTGCGGCGTCTGACGTCGCTGTTGATGCCGGGCAACGAACTGCCGGCCGAGCCCGACATGGCGACCGATATCGCGCCGCCGCCGAGCCTGATGCCGCTCGGTTCCTATGTCGCCCTTGATCTCGAAGTGTCGTGGTGGGCCCAGCTTTGGCGCGCCAAGCCAACACCGAACGAGCGCGGCGAGGCCATCGAAAAGCTCGTGAAGGCGGAGTTCTATCCCGTCATCGACGAACTCGTCGGCTCACTCGAAGCGGTGTTCGACGGCTTCATTCGCACGACCACGCGCTGGTCCTTCGCGGTGTGCCGCAACATCGTGCAGGTGCTGACGCGGCGTCACGACCAGCTGATCGCGCACTACACGGCCGTGCGCGGCGGTGTCGACGGCTGCGCCGACCCGGAGACGGTACGCCAGCAAGCCGAGCTCATCGAGGGACTGAAAAAACGTCAGGTCCTCGCAGAGAATATTTCGCAGAGGTTGAACGTTCTCAACCAGACCATCGATCGCTGGTTCGCCTGACGTTGCCCGGAGGGGGGCATGCCGGATGCAAGTGTGGGAGTTGACACGCGCGAGCCGCAGCGGCATCGCCGGCGCGAATTCGCCGGCGTTTGCAATGTTCACCGGCGCTGACGTGACGTTCTTCTGAAAGGGACGTCCGTCGCCATGCGCATGCCGCCGTCGCTTCTTTTGCCAGATTCGGAACTGCCGTCGCCGGCGGCCGAGGCCGCTCGTCACGCCGACCTCAGGGCCCGCGCGCGCCGCGCGATGGCGCGCCTCGAAGCGGCCGCCGATCGCGTTCCGTGCATCGTGTTCCTCGGCGAAGGCAACTCCGGGAAGACGACCGCTGCGAACTCGCTGCTCGGCGACGGACTCCTGCCGACCGCCGTCCTCGCCAACACGCGATTCCCGACGCTCGTGCGCTATGCCAACGTGCCGCGTGCCGAAGCGGTGCTCGCGAGCGGGCGGCGTCTCGATCTGCGCAGTCCCGATGCGGCACCGCGCGAGCCGATCGCGCTGATCGAAGTGGGACTGCCCGCCGACCGGCTACGCCACTTCGACATCCTCGACACGCCTGCGGGTTTCGATCCGGACGATTTGCCGAAGTTGCCCGGTCTATCTCCGTTGCTCATCTCGGTCTGGTGCACGGTCGCGACGCAGGCCTGGAAGGAGAGCGAGCGGCGACGGTGGCAGACCTTCGATCCGCGCCTCACCCGCAACGGCGTGCTGGCCGTTACGGCACTCGACCGCATCGACGACGAGAACGCTCGCAGCCGCCTCCTCGCGAGACTCGAGCTCGAAGCCGCTCCGCTGTTCCGCACCTTGACTTACTCGGCCATGGCCGGCGGTGTCACCACAGCCGTTCCAGGCACGAGTTGCCCGGCGCTCACCCTGTCGATGCCGTCGCTCGCCGACCGTTGCACCGGGCGGCGACGGCGAACGGTCGCGCGGCTCCAGCATCGGCTCGCGCGCCTCGCGGCGTTGCCAGCGCCGGTTCGTCTCGAGGCGCTGCCCCCGCCATCTGACCTCGGCGCCGGATGGCCACCATGATCGCAGCGCCCGATGCCGTGATCGGCGATGCCCTACCGGGCGACTTCGGAAGTCCCGCCGGGCAATCACGCGACGTGGCGCGCAAGCGTGACCTCCTGCTGCAAGTCGGCCCACTGCTGGCCGATCTTCTTGACCCCTCGGTGGGACGGCTCGTGCAAGACCTGCTCGACCGCATCCGGGAGCGTCCGTTCCGCCTCGCGGTGATCGGACAGATGAAGGCCGGCAAGACGACCTTCGTGAACGCGCTGGCGGGGCGGCCCGACCTCCTGCCGGCCGACGTCAATCCGTGGACGGCCGTCGCGACATCGCTCCAATTCGGCCATCCGAGTGGCGCGACGGACGGCGCCGTGTTCCGCTTTTTCTCCGCCGAGGAGTGGGCGGGTCTCGCCGAAGGTGGCGGGCTGCGGATGTTACAGCAGCAACTCGTGCCGGACCTCGACGCCGATAGCTTCCGGCGCCAGTTCGCCTTGCTCGCCGAACGTGCCCGGCAGCGCCTCGGGGATGGCTTCGCCGGGTATCTCGATGGCGCGCATTCCTACGAGACGCTGACACCGGGCTTGGTCGCCCGCTATGTCGCCGAACACGACGATGCCGCTCGGATGGACGGCCAGCCCATCTTCTCGGATCTCACCCGGTCGGCAGAGATCTTCCTGCCGCCGCATCCGATCGGTGTGCCACTCACGATCGTCGATAGTCCGGGAACGAACGATCCGTTCCTCGTCCGGGATGAGATCACACTCCGCTGTCTCGACGAGATGGATGCCGCCGTCGTCGTGCTGTCGGCGCGGCAGGCCTATTCGACGGCCGATCTCGCACTCATTCGCACGATGCGCGGGCTGCGCAAGGATCGCCTGATCGTGGTGATCAATCGCTGCGACGAACTCGATGAGCCAAAACGGCACGGCGAGGTCATCGCCGAACACGTGGGCCGGCTGCTCGAGCGCGAATTCGGGCAGGCCGTGCCGGTTCTGACGTGCAGTGCGGCCTGGGCCAACACGGCGGAGCGCGCGGCCCGCGGCGCTGCGCTTCCCATCGACGAGACGCTCGGCCGCCATCTCGTGACAACCGGCCTCGCGACCCGCGAAGAAGTGGCGGCATGGCAGGCGAGCCCGGCCATGGCCGGCGCCGGCGGCGCCATCGAAGCCGTCCTGGCGGCTTCCGGCATGCCGGCGATCGTCGACGCGGTCGGACGCTTGATCGGCGAGAGCGGACTCGGCCACCTCCTCGGTCAGACGGTCGCAACTCTGGTGACCGTTGCCGAGCAGCAGGAAGCACTCGCACGTCGTGACCTCCAGCTTCTCGAAACCCAGCTCAAGACCGCGCATACGGAAGTGCTGGCGGGGGGCTTCGAGGCCGAACGTATCGAAACATCCATCCAGCGCCTCGATGGTGCGATGGCAAAGCTCGAGCGCATCGCCGCCGAGCGCACTGCCGAGATCGAGGCTGCGCAACGCCATGGGTTGGAACGACTGCGCGAGCGCCTCCACGACGCGGTGCATCGCTACATCGAGAGTGAGCGGGCGGCGATCACCTTCGCACTCGATCAACAGACGACGACCAAGCCGGCGCGCTACGACGTTTCGCGACTGAGGAAGGAGCTCGAACAGGTCTTCCTGTCGGAGTACCGGGCCCTCTATCGCCATATCGTCAACATCCAGATGTCGGCATCCCAGCACTTCCGACGGCTCGTCAACGACGAGCTGCCGAGCACGAACCTCGACGTGCACGTCAACGTCATCTCAAACTCGTTCGCGTTCCCGAACCTCGGCGCACTCGGCCGCGTCTCCGCCTTCGACGTGGACCCGAAGCTGTGGGCGCGCTGGCGGCGGTCGAAGAAGACACTGCGCGAAGCGGTCGAAGCGTTCGAAGGCATTCTGCGTACGGAGTTCGAAGCGGTCGCTGCCGATCTCGCCCGCGTCGCCGAGAACGAGATCATGGGTTCGACGTCCAGCCTGCAGCGGCGTCTCAATCTGACGATCATGGATGCTCTGCATTCGGCGCGGCAGCGGCGGGCGAGCCTGCTCGAAAGCCTCGCCGACGTGAAGGCGCGTCAGCAACCGCGGATGCAGGAGCGCCTGCTCGAAGATCAACTCGCGCATCTGGCGGCGGCACGCGAGCGACTGCAGCGGATCGACGGTCTCGCGCGAACCCTCCGCGCGGCGGCGACGTCAGAGGCAGCGATGCCGCCGCTCGATGCGCCTATGGCCGGGTGGGGGTGACGATGGTCTGGTCGCTGCGGTCACCCTGGTGGCGAACCACCAAAGCGACGGCCTCGCATCCTGTGCCGCAGATCGCATCCGCGCGGATCGCGGCGTCGCTGCGGTCGACCGCCGTCGAATGGCAAGCGCGCCTCGGCCCCGTTTCGACCGCCGGCTCGGTGACGCCGGCGGCGCGCCTCGCACCCGCCTTGCAGCACCTCGACCACGATCTGACGCGCAAACCGCGCGTCGCCATTCTCGGCGAGTTCAATGCCGGCAAGAGCACCCTCGCGAATCTGCTCGCACGGTCGCATTGCCTCGAAACGAACGTCCTCGCGAACACGCGCGTCGCCACGCTGATCCGCCACGAGGACGACGAGGCGGATCATCTGCTCGTGCCCGAGCGTCGACGCGCCGACGCTGACGCGCAGCGGTCGGGCCCGGTGCTTTCACATGTCCCCTTCGACTACGAGGTGGTCCCCAGCCGAGCGCCGCTCCTCAAGTCGTGCACGCTTCTCGATACGCCCGGGCTCTCCGATCCAACGCATGCCGATGAAATCGCCGATCTCTATGCCCGGATCGCCGATATCGCCGTCTGGTGTTCGATCGCGAGCCAGTGCTGGCGCGAGAGCGAGCGGCAGGCCTGGGATCGTCTTTCGGGCCGACTGCGCCGCTACGGCATTCTCGTGTTGACCGGCGCGGACGCGGTGCCTGGGCAGGCCGACCGAGCCCGCATCCGGGCGCGCCTCGATCGAGAGGCCGCGGGCCGCTTCGGCGCGATCGTGTTTCTTTCTGCGCGTGATGCGCGACGTGCGTTCGACGCCGAGACCGGCCGCATCACGGATCCTGCGTTGTGGGCGAGCAGCGGCGCCGCCGAACTCGACGCCATCGTCGGCCGGGTCGTCAGCCACGTCGCCGAACAGCGCCTGCTGCGCAGTCGCCGATGGGCCCATCGACTGCTGCGCCACATGGCCGAGGTGCAGCCGCGCGACCTCGGACCGGCATGGTGGGTCGCGCCGCTGAGGTTCTTCGCCATGGAGGGCCGACGCGTGACGGTCGCGCTGCGCGGACATCGGGTCGATCGCTCGGGCGCCGCCACGACAATCCGCACCGCCATCGATACCCTCGAAGGCGCGATGATGCCGGCGCTCTCGCGTCTCGGTCTCGGAGAGGAAGCCCGGCGCGTCGGTGCTGCCTTCACGGCCGCGCGGACGGCGCTCGGCCAGTTCGGCACGATCGGGCCCCACGGAGCGGCCGTCGACCATCTGGCCGCCATCGGCACACGCCTCTTCCACGACATCTCGCTCGCCATGCGCGGCGCAGAACGCGAGTCGGCCGCGATCGCGGCCCTCGAAGATCGCCTGCTCGACATCGTCGGCAGCAAGAAGAGCGGCTCAACCGCCTCCCGATACTGACCTCAGGAGGACGCTCATGTCTAAATCGATTGGACTGCTGATGATCTTCGCGGCCGCCGTTGCCGCGCCGGTGGCGGCTTCCGCGCAAAGCTATCCGACGAAGCCGGTGAGCATCGTCGTGCCCTTCACGGCGGCCGGGCCGAGCGACGTCATGGGGCGGCTGCTTGCAAAGTCGATGGCCAACTCGCTCGGACAACCCGTCAACGTCGAGAATATCGCAGGCGCCGGCGGCGCAACCGGGTCCGCGCGTGTCGCCAAGGCGGCGCCCGACGGACACACGCTTCTGCTCCACCACTTCGCGCATGCCGCGAGCCCGGCGATCTACCCGAGTCTCGCATTCGATCCGGTCAAGGATTTCGAGCCGATCGGGCTCGTGAGTTACGGCCCTTACATGCTGGTGGCGCGGACCAGCCTGCCGGTGAAGAACGCGGCCGAGGCGCTGAAGTACATTCGGGACAACAAGGAAAAGGTGACGCTCGGCCACGCCGGCCTCGGCTCGGGATCGCACCTCACCAACATCATGCTGCGCTCGGCGCTCGGCAAAGTGAAGGTCACCGAGAAGGGCTACCGCGGTACCGGGCCGGCGATGACGGATCTCGCCGCCGGGCAGATCGACTTCCTGATGGACCAGAGCGTCAACGTCGTGCCGCAGGTCAAGCAGGGGACGATCCGCGTGCTGGCGGTGACGTCGTCCACGCGCATGGCGGCCTTCAAGGACGTGCCGACGCTGCAAGAAGCGGGCCTCAAGGGCTTTGAGGTGACGCAGTGGTTCGCGCTCTACGCGCCGAAGGGGACGCCGAAGCCGGTTCTCGACAAGCTTTCGGCCGCGCTCGAAAAGACGCTGCAGGAGAAGGAGACCATCGACCAGATCAACGCGCTCGGCTCGGAGGTCTTTCCAGTGGGCAAGCGCGGACCGGTCGATGCACGCAAGCGCCTCGAAGCGGAAGTTGTCCGCTGGCAGAAGGTGATCAAGGACTCCGGGGTGGACTTCAAGGAGGCCAAGTAGTCTGATGCCGGGGCGGCCAATGCCGCCCACGGAGGCTCCCATGGCCCGGCTGCAGTTCTGGTTCGAGTTCGCGTCGACCTATTCCTATCTGTCGGCGATGCGCATCGAGAGCGCGGCCGCGAGCCGTGGCGTCGCGGTCGAGTGGCGGCCCTTCCTGCTGGGCCCGATCTTCAAGGCGCAGGGCTGGAACACGACGCCGTTCAATCTCTACCCCGCGAAGGGCCGCTATATGGTTCGCGACATGGAGCGGCTGGCG
>Ga0073934_10012016_pt1 | contig 10314 bp, 5 predicted proteins | sample LarsenN4metaG_FD_76834 | JGI IMG/M metagenome (GOLD analysis project Ga0073934, IMG submission 76834) | Hot spring sediment bacterial and archeal communities from British Columbia, Canada, to study Microbial Dark Matter (Phase II) - Larsen... ... | reverse complement strand
TCTTCCGCATCTTCGATTCGCTCAACTACCTGCCAAACCTGAAGGTCGCGATGGAGGCCGTGCAGGACACGCACGCGATCTGCGAGGGCACGCTCTGCTACACCGGCGACATCCTTGACCCGAAGCGCGACAAGTATTCACTCAAGTACTACGTGCGGCTCGCGAAGGAGCTGGAGCGCATGGGCGCGCATTTCCTGGCCATCAAGGACATGGCGGGCCTGTGCCGGCCTTACGCCGCGCACAAGCTGGTCAAGGCGCTCAAGGACGAGGTGGGCATTCCCATCCACTTCCACACGCACGACACCAGCGGCGTGAACAGCGCCTCCGTTCTCCGCGCCGCCGACGCCCAGGTGGACGTGGCGGACGCCGCCCTCGCCAGCATGAGCGGCAGCACCAGCCAGCCGAACTTGAACAGCATCGTCGCCGCGCTCCAGCACACGCCGCGCGACACGAAACTCGACCTGAACGCGCTCAACGAGTTCTCCGATTACTGGGAGGAGGTGCGCAAGGTGTATGCGCCGTTCGACACCGCGCCCAAGGCCGGCAGCGCCGAGGTTTATCTGCATGAGATGCCTGGCGGCCAGTACACGAACCTCAAGGAGCAGGCCGCCTCGATGGGCCTGGGCCATCGCTGGAGCGAAATCGCGCGCACCTACGCCGAGGTCAACCAGCTCTTCGGCGACATCGTCAAGGTCACCCCCTCCAGCAAAGTCGTCGGCGACATGGCGCTGTTCCTCTTCACCCGCGGCATCAAGCCCGCCGACGTGGTCAACCTCGAACCCGGCACCGTGGGCTTCCCCGAAAGCGTCGTGGACATGATGAGCGGCGGCCTGGGCTGGGTGGAAGACGGCTGGCCCGTGGCCGTGCAACGTGTCGTGCTGGGTGAAAAGCGGTTTGCCGAAGCACAGGCCGCCTGGAAGAAAGTTCAGGCCGGCAAGGCGGAGAAACTGCCCGCCGCCAACCTCGACAAGATTCGCGGCGAGCTCTCGGACAAACTCCGCCGCGACGCGACGGACGACGACCTTTACAGCCACCTGATGTACCCGCAGGTGTTCGCCGACTTCGCGAAGTTCGCGCGTGAGTATAGCGATGTCTCCGTCGTGCCCACGCCCGCGTTTTTCTACGGCCTCAAGCCCGGCGAGGAGATTTCCGTGGACATCCAGGAGGGCAAGACACTCTTCATCAAGCTGCTCAACATCGGCCCCGTGGACGCCGATGGCCAGCGCACGGTGCTCTTTGAACTCAACGGCCTGCCGCGCGAGACGACCGTTCCCGACCGCTCCGTGCAAACCAAGGTCAAGGCTCGTGAGAAGGCCGATCCGGCGAATCCCCTGCACGTCGGCGCGCCCATCCCCGGCCTCATCACCGCGCTGGCCGTCAGCGTCGGCCACAAGGTGGCCAAAGGCGACAAACTCCTCACCTTGGAGGCCATGAAGATGCAAACCACCATCTACGCCCCCGGCTCCGGTGTGGTGGCCGAAGTTCACGTCAAGGTCGGCGACACGGTGGAGAGCAAGGATCTGCTGATGACGCTGAGGGAGTGACGGCGCGCCGGCATCTTCGCGGCAGAGTCACCCCGGCTGGCCGGCCAGGGAACCCCGTTTTTCAGGGGACAGCCTTGCCATCCGTCGGGGCGGTCCGCCGTTTCCACACATAGCGAAACATCAGCGTCCGCAGCACCGCCGTCAGCGGGATGGCCAGCACGCCGCCCAGCACGCCGCCCAGGAGCGTGGTGCCCGTCATTACGGCGATGATGATCGTCAGCGGATGCATGCCCACGCGATCGCCCATGATCTTCGGGGAGATGAACAACCCTTCGACCATTTGCGCCAGAATGAACACGAGCACCACCAGCCCTGGATGCAACACATCCTGGAACTGCACCGCCGCCAGCGCCACCGCCGGCACGATGCTCAACATCACCCCCAGGTAGGGGATGATGCTCAACGCCCCCGCCACCACGCCCAGCAACACCGCGTAATTCAGCCCCAGCGCCAGGAACCCCGCCGTCAACATCGCGCCCAGGCACATGGCCACCAGCACCTGCCCGCGGAAGAAAACGATCAGGCAGTTGTTGATCTCACGCAGAACGAACACCAGTTCCTCCTTCGCCTGCGACTCCTGCAACGGCAGGTAATCCGTCCAGTTGTCCGCGATCTTTTCCTTCTCCAGCAGGAAATAAAAAACATACACCGGCACCAGCGCCAGGCCCGCCAGCAACCCCGCCCACGACGCCACGGCGCCGAGTTTCGCCCACCCCCAGGCCGTCACCACCGGCGCGGCCTCGGCCAGCCAGTCTTGCGCGCTCTTGCCCAGGTCTTCGTCCCACACCTCGAGCGCCTTCGTCCCCCAGGGCGACTGCTTCAACCATTCGCTCAAACGCAGTCGCAACTGCTCGGCGTGCGCGGGCAGTTGCTCGATCAAATTGTCCAACTCCACCACCAGTTGCGGCACGATCGTGCCCAACAGCCCGATCACCACTGCCAGCGCCATGAGGAACACGAGGAAGATGGCGCGCGTCCGGGGAATGCCGCGCCGCTCGATGAAATCCACCACCGGATCGAACAGATACGCGATGACCGCCGCGATGGCCAGCGGCAGCAGCACCGAGGAAAGTTTCTGAACCACCCAGCCCACGGCCCAAAACAGCCCGACCAGCAACGCCAGCGACACGCCGATGGCCAGTGCCGTGATGGAAAACCACAGCACGCGCGCCTGGCGTTGGGTGGGGGCGGGAAAGTTCATTGGTCAGTGGCTGCGATGTTCCCGGCGGTTTCCCTCTCAGGCCATTACAAGCATTGCTCAGATTGGAATCAGGACGCCTTGCCCAGGCGCTGGGACTTCTCCGCCGCCGCGCGCACGGCGTTCATCAACGCCCCGCGCACTTTGCCCTTCTCGAGTTCGTGCAGGCCTTCAATCGTCGTGCCACCGGGGCTGGTGACCATGTCCTTGAGCGCGCCCGGATGCTGGCCGGTTTCCAGCACCATCTTCGCCGCGCCCAGCAAGGTCTGCGCAGCGAGCTTCGTGGCCACCTCCCGCGGCAGGCCCGCCGCCACGCCGCCATCGCTCAGGCCCTCAATCATCAAATACGCGTACGCCGGCCCGCTGCCGCTTAATCCTGTCACTGCGTCCAGCAAGCTCTCTTTCACCGGCAATGCCAGGCCAACGGACGAAAGTAGCTTCGCCACCATCTGCCCGTCTTCCTTCGTGGCCGCCCTACCCAGGGCAAAGGCGCTGGCGGACGCGCCCACCAAGGCCGGCGTGTTTGGCATCACGCGAACCACCCGCGCGCTTTCCGGCAAAGCGCCTTCCAATTTCGCCAGCGTCACCCCGGCGGCAATGGACACGATCAAGTGATCTTTGTTCACCGCGCCGCGGATCTCGCCCAGCACGCCCGCCACCTGATCCGGCTTCACCGCGACCACCAGCATACGCGCGGAGACAGCCACGTCCAGGTTGCTGGCCAGCACGGTCGCGCCGGTTTCACCGGCAAAGGCCGCCCGCGCCGCTTCCACCACGTCAAAGGCCGACAGGCGATCTGGCGGAACCAGTCGGGCGTTGAGAAATCCTTTGGCCAGCGCCGTGGCCATTTTGCCCGCGCCCAGGAAACCGATGGAAAGCTCCGCTGACATGGGTGGCTTGTACCAACTCACCGCCCCCGGCGGAAGGCAAAAGGCTCGCTCGGGATAGCTCCGTCCAAAAAACCATTGTCGCCTGCAGGGCGCGTGGGCAATCTCGCGCTCCTTATGCGGCGGGTGAACCTCGGCATTGTGGGCGGCGGGACGGTCGGCGGCGGCGTGTTCAAGGCCATTCAAAGAAATGGCGGCTTGCTGGCGTCGCGGCTGGGCGTGGAGTTCCGAGTTGTCAGAGTGGCGGTGCGCGACCCGCGAAAGAGGCGCGCGGTCGCCATGCCGCGGGCCCTGTTCACCACCGACTGGCGCGCCGTGGTGAATGACCCGCAGGTGGACATCGTGGTCGAGTTGATGGGGGGGACGACAACCGCGCGCGAGGTGGTGCTGGCGGCCTTGAAGCTGGCGAAGCCGGTGGTCACGGCCAACAAGGCGTTGCTGTCCGCGCACGGCGAGGAGTTGTTTGCCGCCGCCGAGCAGCAGGGGACGAATCTTTATTACGAGGCGAGCGTCGCGGGCGGCATCCCGATCATCAAGGTGCTGCGCGAGGGGTTGATCGGAAACCGCATCACCCGCCTTTACGGCATCCTCAACGGGACGTGCAACTACATCCTCACCCGCATGAAGCTCGAGGGGCTGGACTTCGCCGACGCGCTGGCGGAGGCGCAGCGGCTCGGTTACGCCGAGACGCCGCCGGACCTGGACATTGACGGGCATGACGCGGCCCACAAGGCGGGCATCCTGGCTTCGCTGGCGCACGGTTTCTGGGTGAATCCGCGCGACATCTATGTGGAGGGCATCCGGGGCGTCACGCGGCAGGACATCCGGTTCGCGGAACGCATGGGTTACACGATCAAGCTGCTGGGCATTGTCAAGGCGGGCGACACGGGTTCAGGCCGGCCGGCGCGCCCGTCCAAGAGTTTTCAGGTCAGTGTTTATCCCACCCTGGTGCCGGATTCGCATGTGCTGGCCAGTGTGAACCATGTCTTCAACGCCATCCTCGTGCGCGGCGACGTGGTGGGAGACACCCTGTATTACGGGCGCGGCGCGGGTCAGGACGCGACGGCCAGCGCGGTGTTGAGCGACCTCGCGGACGCGGCGCTGGATTTGAAATGCGCCAGCCGCAACCGGGTGCCGCCGTTCGTGCCGCACGAGCGGGACGGCTGCGTGCGGCCCATCGGCGACGTGGTGAGCCAGTATTACGTGCGCCTGAGCGTGGTGGACAAGCCGGGTGTGCTGGCGCGGATTGCCGCGATCCTCGGCCAGGCGCGCATCGGCATCTCGTCGGTGATGCAACCGGAAGGGCACGAAGGCGAGAGCGTGCCGTTGATCCTCATGATCCACGACGCCACGAACGCGGCCATGAGCCGGGCGCTGGCCCAAATCGCCCGGCTGCCGGTGGTGAAGGCCCCGCCGGTGATGATCCGGGTGGAGCATTTTGAGTGACATGAGCGCCCTTCTGTTTCGCAGCACCAACGGCCGGTCACCCGCAGTCAATCTGCGCGAGGCCCTGCTGGCCGGGCAGGCGCCGGACCGCGGGCTTTACTTTCCTGAGAAATACCCGCGCATTGCCCCGGAGGAACTCGCCGAGTTCGGCCAGTTGCCCTACCGGGAGGTCGCCTATCGCGTGCTGCGCAAGTTCACCGAAGACGTCATCTCTGAAGACACGCTCCGCGTGATGTGCCGCAAGGCCTACGACTTCGGCGTGCCGGTGGAGGTCATCCATCACCGGGTGTTCCTCATGCGGCTGGACCAGGGTCCCACGGCGTCGTTCAAGGATTTCGCCGCGCAGATGATGGCGCAGATGTTCGGGCGCTTCCTCCAGGAGGAGGGCCGGCAGGTCACCATTCTCACCGCGACCAGCGGCGACACCGGCGCGGCGGTGGCGCACGCCTTCCACAAAGTGCCCGGCGTGCGTGTCATCGTGCTGTTCCCGATCAACGAAGTGAGCGTGAGCCAGCGCAAGCTCATGACCACGCTCAAGGACAACGTCCGCACCGTGGCGATTGACGGAAAGTTTGACGACTGCCAGGCGATGGTGAAACGCGCGTTCGCCGACCCCGCGCTCCGGCACATCAACCTTTCGTCGGCCAACTCCATCAACATCGGCCGCCTCCTGCCGCAGAGCGTCTATTACTTCTACGCCGCGTCGCGCGTGGCGAGGCCGGGCGAGCCGGTGGTGTTCTCCGTGCCGAGCGGCAACTTCGGCAACATGATGGGCGCCGTAGTGGCCCGCGAGATGGGGCTGCCGGTGAAAAAGATCATCGCGTCCGTCAACGACAACGACGCCTTCCCGCGCTACCTCGCCAGCGGCGTGTATCAAAAGGTGGTTCCCTCGCGCAACTCCGTCTCGAACGCGATGAACGTCGGCCACCCGAGCAACCTCGCACGGCTCGTGGCGGTTTACGGCGGACAGATGGATGAGGCCGGGCAGATTCACCAGCAGCCCGACCTCACCGCGATGCGGCGCGACATCTTCTCCAGTTCCATTTCCGACGCACGCACGCGCGCCTCGCTCCGAGACTTTTGGAGCCAATATCAGATTCTGCTCGAGCCGCACGGTGTCGTCGCCTGGCAGGGCTTTCTCGACTGGCAGGCGGCAGAGCCGGAGAGCGACGCGCCCGCGGTGATCGTGGAGACGGCGAATCCGGCGAAGTTCCCGGAGGAAGTCGAGAAAGTCGTCGGTTGGGCGCCGGACGTGCCCGCCGCGATGACTGCTGGTCTGCAGATGGCCGAGGACTACGACCGCCTGGAGGCGGATTATGAGAAGTTTCGCGACTATCTGAACCAGCGGAATCCATCTTCCGCACAGTCGCCAGCCTAGACGGATCCGCAGGCGGCGATGGGGATGATCCGGCGTCGCCCGCGTGGTCGGCGAGGGTTTGTCCGCACAAGCCGGCACCCTTGCTCAAGCTGACCGGTTCCATAGCCCTAAACCATCCCCGCCAGCTTGCGCGCCACCCAATAGACGGTCAGCAACAGCAGGATCGCGCCACCCCACCACGGACTGGCCCAGAGGCGGACACGCAGCTCCAGCGGCTTCGGCTCCGGCAACAATGAGATTTCACTCACCAGCCGGTTCAAGTCCGTGATGCCTCCGGTCGCGCCTTGCGTGACGCTGGCAATCTCACGCAGCACCCGGCTTTGCGCGGGTTGACCGAGTTTCTCGCGCGTCGGACGGCTCACATGGATGCTGGTTTCCAAATCGCGGTTGTGTTGCGGCGCGTTCACCTGGATTTTGAATTCACCCGCTTCATTGGCTGTGAGGCGCGCCTTGAACACCCCCCAGCCGCCTTCCACCGGCGCGAAGTCCACGCGCTCCACCCGTCCCGATGGCGAAGTCATCCTGCCATTCACCGGGCCATGCTCGATGGGATACCCCGCCGCATCGAACACGGTGGCCTGGAGGAAGATCGTTTCACCTGCCTGCGGCGCTTCGGGGCTGAACGTCAGCCGCACGCCTTGTTTCTCGGCGAGATGCCGCTGGTGCGCCATCCAGCGCACGATCTGGCTCCAGAAACGGTAATGATATTTGTCTTCCACGCCGCGCCGCCAGCGCCACGCGCTGTCCGTGCCCATGAAAAGCACCTTGCCGCTGCCCGCGTTGCGCGTGACCAGCAGCGGCACGCGGCCCCAGGTGTTGCGCAGCGACGAATGCACCGCCAGCACCTCCGAGCCGGGCCGGCTCTTCTCCACCGCCGCGCTCCAGTAGAAGCCCGGCAGGTTTTTCCAGATGGATTCGTTGCGGTCCTCGGCGGCGTCGAAGCGCGTGAGCCAGTGGTTCTTGCCGGAACTGGAGAGCAGCAGCAGCGATTCGTTCTGCAAACCCACGCCCTCGGACCGAGCCTCATCAAGCTGCACGGGATAAATGTCCCTCAACGGCGTGCGCAGCAAGCTCAACTGCCTTCCCCGCGCTCCCGGCAGAAACACCAGCCCGCTCCCCTGCTGCTCGACCAGTCCTTTCAGCAACTCCGCGTCCGCCGATTTCAACTCGCCGTCACCCACGCCCACGTCGCCGATAAACACCACGTCATAACGCGCCAGCGCCTCCTTGGTGCCCGGAAACGCCGGCAGGTAATTGCGCCCGCCGCCCGCGCTCATGCCCGGATGGTACAGCACCGTGTGCGCCTCCACGCCGGGGTCGCGCTCCAGCGCGTTGCGCAGATAGCGGTATTCCCAGCGTGGCAGCGATTCCACCACCAGCACCTTCAGCGTCTCCGACCGCACCGCGATGCGTGCCGTGCGCTCGTTGTTCTCCGGCAGCGCCTCATCCGCCTCCACCGGCAGCCGCAGCGTCAACGTGTATTCCCCCACGCGCGTCGGCGCCCACACGATCGCGTCCTGCAACCCGCCGCCCGCCGGCACCGTGATCTCCTTGCGCGTCTCCTCCGTGCCATCGCTCACCGTCAACACCGTCTTCACCTCGCGCGCGAGATGGCTCGTCACCTTGAACGGCAGCGCAATCTGCTCGCCCACCAGTCCGTAGGCCGGCGTGGAACCCGTCTCCAGAATCAAGTCCGGCAAATACGAGTCGCGCCCCACCGCCACGGTGAACACCGGCACACCCGCGTCGCGCAACCGCGTCGCCGCGCCCAGCGGCGGCTTGCCCAGATTTGAATCGCCATCGCTCAACAACAGAACCGCCTTGAGATTCTTGTGCTGCTGCAACGCCAGTTCCAGCGCCTGCGAAATGTCCGTGCCTTCCTCGGCGACTGAATTGGTGGGAGGCGGATTTGAAAACTCCTGGAGATGGACCCTGGCCGTGCGCTCCAGCGGCTTCCAGAACTGCGAGCCAAGCGCATGGGTCAACCACTGGGAACGCGACCAGGTGTTCGTGCCTTGCGGCAGATCGCGCGTCTGCATGCTGCCGGAAGCATCGCTGAGAATGGCGATGACCGGCGTGTCCGTGCGCTGGATTTGACGCACGATCTCCGGACGCAGCAGCGTGAACGCCAGCGCCGTCACCACAATCATCCGCAAGCCTTCCAGCCACGCCATCACGCGCCCGCCCCGTCGCCGCCAGTTCTGCCAACTCAACCACGCCGCCCCCAGCCACACGACCAGTGCGGCCAGCAAGAGTGGAATGGATGAGCCAAAGGACCAAATCATGCCGCATCCTCCTGCGACCACGGCCATGCCCGTGCTCCAGCGTCCCGGACTGCGGCGGCCCAGCGCCGCGTTTCTTCATGCGCGCCACCATTCCGCTCTTGGCCAAAGCACCAGAGGGCTGGCGCACTCCAAGACCTGGCGGAGATTAGACGGCTCATGGGGTTAAGAAGTGGGCGAATCTGGTCGAGGAGCCTGGCCGTCATTTCCCCATCATTCTCCCGGAGCGCTGGTTCATCGCTCGCCGCAGCGCCTTCAAGCCGGACAAGGGCGGCACTTTTCCTGACGGGATCCCGCCCAAGTGTCTTTCAGCCATTTGAACCCAAGCTCTTCCCTCGGCAGGAGTGGCGGCATTCGTGCTCATGCGAAGCACGGTAAGGGGGCAACGCACCAGAGGCAACCATTGAGCGTCGCTGAGAGTGACGCTTACACGGGGCAGAATCGTTGCTTTATGCCCTGGGCGAGAAGGGGGGCGCAGTCGCTGACGTGAATGGTATTCACGAGTTCCTCGCCGTTGGCGCCAGGCCTTTGCCGGAGGGGGAAGCCGTCAGAAAGTTCAACCGGGTGGGCGACGAAGAACCTGCGGCGGGAAAGCGGCTGCTTACAATTCGTTCCAAGAGGCGATGTTCCAGCCTCCGGCGCCGCCCTGGTTTCCCAGCATCTCGTCGTAATGGAAGCTGAATTTGCCGTTGATTTTGGCGGTGCCGACGATGGCCGCGCCCACCACGTCGTACTCGTCGTTGCCACCACCACCCAGATGGAAGTGCGCGCTGGGCGCATAGACCACTCCGGTGAACTCCGCATTGCCGCCGAAGTGGATGTTGGTGCAGGTGGGCAGGCCCTTGAATTGATAGTTGAGCGCGTTGCCCGTGCCGTTTTGCACACCGTTGCCCGCGAGCTTGGCGTCACCAGCGCAATATACCGTCAGGCTTGCTCCCGGGAGGATGATGATCTCCGACTGGCCAGTCATGGAGAACACGTCTCCCGAAGTGCCGGAGATGTAGAGGACGGCATTTCCTCGCACGAGCATTTTCGAGCTTCCTGACATGCTAATCGAGGTTGCCTGATAATTGTCTGAGTCCAAAACGTAATCGTACGTTTCGGTGGTGGTCGTAGCGTTGGTGACGGTCGTGTTGTAGGTGTAGGTGATGGTGTTGTACGTGTATCCGGTGATTCGGTTGTAATCATACCACGTGCCCCGGCCCGCAGGCGGTCCCGTGGTCACGACCCGGGTCACCACCGTGCCAAGGTAGGTGCCTGCCGCCGGGTAGGTCGTGCTGGAGGTTGCGGCGGTGTTGGTCGTGACCGGTGTGACCGGCGCGGGCGAGGGGTAAGTGACTGACGTGTAAGGATTGGAATTGGTGGTCACGGTTCCGCCAAAGCCGGAGGGATAAACATTGGTTGTGATGGCCGTGCTGCTGTAGCTGAAGTTCGTGGTAGTCACCGTGCCACTGCTGGGCGGCAAAAATGGTCCGGCCGGCGCGGTCACGTCGGGAAAGGAGAGGTTCAGGTCGTTGGCGTAGTGTCCCGGCTGAATCCCGCTGTTCCCGCCCGAGTGCCAGCTTGCGTCGCCCACTGT
>Ga0073934_10012015_pt1 | contig 10315 bp, 5 predicted proteins | sample LarsenN4metaG_FD_76834 | JGI IMG/M metagenome (GOLD analysis project Ga0073934, IMG submission 76834) | Hot spring sediment bacterial and archeal communities from British Columbia, Canada, to study Microbial Dark Matter (Phase II) - Larsen... ... | reverse complement strand
GCTGGTGGTGAACAACATCCGCGGCATTCTCAAGACCTGCGCGGTGAAGGCGCCGGGCTTCGGCGACCGCAGGAAGGCCATGCTCGAAGACATGGCGATCCTCACCGGCGGCACCGTGATCTCGGAGGAGCTGGGTCTCAAGCTCGAGAACGTGACGTTGAAGGACTTGGGCCGCGCCAAGCGGATCGAAGTGGAGAAGGAAAACACGACTCTCATCGAGGGCGCCGGCGAGAAGAAGCAGATCGAGGGCCGCATCAAGTCGATCCGCCAGCAGATCGAGGAGACCACCAGCGACTACGACCGCGAGAAGCTGCAGGAGCGGGTCGCGAAGCTCGCCGGCGGTGTCGCGGTGATCAAGGTGGGCGCGGCGACCGAGGTCGAGATGAAGGAGAAGAAGGCGCGCGTGGAAGACGCGCTGCACGCGACTCGTGCCGCGGTGGAAGAAGGCATCGTCGCGGGCGGGGGTGTCGCCTACCTGCGCGCCCGCCCCAACGTCAAGGTGAAGGGCGACAACCACGACCAGGACGCCGGCATCAAGATCGTGCTGCGGGCGCTGGAAGAGCCGTTGCGCTGGATCGCGGCCAACGGCGGCTACGAGTCCTCGGTGGTGGTGAACAAGGTGGCCGAGGGCAAGGATAACTTCGGCTTCAACGCCCAGACCGACGAGTACGGCGACCTGGTGCAGATGGGCGTCGTGGACCCGACCAAGGTCGTGCGCTGCGCGCTGCAGAACGCGGCCTCCGTTGCGGGTCTCATCCTCACCACGGACGCCATGGTGGCGGAGCTGCCGAAGGAAGAGAAGCACGCCCACGCGCCGGGCGGGATGGGCGAGATGGAGTACTGAGCGCAGAGTGCTCGCTAATGTCGAGGCCCCGCTTGCGCGGGGCTTTTTTTGTACGGGAACCTCTCGCGGCGGAGGACACTGAGCGGGCAGAAAAGGGGTCAGGAACCTCTATCAGTCGCAAGTAGTCCAGCCAGGCTGGGAAAAGGCTCCGGGACCTTTTCTGAAGGACGCGCGATGGCCGGCGCGGGCGCGGCTGTCCCGATCGCGCGGAGCTGAACCGGCGCGCTGCGTCCGGCTCTAGCCGGAAATCATCGGACGGTGATGGTGACGTTGAAATCGCCGCGCAGCAGCGACACCGCGAACCCGTTCTTCGCTGCGCGCAGCGCGGCCTGGAACTCGGCGAAGGTGCGCACGCGCGTGCGGTTCACCGCATAGATGATGTCGCCGGGGCGGAAACCGGCCTGCCACGCGCGGCTTCCCTGCTCGATTCCCGAGACCACGAGCCCGCCCTGGACGCGCTGGTAGAGCGGGCTGCCGCGCTCGATTTCGACGACGCTCATGCCCGGCAGCTCGCGCACGGCCCTGCCCTCGGCGCCGGCGAATTCCTGCGGCGCGGCGACGCGGGCCCGCACGGTGCGCGAGTCGGCGCCCCGCTGCACGCGCAGCTCGATCTCCTCGCCGACCGGGGTGAGCCCGAGGCGGGCGCGCAGCTCGGACGCCGCGCGGATCGGGCGGCCGTTGAGCGCCACGATGACGTCGCCCTCGCGCAGGCCCGCCTTGTCCGCGGGCGAGCCCGGTTGCACCCCCGCGACGATCGCGCCCTCGCGTGCCGCAACGCCAAGCTTCTTCGCAATGTCGGGCGTGAGATCCGTTATCTCGATGCCGAGCCGTCCGCGGCGCACCTCGCCGAAGCGCACGATCTGGCTCATCACCGCGCGCGCCATGTTGGAGGGCACCGCGAAGCCGATGCCGACGTTGCCGCCGGCCGGCCCGATGATCGCGGTGTTGATGCCGACCAGCTCGCCGCGCAGGTTCACGAGCGCTCCGCCGGAGTTGCCCGGATTGATCGAGGCATCGGTCTGGATGAAATCTTCATAACCTTCGACGCTGAGCCCGCTGCGGCCGAGCGCGCTGACGATGCCGGAAGTGACGGTCTGGCCGATGCCGAAGGGGTTGCCGATCGCGATCACGTAGTCGCCGACGTTCAGCTGGTCGGAGTCGCCGAAGCGCACCGCCGAAAGATTCTGCGGCTCGATCTGCAGCACGGCGATATCGGTGCCGGGGTCGGTGCCGACGAGCTTGGCGGGGAACTGGCGCCGGTCTTTGAGGGTGACGACGACCTGCTCGGCGTCCTTGATCACGTGGTTGTTGGTGAGCACGTAGCCGCGCGCGGCGTCCACGATGACGCCCGAGCCCGCGGCCTGCTCGCGGCGCTGCGGCCGGTCGGGCAGGTTGAAGAAGCGCCGGAAGAAGGGGTCCTGGAAAAGGGGGTTCGCCTCCAGCGGCGAGCGCGTGATCACCGAGACGTTCACCACCCCGGGCGTGACCTCGTTCACCAGCGGGGCGAGAGTGGGCAGGCCGCGCGCGTCGGGCGCTGGCTGCGCGGTGAGCGCCGGCACCGGGGCAAGGCTGGCGGCGGCGACTGCGAGCACCAGGATCAGGGAGCGGAAGCGGGACATCGTTGTTGTCTGCCGGGGGGTGAGTATGCTACCAAAAAAAATGGGGATGGAAGGAGCGCCGTTCAAGTTCCGTTCAAGAAGAAAGGCGTCGTGTTCCGGACCGGGGAGAAGATCCACGAGCTCCCGATCTCACGGCTTTCCGGACCAGTCACCGGTCACTTGAGGATCTGGAAGAGATTGTTGAAGTCGTCGGTCCAGACGCGCATCCCGGGGATGTCCTCGATCCCGCTCACGAACTCCGCGATCTCGGGGCGCTCGAGGAGCCGCCGGTTGCGGGTGACGAGCACCCAGTCGGTCCGCGCGAGATCCGAGCCCTCCGCCTCGTCCGAGATGAGCGCCGTGAAAAGCCCGCGCTCGCCGGCAATGCGCTTCACGACCGGAGCGAGGCGCAGGAAGCGGTTGGTGACGTGGAACGCGACCACGCCATCGGGCTTGATGTGCCGCAGGTACACCGCCATCGCCTCGCGCGTGATGAGGTGCACGGGGATTGAGTCGCTCGAGAAGGCATCCACCGCCAGCAGGTCGTAATTCTGCGGGGCCTCGCGCTCCATCACGAGGCGCGCGTCGCCGAGCAGCGTCTCGACGGCTGCGGCGCTGTCACCGAGAAAGGAGAATTCCTTGCGCGCGATCTCGAGCACCTGGGGGTTGATCTCGTAGAAGCGGTAGACGTCGCCCGCACGGCCGTAGGCGGCGAGCGTGCCGGTGCCGAGCCCGACCACGCCGACGCGGACCGAGGATGAATCGAGCGCCTGGATCGCGCGCGCGATCCCGGCGCTCGCCCCGTAGTAGGTCGTGGGCTCGTTGCGGCGCGCCGGCGCGAGATACTGCTCCCCGTGCATGATCACCCCGCTCATCAGCCGCCGCACCGCGTCCTCCTCGGCCGTCTGTCCGATGTCCTTCACGCGCAGCGTGCCGTAGAAATTGCGCTTCATCACGCGCGCATCCTTGGACAGCATATCGACGTAGTAGTAGGCGTAGAAGCCGGTGAAGCCGACGGCCGCGAGGATCAGCATCGGCACCGCGGCGTGCATCGCGCGCATGAGGTAGAAGGCGATCAGCAGGGTCGCCACGAGCCCGAGGGGAAATTCGTAGTAGGTGTTGAAGACCCGCGCCGCGACGAGCCCCACCGCGATGCCGCCGAGCGCGCCGCCGAGCGACACCATCAGGTAGAACGCGGTGAGGTGGCGCGGCGCGGGCTTCATCGCCGCGAGCTCGCCGTGGAAGAACATGCAGGCGACGAAGAGGCCGGCGGAAAAGAGCGGGACGGCTTCCTTGATGTCCATGATGCCGCGCTCCGCGTAGAGCGCCCACGCCATCGCGCCCACGACCGCGAGCAGGGGCGCGAGGAAGATGCGGCGCTGGTACCAGCCGCGCCCCTCGAAGCACAGGATGAAGCTGAGGAGGTAGAGCATGAGCGGCAGGATCCACAGGAAGGGCACGGAGGCGACGTCGTGCGTGATGTGGTTCGTCACCGCGAGCAGCATGAAGGAACCCATCGCGGAGAGGAGAAGCCACAACGCGTAGTCCTTTGCCTGCGGCGGGGGGCCGTCGTTGGAAATAGGGGACAGACCACTATTTCGCCTATTTCGGTCCCCAACCGCGGCCGGTTCTACCCCGGAAATAGTGGTCTGTCCCCTATTTCCGCCCAGCCAGCGCACGCTGTAGAGGGCGGCGCCAGCGCAAAGCAGCACGAAGGCAACATAGCCTGCGCTCCAGGCCCGGGATTGCGTGAGCGTCGTCACCCACGGCTCGACCGCGAAGGGGTAGGCGACGAGCGCGAGGAGCGAGCCGAAGTTGGACAGCGCGAACAGGCGATACACCGTGCCGGCGGGGAAGGTGCGCGCGAACCACGCCTGCACCAGCGGGCCGGTGGTCGAGAGGAGAAAATAGGGCAGCCCGATCGTGACGCCGAGCAGTCCCAGGATGCGCCACGTCGGGTCGTCCCTTCCGTCCGGCTTCCACGCGGCATCGGGGATGATGGGGAGCGTTGCGAGGCTCAACGCGAGCAGCGCGACGTGCAGCGTGACCTGCTTGCCCGAAGCGAGCTTGCGCGTGGTCCAGTCGGAGTAGGCATAGCCTGCGAGCAGCAGGAACTGGAAGAACACGAGGCAGGTGGTCCACACCGCGGCGGAGCCGCCGAACCACGGCAGGATCTGCTTCGCCATGATCGGCTGGACGAGAAAGAGCAGGAAGGCGCTCGTGAAAATCGTCAGAGCGTAAAGGGCCATTCAGAAGCCGTGAATCGTGAATCGTGAGCCGTGAATCGTGAATCGTGAGCCGTGAATCGTGAATCGTGAGCCGTGAATCGTGAATCGTGAGCCGTGAATCGTGAATCGTGAGCCGAATCGCGGTTGCTTACCGCTTTCGGGGACCCCGGTTGCCGGGCAAAGGCGCGTATTATACGCGCGGCTGTGCCTCAAATCCGGGGACTAACGCGGAAGCCCTTCGATCCGTTGACACCGAGTGAGAGCGAATTCTTGGCGGCCTTGGCGCTCCCGAAAGACCGTGAGTCGTGACTGGTGCGTGGCGAGTGGAGAAACCCTGGTGCAGGGCGACCGCTTTTTCCATTCACCATTCACTATTCACCATTCACCGATCTTCCTCGGCGTCCGCGAGCAGCGGGCAGGCGGGCGCGAGCCGCGCGCGCTTGCGCTCGATGATGTCGCGCGCGTACTGCTCGAGGTAGTAGGCGATCGTCTCCACCCGGATGCGCACCGCGCCCGCGGGCTTGGTGGCGTCGAGGTCCTGGAACGAGAAGAAGAGCGTCCCCGAACCCTCGACGATCGCCTGCACCGGGGTGTAGGTCGGCTGGTCCATCCCGCACTCGTAGCTCGACAGCCGGATCGCGCACGCGATCCACGGCAGCCGCGCGCCCACCTTCGCCGCCCACAGGAGCTCGTTGGTGTTGGCGCTGTAGGAGGAGCGCCACACATCCGAGATGTCGAAGGCCGAGCGGATGGCGCCGGCGCGGATGTCCTCGCCGAAGAGCCAGTCCATGAGGTCCCGGTCGGTCGGCAGGTACGGGCTCCAGAGGATCGGGTAGCCATATGCCTGGAGCTCGACCTCGATCTCGTGCCCGATGCCCGGATCCATGTGATAGGGCCGCGCGAGGACGAGCAGGCACGGGCGATTCGAGCGCGCACAGCCGGCAAGAATTTCCCGGCTCCGCGCGCGCATCTCGGACTCGAACGCGGCGAGCGCCCGGTAGCCCGCTTCGACCGCGCGCGCGACCTCGGCGCGGGTCACGCCCGGAAAGATCTGCGCGAGCGGCTCGAAGAGCTGCTTGGGAACGAGCCGCGGCTCGGCGAGCGACGCGAGCGGCGCAAGGTAGCGGATCCCGCGCTCCGCGAAGAGATCGCGCTCGCGCAGGAACCCGGCCTTGACGTTTTCGGGCGCGGCCATGACGCGCGGGCAGCTCTGGCAGTCGACGACATGTCCCTGGAGAAAGGAGGGCAGCGAATCGATCATCGGCGCGAAGAGCACGTCGAGGCGGCGCTTCTGGCCGAAGAGGAGCTCGCCGTAATGCCCCGCGAGGCACTTCACCGGGTAGCAGCAGTCCACGGTGCTGCGGCCCTGCCCGTGCTCGCGGTACTGGGCCTCCGAGGTCTCGGAGGAGAACACGATCGCGCGCGGGTCCACCCCGAGCGCGGCGAAGAGCGCGGTCCAGAAGCGGTGCGTGGACCAGAGGTTGAGCACGCGCGGGATGCCGACGCGAAGCTCACGCTTCCCTGGGCGCGCGGAAGGCCTTGTCGCGAACCAGCTCGCCAATGTTCGGATGGGCATGCTTTGCTTCCTCCAGCCTCGCCTTCACTACGCGCAACTCGCCCGCGTCCTCCACCAGGCCTTTCGGGCAGGAATTGCCGGTGATCACGCGCTCGAAGCCCTCGCCGAGGGGCACCTTGCTCCAGGGCCGGCCGCGGGCGCCGGGCAGCCGCACGTCGACGAAGGTGCGCCGGCAGTTGATCGCGCACCAGCGGCAGCTCGTCTCCTCGCTCGTCGTGCTCGAGAACGTGAGGGCTTCGATCGCGTCGAATCCGCGGAAGCGGGTGGGCGCGCCCGTCTCCAGCCGCTTCGCCGCGAGCAGCGCGGCGCCGATCGCGCCCGCCTCGCCGCAGTGGGGATGGAGCACCACCTCGGCGTCCGGGATCTTTGCGCGGATGAAGTCGACCTGCGCCTTCACCACCGCGAGGTTGCGGTGGGTGCCGCCCTGCAGCACGAACCGCCTTCCGGCCGCGCGCAGGTTCTGGAACTGCCCCGCGTACACCCAGACGTTCACCGGCAGCACGGCCGCGAGCGCCGCCATGATTTCCTCCGCCGACCAGCCCTTGCGCTGCTGGTTCACGATGTCCGACTGCAGGAACACGCCGCAGCCCATCGCGAGCGTGGGCATTGCGCGCGCGCTGAACGCCCGCCCGGCATACTCGTCGAGCGCGACGCCGTAGCGCTCGGCCACCCCCTGCAGGAAGGCGCCGTTGCCCGAGGAGCACTGGGAGTTCAACCGGAAATCGGAAACCGTTCCCTGCCGCAAGAGCAGGATCTTGACGTCGCAGCCGCCCACGTCGCAGATCGCATCGGCATCGGGGAAGAAATGCAGCGCCGCCGCGGCGTGCGCCACGGTCTCGACCACCGCGAGGTCGGCGCCGACGATGTCCTTGAGCAGGTCCTTCCCGTAGCCCGTGATCGCGACCGCGGCGAGCGTCTCGTAGCCCGCTTGACGGATCTGCCGGAACAGCTCCCGCGCGTCCTCGATCGGGTTGCCGCGGCAAGCCGCGTAGCAGCTGAAGAGCAGCTCGCCGCCGGGCGAGAGGATCACCGCCTTGGTGGTCGTACTGCCGAAGTCGCAGCCGGCGACGACCGGGGAGGGCGCCGCCCCGGCCCGCGAGCGGCCGCTGCCGCGCGCCGGGGACGGCGCGTAGCGCGCGAGGAAGCGGTGAAGCTCGTCCTCGTCCGCCACCAGGGCCCTGGCGCTTTCGCGCGCCTTCTCGATGTGCTGCCCCTCCTCGATCCACCACTTGAGCCGGCCGCTGCCGCGATACATCCCGCTTCGCGCCGCCTCCTTCGCCGCGAGCTCGATGCAGCCAAGACACCCGTAGTAGAGCGCGTCGGCGGGGACCATGACGAGCCGTTCGGGGGCGACGCCGCCCGGCACCGGGATCCCGCGCTCGGCCCAGAGCGCCGACAGGTGCTTGCGCCACGCCTCCTGCAGTCCGCGGAAGAACAGGTTGGGGCCGCCGAGGAGCAGCACCTCGGGCAGCGGCGTGTTGCCCTTCGCGAGGGTCGCGAGATTCTGGTAGACGACCGCCTCGAAGAGGCTCGCGATGACCTCCTCCACCGGCACGCCCGCCTTGACGAGGCCGTTGGCGTCGGTCTCGGCGAAGATGCCGCACTTGGAGCTGATGCGGTGCAGCGCCCTGCCGCTGTAGGGCATCGTGGCAAGGAGGTCGGAGGGAACCTCGAGCTTGCGCGCGGTCTTCTCGATGAAGGCGCCGGTGCCGCCGCTGCACGCGGACTGCATGTAGACCTGCTTCGCCCGCCCGCGCTCGGTGGGCGTGAAGAAGATGGTCTTCATGTCCTCGCCGCCGATCTCGGAGACGAAGCGCACCGCGGGGTGCAGGCGTTCCACCGCCGCGGCGACTGCCACCACCTCCTGCACGAGCCTTGCGCCGACGAGCGGCGCGATGAACCCGGCGCCGGAACCCGTGAAAAACACCCGGTCGGATTCCGGCGCGAGCCCCGCCTCCGCCTCCATGCGGGCGAGGAAATCGAGCACCTTCTCCGCCTGGCGGACGTGATGCCGCTGGTAGTCCTGCCAGCGCACCGCGCCATCCTCGACGAGGACCGCCTTCACCGTGGTGGAGCCGACATCGACGCCGGCGACTCTCACAGTCGCCTCCCGGAGAGCGCCAGCACGAGGTTCGCCGCGGTTCCGGCAGCTCCGCGGTGGCGCACGCGGTAGAGCGCCTTCTTCATCCCGGGCCGCGCCTCGAGCAGCGCGCGCGCGCGCTCGGGCGTGAGCCCGCCCGCCTCCAGCGCCGACTCGAACTCCGCTTGCGCGCGCTTCTTCGCTTCGGTGAGAATCATCTGGCAGCGGGAGAGCACGTGCACTTCCGCGTCGCCCTTGATCTCGAGCGGCGCGTAAAGAAGATCCGGGTGCTTGCCCAGCACGGCGGCCATCGCCCCGACGCTCATCGTGTTCGGCATGCAGGCATACGGGGAGAGCTCGCAGATCATGTGCGCCTTGCGCCCGAGGTGCGACCAGAGCGCCTTGCCGACCAGCATGTCGCCCTCGCCTCCGGACAGCCGCCGGTGGTAGTACGGCGCGGCGAGCCGCCTCAACTCGTACTGGCCGGGCAGCGCGCGCGGAATCCACGCCAGCGCGCCGCGCATGCGCTCATAAGTGCGGTCAAGCAGCCAGCCGAGGAGCCGCAGCCCGGCGGCTTTTGCCCGCGCAAAGCGCTCGATGCCGAAGTGATCCTCGAACCACTGCACGTAGAAGCGGATCGTGTAGTCGAGCCACACCGCCACCGGCGCCGGGTAGACCTCGGCGCCCTCGGACTCGAGCCAGCGGTGGATGTCGTGATTGGGCGCGCCTTCCACGGTCTGCAGGTAGAACTCGCCGGTGATCTTCACCATCGGCTTCACTTGCAGGCGGTCCACCTCGATCGCCTCGAAGTGGCGGCGCGCCCTCGCGAGCGCGTCCACGAAATAGCGGGTGGCGAGGTGCCAGGCGAGCGATCCCCACTTCCTGCCGCGGCGCGGCTGCCGGCGGAAAGCCTCGTAGAGCTCCTCGACGGCGGCCTGCACCGCGCGTTCCGTTGCTCCCGGCACCACCTCGTAGGGGCGCGTCTGGTACTCGAGGTCCTGCACGACGTCGCTCGCGAGGAGCGCCCAGATGACCGCCAATGCGAACGGCGTGTCGAGCTCGAGCCCGCCGCCCTCGACGGCGCCCTGATCGAGCTCGCCCTGCGCGAGAAGATACAGGCGGAACGATTCGAGCCCGAGGTTGCGCAGCGCGAGCTCGTAGCTCTGATGGTACTGGCCGAAGCGGCAGGCGCCGCAAGAGCCGGCTGTGAGATAGACGTAGTCGCGCGCCACCGCCTCGCGCCCGGCGTGAGCCGCCTCCTTCAGCAGGAAGTTGGCGAGGTTCCCGGTGGTGAACGCGGTCGGGCAGCACTGGCCGATGTCGGCAAGCTCCCGCCCGGTCGCCAGATCCTCGCGGCTTGCGGGCGGCAGGCGCCGCGCGCGGTAGCCGAAGTTCGCGAACACGCCCTCGAGGAGGCGCTCGGCGCGCCAGTGTAGCCCTCCGAAGAGGATCGTGACCCGCGAGCGCTCGTCCCGGGTGAAGGGCGGCGGCGTATAGGCCCGGTAAGACGCTGTGACCTTCGCGTCCATGAAGCAACCCTTCCTCCCCTCAGGAGTTTGTCGCGGCGAAGTTCGACAAGCTCCTGGGTCCTCGCTATTGTCCCTAAGGCCGCGGCGCCGGGATTTGCGTTAGATCAAAGCTCCGGGTCGCGCCCGAGACCGGGCATACTCTCGCGCCGGTGGCAAGCGATGGCGATGTCTTCACGGGGACCGGCGCGTATGGTATATGCCCCCGCGGAAGGATGAGGGAAGTCCTTCAAGGCAAAAGGATGACGGCAGAAGGACGAAGGCATGAAGAGCCTATCGATCGGGTTGGCGCTGATGGTCACGCTGATGCTGGCCTATCCCGCGTATGCGCAATGCCCGAGCCACGAGCGGATCAACACGATCCTTCGTTACCTGGAGGAGAAGCAGCCGTTGCGTGGCCTGCGCGCGGATCTTTCCATGCAGGACGCCGAGTGCGGGCGCAAGCGCCTGGTCGAGAAGCTGG
>Ga0073934_10012014_pt1 | contig 10315 bp, 8 predicted proteins | sample LarsenN4metaG_FD_76834 | JGI IMG/M metagenome (GOLD analysis project Ga0073934, IMG submission 76834) | Hot spring sediment bacterial and archeal communities from British Columbia, Canada, to study Microbial Dark Matter (Phase II) - Larsen... ... | reverse complement strand
TGCCCACGCCGACGCTCGATCAGCTGGCAGCCCAAGGCATTGTCTTCGATCAAGTCTACTCGGCAGAGATATCGCCTCGATCGGTGCGCTGGAACTGGCTGACGGGCCGCTGGGCGTTTGCTCAGCGTGACGCCGCACTGCACCGCTTGCCGGAGTTGCTCTGGGAACACGGGATCCCCGCCGTGGTTATCGGTGACGAGCGTTCGCGATCGACCCATCGGCTTGGTTCCTCGGGCTGGGAACAGCAGCACTGGATCCGCCAGGACAGGCTCGAACCACTCGAGCAGGAGAGCCTGCTCGGCGGCACAGTGCAGACCGCGATCGAATGGCTCAAGGGCAACCTAGGCCTGGAGAACTGGCTGCTCTGGCTGGAGCTGGGCGCCTTGCTGCCGCCCTGGGATCCCGCAAATTTTGACGCGGAAGCCCTGGAAGGGCTCGACCAAGCCCAGCTAGAGCCGCTCTTCGGGCCTGGGGCGGGTCCGCTGGCTCCGGTCGAGCTGGAACGGGCCGCAGCTACCTACGCCGGCGTGATCAGCGGTGTGGACCAGTGGCTTGGGATGCTGATCGGCCAACTTGGCGAGCTGGGGCTCCTTGGCGACGTGCTCATCGTGCTGACCAGCGATTGCGGGATGCCGCTCGGCGAGCATGGCGTGCTTGGCGTAGCGCCGCCCTTTTTGCACCAGGAACTCATTCATTTGCCCCTGCTCCTTCGCTTGCCGAATGCCCACGAAGCCGGGCGGCGCGTGCAGCAACTGGCACAGCCTGTGGATCTCTTGCCGACGCTGCTCGACGCCTTCTCTCTGCCAGTGCCGCCGGAGACTCAGGGCCGCAGTCTGCTCGGCCTGGCTCGGGGCGAGGCCACCCCGCGCCGCGATTACCTGTGCATCCGCTCGCGCTCCGAGTGGGCAATCCGTACGCACGGCTGGCACCTGCGTCTGGTCGAGCAAGGAGCACAGCTCTTCATCAAGCCGGAGGATCGCTGGGAGGTGAATGACGTCGCGGGTCAGCATCCGGACGTAGTTGAACACCTCGAATTGACCTTGCGGCGATTCAGGGACTGCCTTGCCAGGGACCGATTGGACCTAGCCCCCGAATTACGGCACGAGATCCTGAAGCTGCAACCAAACTAGGAGAACTGACGATGGCGACGGTCGAGCTGGTAGATGAGAACACCGAACACCCCAAGGTCCGTGCCGTCTTCGCCGATATCAAGGCGACGAAGAAGATCGACCGAATCCCGAACATCTGGCGAGCCCTGGCAACCAACCCAGACCACCTGGAGCTGTGCTGGACCCGCCTCAAGACCATCATGCAGCCTGGCAAGGTCGACCTGCTGACCAAGGAGATCATCGCTCTGGCGGTGTCGGCCACCAATGGCTGCAACTACTGCATCAACTCGCACACCACCGCGGTGAAAAAGCTCGGACTCGACAACGAAGCGCTGGGCGAAGTCCTGGCCGTCGTTGGTCTGTTCAACGCCATGAACAAGCTGGCCGACGCCTACCAGGTCGAGCCGGACATTCTGCCCCCGCTCAAGTGATGACCAGACCCCGCATCGCCATTGTCATTGCCAACCGTCAGCGAAAGATGCCGCTGGACCGCGGGGCGCTGCGCGCCGCTGTGAGGACGGTGCTGCTCGGGGAGGGAATCGAAGAAGCCGAAGTCAGCCTGGCATTCGTAACGGATGCGGAAATTGCTGAGCTAAACTGGCGCTTCCTCCGCCACGAGGGGCCGACCGACGTGATCACGTTCCCGCTGAACGATACAGAGGAAACGCCGCTCACAGCGGAGATCGTGATCAGTGTGGATACTGCACTACGCGAGGCCAAGCGACGGGAGCTGCCGGTAGAGCTTGAGCTGACCCTCTACGCCGTGCACGCGGCCCTGCATTTGTGCGGCTACGACGACCGTACGGCTCCCGACCGGCGGCGGATGCGAGCGCGGGAACGGAAGTATCTGCGAACCCTGACAACGGAGCGGACGCGGGAGAACAAGCCCCCGCGTCCGCCCCGTCGTCGAGCCTAGCTTTAGTACCGCATCTCCAGCCCAATATTGAAGCCTTGGGCCCAGAAATCAGTGTCGTTCCACGAGAAGGCTGGCCGGGCCGGCCCAGAGAACGGCACCGGCGAGCCAGGGAGTTGCGTGACATTGACCACTCGATCGACCTGGTCTCCAGGTCGCACTACATTAGTCCAGTACATGAACGAGTAGCCTGCGAACACGCGTAATCCGTCCGTGACCTGGTAGCCGACGTTCACGCCGATCTCCGGCACAATGCTAAAGACATTGCGATCCCGCTCGCCGATGTTGGTGGGCTGCGTGAGGAGTCCGCCCTGCCGGACCGCGACCACTCCGCTGGGAGCAGTGGCCACCGTCGCGCCGTCAATGCTCACTTCCTGATGCGTCACGCCCAGGGCGACCTTGGCTCGGACATCCATGAAGATCTTGCCGCGCCGGAACTCCGCATGGGCCCCGACCTGGCCGCCGTAGAAACGATTGTCCGTGCGAAACTCATCGTGCAGCACGAATCGGGTGCCGGCGTCAGGCCCGCCATTCGGCTGAGCCGTGACGGTCAGGAACTCGTCGATCTGCAACGACTCATCCAGAGAGAGATAGCGAACCCCGCCGATCAGATCGACATTGAAGCTGGTACAGCGTCTGGTCAAACCATAACACAGGCTTTTTCTGAGGTTGGCCTCGGCGCCCCAGAGCCGCGTATCCAGGCTGGCGACCACTGTTCCCGCGAGGCGATTGGGAAAAGCAACGTCCTGAACGTCTTCACCGATGAATGGTGGGTTCAAGGTTGGGGAGTAGTTAAAGAAGGGCCTGAAGATCGCCGGAATGCCGTTCGAGCCGGCCTGATAGGTCACGGCACGATGTTCCAGGCCGAAGACGCTGCCTTCCACGCCCAGGGTCTGACAAGGATCGAACCAGTAGCCCGCGGTCAGGCGAGTTCCAGGTCTCCAGCCATGGTCGACTCCTCCACCAAAAAGGATTATCGTGCCGGGCGACCCGATCGCGCCGGGGATGAAGTCCACATCACGGCTGGCAACGCTGCTGGTCGTGATCAGAGGCGGAGTTTGTGAATTGCGCATCCGCCAGAGCAGGAACTCGACGCTGCCGTAGAAGCTCCCGCTGGAACCCCTCATGCCGGCACAGGTGTCGCAGCTTAGATCGACGCCGGTTGTTGCTGGCAAGGCGAGGTCAGTTGCCGGAGTCTGCGCTGGAGCAGGCTGTGCAGCCGCGGGCTTGCCAGCCGCCGCGTCCTTGAGCGGTTCCTGGAAATTGGCGGTGTGAACCACGCTCGAATCCGCGCTTTGGGCGCGAATAACGATGGGCCGGCCAAGCGCAGGAACTGGCCTGGCTCCGGTCGGCCGTCCCAATCCCACCTGATACGGATTTGTGCTCAGCGCACCAGCCGGGGCTTCCTTGCGGCGGCCTTCCATCATGTCCCTAGCACTGGCCGTGCTGAGAAGGCACAGGCCGAGGCAGCAGGCTAGCAAGCAGGTCGTTCTCATGACAAGGTCCTTTGGCTTTCCGAGTTGCCTCGGGTACTGGGTCGAACCTCCAAGCTGTCGAGCCGAGAACGCCGGTGACGGTGCGGCGCCGTCAGCGGAGTTCCCGGCTCGAAGGGCGAACATTGGTCGTACAATCCTCCGTGGTTTACGCGGTTCGGCGGTTCAACTGCGTTGAACCGAGGAAGAAGTACTTGCTCAGATCGTCGGGAGAGCCAATCACGGTGCCGTCGGGCTTCTTCTTCCCCTCGCCGAAGTTGTAGTCCTTCCCGTCAGTCCCCGCCCCGAGCACAATACCGACAAACTGGTCTTCGCTAGCAGAGCCCCCGGCTGAGCCCAGACTTTCCTTGCCGTCGAAGTACTCCCCAGGCTGCTTTTCGGTGATCGTGTAGGTGCCAGGCCGGAGATTGGCGAACCTGTATCGACCATTAGCATCGGTTCGCGTGGTAAGTTGGACGCTGTTGCCTTGATCATCGGTGCCGGTCAGGGTAATGAGCACGCCCTCGATGCCCTTCTCATCCGCATCCTTGATCGCGTTATCGTTCTTGTCCCTGTAGACGAAGCCGCTCAGGCTGGAAGGAGCCAGCTCGCCGAAGTGGTACTCCGCTGCAATGGACCCGTTGCTGAGGTTGATGCTGGCGAAGCGATCGTTCGTCACGATGCCGCCGTGCGTGCCTGGCGTATCGTAGCCATCCAGGTAGCCCGTCGGCTGGGTTTGCGTGAGAGTGTAGGTCCCTGGGCGGAGACCGGTGAAGCTGAATGAACCGTCCGTGGCGGTCGTCGCGTTCACGTTGACGGTCTGCCCGAGATCGTTCGTTCCGGTCAAGGTTACCTTCGCGCCGGCGATGCCCGATTCGAGATCATCGCGTAAGCCGTTGTTATTGTTGTCCACATACACAGACCCGCGGATGCTCGCCGGTTCCAGTTCTCCGAAGTTGTAATCTGCTCCCGTGGCTCCAACGCCAAGGGCTACGCCGGTGAACTTGTCGTTGACGGATGACGATCCGCCAGCATTGCCCAGGACCTCCTTGCCGTCGAGATATCCGGTCGGCTGGGTCTGCGTAATTGCATAAGTCCCGGGCCGCAGGTTGGTGAAGAGGTAGCTGCCATCGTCGTTGGTCACCTGCGTGAGGCGGACGCTGTTGCCGAGATCGTCCGTTCCGGTGAGCGTCAGCGTGGCCCCGCCGATGCCCATCTCACCAGGAGCCATGACGCCATCGTTATTCGAATCCACGTAGACGAACCCACCCAAGCTTGCCGGGGCAAGTTCGCCGAAGTTGTAACCAGTAGCTTGGCTGCCGAGCTGCAGGGCGATGCTCTGGAAACGGTCGTTGGATCGGCTCCCACCCAGTGAGCCGAGCGTCTCCTTGCCATCCAGATAGCCGACTGGCTGGGTTTCCTGGATAGCATAGGTCCCAGGCCGGAGCATGTTGAAGACATAACTGCCGTCGTCGCTTGTCGTCGTGGTGAGCGAAACCGACTGGCCCAGGTCATTCGTACCGGTGAGCGTCAGCGTCACGCCGGCGATTCCTGCTTCGCCCGCGTCTCTAATTCCATTGTTGTTGCTGTCGCTGTAGACAGAACCGGCAACAGAAGCAGGAGCGTTCTCACCAAAGTTGTTGTTGTAGAGATCCTCCTCGCCGAGCGTCACGGCGATCGAATCAGTGCCGATGCTGCTAGTCAGCACGACGCCGTCGCGGGAGTCCTTGCCGTCCAGGTAGCCCGGCGGCGTGGTTTGGTGAATAACGTAGTTCCCCGGCTTCAAGCTGTCGTCGGCACGGTAATGGTAGACAACCTCGACCTGCGCGCCGGCGAGGCTCTTGATGATCGCTGCCAGGTTGCCGCCGCTGACGCTGGAAGTCGCTCGCGTGTCCAGACTGAAAGAAACCGTGTCCGTCCCGACGTAAGCTCCGACCTCCTCGGGATCCGTGATCATGAGCGTGGAACTGCTGCTGACGGTGTCGTTGCCGAAGTCCATGCCGCTAGCGCCGGCGAAATCCAGCGTGCCATCGAAGGCGGTAGCCCAGAAGATCTCTTCGGTCTCGGGCGCGAGCGCCTCGGATTCTACCCCTGGACCATTGAGCGTCAGGTAGCCGCCCACAGTGGAGGTAATGGCTGCATCTTCAGGGTCCAGGTTTTCGACACGGATGTTGCTGATGATGCGGCCGTTGATCCGAATCTCCACGGATTCAAGAATTCCTAGCGCTGGATCGAACTGTGCGATCTCCCCCTCGCGGGTCTGGTTTGCCGTGGCGTCCTCGAAATTGAGCACGTGCCCGATGCTGCTCTGGCCTGGCGACACCGTGGCGTCGCGATCAAAGAAGTAGTAGCCTTCCTCGTCGGTGATCGTGGAGCCCACCACGATGCCGAGCGAGTTGCGCAGCTCGACGGCACTCCCAACGAGAGGAGTTTCCCCGTCGTCGAAGATGCCGTTGCCATTGGCATCGAGATAGACGTAGCCGGAGATGACGTTGCCCGCCAGAAGCGCGCGGGTTTCCAGGGTTTCCACGTTCAGCGCTGCTCGGCGCTGCGTGGACGCGCGCTGGGGCCTGGTGGCCGCGCCCACGAGTGAAGCCAGGAATGTGCGCAGGTTCATGCAAACGCCTCCATGCGAGACCAGTCATCAAGGACACGGATATCGCTGTGGGTCGTTTGTCGCCGGCCGCCGGCCCCGTTGTGGCGGCCCGTGTTCGTCGAGGTGTCGTTCAAGCTGGCAGGACAGTCCGCGCGGGAAATCAGGGTCTCGGATCTGTCCTACTCGTCCAATCGGATAAAGCGGGGAAGAACCTTTAGCACCCCGGCAAAACTTGAGGAAAAAAACTCGAATTCTGGATCGAAGATCAGCCAGCCCTTTCCCAGATTGCCGCGATTGGCAATCCAGGTAGCTCTCGCAGTCGCCGTGAGTTGAGCACGACCGCGTCAGGTATCACAACCGCAGCAAGCCACTGCCCAACTGGGTTTGCGTGCTTGACGCACTGCCGCTATAGGCAACCCAATCCATACACGGCGAAGGGGTTCGTCCATGGGTGTTCTGAACATCTTTTGTGCTTCAGGCGGTGGATCCAAGGGGGCATTCCAGGGCGGAGCGCTGGAAGCGCTCACGCGCTCGGGGATTCACATTGACGGCCTGGTGGGCGTCTCGACCGGTAGCATCCAGGCGGGCTACATGTCCCTGGCCAGGCCTGGCCTGGAGCCGCAATGGCAGCAGCTCTTGTTGCTCAAGGACCTATGGTTTTCAATTCGCAGCGCATCGGACATCTACTCCCAGCCGGCGCTTGGCTACGTAAGCCTGGCTTACCGTGTTCTCCGCGGCGAGCCGAGCCTGTTCGACCTGGATCCGTTGAAGCGGCTTCTTGAAGCAAATGTTCGTTCTGAGCCACGTCGGCCATTGCGCCTCGGCGTCGTCCATCTGGACTCAGGCGAGTTCCGCGCCTGGCAGCCCACGGATGCCCCCAGCTTGCAGACGGCGATCCTGGCCAGCGCCTCGATACCTTTCGCTTTTCCACCAGTAAACGATGGCCTGGTTGATGGCGGTGTCCGCGAGATTGCCCCGCTCGCCTCTGCTTTCGACATGGCGGCCGAATTTCGGAAGCTCAAGAGCTTTGACCCGCTCAACGACTCCGTTCGCATCTTTCTTGCCCTGGCCTCGCCGATCCAGGTCGAGGCGAAAGGCCGAGGTTCCTGGGAACGCATCGGCGCACTGGAGGTTGCCCTCCGCTCCCTCGAAATCCTCGAAGGCGAAAACTATTACTGGGACCTGCATGGCGCCAAGATGATGAACGAGCTGGTTCGCTTCTTCGACGAACGGCCGCACTACGAGCGGCCGGCGATCTTGCAAAAGAAGATGCACGCCGACTTGATCGTCATCGAACCCAGCCACACGCCGTACTCCGCCCTGGAGTTCGACCCTTTGAAGATTCGCGGCTACTGGCAGCACGGCGTGGAAAGGACCCTCGAAGTGCTCGAGAAGAAGCTGCCCAAGCTCGCTGGAGGCATCAACACCCGCAAGCAGCTTGGCAAGGCCGCCTGATTGTTTGGCGACTGTTCTTGCCTCCGCTCACGCCCAGACGTCTGCCCTGATACAATTCAGGCATGGAACGCTTGAACAAGGTGCTGGCGTCGGCTGGAGTCGGCTCGCGACGGCATTGCGATGAGTTGATCGCTGCTGGCCGGGTCGCCGTGGACGATCTCGTCATCACCGAGCTGGGCCACAAGGTGAGCCCTGAGCAGCGCATCACCTTGGACGGCAAGCCGATCAAGCGGCAACGCCTGGTCTACTGGCTGGTCAACAAGCCGCGCGGCTATCTCTCAACCAATCACGATCCGGCGGGCAGGCCGCGGGTCATCGACCTGCTCCTGCACGTACCGGAGCGCGTTTACACGGTAGGCCGGCTGGATGAGGACAGCGAAGGCCTCATGCTGATGACCAACGACGGCGAACTTGCCCAGCGTCTCATGCACCCGCGCTTCGGCATCGAGAAGACCTACGTTGTCCAGGTGGCGGGCACGCCGACCACGGAGCAGCTCAAGCAACTGACGACCGGCATCTGGCTCAGCGAGGGTAGAGTGAAGGCTCGCCGCGTCAAGAAGATCGGCAAGCGCGGTGAAAGCACGCTCCTGGAAATTGTCCTGGCCGAGGGAAAAAACCGCGAGATCCGCCGCATGCTCGCCAAGCAAGGGCACAAGGTCATGCGGCTGAAGCGCGTCGCCATTGGCCCGATCCACCTGAGCCGGCTGAAGGCGGGCAAGTCGCGCCGCCTGAGCCTTCCCGAGTTGCAAACGCTCCGACGCATCGCCTTCAAACCCAGGACGCAATCGAAGGAGAGCAAGTGACCTCTGCACCTCTGCAACAGGTCCTGGCGCCGGTGCTCGCAGTGACTCCCCTGGCTCGCGACACGTTTCGTCTTCGACTCGGCTCTGCCGATGCCGCCCGACATGCTCGACCAGGCCAGTTCTTCATGCTGCGAATCCCAGGCCGCACCGATCCACTGCTGGGCCGAGCTTTTGCCCTGTACGACGTCGGCGATGACTGGATCGATCTCGTATTCCTGGTCGTCGGCAAGGTGACCACGCTGATGGCAAAGCTCAAGGTCGGCGACGCCGTGTCGCTGTGGGGGCCGCTCGGCAACGGCTTCCCTCTCTACGAAGGCGTCGAGCGGCTGCTTCTCGTCGCCGGCGGCATCGGTCAGACCCCGTTTCCAGCGCTCATCAAGCGAGTGCTCGGAACGCAGGGCTACGGCGGCGATGCTCCGCAACGCGAAGTCGAAACTGTGACGCTCTACTACGGCGCTCGCTCGGCCGAGTACTTCGCAGGGCTGGACGACTTCCGCTCGGCCGGTGCGCAGCTGAGACTGGCTGCCAATGACGGTTCCCAGGGCTACCACGGGCACGTTACCGAACTGCTCGACCTCGATCTGGATGGTCAGACGTGTAACGGTCGAGTCCAGCTCGTGGGCTGTGGGCCGGAACCCATGCTTCACGCCTTGGCGAAATTGGCTAGGCGTCGCGGTCTGCCTTGCGATCTCTCGCTGGAAACGCCGATGGCGTGCGGTACAGGAATCTGCTTCAGTTGCGTGACCCGCGTCCGCATCGCCGATGGCTGGGACTATCGGCGAGTGTGCGTCGATGGGCCGATCTTCTCCGCCGCCGACCTGCTTCTTTCTTAGGGGTTGCAGCCATGACGAGCGAATTCATCTACGACCAGGCCCCGTTCAAGTCGTGCCATGCCTCGACGATCGTCGAAACCGAACCGGGCAAGCTCCTGGCCGCGTGGTTTGGCGGTTCGGACGAAGGCAACCGCGACGTGCAAATCTGGTGGTCGCAGCACGACGGTAACGCCTGGACGCCTCCTGCCCTCGCTTCCGATCAGCCTGGCGTGCCCTGCTGGAACCCCGTGCTCTTCAAGAGCCAGTCCGGAAAGTTGTTCCTTTTTTACAAGGCAGGGGAAAACCCGAGAGCATGGTCGGGGCTGGTTCGGCGCTCGACTGACGGCGGCAAGAGCTGGAGCAAGTCGGAACTGCTCCCTGCGGGGCTGCTCGGCCCAGTCAAGAACAAGCCGATCCAGAGGAAGGACGGCACGATCCTCGCCGGCACATCGGTCGAAAGCTACCGCGCCTGGGCCTGCTGGGTCGAACGCTCCCACGACGACGGCAAGACCTGGCGACGTTTCGGGCCGATCTTCGTCCCCGACCAGCCGTACGGGATCATCCAGCCCACGCTCTTCGAGACCAGGGACGGAAGGGTTGTCATGTACTGCCGCTCGCGGAACATCGGCCGGATTTGCCGCTCGGAGTCGCGGGACAACGGCGAGACCTGGACGCCAGCGGAACGGACCGAACTCCCCAACCCAGGCAGCGGCATCGACCTGGTGCAAACCGCGGAGGGAAAGCTCTTCCTGATCTACAATCACTCGGCGCAGCATCGCTATCCGCTGAACCTGGCCATGTCCGCGGACGAGGGCAACACCTGGAAGCAGGTGCATGTTTTCGAGGAAGAGCCTGGCGAGTTCTCTTACCCCGCCATTATTCAGGCTTCCGACGGCCGGCTCCATGCCACCTACACCTGGAAGCGCCGCCGCATCAAGCACGTCGTCCTCGATCCGATGCAATTGCGGGGATGATGACAAACAAATGTGCGCATATGTATATATTCCACTTGCGGGCCACAGGCTCCAGGGCTGCGATGGCCTATTTTCGATACATTTCGATTTTTCACTTTCCCCCCCCCCCCCCCCCCCCCCCCCTTTCTGCTCTATCACGTCAACATCTTCAGGTCGCTTGCGAACCAGATTATTCATTATC
>Ga0073934_10012013_pt1 | contig 10316 bp, 8 predicted proteins | sample LarsenN4metaG_FD_76834 | JGI IMG/M metagenome (GOLD analysis project Ga0073934, IMG submission 76834) | Hot spring sediment bacterial and archeal communities from British Columbia, Canada, to study Microbial Dark Matter (Phase II) - Larsen... ... | reverse complement strand
TCGGTCCCGAAAACGCTCAGGGTGGTGCCAGTGGGTAGAACGGTGAGCGGTATTCGTCTTGCCGCGGCCGCGCTGTTGTTCGCGCCGCTGCTCGCCGGCGCGGCGGGGCTGGGTCGGCTGACGGTGCTCTCGGCGCTCGGTCAGCCGCTGGAGGCCGAGATCGAGATCGTCTCGCTGCAGCCGGGCGAGGAAGAAGGCCTCAGCGCCCGGCTCGCCGCTCCGGACGCTTTTCGCCAGGCCGGAATCGAGCTGAGCCCGGTGCTGCTCGGTGCGCAGTTTTCGATCGAGCGGCGCGCCGGCCGGCCCATCGTGCGCATGCGGACGGCACAGCCGGTGAACGAGCCGTTCCTCGACGTGCTCGTCGAGCTGCAATGGACCGCCGGTCGTCTGGTGCGCGAGTACACGTTCCTTCTCGATCCACCGGAATACAAAGGCCCGGCGCCGATCGCCGCGGCGCCGCCGGCGCCGGCGGCCAAGCCCGCACCTGCCCCCGCGCCCGCCCCGGCGCCGGCAACCGCGGAGCCGCCGCGCCTTGAGGCACGGCCGATCGCGCCCAAGCCCGCCCCGCGCACCGCGGCCGCTGCCACCGATGAGGTGAAGAAGGGCGAGACGCTCGGCGCCATTGCGCGGCGCAACTTGCACGAAGGCGTCACGCTCAACCAGATGCTGATCGCGCTGTTCCGCGCGAACCGCGGCGCGTTCGTCCGCGACAACATCAATCTGGTGCGTGCGGGCCGGATCCTCAGCATCCCGGATCGCGACGCCGCGATGTCGGTGGACGCGAGCGAGGCCAACCAGGTGGTGCAGACGCACATGGCGCAGTTTGCCGAGTACCGGCGCGCGCTCGCCGGCGCGGTGGCTGCGGCTCCCGCGACGACCGCACCTGCGCCGCGCGAAGTCGCCGGCCGGATCGCGCCCAAGCCGGAAGCGCCGGCATCCGCTGAGCCGAAGGACCAGCTCAGGCTCTCGCGCGTCGAGCCGACCAAGCCGGGTGCGCCCGGAACGCGCGCCGCCATCGAGGACGATCGCGTGGCGCGCGAGAGGGCGTTGAAAGACGCGCAGTCTCGCATCGCCGAGCTGGAACGCAACGTCTCCGATCTCCAGAAGCTGCTCGAATTGAAGAGTCAGCAGCTTGCGGCGCTGGAGAAGAAGGCCGCCGCACCCGCCGCGCCGGCACCCAAGCCCGAGCCGGCGAAGCCCGCACCTGAACCGGTCAAGGCGGCGCCTGAAGCAGCGAAACCGGCTGCCGAAGCCCCCAAACAGCCGGAGGCAGCGAAGCCTCCTGCCGAGGCGCCGAAGCCTGCCGAGCCGGCGAAGGCGGCCGAACCCGTCAAGGCGGCGGAGGCACCGAAAGCACCGGCGAAGCCGGCGGCCGAAGCGAAGAAGCCGAAGCCCGCGCCCGTCAAGGCTCCCGAGCCCGACGTGATTGACGAAGTGCTGAATTTCGTGACCGATCCGGTATCCGGCGGCGGGCTCGCTCTGGTGTTGGTTCTCCTCGGCGTTTACGCCGGGTGGCAATGGCGCAGGAAGAAGGCTGCGCAGGCTCGCTTCCAGGACAGCGTCCTTGGCGCCGCGTCGGGCACCGGTGCGCCCTCGGTGTTCGGTGCGGCCGCCCAGCCGGCCGCCGCCGGGGCCGCGGCGGCGGCGGGCGCAGCGGCAGCCGTCGCCGCTGGGCAGGCGGGGATGGCGGAGCAGCCCGCGCCTGCGCCGACCGAGGCCGAGGAGCTCGACCCGATCGCCGAGGCTGACGTCTACATGGCGTACGGACGCAACGCGCAGGCCGAGGAGATTCTGAAGGAAGCGCTGGCCAAGGATCCCGAGCGCGTGGCGTTGCACGCGAAACTGCTGGAGGTCTATGCGAATCAGAAGAACACGCAGGCATTCGAGCAGACGGCGCTGAAGGTGAAGTCGCTCACGGGCGCCTCGGGTCCGGAATGGGACAAGGCGGTGGCGCTCGGACATTCGATTGACCCCGGCAATCCGTTGTATGCCACCGCGGCGTCGGCCGCGGCCGGGGTCGAAACGGCGGCGCCGGCGGCGGCGCCGGCCCTCGATTTCGATCTGGGCGGGGCCGCTGCCGAGGCCGCACCCGAAGCCGCACGTGCAGACGCGACCGCGCCGCTCGACTTCGATTTGGGCGCAGGCGCACCGCAAGCCGCCGATGCGGGCGGACGCCAGGACACGACCGCGCCGCTCGACTTCGACCTCGGCGCCGCACCGGAGAAATCCGATTTCGCCCCCGGCGGCACTCTGGTGCTGGACGCCGGCGAGGCGAAGGCGGCCTCGGGCGGCCTCGACTTCGATCTCGACAAGACGATCGTCGCCACTCCGACGCCGCCGCCGAGCAAGGCCGCGGCGGATACCGACGCCACCGTGGCGATGGATTTCGATCTCAATCTCGATCTGGGAGAGGCGAAACCCGAGGCGAAGCCCGCCGCCGCGCCGGAGGCGCCGGTGGACTTGGGGGCGATCAGCCTGGATCTCGGCGAGCCTTCCGCACCGTCCGGTGGCGGTGACGAGAAGTGGCGCAGCATGAGCGAGAAGCTGGAGCTCTCCAAGGCGTTCCTCGACATCGGGCAGAAGGACGAGGCGCGCGAGCTGCTGAACGAAGTGGCGAAGGAAGGCGACGCGGCGCAGCAGGCGCAGGCACGCCAGATGCTCGCGAGCCTGGGCTAGCCGTCGCGGGAGGAAAATCACGGGGCCGCGTCGCGCAGGCGACCGCGGCCCCTGCGTTTCTGGCGACCCATCATGGCTGCGATGTCCCTCCGGATCGCGCTAGGCATCGAATACGACGGCAGCCGGTTCCTCGGCTGGCAGACGCAACCCGGCGGCGGCACCGTGCAGGACGCGCTCGAGGCCGCGCTGGCGACGATCGCCGGCGAACCGGTCGCCGTCACCTGCGCCGGCCGCACCGATCGCGGCGTGCATGCGCGCGGGCAGGTGGTTCATTTCGACACCGCCGCGGCGCGGCCGATGTCGGCCTGGGTGCGCGGCGTGAACGCCCTGCTGCCGGAGTCGGTGGCGGTGCTCTGGGCGAAGGCCGTGGCGCCCGATTTTCACGCGCGTTATGCCGCGGTGGCACGCACCTACCGCTATGTGCTCCTCAACCGCGCGGTGCGTCCGGCGCTCGGGGCGCGCTATTGCGGCTGGGTGCACGCGCCGCTCGATGTCGAGCGCATGCGCGCGGCGGCGGCGTACCTCGTCGGCGAGCATGATTTTTCGGCTTTCCGCTCGGCGGAGTGCCAGGCGAAGACACCGCTGCGCAGGCTGCACGAGCTGACGATCGAGCGCGCCGGGGCGCGAATCGACGTCGTGCTGCGCGCGAACGCCTTCCTGCACCACATGGCGCGCAACATCGTCGGCACACTGGTGTACGTCGGCGACGGCCGCCGCCCGCCGGAGTGGGCGCGCGAGGTGCTCGAATCGCGCGATCGCGCGCGCGCCGCGCCGACGTTCGCGCCCGGGGGCCTGTACCTCGAAGCGGTGGAGTACGAGGCACGCTGGGCGCTTCCGGCGCCGCGCGGCGATCGCCTCGAGCTGCCGCTCGCGACGGCGTGAGCATGCACGCGCCGACGAGAACGCGCATCAAGATCTGCGGCATCACGCGGATCGAGGATCTGCAGGCCGCGGCGGCGGCCGGAGTGGACGCGGTGGGCTTCGTCTTCTATCCGCCCAGTCCGCGCTTTCTGAGCATCGCCGCGGCGCGCGCGCTGCGGCGCGAGGCGCCGGCCTTCATCACCACCGTGGCGCTGTTCGTCAACGCGCCGCGCGAGGAGGTCGAGCGCGTGATCCGGCAGGTGCGCCCGGATGCGCTGCAGTTTCACGGCGAGGAAACCCCCGCGTATTGCGAGTCTTTCGGTCTGCCCTACATCAAGGCCGGCCGGGCGCGGCCGGGGGTTGACTTGTTAGAATACTGGCGCCCGTTCGCGGGCGCGGCCGCTTGGCTCGCCGACGCGTGGGTCGAGGAATACGGCGGCGTCGGCGCGAGCTTCGACTGGTCGCTCCTGCCGCGCCGGACCGTGCGCCCGCTGATCCTTTCGGGCGGGCTGACGAGCGCGAACGTGGGCGCCGCGATTCGGGCGGTGCGCCCCTGGGCGGTGGACGTCTCGAGCGGCGTGGAGTCGGCCAAGGGTATCAAGGACGCGGCCCGGATCGCCGCCTTCGTCACCGAGGTACGCAATGCGGATGTATGACCTGCCCGACGCGCGCGGGCATTTCGGTCCCTACGGCGGCACGTTCGTCGCCGAGACGCTGGTGCACGCACTGGAGGAGCTGCGCGCGGCGTACGCCGCCGCGCGCGCCGATCCCGCGTTCCAGTCCGAGTTCCGCGCCGAGCTGAAGCACTACGTCGGGCGTCCCTCGCCGATCTACCACTGCCGGCGCTGGTCGGGGCTGCTGGGCGGGGCGCAGATCTACCTCAAGCGCGAAGACCTCAATCACACCGGCGCGCACAAGATCAACAACACCGTCGGCCAGGCGCTGCTCGCGCGCCGCATGGGCAAGCGGCGGGTGATCGCCGAAACCGGAGCCGGCATGCACGGCGTCGCCACCGCGACGGTGGCCGCCCGCTACGGCATGGAGTGCGTGGTGTACATGGGCGCCGAGGACGTCGAGCGCCAGTCGGCGAACGTCGCCCGCATGAAGCTGCTCGGCGCGCAGGTGGTGCCGGTCGAGTCGGGATCGCGCACGCTCAAGGACGCGCTCAACGAGGCGATGCGCGATTGGGTGACGAACGTGGACAGCACGTTCTACATCATCGGCACCGTCGCCGGCCCGCATCCGTATCCGATGATGGTGCGCGACTTCCAGTCGGTGATCGGCGAGGAGTGCAAGCCGCAGATGCTCGAGCTCGCCGGCCGGCAACCCGACGCGGTGATCGCCTGCGTCGGCGGCGGCTCGAACGCGATGGGCATCTTCTACCCTTACATCGCCGAGGAGGGCGTGCGGCTGATCGGCGTCGAGGCGGCGGGCGAGGGCTTGGCCACCGGGCGGCACGCCGCTTCGCTCTGTGCTGGGCGCCCCGGCGTGCTGCACGGCAACCGCACCTATCTGCTGCAGGACGAGAACGGGCAGATCCTCGCCACGCATTCGGTGTCGGCCGGGCTCGACTACCCGGGCGTCGGTCCGGAGCACGCGTGGCTCAAGGACAGCGGGCGCGCCGAATACGTCGCGGTGACCGACGACGAGGCGCTCGACGCGTTCATGGCGCTGTGCCGCACCGAGGGGATCATTCCGGCGCTCGAATCGGCGCATGCGCTCGCCTACGCGGCGAAGCTCGCGCCGACGCTCGCCGCCGACCGCATCCTTCTCGTCAACCTTTCCGGTCGCGGCGACAAGGACATGCAGACGGTCGCGCGGCGCGCAGGAATCGCGCTCTGATGTCGCGCCTTGCGGCACGTTTCGAGGCGCTGGCGCGGGGCGGCCGCAAGGCGCTGGTCGCCTATCTCACCGCCGGTGATCCCGAGCCCGCCCTCACCGTGCCGCTGCTCGTCGCGCTCGTCGAGGCGGGCGCCGACGTGCTGGAGCTGGGTGTGCCGTTTTCCGACCCGATGGCCGACGGGCCGGTGATCCAGCGTTCGGGCGAGCGCGCGCTTCGGCACGGCGTCGGCCTTGCCCGGGTTCTCGACATGGCGCGCGCGTTCCGCGCCGCCGACGCGCAGACGCCGCTGGTGCTGATGGGTTACGCCAACCCGATCGAGGCGATGGGTGCCGGGCGCTTCGCGCGCGAGGCGGCCGCCGCCGGCGTGGACGGTGTCCTGGTGGTGGACTGTCCGCCGGAGGAATGCGCCGATTTCGCGACGCTGGCGCGCGCGAGCGGCCTGGATACGGTGTTTCTGCTCGCGCCCACCAGCACCGAAGAGCGCATCCGCGCGGTGGCGCGCGCGGCGAGCGGGTACATCTATTACGTCTCGCTCAAGGGAATCACGGGCGCCGCCCACCTCGATGTCGCCGACGTCGCGGCGCACCTGCCGCGCATCCGCGCCGCGACGCCTCTGCCGGTCTGCGTCGGATTCGGCGTGCGCGACGCCGACTCGGCGCGCCGCATCGGCGAGATCGCCGACGGTGTGGTGATCGGCAGCCGCATCATCGAGGAGATCGAAGCCGCCGCACCGCGCGAGGCGCCGGCGCGGGTCAAGGCGTTCCTCGCCCCGATCCGGCGCGCGCTCGACGAGCTGCCGAAGCAGGTTGCGGCGTGAGCTGGCTGCAGAAGCTCCTGCCGCCGAAGATCCAGCGCGGCACCGTGCCGCGCAAGACGGTGCCCGAGGGCCTGTGGACCAAGTGCCCGGCCTGCGACGCGGTGCTCTACAGCACCGAGCTCGCCAGGAACCTCAACGTCTGCCCGAAGTGCGGCGAGCACCAGCGCCTGGGTGCGCGCGAGCGGCTGGACGCGCTGCTCGACCCGGAAGGCCGCTTCGAGATCGGCGCCGAAGTGCTGCCGGTTGACACGCTCAAGTTCCGCGACCAGAAGAAGTATTCCGAGCGCCTGGAGGAGGCGCGCGCGGCGACCGGCGAGACCGACGCGCTCGTCGTCATGCAGGGCGCGATCCGCTCGCTCGGCGTGGTCGCGGCGGCGTTCGAGTTCGAGTTCATGGGCGGCTCGATGGGATCGGTGGTGGGCGAGCGCTTCGTACGCGGCGCGCGCGTCGCCATCGAGCAGAAGCTGCCGTTCATCTGCATCACGGCCTCGGGCGGAGCGCGGATGCAGGAGGGACTGCTGTCGCTCGCGCAGATGGCGAAGACGACTGCGGTGCTGACCGAGCTCGCCGCGCGGCGCCTGCCGTTCGTCACGGTGCTCGCCGACCCGACGATGGGCGGGGTTTCGGCGAGCTTCGCCATGATCGCCGACATCGTGATCGCCGAGCCGCGGGCCCTGATCGGCTTCGCCGGGCCGCGCGTGATCGAGCAGACGGTGCGGCAGAAGCTGCCGGAAGGTTTCCAGCGCGCCGAGTTCCTGCTCGAGAAGGGCGCGATTGACATGATCGTGGACCGCCGCCAGCTGCGCGATCGTCTGCATACGCTTGTCGCCATGCTGCTCGCGCGCCCGGCCGAATCGGGTTCGTGACGCCGCGCACGCTCGACGAGTGGCTCCGGTTCGTCGAGCGCCAGCACCCGCAGGCGATCGCGCTCGGCCTGGAGCGTGTCGCCGCCGTGCGCGCGCGCATGAACCTTGGGTTTGCCTGCCCGCTGCTCACGGTCGGCGGCACCAACGGCAAGGGCTCGACCGCGGCGATGCTCGAGGCGATCCTGCGCGCGGGCGGCTACCGCACCGGCCTGTACACGTCGCCGCACCTCGCGCGCTACAACGAGCGCGTGCGCATCGCCGGCGTCGAGGCCGCGGACGAGGCGCTCGCCGAGGGGTTCGCCGCGGTCGAAGCCGCGCGCGGCGGCATCCCGCTCACCTACTTCGAGTTCGGCACGCTGGCGGCGGCGTGGCTCTTCGCGCGCGAGCGACTCGACGCGGTGGTCCTGGAAGTGGGCCTGGGCGGGCGCCTTGACGCGGTGAACATCTTCGATCCCGACTGCGCGGTCCTCACGAGCATCGGCCTCGACCACGTCGAATATCTCGGGCCGACGCGCGAGGACATCGGGCGCGAGAAGGCCGGGATCTTTCGCGCCGGCCGCCCGGCGGTGGTGGGCGATCCCGAGCCGCCGGCGAGCGTGCTGGAGGCGGCCGCTTCGCTCGGCGCCCGGCTGCGGCTCTTCGGGCGCGATTACGGCGCGCGCGCGCAAGGGGAACAGTGGCTGTACTGGAGCTTGGCCGGCAGGCGCGCGACGCTCGCCCACCCGGCGCTGCGCGGCGCGGTGCAGCTGCGCAACGCGGCGACCGCGATCGCGGCACTGGAGACGCTGCGCGAGCGCCTGCCGCTCGGCATGGACGCGGTGCGTCGCGGGCTCGCGCAGGTGGCGCTGCCCGGGCGCTTTCAGGTGCTGCCCGGACGGCCGCGCATCATCCTCGACGTCGCGCACAACCCGCAGGCGGCCGCGGTGCTCGCGGAAAATCTCGGCGCCGCCGGGTACGCGCCGCGCACCCTCGCGGTCTTCGGCATGCTGCGCGACAAGGACATCGCCGGCGTCGTGCGCGCAGTGGCGCCGCGAATCGAGCGCTGGCACTTGGCGAGCCTGGGCGGAGCGCGCGGCGCCGACGCCGAGGCGCTCACGAGCGCGCTGGCGCAGGCGGGCGTGCACGCGCCGGCGATTCGCCATGCGAGCGTCGCGGATGCGCTCGCGGGGGCGCGGAGCGAGGCGGGCGCCGATGATAGAATCGTGGTGTTCGGCTCCTTTCTCACCGTCGCCGCGGCGATGGCGGAGCTCGAGGCCGCGCGATCCCCCGGCAATGGCTGACAACGAAGACGTCAACGCGCTCAGACGCCGCGGGCGGCGGCGCCTGATCGGCGCGATCGCGCTGGTGCTCGCCGCGGTGATCGTCCTGCCGATGGTGTTCGACTCGCAACCGCGCCAGAACCCGCCGCTCAGCGTGCGGATTCCGGGCGAGGACGAAAGCGCGTTCGCGCCGAAGGCGGTGCCCATGGAGCCCGCGGCATCGGCGCCCGCGGCCGCCACAGCCGCACCGGAGGCGAAGCCAGCGGCTAACGCCGAGGCCGCCGCCGCGCCAAAGCGGGATTCCACGCCGGCGCCGGAAGCGAAGCCGCAGCCGAAGGCGCCGGAGAAGGCCGAGACCGCCGCCGCGCCGAAGCGGGAATCCGCGCCGGCGACCGAAGCGAAACCGCAACCGACGGCGCCGGCGAAGGCTGAGAGCGCGAGCGCCGGTGGTACGAAGTTCGTGGTGCAGATCGGCGCGTTCCGGGAGGGCGACAAGGTGAAGGAGGTCGCCGGCAAGCTTGCCGCGGCGAAGCTGCCGCACTACACCGAGCCGGTGGCGATCGCGGCCGGGACGGCGACCCGCGTGCGCGTCGGCCCGTTCCCGAGCCGCCAGGCGGCCGAGCAGGCGCTCAGGCGCCTGCAGGAGCTCGGATTCAAGGGCGCCAAGATCGTCGAGCAGTCCTCGTAGCGCCGGCCTGGCCGAATCCATGACCTGGCTCGATTACGCCGTCGCCGGCGTGCTGGCTGTCTCGGTGACGGTGGGCGCCTGGCGCGGCCTCGTGCGTGAGGTGGTGTCGCTCGCGGGCTGGGTGATCGCGTTTCTTGCCGCCAATCTCCTCGCCGGCCCGCTCGCGGCGCACATGCCCGAGGCGATACCGTCGGCCGAGCTGCGCGCCCTCGCGGCATTCGTCGCGATCTTCGTCGCGACGCTGGTTCTCGCCTCGCTGACGGCGCTGCTGCTGTCGGGCCTTGCGCGCGCCGCCGGCCTGGGCGGCCTGGACCGCACGCTTGGCGCGCTCTTCGGCGTCGCGCGGGCCGCGATCCTGCTCGCGGCGTTCGCGCTTCTCGCCGGCCTGACGAGTCTGCCGCGCCAGCCGGCGTGGAAAGGCTCGGTGAGCGGGCCGTGGCTCGGCGCCGCCGCGATCGCGCTGCGGCCCTGGCTGCCGCCCGCCTTCGGCGAGCGCCTACGGTATGATTAGCTCTTAACACATCGGGGGTCGGCACCCATGTGCGGAATCCTGGGCGTGGTCGCCCGCTCGCCCGTCAACCAGCTCCTCTACGACGGTCTGCTGCTGCTGCAGCACCGGGGGCAGGACGCGGCCGGGATCGTCACCTGCGAACGCAAGACGTTGCACATGCACAAGGGCAGCGGGATGGTGCGCGACGTCTTTCGCACCCGCAACATGCGCTCGCTCACCGGGAACATGGGCATCGCCCACTGCCGCTACCCGACCGCGGGCTCGGCGTTCAACTCCGCCGAGGCGCAGCCGTTCTACGTCAATTCGCCGTTCGGCATCGTGCTCGGGCACAACGGCAACCTGACCAACTCCGAGGTTCTGAAGGAGGAGATGTTCCGCCAGGACCTGCGGCACATCAACACCAATTCCGATTCGGAGGTGCTGCTCAACGTCCTCGCGCACGAGCTGGAGCGCAGCTCGGTCGGAACGCGGCTTTCGCCGGACACGGTCTTCGCGGCGGTGGCGGCGGTACACCGGCGCGTGCGCGGCGCGTACGCCGTGGTGGCGATGATCGCCGGTTACGGCGTGCTCGCGTTCCGCGATCCGTGGGGGATCCGGCCGGTGGTCATCGGGATCAACGACACGCCGCGCGGGCCGGAATACGTCGTCGCCTCCGAGTCGGTGGCGGTGGAGGCGCTCGGCTTCCGGCTGCTGCGCGACATCGCCCCGGGGGAAGCGGTGCTCATTGACGCCGAAGGCGGTTTTCACAGCCGCGAGTGCGCGCCCGGGGCCTCGCTCAACCCGTGCATCTTCGAG
>Ga0073934_10012011_pt1 | contig 10317 bp, 8 predicted proteins | sample LarsenN4metaG_FD_76834 | JGI IMG/M metagenome (GOLD analysis project Ga0073934, IMG submission 76834) | Hot spring sediment bacterial and archeal communities from British Columbia, Canada, to study Microbial Dark Matter (Phase II) - Larsen... ... | reverse complement strand
CCATACCCGCTATACCGCTTCACGCCGAAGTGGAACATCACGCGGCACAGGATGAACAACCCCACGACCCAGGCGGCTTGAATCCAGAGGCCTTGCACCAGGGCGTCCCCCTGCACCTTGCCGAGGAAGACGGCCGAGGGGAAATAGGCGAGGTACTGCAGCGGCAGCGCGCGGACGAACGTTCCCCACGCCCCGGGGAGAAAATCGATCGGGAACATGTGCCCCGAAAAGAAAAAGCTGAACAGCATGTAGATGAAGACCAGTGAACTGACCTCCAAGAACCAGAAGCCGACCATGCCCATCGCGGCTTCCAGCAAGAAGCCGAGCAGGAACGACATCACCAGCGAAGCGGCGAACGCGACCAGCGTCTGCGCGTCGGGCCAGCCGCCGGTGAAGTAGCCCCGACAGAGATAGAACACCAGCGCAAACGGCAGAATCGCCGTCGCGTAGTAAATCAACTTGTGGGCCACGCGTCCCAAGAGCAGAAAGCCGAGCATGTCGATCGGCTGCACGAGATACTTCTTCACTTCGCCGTTGCGAATCTGCAGCGCGATGCCCGAGGCCAGCCCCGGCATGCTGGAAAACGCCCGGCTGACCATCGTCAGCAGATAGTACGCGATCATATCGGCGTACTTGTACCCGGCCAATTCGTCGCCGGCGTGATACGTCCTCATTGAATCGAAGATCGCGCCCCAGAGAAAAATCTGCGTCACGATCGGCAGGAACCGCATCAAGGTTCCGAGCGCGAAATCGCCGCGATAGACGAGGCGTTCGGCGATCGCCAGACGGAGGATCGTGGCCCAGGCTTGCAGTCGCGACGGCATCGGAGCGTAGAGGAGAAACGTAGTAAAGGAGTAAAGGGAGAAACGACTACACGAGTCCGTAGCGCCAGCGAGGGGGAGTTGACGTCGATGCAAGGAGGACGTCGACGGTAACGCGACGACCGCTATTTCCTTCCTTCCAGGTGTACGATCACGAGCGCCAAGTCCGCCGGAGTGATGCCCGAAATGCGGCTGGCTTGCGCCAGGCTGGCGGGCTGCACGCGGGCGAGCTTTTCTTTCGCTTCCATGCGCAGTTGATGGATCGCATGGAAGTTGAAGTTCGCCGGGATGCGCTTTTCGGCCAGCCGCTGCTGCCGCTCAACGTCCAGCCGTTGGCGCTCCAAGTAACCCGAGTACTTGATGTCGTTGACGACCTGCTCCGCCACTTCGGCGGAGACTTCGGCCAACTCCGGCAAGCGTTCGACGACCTCAGCCCAAGTGGTTTCCGTACGCAACAAGAACTGCGCCAGGTTCGCGCGCTCGTAGCGCGTCGATTGCAGGAGCGCCTCGACGCGGGCGATCTCGCGCTCCTTGGCCTCGAAGCGCGCGGCGCGTTGCGGCTCCACGCAGCCGATCGCCTGCCCCAGACCCGTCAAGCGACGATCGGCGTTGTCGTGGCGGAGCGAAAGGCGAAACTCGGCCCGGCTGGTGAACATGCGGTACGGCTCGTCGACCCCCTTCGTCACGAGGTCGTCGATCAAGACGCCGATGTAGGCTTGCTCGCGCCCCAACACGAACGGCTCGCGTCGCGCGACGGCCAGCGCCGCGTTGACGCCCGCCATCAGCCCCTGCGCGCCGGCCTCCTCATAGCCGGTGGTGCCGTTGATCTGGCCGGCGAGATAAAGCCCCGCGACGCGCTTCGCTTCGAGCGACGGCGTCAATTGTTCCGGCGGGCAGTAGTCGTACTCCACCGCGTAGCCGTAGCGCATGATCTCGGCCCGTTCCAGGCCGGGAATCAACTTGAGCATTCCGTCTTGCACGTCGCGCGGCAGACTGGTCGAGATGCCGTTGACGTAATACTCCCATGTGTGCCGCCCTTCCGGCTCCAGGAACAGTTGATGTTGTTCCTTGTCGGCGAAGCGGACGACTTTGTCCTCGATCGAGGGGCAGTAGCGCGGCCCGCGCGAGTGGATCTGCCCCGAGTACATCGGCGCACGATGCAGATTCGCGCGGATCAACCCATGCACCGCCTCATTCGTATGCGTGATCCAGCAGGGGACTTGCTCACCGACGATCCGCTCGCTTAGAAACGAAAACGGCCGCGGGTCGTCGTCGCCGGGTTGCAATTCCGTCCGCGCGAAGTCGATCGTGCGCCCATTGAGTCGCGCCGGCGTCCCGGTCTTGAATCGCCGCACCTCGAAGCCCAACCGATGCAGCGCGGCGCTGATGCCGGCGGTGGTTCCTTCCCCCGCGCGGCCGCCGGGGGTCTTGGCCTCGCCCGTGTGCATGAGCGCCTGCAGAAACGTCCCGGTCGTGAGCACCACGGCCGCGGCCTGATACTCCGCGTCGCCGCGTACGCGCACGCCAACGATGCGTGGTCGCTCGCCCGACTCGTCAACGAGCAGGTCCTCGACAATCTCCTGCCGTAGCGCCAGCCCGGGCTGCGATTCGACCAGCCGCTTGATTTCTAGCTGGTAGGCCTTCTTATCGGCCTGCGCCCGGGGGCTGTGCATCGCCGGCCCCTTGCGGCGATTGAGCATGCGGAACTGAATGCCGGTCGCGTCGATGGCCCGGCCCATCACGCCCCCCAAGGCGTCGATCTCCCGGACAATCTGTCCCTTGGCCACCCCACCGATGGCCGGGTTGCAGCTCATTTGGCCGACGGTGTCGAGGTTCGTCGTCAGCAGCGCGACCGACGCCCCCATCCGCGCAGCCGCCAACGCCGCCTCGGTCCCGGCATGACCTGCGCCAACGACGACGATGTCAAACTGGTAGCGGCAACTCGCCATAGCGCTCGATTCTATCGGGAACACGCAGGGTCAACAGTCCCGCCACTCGAACGGATGATTCAGAAACTAAAGCCCAGGGCAGGCCCGCAGAGACTTTGTTATCCCCGGCGACTCCGCTGGCCCGCCCTGGGCCAGGGCGAGTTTCGGCGTCTTTTTCCTTTTTTTGCCGCGAGCGTCCGTCAGAATTGTCGCGCCCCGAAGCTTGCGAACCGCTGTGGCCGCAAGCTACGATAGCTACGCGAGTTGCGAACATAGTTCAGACCTCTTTTTTGGCGACACTTCGATGCGACACAGGGTTTCCTGGACGGCGTGCGGGTTGATCATGTTGGCGGCTTCCATTACGCAAGCCGCGACCTTCGAGGAGCTGCTTGGCAAGTCGCCGGACGGGGCCAATATGGCGATCGTCGTCAATGTCGCGCAGATTATGCAAAGCGACTATGCCAAAACCCACGACACGGCCGAAAAGCTGGCGGCCGCCTTTGCGGAGCGGGAAATCATGATCCCCCCGCAAGCATCGCAATTCGTGATGGTTTCCCAGATCGACTTGGAACGGCACAAGCCGATCTGGGAAGCCGCCGTCATGGAACTCTCCAGCCCGCCGGCGTTCGCGCTCGCCGCCTCGAAGCTCAATAGCCGCGTGGAAAACATCGCCGGCGCACAGGCCATCGGCACCCGACGGGTGATGATTGTCGACCTGGGCAGTTCGCAAGTGGGCGTCCTGTGGCCGTCGAACCGCCAGCATGCGGCGCGTTGGATCAAGGAAGTGCAGCAGGGCGCCGGTCGTGTCTCCGAGTACCTCGCCAAGGCCAGCTCCTACAGCGACACGGCCGGAACCGACATTATTTTCGCGATCGATCTGACCGACGTCATTCCCCAGCAGCACATCGAAGAGCGACTCAAGGAAGGCGAAGTCTTTAAGAACAAGCCGGACGCCATTCCCGCAACCGCCGCGCTCTTGGCTGGGATTCAGGGCGTGCGTCTGGGCATCAAGATCGGCGACAAGTGCCATGGCAAGTTGATCGTCGATTTCGCGGAGGATCCTGCCAGCTTGGAGGTCGTGGCCAAGCCAATGCTGCTGAACGCCATCGGCAGCTCCGGCATGATGCTGGACGAGCTCGCCGAGTGGAAGCCATCGGTCGGGAAGAAGACGATCGCACTGGAAGGAGACCTTGGTCCTGAGAGCATGCGCCAATTGATGAGCCTGGTGTCGATCCCGTCGGACAGCGTGATGGCCATCGCCGGCAAGCAGGAAGCGCCGAGCTCCGCCGAGCGGCGGCCGGCGCCGGCCTCGGCCGTGGCGGAAGCCTCGCGCACCTACTTCAACATGATCGAAAAGCAGATGACCTCGCTGCAGTTGAAGCACAAGGACGCCAAGACATTCGGCCAGGTGGCCCAATGGATCACCAATGCCGCGCGGCGGATCGACCGGATGGACATCGTCGACGTTGATCCGGAATTGATCGAGTACGGCGCAGGCGTCAGCACGCAACTGCGCGAGATGGCCACGTCGCTCCAAGGGATCGGCATCAACTCGGCGGAGCGCAACGCCGCCATCTACGGCGGCGACACGTACTACGCCGGCTGGGACGGCTGGTACTATTCCGACTCCGACACCCAAGCCCAGCGCCGACAAGTGCGCGCCGAAGAGCGGGCCGCCGGGGCCCGTTCCGCCCGCGAAATCGCCGTCAAGCTGGAAAACGAGGCGGCGGCGATGCGGGCCAAGATGTCGAAGAAGTACAAGCTGCAGTTCTGAACTCAGTCGCTCACCACGCATTGCCAGCCACGGGTTTTCGCCAGCCGCAAATGATAGTTTGTGGGTGGCAATTGCCGCAGTGGGCGGATTTACATGCGCTCCGCCCCGTTTTTTTGGCTCTTGACCATACGCGTGGTCACCGTTTCGTGTTAAACCATGCTAGACATGGATAGCGAAATGCGCGCCGGCGGGACGGACAGGCCGCCGGGGATTGGTCCTCTTTGTCTTCCTCCCTGGAGTCTTTCGCATGTTCTCGCTCGCTCCCCGCACCGGCTGGTTGCTTGCTCTGGTCGCCGTGGTTTGCTCGCCGCGATTTGCGTCGGGCGAAGGCGCCGAAATCTGGCACATCAAAGCCGTGCATCCTGAAGGCGAATTGCTGCCCATCAAGGCGCTCGGCAAGGCCGGCGAAGTGTACGACGTGAAGGCGATCGCCGAGTCGGGCAACCGCCATATGCTGTCCATCAAGGCGTTCATCGACGGCAAGCCGATGCCGCTCAAGGTGCTGGCCAGCGACGACTTCTACGGCCCGGTCAAAGCACTGGACTCGAAGGGCACGATCTACGACGTCAAGGCGCTCACCGCCGACGGCGACAAGCTCGACGTGAAAGCGGTCTCTCGCTCCGGCAGCATCCTGGACATCAAGGCCATTGGCCCGCAGCAACGCTTCTTCGGCGTCAAGGCGATCTCACCCGCCGGCCACGTCTACGACGTCAAGGGCGTCAAGATGCTGGACGACCCCATCGAGCAAGAAGTGAACGGAATCCCCATCCGCGCACACATTAAGGCGCTGCCGCAGGTCGATTAACGCGCACCCCGGCCCCCAGGCTTCAGAAGCCCAGGAAGGGCGCGGGCACGAGGAACGCGTGCTGCTCGTAGAGGCTCCAGACGCCGTACCAAGACGTGAACTGCGTCATGAAGGTGATGAACGCGAACAGGGCGGCCACCGGAAGCATCAAGGCGCGAGCGCCCCAGCGAATCAGAAAGAACCGCGGCCGCTCGCGCCGCTTGCCGCGCGCGTAGGCCCAGCCGGCCAGCATCCGCGCGGGCCAGGCGAAGACGATAAAGAACAGACTCGGCAGCCAGGCCGCCTCGCGCGGCGTGATCTCGATCTTGAACAGATAGAGCGGCGTCGCGAACACGAGCGCGGCCACCAGTGAGATGAGGAACGCCACCGGCGCGCGGGCGAACATGCGGCGCTGCGCGCGCCACTCGAACATCGCCCCAAAGCGGTTCTCCGCCGCGAAATGCGTTTGCGCTAGTAGCACGTAAAGGATCATGAACGTGAGCAGCACGCCGCCCAGGAATCCGAGCAGCGGCGCTTGTTGCGAAGCCGCCAACATCGTGATCGGCACGAGCAACCACAGCCAGCCGCCGACAAAGCCGCGCAGCCCGAGCCAGAAGTAATAGGGCAATCGCAGGCTGATCACAAACCGCGCCAGGTCGTCGCGCGCTTGAACGTAGGCCTGGCGGCTGAACAGATTGCGCAGGAAGCGAATCGGCGTCGGCCAGAGGAACGAACGCAATCGCCCGCCCCGCCAGGCGACGCTGGCGACGTGACACGTCACCAGCAGCGTACCACCGACGAGCGCCAGGGCCAGATTCCGACTGACGGAACTCGTGGGGTCGATGATCCGGGCGTCGGTGAGCAGGCTCGACAGCGCTCGCAACGGCCACAAAAAGAGCCACACGCCCAAGGCGAACCCGCCCACCCGCGCGGCCTTGCGGACCCCGACGAAGCCATCCCGGAGGCGGCCGGTCCGGGCAATGCGTCCGCTCACTTCCAGGAGATAGCCCAGGCTCAGGAGTTGCAGCCCGGGGATCGTGGCCAGAATGGCGAGGCCCAGAATCAAGGCCGTGCAGCCGAAGAACCATTCCGCCACGGAACGCACGCCGCTCAGCACGCGACGTGGCCATTTGCGCTCATCCACGACCGTCGCGCGGACCGGCGCAACGTTAACCAGTTCATTGGCAACCAACTCGGCCCGGACCGGCTCAATCTCAGCCGGTGGCTTGACAGTTTCCGCTGCGATGACGGAGTTCATCGGTCGCCGCTTCCCATATGATCCAGGGAGTCTCGAGACGGTTCCAACAGCTTATACCCAAGAAACTCGCCGATTTCGCCAGGCTCGCGCGAAAATATGCGAATCACGCTCTGTGGAACGATCCAAACAGCGTTTTTAGATTGGGAGCCGCCGACTGCCGGGTTCTTTGAAACCGGGATAGTGGCGAAACTGGTACATTTGCTGGGGGACGAGAACCTCGCGGAACATTGAAGAGTGCTCCGATGTGGGCAGTTTGGGCTAAGAATCTGCTGTTCGCCGCCGCCGTGCTCGGCGGTCTCGGGGGCATGGCCTACGTGGTCCGGCCCGATTTTCGCCCCGGACGTCCCGAGCGGCTGCCGGCGGTGCCGTTTAACGCCCAGGAAGCGCGCCTGGCCGTCGAGCCGGTGAACGCGGCCCTGCGGCGGAGTTGGGAGGCAGCCGGCGTTGAGCCGGCGCCCCGGGCCGAGGACCTGGCCGTGGCGCGGCGGATTTCTCTGGCGCTCACGGGGACGATTCCTTCGCTGGAAGAGTTGCGTCTGTTCGAGGTGCACCCGGCGGAGAACCGGCTCGCCTGGTGGACGTCGCATCTGCTGGCCGATCGACGTTCGGCCGACTATCTTGCCGAGCGGTTCACCCGGGCCTACGTGGGCGTGGTGAACGGGCCGTTCTTGTTGTTTCGCAGGCGACGTTTTCGCTTATGGCTGGCGGACGAGTTGTACGCCAATCGCCCGTACGACCAACTGGTGCGAGATTTAATCGCCACCGACGGCGTGTGGACCGATCGTCCCGCGACGAATTTCATTACCGCCACGATCAACCCCGACGACGAGAACAACAAACCGAACGTGAACGCGCTGGCGGGGCGTGTGACGCGGGCGTTCCTGGGCCTCCGCCTTGATTGCGCCGAGTGCCACGACCATCCCTTCGCCGATTGGAAGCAGCGCGATTTCCAAGGACTCGCCGCATTCTTCGCGCAGACCGAGAACGCGCTCTTTCGCGGCGAGTCGAAACCGTTCGAGGGAATTCGCGAAGCGACGGGCGAACTCGAGGCGGAGGATTACTCCACAGGCGAGAAGCACGTCATTCCACCGGCCGTGCCGTTTAAGCCGGAACTGCTGCCGCGGGAGCCGGCGCACCGCCGCGCGCGGCTTGCGGCCTGGGTCACGCATCCGGACAACACGGCTTTTGCGCGAGCCACGGTGAATCGCGTCTGGGCGATTCTCTTTGGGCGGCCGCTGGTGGAGCCGGTCGATGATATTCCCATCGACGGCGAAGTGCCGGAAGCCCTTGATGTCCTGGCCCAAGACTTCGCCGCGCATGGCTTCAACCTGCGGCGGTTGATGGGCCTGATCGTCTTGAGCGAGGCCTTCGCGCGCGAAAGCGCCGTGGGCGCGGAAGGCGCGAGCGCAGCGCAGGAAAAACTCTTCGCGGCCTTCCCACTCACACGGCTGCGGCCGGAACAAGTGGTCGGCGCGGTCTGGCAAGCGGCGCGCGTCTCCACCGTGGACGACGATTCGCACCTCCTGGTGCAGCTCGCCCGTTACGGCGAGGAGAACGACTTCGTCACCCGCTACGGCGATGCGGGCGAAGACGAGTTCGAGCCGCAAAGCGGCACCATTCCGCAACGCCTGCTGATGATGAACGGCGAACTGGTGCAGGGGAAGATTCAACAAAACTTGCTCGGCAATGCGTCGACGCAGTTGGCGTGGCTCGCCCCGGACGATCAGGCCGCCGTCGAGGGTGCCTACCTGGCCGTCCTCACGCGGCGCCCGACCGACGCGGAGGCCGAACACTTCATCGCCCGACTGCGCGACACGACCGGCGAAGAACGCGCGCGGCGGATGGAAGACCTTTACTGGACGCTGCTCAACAGCACCGAATTCTCATGGAACCACTAAATCCCTACAGCACGTGCGGAAGGTACGCCCCGTCGTGGCCGCGCCGCCAGTTCCTGGGCATCGCGGCCGGTTTGGGCGCGGCGAGTTGGCTCACGCCTGTCGCGCAACTGCTGGCCGCCGAAGCCGAGACAAAAAGCGCCCGGGAGCGCGCGCAATCGGTGATTCTCCTCTGGCTCGGCGGCGGACCGAGCCAATTGGAGACCTTCGATCCGCACGCCGGCGAGAAAATCGCCCACGGCACGAAGGCGATCGACACGGCCGTGAAGGGCGTACAACTCGCCGAGGGGCTGCCGCGCGTCGCCGAAGAACTTGGTTCGATCGCGCTGGTGCGTTCCATGCGCAGCAAGGAAGGAGATCACGAGCGGGGCGTGTACCTGGCCAAGACCGGGTATCGCCCCGATCCGACCGTGGTGCATCCCTCGATCGGCGCCATCTGTTGCCACGAGTTGCCGGCCAAATCGGCGATCGCCAAGACGGCGACCGATATCCCCCGGCACATCTCCATTCTGCCGGACGCCTGGCCCGCGCGGGGCGGGTATTTGGGCGGCGAGTACGACGCCTTCAAAATTTACGATCCGCAGGCCAAGTTGCAGGACCTGACCGCGCACGTCGATGAAGCGCGGCAACGGCAGCGTCTGGCCGAAGACCTGAGCGTGGTCGAGCAAGCATTCGCGCGCGGGCGGCGGCGCGCGGTGGAAGGGACGCTGCATCGCCAGACGATTGACAGCGCGCGGATCATGATGACGTCCGACCAGTTGAAGGCCTTCGACATCGCGGAAGAGCCGGAGAGCGTGCGCGCGCTGTATGGCGACTCGGCCTTTGGGCGCGGCTGCCTGGCGGCGCGAAGGTTGATCGAAGTGGGCGTCCGCTGCATCGAGGTCACGCTCGGCGGCTGGGACTCGCACGTTAACAATCATGAGATTCACAAGAACCTCAACGCCCAGCTCGATCCCGCCTTCGCCGCTTTGGTGCGCGATTTGCGGGAGCGCGGTCTGTTGGAAAAAACCGTCGTCGTGTGCGGCGGCGAATTCGGACGCACGCCGGAGGTGAATCCGCTCGGCGGACGCGATCACTGGCCCCACAACTTCGCGATCGCGCTGGCCGGCGGCGGCATCCGCGGCGGCGTGGTCCTCGGCGAAAGCGACCCCGAAGGGGGACGCGAAACGCCGCACGCCAAATCGTTCGCCGACCTCCACGCCACGATCCTCCAGGCCGTCGGCATCAACCCAGCGAAGGAAGTGATCACCCCCATCGGCCGGCCGCTGAAGCTCGCCGAGGGAGAGGCGATCAAGGAATTGCTGGACGTTCGAGTTTGAGTTTGTCTTGGCAAGAACGATGACTTTCGCCTATTCATCGGCTTCCAGCCAATAAGTGCGCACGACCAGCCATAACAGCAGCGTGGGCAGCGCGGTCACCAGTACGCCGCTAATCACGCAAGATGCGAGCTTGGCAATCAGACTCGGCTCGCGGTGCGTCAATCCAGCGCTGTCCCATTGGATGAGCCGATCCCACGCCGCCGAGTGAAATCTCGCCGCCGCCACCGAGCTCACCACGGCGGCGTAACCGGTCCAAAAGAAGATACGCTTGAGGCTGAATCGCATATTTGCGGCGCCAACTGGTCCGTCACAGCTCGTATTTCGCGTAGCTATGCGTAAGAGTTGGCGTGGGTGGCTGGGGTCGAGCGTACTCGCTCGCCCCCAGACGAAAAAGTTCTGCGCCCAAACTTGGGGCCGACGTCCTGCTCCCTGGGGGCGAATGAGTACATTCGACCCCAGCCACCCAAGGTGTTTCATTGGCGGCGATTGAAGAACCTATCGTACCAAGACTCGCGGCTTCGGTGGTACCGCGCAGCTT
>Ga0073934_10012010_pt1 | contig 10318 bp, 7 predicted proteins | sample LarsenN4metaG_FD_76834 | JGI IMG/M metagenome (GOLD analysis project Ga0073934, IMG submission 76834) | Hot spring sediment bacterial and archeal communities from British Columbia, Canada, to study Microbial Dark Matter (Phase II) - Larsen... ... | reverse complement strand
TGCCAATTCCTAATTACCAATTACTAACTCCATACCCTGCTCACAAAACTGACCAATTGTCCCAGTCCCTGAGAGATCGGCGCGGTGTTGATATATTCATGGATGGTATGCGCGCTGCCGCCGGTGGTAATACCCAGCACAATGGCGGGATATCCTTTGCTCAATGGGACATTTGCATCGGTAGAACCAGAGATCAAGCCTGCATCCAGACCCTGTTCCCGCAGACAATCTTTTGCTAACGTTACAAGCGGATGACTCGCGGAGATTTCTCCTGCGGGACGCTGGCCAATCACTTTCGCTTCGATATTTACCCCGGGGCGCCTCGCCTGCTGGATCAACCTTTCTGCCGCGGACACTAATTCTGCCAAAGCTTCTGGGCCTTCGGAGCGCAGATCGAGATCGAACGTAGCTTCTGAGGCAATCACATTCACCGACGTTCCACCGGAAATCTTTCCCACATTCATCGTGGTGCGCGGATGAGCCGGTAAGGTGAGTGAGGTCAAGGCTACGATGAGTTTGGCGATTTCATGCACCGCCGAGGGATGTCCATAATCGGACCACGAATGGCCGCCTCCTGTGCGGGCCGTGACACGATAGCGTTTCACGCCCACCGCGCGATGATAGACGTGTCCCAATGCCAGGCCTTCCACAACCAGATAAGCATGTACATTTGCGCCGAAACGATCTACAACTGCCTTCATGCCGCGTAAATCGCCAAGGCCCTCTTCGGCGACGTTCGCCACCAGCCATACATCGCCGCGCAGAGGGGTTGTCCGTTCTTTTAGTGACCATAACAAGCCAAATAATGACGCGACGCCTAGAGAGTTATCGCCGAGCCCGGGCCCGTGGATCAGCTCGATCCCCCACTCGACGCGCAGGTCTGTCTCCAATGGGAAGACCGTATCCATGTGGGCGCTTACGATGAGTGGCTTCTCCTTCCCTAGTCCAGGAAAGCGACCTAACACATTGCCTGTCTCATCTTTACAAACATCCTGCAGCCCCTCATCGATGAACAGCTTTTGTATGAATTCTGCCCGTTTCTGTTCATGGAAGGTTGGCGCGGGGATCTGCTGAAGCTGAACCGCAAGCTCGATCATACGATTTACAATGTCATTCATCAACTTGGCCAATCTCTACTTCTCTCATTACTGAACTCCGACGCTCTTCGCTGTTCCACTCAACACGATCATCAAACTTCCCGTACCATGTTCTTCAACGCGTCCAGGCGCGCCTCTGCCAACCCGGGCAAAACATCCAGCGGGTAGAAGGCACCGCTTCCCTCCAATTTCAGCGAAGCCGAGATGTTCCCATATAACACACCTTCAAGAGGATCATATTTTTTACAATAGCCAGCCAGGAAGCCGCCACAGAACGCGTCCCCCGCACCGGTCGGATCGGCCAGACGCGCAGGATAGGCAGGGATCTCCCATTTCTTTTTGCTGTTTGTGTCATAGAGCAGCTGACCGCGCGCACCACATTTAATCACTACATATTCGCAGCCATACATCGATACGGCTTCCGCCATTTCCCAGATATCATGGGTCTGCCCCCAAAACAGATTGCACAATTGCTCCTGCGACGGAATGAACGCAGTAACACCATGCAGCAAAGCCGGTAATTCACGTCGTGCTTTTGGCAGCATGGCGTCTGGGCCGGGAGCCAGCACAAAAGTATGCACCGAGCCGCGCTTCATCCCCGCGATCAACTGGGTCTGCGTCACGATGTCCATTGGACATAATAGAGCGGCGCGCGCGATCAGATAATCGCTGGGAATATCCGTCACGATCAGGTTGCTTTCATCGTGCCTGGTTCTGTGTTTCTTTTTCTCATCGGGAGGTTGATATCCGAGCAGCGATTTCGGAAACGTCATATCCCGCCGCGCAAAGTGTGAGACGGGATTAATCCGACTCACCTCATAGGATTCGTTATACGCAACGAACTCCCTTGTATCTATGCTCGTGGAAAGCACGTGGATACCAGAGGTGTCGAAGCCGCGGGCAATGCACGCATTCAGCCACTCGCGCGGATAGTCATTGCCAACGCGTCCCACCAGGCCGACCTCTGATTCCCAGACCCGAAGCCCCGCCGCTGCATAGAGCAGGCTGCCCCCCGCCACATCGAGCCTGGCCGGACCTGCGGGCGGCAAAAGATATTCACGGGTTAGTTTGCCAAAAACCAGAAATTGGGGCTCCATCGTCGCCCTATTATAAAAGAAAAGGTGACAGTTCTCTCTACCTGCCACCGATTTGAATGCACTGCCGTTTTCAGATGCGGCACATTATTCCACAAATGGGCCAAGCGTAGGCATCTGTTGTGTCTGCTCGATTGGCAAAATGAAGGTAAAAATGCTTCCTTTTCCCTCCTCGCTTTCTGCCCAGATACGCCCGCCGTGCAGTTCCACCATGGCTTTCGCCACCGATAGTCCCAGTCCCATACCGCCATAGTGGCGCGTGAGATGGGTTTCCACCTGGAAAAATCGCTCGAATACGCGGGGGAGGTCTCTGGCAGGGATGCCAATCCCGTCATCGACAACACTCACCTTGAAATATCCAGCAGCTTCCTGAATCTTCACATTAACATGTCCGCCCGCTTCTGTGAATTGAAGCGCGTTCTTGATGAGATTGCTCAAAGCGATACTGAGTTTCACTTCATCGCCATCCAAGTAAAATGGAGATCCCCCCATATCACACGTGAGAGTAATTTTTCGTGAGGTGGCCTCATCCTGGAATGTGCTAATCACATCCTGTGCGATCTTGGTAAGCGAGACCTTTTGACTTCGAACACGCGCCGCGCCGGTGCGAACATTTTCTACATCGGAAAGGCTCTCTACGATCTCTTTGAGCCTTGTCGCATTGCGGATGATCATATCCAGTTGTTCGCCGTACTGTTCTCCCGCCAACTCACGTAGGAAAGTGGCATGACCAAGGATCAAGCCCAGAGGAGTCCGCAGCTCGTGTGAGGTAATCGCGATAAAGTCCGTTTTGAGGCGTTCGAGTTCGGCCAGCTCGATGCTCGTGGCGCGCACTTTTCGTTGCAGATTGGCATTTTTCATCGCCTGCGCGGCCAGAGCCCCCAGGGTTTCCAGAATCGTCAGATCTTCTTCGGTATAATGTGCGTCATCCTTTTTATTGAGCGCTTCCAGCACACCGACAACTTCACCGCGCACCATGAGAGGAACTGCGATCAGTGAGTGTGTCTCATGCCTGGTTACGCGGTCAACAACCTTGAAGTGACGCTGATCGGCCTTCGTATCCTGGATGATCAAGGGCTGACCGCGGCGAAAGACCCAGCCGGCGGCACTGCCATCCAACGGAACGCCCATCGGCCGCAACAGGTCGCGTTGAAACCAGTGCATTGCCAGGAAACGCAGCTCTTCAGCGGACTCCTCGTACTCCAGGATAGAGGCTAGCTCGCTGTTGGTTAGCTCGATGGCTTCGTTGATAATGGTTTGTAAAAAGGCCTCGAGATCAGGTGCCGTGGTTAACCCCCGCACAACTTCCAGCAAACGTTCCAGGTGATCGATGCGTTCGTTTGTGGTCATTGAACGCATTATACAACAATGGCTGCTTAAAAGAATAGTCAATTCGTTGTAATCAAGCCGTTCAAAGTGTTGAGAGATAAAAGTAAAATGTAAAAAGTAAGAAGATATATCCTTCACCAATAATCTTCTCTGTTATCATAGAAAAACAATGAACAAATCCCGTCTACTACATCTCACTTCGCTCCTTTTACTTCTTCCTATTCTTGTCACTGCCTGTCAACCTGCGCCAACGTCCGCCTCCACGCCAGACATAGGTCCCGCGTTGACGCAGGCCTTTGAAACTGCGCTCGCAGGGTTACAGCCTACCGTAACTCCCCTTCCAAGTGAAACGCCTGTTCCTCCTCCGACCGCGGTCGTAGCTCGTACACCACCTGCCCTCCCTGCGACTTTCGTGGCAGGCCAGCTTAATCCGCTTGACATCCCGCACACTTACATTGAAGATACCTGCCAGTACTTGCATGACAAATGGAATTCCAATAACGCCGCGCCGGGAACCGTTGTCATGGTGATTATGTTTCATGGCATTACCCAGGAGAAGGCTGAAAGAATCCACGATGTCAGCAAACAGGATTTCAAGCTCATGATGGATGATTTGAAGGAACAGGGATTTGAAGCGATCAATGCAACGCAACTGGCAGATTTCCTGGATCACAACGCAAAAATTCCAGCACGTTCCGTCGTCCTTATCCAGGATGATCGACATTTCGCTGAAAACTTTAATGAACATTTCCGTCCGTATTGGGAGAGATGGAACTGGCCCGTCATCAATGGCTACATTGCGAAAGATGAGCGCCCCGACCTATGGGCCGAAAATGCTGCGCTTGCCGCCGAAGGCTGGGTGGATTACCAGTCACATGGCTTTATTCATAACGAAAATATGACCGACAGTTCGACAGACGAGTTTCTCAAGCAGGAATTACAGGGCTCAAAGGAAACTCTACAAAAGTATTTCAATAAGACGCCAATTGCCATTATCTGGCCAGGTGGCAACTTTGGGGTCCGTCCGGTGCAAAAGGCGCGGGAATATGGTTACCGCATCGGGTTTACGATCAATCCACGCGGCCCGATCATGTACAACTGGGTTCCGCTGGCCGATCAGCAAGACCCGGCCCGGCCGATTTATCTGCCTGAGGGGTATGTCAACGATCCGCGTATGGTCCTGCCGCGTTACTGGCCCAGTCAGGTACGATCTGAGTTAGATAAAATTCGCAACATTGGCAATGATGCCACGGCCTACGCCGAGCAGAACAAAGCTACCGAGCTCGAATATTACGATATTATGTGCGCGCCCACGCTGGGGGTGATTCCTTAACTATCCGCGCTGAGCGGAGCCCTACGGGCAGGGTTCGTCTGTCCCGTAGTCGAAGTGCGATTTGCATAGGTCGCCGCCGGGGACGGCGGCTAGAGCATGCATAAACTATTCGGGGGATGTATACTTAACTTATGGATTTTCAATCCTATATACCAGGTATGCTTCCAGTGGAGCCGGGTCCGCTGGCGCGTTTCACGCCTCCTTTGGAAGAAGGGGTTATCTCTGCATGGCTTCCCGCACACGCGCCCGCCGGCAGCTGGCTGCTGGACCCGTTCGGGTTTTCCTCCCGGTTGGTGCTCGAGGCTGCGCGCGCTGGTTATCGTGTGCTCGTGACAGTGAACAATCCCATTACACGTTTCTTGTTGGAGATATCCGCTAAGCCTCCGACGGAAACAGATTTTAAGGCTGCACTGGCAGATCTGGCGTCCTCAAAAAAGGGAGAGGAACGACTCGGCGCGCATTTGCAGTCGCTGTACCTCACCCCCTGTGAAAAATGCGGAAATGAAATCTATGCCGATGCTTTCCTCTGGCGCAAAGGCGAGGACGCGCCGTATGCACGCGTGTATACCTGCCCTCACTGTGAGGACTCCGGCGAGCGCGAAGCGAATCCGCTGGATATAGAAAGAGCCAGAAAAATCGCTACGACGGATTCACTGCATCGTTCCCGCGCCTTCGAGCGGGTGGTTGCTCTGGAGGACGAGGACCGCGTCTATGCCGAAGAAGCGATCGAATATTATCTGCCGCGTCCACTCTATTTTTTGACAACAGTCATCAACCGCGTCGATAGTTTGAACCTGATGCCCAAACGACGCCGCGCGTTAAACGCATTGATCCTCATCGCCTGCGACGCGGGCAACACCTTATGGGACCATCCTTCCGAGAGGCGGCGGCCCAAACAGCTCAACGTTCCAAATCAATTCCGTGAGTACAACCTGTGGATGCAGCTCGAGCGTGCCATCCAGCGCTGGACAGAAACGGCATCCGAAGTGGTGATCGAATCATGGCCTGAGAAACTCCCCGAAAGCGGCGGCATCTGTATTTACGAAGGTCGCCTGAAGGATCTGGCCGAGGAAGTCAAAAAGGAAATTCCCATCAAGGCAGTGATCGGTTCATTACCGCGTCCCAATCAGGCGTTTTGGACGTTGTCGGCTTTATGGTCAGGGTGGCTGTGGGGACGCGAGGCGGTGGAGCCGTACAAGCCTGCCCTGCGCCGCCGCCGCTATGACTGGGCCTGGAACGCGACCGCCTCGAACGCAGCCTTCACCCATTTGTTTGGACTGCTGCACCTCGGCACGCCGTTCTTTGCACTGCTCTCGGAACCGGAACCATCATTTCTCACCTCTGCCTTGACCGCGGCCAGCGCGGCGGGTTTCGATCTCCAGTCCGTTGCGCTGCGGACACAACATGACCCGGTCCAGCTGGTGTGGACGTGCGGTGAACACCTGAAACGACAGCCGAATGAGGCGGAGATCGAAGATGTCCGAGAAGCGATCCATACCCATTTGGCTGAGCGTGGGGAGCCCGCCAGTTATTTGCACGTCCATGCCGCGGGGCTGATCGCTTTAGCCAGGCATCACGCCCTCAAGCAAAAGGATCAGGAGTTTGACGAAGCGCTGCGCAGCACACACTCCCTCCTACAGAGAGCGCTGGAAGAAGACCCGCGCTTTGTCCATTATTCGGGTGGGGAGAGCGTGGATACCGGGTTGTGGGGTTTGAGTAGCAGTAGTGACGACTTACCCCACAGGGGTGCTCCGCAAAGTCGTCATTACGAATCATCGTCTGACCGCGTAGAGGTCGCGGTAGTTACCTTCCTGCAGAAGCATCCGAACAGCATTTTCCGTGAGGTCGAGCAAGACCTCTATCCGCGCTTTCCGGGCCTGCTGACACCGTCACAGGGGATGATCTATGCAGTCTTGTCTTCGTATGCAAGCAAAGTGGATGGATTATGGAAGCTGCGGCCGGAAGACCTGGCTGCAGCACGTCGTCACGAACTCAATAACATCGTAGAGTTAGTCGAGTCGATTGGCAGCCGCATGGGATATTCTACGCGCAAGCAGGAGAAGAATTATCTCTGGGAACAGAACGGCGAGCTCGAACGTACTTTTACTATCCTTGCCTCGGCGCTCATCGGGCGCGCCCTGGCCGAAACGCCGTATCCTCCCCAAAAAACGGTCATTGTGATCCCCGGCGGACGCGCGGCGCTGGCCACCTACAAAGCTCAGCGTGACCCGTCGCTAGCCGCGCGCATAAAAGAGGTTCAGGTTGTAAAATATCGGTTGCTGCGCACGCTGATCGAGCTCCCGGTATTGACGCGTGAAACGTTCGAGGAACAAATCGCGGGTGATCCGCTTGAAAAATCCAAATCCCAGATGATCATGTTTTAGATGTACATCCGCTGATAGCAGATAGACTTATAGTGTAAACCTTACAAGGATGCAAAGGAGGCTGCGAATGATCAAGAAATCGTTCATCGTTACGATGCTACTCGCGCTTGCCCTATCTGCCTGTAACGCAGAAGCGCCGACAGAGACCGCCGCAGCAGTACCTACAACCGAGACTCAGCCTGCAACTGCAACTGTGGCCGTCACTGAGTCTCCTGCCGCCACAGAAACCTCCACAACACCATCTGTTGAAGTGTCAACCACTCAGACCTCCGCAACGCTGTCAACGATGACACCCACGCTTGGCACACCGTTCCCCACCAACCCGGCGGACTGCACCAACAGCGCCTCGTTTGTCGCCGATATCACCGTTCCCGATAACACCGACGTCGCTGGCGGAACCAGGTTTACGAAGATCTGGCGCATTGCCAACAATGGCACGTGCGTCTGGAATCCCACCTACACATTGACCCACTACTCCGATGAAACGTTGGGCGCGCCGTCTTCTCTGCCCTTGCCCATTACCTATCCCGGGCAAACTGCCGATATCTCGGTCGATCTGACAGCGCCGAACAGCACCGGCACACATCGAGGCAATTACGTCATCAAGAACCCGGCCGGACTGATCATGAGCATTGGCGATGATTCCCGATTGTGGGTTGTCATTAACGTTTCCGTCACCTCGGCAGCGACATCTGTCTCGACTGCAACAACCGTCACGGCAACAGTAACGTCGGCCCCAGCAGCCAGTCCCACGACTGCCTCCGGCACAGGTCCAACCGCCACATCGGCGACAGCAAGCGGATCTGGCTCCTCGGCTGCGAATTGTTCGTTCACGATCGATCGAACCAAGTTGACGCAAACCATCGAAGCTCTCAACGCCTATCGCACCCAGAATGGTCTGCCTGTGTACACAGTCAACGCAAGGCTTGCCCAGGCGGCACAGAAACATGCGAACGATATGGCTTGTAGTAACCTCTCTGTCCATGATGGATCGGATGGATCCACGCCGCAGTCGCGTGTTACAGCCACTGGTTATGTGGCTACTTTCGTTTCTGAAAATATCAATAGGAGTAATCCCCCATTAGATGGGCAGGGCGTAGTCAACTCGTGGGCAAACGATACGAACGATGCACAGAATAGTCGGAACCTGTTGAGCACTACCTTTACCGAAATTGGCGTTGGATATTCTTTCTTCAATAATTCTGGGCACTATGTAGTTGTCTTTGCAAAGCCATAGATCCTCGGTTCAACCATCGCGATTTGAAATAAGCCTGCTTCTTTGGATAAATACTTCACGGATAACACCGATTCCTTTTTAGGGTCAGCGTCCATGTTATTCATGTCCAAGAGTATTAATGTTTGCCATGTAGAATCCCCGCTATGAAGAAAATCTGGACCGTACTGCTCCTCATTCTGACGCTCAGCGGGTGCATCAAAATTTCGGAGGAAACGCCAGTTCCTGTCAGGGCTGTCTTCGCAACCTCGACCCTGCCGCCCACCAGACCCGGCTTGTCCCTGCCGACGGATGTTCCGCTCACTGCCACCCCTGACGAGTCCACTACAACGACGCCCGGCACTCCCGCCGAGGCCGGGACGGCTGCATCCACGGGAGGTTCCTGCAAAGACAGCGCGGTGATGATCGAGGATGTTACTGTGCCAGATAACGCCCAGATGTCACGCGGCGAGAGGTTCACCAAGACCTGGCGCTTCATGAACAACGGCAAATGCAGCTGGACCGGATACACCATTGCCTTCGTCGCCGGCGACCGGATGGAATCGCCCGATATCGCACCCGTGCCGCACACCGAACCGGGCAAGACCGTGGATGTCTCCGTCGAGTTGACCGCCCCCTCCGTGGATGGATCGTATACCGGTTACTTCGAATTGAAGAATGCCAGCGGAGAAACACTTGCGATTGGTATCGAGAAGACCTTCTGGGTCAAAATTTTGATCGGCAATGTCGCAGCCGCGCCAGCTTCCACACCAGCCATTACATCAGCCTTCACACCCATCAGCGGAGTGCCAACTATCAAAGTAAGCGGACCGGCAAGCTGTAGTTACTCCTCCAGTTCTTCTTACCAGACGGAAATCGCCAATCTGATCAACCGCGCCCGTGCGGAAGCCGGATTGCCCGCCTTGAATGTGAATCCTCTTCTCACCGCCGCTGCGCAGGGACATAGTATCGATCAGGCTTGTCACGGGCTCATCAGTCACAGCGGCTCAGATGGCTCCTCACCCAGTCAACGTATCGCTGCAGCAGGTTACGCCGCATCCTTTGCTTCCGAGATCATCTATGGCAGTGGTTATCCGCAAACCGCCTTCGACTGGTGGATGAGCGATCAGGTCCATCGCAATGAAATCCTGAACGCCAGTGTCACCGAGATGGGCGTGGGCTATGCCTACGTTCCGGGCACTTCGGCAGGTGGGTACTACACAGTCGATTTTGCCAGCCCGTAAGGAATTTGTACACAGACTTCACGGAAAAGACGGATTGTTTTCCGTTTCTTGCGGAAAATTCCGTGCAAATCCGTGTTGTCTGTGGACAAGAAAAATTCTAAAAATACCTGAGAAAAATCACATGATCAATACTCGAAAAATAACACTCGTTCTGTTACTCCTTTTGCTATTGAGCTCCTGCGCGCAGGCTGCAGGAGAGACATCTACAAGCACGCCAGCTCTTTTGGCCACCTCGACTCAGCCCGAATCAATGGCTCCGACCGAAATTCCGCCCACCACACTGCCAACAACTGATGCATCGACTCCGAACGCGCCGACAACCTGCAGATATAGTGCAGTCCTGGTGGAGGATGTGAACTACCCTGATAACACGCAAGTCACAGCCGGGGAAAAATTCACGAAAACCTGGAAACTCCGAAACACGGGTGATTGCCAATGGAAAGGCTATACGGTCGCGTTTGTCTCCGGGGAACGGATGAACGCGCCCGACCTGGTACCGGTGCCGGAGACCCAGGTAAATTCCACCGTGGATATTTCGATCGATCTGATCGCGCCATCCACGGACGGCACCTATACGAGTAATTTCGAATTGCGAAATGCGGAAGGCAAATCCATCCTGATGGG
>Ga0073934_10012009_pt1 | contig 10319 bp, 6 predicted proteins | sample LarsenN4metaG_FD_76834 | JGI IMG/M metagenome (GOLD analysis project Ga0073934, IMG submission 76834) | Hot spring sediment bacterial and archeal communities from British Columbia, Canada, to study Microbial Dark Matter (Phase II) - Larsen... ... | reverse complement strand
GTGTACGATTAGTAAGATTTTTATATTGTGACAACTCGGGGGTTATCCGGGGCAAAGCGACCCATATCGATCATCTGGAGGCTCGTATAGATTATGGGATCGGATTAACCGTCGCCATGCAGTCTTTTACATCGTTGGAACATATAGCCCCTGGGGCCGGCTTTGGTCCCGTCGGCGAAATACGCCTGGTACCTGATCTGGAGACCTTTGCGATCCTTCCCTACTCCCCTACTAACGCGCGTGTGATAACGGATATGGTTAAGCTAAACAAAGAACCCTGGGAAAATTGTCCGCGCCATTTCCTTAAAAGGATGGAAAAGAAGGCGAAGGACCTGGGATTAAGGATCAAGGCTGCGTTTGAAAACGAGTTTTCGCTGGCCGTTGAAACAGAAGGGGGGTATAAACCCCTGGACGAAAGCCTCTGTTTTAGCACCATAGGCATGGACTCGGCCGATGAGTATATCGCGGATCTGGTGGAAGCCTTGAGTAAGCAAGGGATCAGCGTGGAGCAGTATTACGCGGAGCTGGGGCACGGCCAGCAGGAGATGTCCATAACGTATGCGGATGCGCTCAAGGCGGCAGATAACCAAATTACGTTTCGGGATACGGCGCGGGGGGTGGCTATGAAGCACGGCTTGATTGCCTCCTTTGCCCCGAAACCCTTTGAGGATCAGGCCGGAAATGGATGCCACATTCATTTCAGCGGCTGGGATCTGGAAGGTAAAGTCAATCTCTTTTTCGATCCGATAGACCGATACGGTGTGAGCAAAAAAGGGTACCAATTTATAGCCGGGGTCCTCAAGCATCTCCCGGCTCTGGTCGCGCTAACGGCGCCCAGTGTGAATTCGTACAGGCGATTAAAACCCCACTCGTGGAGCTCTGCATTTACCTGCTACGGCCCGGACAACCGGGAGGCTGCGGTGCGAATCGCTTCTGGGTTCTGGGGGGAGGAGATGCGGACGGTCAACTTCGAGCTCAAGCCGTCAGACTCCAGCCACAATCCTTATATCGCTTTGGGAGGCCTCATCGCGGCAGGGTTAGACGGTATAGAAAAGGAGATGGACCCCGGAGAACCCGTTATGACGGATCCAGGCACCCTCAGCGAGGAAGAACGTGAAAAAAAAGGGATCGTTCGACTCCCCACCCATTTAGAAGAAGCGGTTCGGGCCCTGGAAAAAGATGAAGTCCTTCGTACAGCCATGGGAGACGTGCTTTCCAAAGAGTATATCTTAATAAAACGCTGCGACTGGGAGGAGTTCAAAGACAAGGGAATCGATTTCGAGCTCAAACATCACTTTTATAGATACTAAGCACGGTTCAGGGCGGGTCCCACTTTTCTAATTTCTCGTTCCCGGGCTTTAAGCCTCCACGCTATAGGCTTAAGGGTTAAACAATCCCAGCGGGACATCCTGTTTGTAGCCCTCACGGCCTCTAAACCCTCCGGGCTCCTGACGGAGCTAAACAAGGATTCGACGTTTTGACCCGTTCTTACGTCAACGCCATGGAGGCCAAAGCCTGGGAACGAGGTGTGGACGAAAAGGTTAGGCATGGGTAACTCTTTTCTTGACAGCCTCCCGAATAGAGAATATCCTGACGGCACGTTTTACCTGGTAAGGTTCCACACCCCCCTTATAAGAGATAACCTCAAAACTGGAAATAGCCGTTAAGTTTTCAGTTTTTTGGGAGACTACTGGGAAGGTAAAGGATCATGAACGACCAAGGGAGAAGTTTGTATAACGCCTATAGGTTTGTAAGGGCTTCTGCTATCCTTACGTTAATTACTTTGGGCGGGTTTATCATCCTGGCTTATCTGTGGATGTGCCTGGTCTCTATCAAACCCGGGATGATCGGCATCGTGTACCAGAAGCAGGGGACGACAGATCCGGCAGGGCATTTTATTGTTGAAAAAGGCTACAAAGGGGTTCAGAGGGAAGTGCTCATGCCGGGATGGAATTTCTTCTGGCAGACTACTTTTTTTATGGATATCACCAAAGAGAACATGATCATCGTGCCCAAAGGGAAGGTAGGAGTTCTCATCGCCCAGGACGGAAGGAAACTGAGGGAAGGGGCTGTCCTGGCAGAAGACGATGAAATTGACGAGAAAACGGGGAAATTGATTCAGATGGGGGAAAAAGGTATCAGGAAAAGAATCCTCGAGCCGGGAACCTATCCCATCAATACTAAGTATTTCGCGGTGGAACTTCACGATGCCGTCAATATTGAGCCTGGAAAAGTGGGGGTGCTCATCAGAAAGATAGGGGACCCGGCGCCTGCCGGTCAGATCCTTGTCCCCAGGGACAGCAGCTATCGAGGGATCATCAAGGAGGTTCTGGAACCGGGGATTCAATATCTCCACCCTTATATCTACAACTGGCAGATTGTCGATGCGGTCAATATTCCGGCAGGAAAGGTGGGGGTCTTGACCAGAAAGATCGGAAAACCTGCGCCGGTAGGAACCATCCTGGTCGAGAGAAACAGCGAATACCAGGGAATTATCAAAGAAGTCCTGGAACCCGGAACGTACTATATTAACCCGTATGAATTTGAGGTGCAGACCACCCCTGCCATTTCCGTGGCCGATGGATTCGTAGGGGTGATGGTCGCGAAAACCGGAAAGCCTGCTCCCGAAGACCAGCTCCTGGTCGAGGAAGGGTACCGGGGGGTTCAAAAGAAGTATTTGAAGCCCGGGCTGTATTATATCAATCCCTATGAGTTCGATATTATACCCGTAGAAACCAGAAAGCAGAAATACGAAATGGCCTCTGCAGCAAGTGGGGGAGATGAAGCCGCCGATGAACTGACGTTTCTTTCTAACGATGGATTCAAAATTAGCATCGATGTGACCGTGATTTATGAAATTACGCCGGAGAATGCCCCTTATATCGTCGCCACCTTGGGAAAAAATCTAGAAGATGTGAAAACGAAAATTATTCGCCCTGGATCCCGTTCCTTTGCCCGCCTGGAAGGGTCTTTATTAAAAGCGGTCGACTTTGTTACCGGGGAGACCCGAAAGACCTTCCAGGATAAACTGGCCCAGTCTCTCCAGGCGGAAGGGGCCAGATCGCGGGTGAATATTGTTAACACCTTTGTCCGGGGCTATGTGATTCCGGAAGAGCTCCTGGAGCCCCTCCGGTTGAAAGAAATTGCCGAAAAGCAGAAAGACCGGATCATCGAGGAACAGAAACGGGAAGAGGAGCAGGCCAAATTAGCCAGGCAGAAAGCCCTGGTCGAGCAGCAGAGTCAGAAAATCAATGCGGAAACGGCCAAAATCGTGGCCGAGACCAAGGCCGAGCAGGAAAAAGGGGTGGCTATTATTAAAGGGGAACAGATCCTGGCCGTGGCCAAACTTGAACGGGAAGCCGCCGAGCAAGAGAAGCTCAAACAAATTGCCCTGGGTGAAGGGGAAGCCAGGCGTCGGGAGCTGTTGATCAAAGCGGACAACCTGGAAGAGCTTCGACTGAATATCTACAAAGACGTGATGAGCCGGTTTGCCTCGGAAATCGGAAAGCAGAAATGGGTTCCAGACATGGTCATCGGCGGGCAGGCTTCTCCGGGAAGCGGTTTCTCCAACGCGATCTCCGATGTGATCAACATGCTGAACCTGATGGTCGCCAACCAGTTGCGCACGCAAACCTTTAAACCACCGGAGTCGGTTCAAAATGTGGGTGGAAAACCGGAGCTCCTGCCGACGCTTCCTGAAACCAAGTAGTCTTTTGTAAGGTTAATTTGGTGTAAGTTTGGGCCCTCACCCCCGGCCCCTCTCCCACCGCGTGGGAGAGGGGAGTTGAGGATCCCCCTAAACGAAAAGGGGCACTCCCAAAGCCCCTCTCCCACGCGGTGGGAGAGGGGAGCCAGGGGATCTCCGGGCCAGCTTTTAGACTGCCCCCTCTCCCACCAGGGGGGAGCGGATAGATTCCCTCGTTCCCAGGCTCTGCCTGGGAATGCAGGTCGGGAGGCTCTGCCTCCCCTCCCTGGACATCGAGGCAGAGCCTCTAGATAGGCATTCCTGCGCTCTGCCTGGGAGCGAGGAATACCTTGTAAAGTTGATTTGGTGTAAGTTTGAGCCCTCACCCCCGGCCCCTCTCCCACGCGGTGGGAGAGGGGAGCAAGTTAAGGAAGATGGGGGAGAGGGGAGCCAGGGGATCTCCGGGCCAGCTTTTGGACTGCCTCCTCTCCCCTTGTGGGAGAGGGGGGAGGGGGGCTGAGAACCTCATTCTTTGGCCCCGGCTTCCTTAAGCAATTGAACTATGTCGGCGTGCTTGGTCATCGCGGCCATGGTCAAGGCAGTAGAACCGTTGTTGGCTTTTACGTTCACATCAGCTCCTTTCTCCAGCAATGTTTTTATGACCTCGATATGCCCGTTCAACGCTGCCCACATCAAGGCCGTAAACCCCTCATCGGTTCTCGCGTCCAGATCAGCCCCTTTCTCCAGCAATGCTTTTACGCTATTATTGTAACCTTTTTTTGCCGCCATCATCAGGGCTGTGGCCCCTTCGTGATCCCTCGCATTCACGTCGGCGCCTTTATCTAATAACAGCTTTATGGTATCCAAATGACCATTCCAGGCAGCCCACATGAGCGCCGTAAGACCGTTACTATCTTTCGCATTTACATCGGCGTTTTTATCCAACAGGGCCTTTACTCCGTCCGTATCCCCCATCTCGGCTGCGCTTATTAAGTTCGTATTCATGTCATAAGTATCATCCCCAAGGGATGCCGGAACCCCATGGGATTTAAGGCCGGAAGAATTTCGACGGTGAGATGATCCGTTGGCATTACCTTTCTGATGATAACTCCGGACGTGGGGGAATCCCCCTCCGCTCTTTTTTGCGGCTTCGGCAGGGGGGGGCGAAACCGAACTGATTAAAAATAAGAAAGCGACCAGGCCAATAAAAAAGAATCTGCTTCGCATCTTAGGCCTCCTACCTCTTGGGCTCCTTTAAGCGGGCCCATACCCTTGATTGAAAGTGAAGTGACCGGACTAAACGACGACCTTAAAACCATACCTGCCTTTAAAGCTATTTTCAATAAAAAAATCCGTCCTGTCGTGGGGCAAAAACTAAAAGGTCTGGAAAGCTAAACCATCTGGGGGCCTTTTATATCGGTTTTATCCGGGCCTACCTGCATCATCTTTGGGGGATCTCAAGGTTAGTCCCTTCGAAGCCTCTACTTTGAGGGTTTCCCAGATTTCGTTCACCAATTGCGCAAAGCGCAAACTGGCTACCACAGCGGCTGTTCGGGGACGTTCCAGATCATCGATGACAACTTTTTTTATGGTCCCGGGCCGGGCCGTCATGACCAGGATACGATCCGAGAGCTGAACCGATTCCGTGATGCTGTGGGTGACGAAAAGGATCGTAGCTCCGGTCTCTTGCCAAATCCGTAGGAGCTCCTCTCCCAAGATGAGGCGGGTCTGCTCATCCAGAGCCCCAAAGGGCTCATCCATCAGGATAATTTTAGGATTCAAAACCAGCGTACGGGCAATGGCGACCCGCTGCCGCATCCCCCCGGAGAGCTCGGACGGATAGCGATTTTCAAACCCTGAGAGCCCTACCAGGTGAACCATCCCCTGGCAAATTTCGCGACGTTCCTTTTTAGGAACTCCCCTCATCTCTAACCCGAACTCCACATTTTCCATCACGGTCTGCCATGGGAAAGTAGAATCTTCCTGGAAGACCATGCCGATATCCGGATGGGGGCCTTGAACCTGTTCCCCGTCAATGTAAATCTCTCCCCGTGTGGCAGGGATCAGCCCTCCGATCATTTCAAAAAGGGTGCTTTTCCCACAGCCGCTGGGTCCGATGATGGACAGAAATTCACCCTTTTGAACTTCCAGGTCGATATCTTTAAGGGCTACGATGGGCCGGGAGGGGTCGTCAAGGGGAGTATAGATTTTCTGCAGGTTGCAAATTTTTAAAATCATCCCAACCTACTCAACTTTGACCCAGATATTTTCCTTAACGGGGGCTTCTTCAGGGTTTACGAAAAGACCCATCCCCATCAAAAAATCCCCCTTGTACTTGGGAGGAAACTTAATCTTGAGCTTAAAGGTACCCTCCGCGTCTACAAGGCTCCAGAAGGTTAAATTTTCTCGACCGGAATTGCCATCTTGCGGTTCAAAACGGAGGCCGACTTTCTTGACGTCCGGGTTGAGCACTTTACCGCTGAGGGTCATCTTCTTTCCGGCAGGGTAGAGCAGGGGCAAGGGAGCATCCAGGATCACATCCTCAATGATTTCCGCAGGGGCCTGCGGGACCAGCTTATAACCCTTAGGAAGATAAATCAAGGCCGCTTCCAGCTTACTTTCCTGGCTTCCTACCAGCTTCAACGGCACAGGCTCTTCGGACCCCCTTAACCGAAGGTACTGAACCCCTATGGCTTCCACGGAACCTTCAAACAAGGGCCGCTCGGCGGTACGGGCCTTCCGGAGATCTAGAACCTTCTCTGCGGGCCCATTGAGAAAATAGCGGATGGGAACTCGAAAAATCTGAACGGAAGGTTGTAAACTTCTAAGTTTGAGGGATCGATAATTAAAGATAGGATTGGAATTCAAACCCGTATCGCTCAAGAATAGAGCGGCAATCCAGTCTCGGTACAGCGCTGCGAAATCAACCCCCGTAGCCGCTTCCACATTGGCAATTCCGCGCCGGTCTGTTTGAGTCAGTTTAGCTAAGATGGACTCTCCATATCTATCCACCAGGTAACGCATAAATAAGTAAATCGCTCCCAAAGTTCCCTGGTTTTCGCCATAAGCTCTGGTAAAGTGAACTAAAGAGAAATTTTGAGGCGCCGAAAGAAAGCTATACGCATGGGTCACGGTCGCGGAATTTCCGGTGAGATATTCTGCCATGTAAGATAATCCCTCGTCCAACCACCGTTCCTCAGGATAAGAATGACGTAAGAACACCCGCTGGTTGAAGGTCACGAGATGTTGAAATTCATGGGCCAGGGTGGTGGTAAAAAAGTCGATGGGAACGGGATGAAGGGGAACCCGCAGGAAAATGATTTCCTGACCGTTGCTATAGGCAACCTCTGGAAACAGATCCTTTTGATCAAAAAACGCCGCATGGGTCGAGACCAGTCCCGTAACGAGCACCGTGATCTTGGTATCCCGGTTGACATCCGACTCGGTCCCAAAATAGGTCTGGACAGCGGGATAAATCTTATTATCAAAGGTAGAGCCGATCTGGACGATTTGTTCAGGGGAAATGAATTCCTCGGAGAGGGTTTTATCCAGGTAGATCAGACATTTCTGCCCGTTAAATTTTAAATCCGCCGATACCCTTATGAAATTATTCGGATCTTCGATGCGACGGACCCAGAAATCCCTGGATGAACGGGGTAATGTAATTGAAGAAGGCTCGAGGTCGTTTAAGAATTGATCTAAGTAAAAGAGGCGCTGGCGAAAATAATATTCCGCGTAAGCCGTTGCCGTAGGAATGGTGGGCTTCCGGGCATAGGCAGGGGGCCTAGCCTTTTTTGAAGAGCCTGTCCCCAGGCTCAGGCGAAAGGAATGACTCCCCGGAGACTGGCTCAACGAGTAGACCATCAGAAGGACGTCCGAATTGCCGGTATCTACCGTAAAAAGGCCCGTTCGTTGATGATTCTCATCGTCCACCAGGGGGATCGGGAGGATCTCTCCCACCTTAGGCGATGCGGTTCCAGGAAGATCCTCTTCGGCCTTGGCAAAAAAGGCCAGAGGGGCCAGGAGGCAGAAGGCCGTAAAAAAGTAAAAGCGAAGGGGGTAAAGGACGGAAACTCCTCGCCAGGGCCCTTCCCCCCTTCCTCTGGGAGCTTTCGCCTGTTGCCTTTCGCCTTTCATCTCATTTACGACTCCTCAAGGGCGTATTCTGCCGCTTGCCGGATCGCGGAGACTCCTATATCGTAATGATCGTAGAGTTCCTTTCGCGTCCCAGACTGGCCAAATTCATCCACCCCTAGGGTAATCATCTTGGTTCCAAAGACTCCCCCGATAAATGAGAGGGCATGGGAATGCCCGTCCATGACCGTTACGATAGGAACCCTTCTCTCCTCGACAGGGATCAGCTTCTCCAGGTGGAAAGTAAGGCGGAGCCCGGGGTTTTTCATCTTTAGTTTGTTGACCTGATGATACCCCTGATACAATAAGCCCGGACTGGTGATATTAATCACGTTGGCGTAAATCCCCTTCTCCAGCAGTTCCTGGCTGGCCTGGAGGCACTCCGGGACCATCCCTCCGGTCACAAAGAGATTGACCACGTTAGATCCGGGTTGATAATCCGATTCCCCAGAATAATCGATCAACCGATAGCCGCCCCTGATGATATTCTCCCGGAGGGCCGCCGCTTCCACCTCATCATCCAGGACTTCATAGGGAAAAAGGTCTTGGGAAATGGGTTTCGTGGAGAGGCGGAGGTATAGAATTTTCCCCTTTTTCCGATCCAGGAGTTTTTTCATACCGGCCAGGAGAATCCATTCCAGCTCCAGAGCAAAAGCGGGATCATAATAAGCCACGTTAGGCATCTCGATGCCGATAGAAGGGGTGATAATGGACTGGTGAGCGCCGCCTTCGGGGCTCAGGCTGATGCCGGAGGGCGTGCCGGCGAAAATAAATTTAGAATCCGAGTACGCTGCATAAATGAAGGAATCCAACCCCCGGCAGATGAAGGGATCATAGATGGTTCCCAAGGGGAGCAGCACCTGCCCGGTAAATTCTTGAGAGAGCCCCAGCATGTTCAAGAGTAAGAAGAAATTATTTTCCGAGATGCCCAGCTCGATATGATGCCCTTTAGGGGATTCCTCCCAGTTCAAAAGGCGACGGACCTGATTTTTGGTGAAGTAATTCATCATTTCTTCATGGGAGTAAACCCCCATTTTATTCACCCAGCCGCCCAGGTTGGTAGAAATGGCCACGTCCGGGGAAGTCGTGACCATCCGATCCGCTATCTCAGGGATCCGGCTCAGAGACGTCAGAATGGTCCCGAGGGCCTGCTGGGTCGAGATACGGCCTTTATAAGTTTCATTCAGCGTATCCGGGATCTGAAGCGAAGTGGGCGGGGTCGGAACGGTGAAATGCTTTTGCTGCAGTTCGAGCCTCCGGAGATAATTTCGAATGTATCGGGCCTCCTCGCTCCCTTCAGGAAAACCGGAGAATTCCTGACCTTCCGGGATCCCGAGCTCTTCCTGGAGATCCTTAATTTGCTTGTCCGTCAACTGCAAAGCGTGATTGAGGGGATCTCCGGCAAAAGGGAGCCCCCAACCCTTGATGGTATAGGCCACCAGGACCACGGGCTTGTCGGTGATCTTATCAGCTTCTTCAAAGGCTTGAATAATCTTCTTTAAATCGTGTCCCCCCAGGTCCGAAAGGAGCTCCTTAACCTGCTGAGCCGAATAGGGCCGTAGCAGCTCATAAATGTCTTTGTCCATGGGCAACCCGGCGGAACTTGGGAGCTTGGAGCGGATCGTTTCCCCATCCAGAAGCAGGAGGCTTTGATACTCCTCGTTGGTCATGAGATCGATGCGCTCGCGCAATTTACTCCCGTTAGGTTTTGCATAGACCGCATCCAGTTTAGACCCGTACTTGAGCTCGATGACGTGCCAGCCGTTAATTTGAAACATCTTCTCAATTTTTTGGGCCGTTCCACTGGGAATAACCCGATCAAGGCTCTGACGGTTAAGATCGATGATCCATAAAACGTTCCCCAGCCGGCTTAAGGCCTCTTCCCCCAGGGCCTCCCAGACGTTGCCTTCATCCAACTCGGCATCTCCCACAATCGAAATATAACGGCTCTTGGTGCCGTTTCCGAAGTGATCGTGGACAAATTCTTGGGCCAGGGCTCCAAAATTAGGGGAGACCGCCCCCAATCCCACAGAGCCCGTAGAAAAATCCACTTTGTCCGGATCTTTAGTCCGGCTGGGATAAGCCTGAAGCCCCTTAAAGCTTCGAAACTGTTTAAGTTTCTCCATGGGGAGTCGGCCCAGTAAGGCTTGAATCGCATGAAATACCGGAGATGCATGGGGTTTAACGGATACACGGTCGCCATAACGCAATGCGTGAAAATAAAGGGCCGTCATGATGCCGACCAGGGAAGCGGAGCTGGCCTGGTGCCCTCCAACTTTGGTTCCATCCGGATTCTCCCGAATAGAGTTGGCGTAATGGATCAGGTAGGTGGATAGCCAGAGAACCCGCTTTTGAATCCTATCCAGGATACGTATATCGCTCTCATCTATCTTAGGGGTCGCCAAGGTGGACATGCTTTATCCTCTCCTCATAATTTTTAACCATTATGGTGGACATACTTTTTGGGCTGATTCCTGTGAGTTTAACGATAGCTCCCGAC
>Ga0073934_10012008_pt1 | contig 10320 bp, 10 predicted proteins | sample LarsenN4metaG_FD_76834 | JGI IMG/M metagenome (GOLD analysis project Ga0073934, IMG submission 76834) | Hot spring sediment bacterial and archeal communities from British Columbia, Canada, to study Microbial Dark Matter (Phase II) - Larsen... ... | reverse complement strand
CTCGGCGCGTGGTTCATGCCGATGGCGTTTGGCCGCGAGGCAACGGCCGATCCGGTGATCTTCGCGCTGTTCTTCGCCACGGCGATGGCAATTTCCGCTCTGCCTGTCATCGCCAAGACGCTGATGGATCTGAATCTCTACCGGACCGACCTGGGAATGATCGTGGTCAGCGCGGCGATCTTCGACGATTTGATCGGCTGGACCATCTTTTCGCTGATCCTGGGCATGATCAGCGCTGACGGAACGACCTTGGCCGTCGCAACCACACTGGGACTAACGCTGCTGTATGCGGCGCTGATGCTCACCGTGGGCCGCGGGCTGATCCATCGGGCACTCCCGGCATTGCAGGCCTACACGCAGGGGCAAGGGGGCGTGCTGGGGTTTGCCGTGACACTGGCGCTGTTCGGGGCGACCTTCACCGAGTACATCGGCATTCACGCGATTTTCGGTTCATTCCTGGTGGGAATTGCGCTGGGCGCCTCGCATCACCTGCACGAACGGACGCGGATGCTGCTGGAAGAGTTCGTGTCGTTCATTTTCGCGCCCCTGTTTTTTGGCAGCATCGGACTGCGGGTGAATTTCCTGACGCAGTTCGATTGGGGACTCGTGCTCACCGTCCTGACGGTGGCCTGTTGCGGGAAACTGCTGGGGGCCTACATCGGCGCCCGTTGGGGCGGATTGCCGAACCGCGACCGCTGGGCAATTGGGTTCGCCATGAACGCCCGCGGGGCCATGGAGATCATCCTCGGCCTGCTGGCCCTCGAGGCTGGCCTGATTACGCAGCGGTTGTTCGTCGCCCTGGTGGTGATGGCGATTGTCACGTCGGCTGTCAGCGGACCGCTCATGCGCTGGTCCCTGCAACGTCGTTCGACGCATCGCATTGTCAATCATCTCGTGCCCGCACGTTTCCGCCGGGAGCTGGCCGCCAGCACCCGCCGCGACGCCATTCGGGAACTGGTCACCATGGCCGTGGCGCAGGCCGACTTGAACGTCGACGGCGTCGAATCCGCCGTCTGGGAACGGGAGCAGTTGCTGGCGACCGGCATCGGTCGCGGCGTGGCCATTCCCCACGCCCGGATTGAGGGCCTGAAAGCGCCGCTGGTCGCCGTCGGACTCTCCGACCGGGGCATCGAATTCGATGCGCCCGACGGTCAGCCGGCCCACGTGGTGTTCCTGCTGCTCACCCCCCGCAAAGACCCAGCCGTCCAGTTGGAGCTGTCCGCCAACATCTCGCAGATCTTTCGCGAGCCGCAGGCTCTGGACAAGGTGCAGCAAATCCAGAACTACACCGAGTTTCTCGCCGTGCTCAAGACGCTGGAACCCCGGCCGAAAGCGTAGCGAGCCGGTGGCCGAGGGTCAGCAGAATCGGACAACTGCTGCCGGCCCACGGTTCGACCCCGCGCTCACAGGTCCGACTCGGCACTTTCCCCGCGCTGAATCACGCGGCGGTCAGGGGCGTGATGGGCGGCGTGGTCGTACCAGTTTTCCGGGAGGTCGGCGGGCGTTGGTTGCAGGCGAAACACGACCCGCACCACGCCGGGCTGATCGTCCGGCCGATTCCAGGTCATCTCCACCTGCTGGGCAATCCCGGACTGCCGCGCGGTCCACAGCCGGATGACGTCCGGGGCCAGCACATCCGCAAGGTCCTGCTTCTCGCCGATCACCAGAGTGCACCAGACCGGCTGGCCGTCCGCCGAGGTCGTCAGCTCTCCGGCCTCTCCCAATCGCAGCGTGTACCGATGCTGCATCCGTTCCAGGATGCTGGTGAGCTGCAGAAACGGCGACGCCAGTTTTTCACGCAGCAACCACTGCTCGGCCAGTCCGGGCTCCGTGCCGACCAGAACCGGTCCCACGGCGGGAACCACCCAATGTTCCACCCCATTGCTGCCCAGAAAGGCATCCCCCAGCGGGGCATCCTGCCGCAGCACGTAGTTCCCGCCGCCGCGGACCCACAGGTCGGCCGTCAGATCGCGCGTCTCGCCGTCCAGCAGCCGCAGCGACGTGGTCAACTGGTAGGCCCGGTCGGCGCTGGATGAGGCTTGTTCGAGCGCCGTCGACACGGCCGCCGTTGCGGTCGCCTTCGGATTCAGGTTGTTGCGCAAAACGAAGCCCACCACCACCACCGCGGCAACGGTGGCCAGCGTCGCCAACCAGCGGCGGCGGCGCGGAGCGGTCAATGAGGACGCCGGCTGCACTTCGCTGCGGATGGCCGCCGTCGCTCGCTGGATGCGGCGTTCCCGCGCGGCGGGATCGGGCCGCAGCGCCTGCTCCAACAGACCGTGCAGGAAGGCCACATCGGCCGCGCGGCGGGCGTCGGCGGCATCCAACGGGGGCGCGGCGTCCTCCGCTGCACCATCCGCCCAGGCATTCGCCAGTGCTTCGCCGTGCGACAGCGGGGCCTCATCGGAATCGTCGGAAGTCGAATTCATGATGTCTGTATTCCGGCCGCCACAACCGCGTCGGCCGTGCGGGTGATTATCGTCGCTTGGAGGACTCGCACGGCTGACACAGCCGCGGTACACAGATTCTCAATGGACCGTTACGCAGGGGCGGTGTCGCTGATGGATTCGGACCAGCGGAGTTTGCGTTCCAGGCATTCCAACAGTTTGGCGCGGCCGCGCTGCAGGCGTTTCTTGACCGTCTCGCCGGAAATCTGCAGCCGGTCGGCGAGCGATTCCGGCGGGATGTCTTCGGTGTATCGGAGTCGAATCACTTCCCGGTAATGCTCGGGGAGCTTTTCCACGCAGTCCCGGAGGCCGTCCAGCTTTTCGTCCCAGGTGTCGCCAGGCTGGCGGTGCAGGGCCTCGCAGCGCGCGTTCAGGTGTTCCAGGATGTCCTCTTCGCAAAGCTGAGCGCCCCGGGCCCGTTGCCGCCGCCAGGCGAGCATGGTTTTGGCGGCGATGCCCCGCAGCCAAGGCCCGAACGGCCGGGATTTGTCGTAATCCCCCAGCCGCCGCCAGGCCGTCAGCATGGTGTCCTGAAAAATATCGTCCGCCGACGCCGCATCCCGCACGACGGAGCGGATATACGCCGTCAGCATGTCCGCGTTTTCGCGGACGAGGATTTCGAACAGTTCCTGAGCCGTCATGGGGCGATTCACCTGTGCAGTTATGGGAATTGTCGCCGCGGCGACCGCCGGGGACAACGGACTGGTCCGAATCGGCGGTTTTTCGGGCAGCAATCTGGTAATTTCGGGCCGGTTCGTCGTTCAGCCTTCGGATTTCGACATTCCTCCGGAACCGCTCATGGACGCCGCTTCGCTCGCATTTCTCCAGGACATGCTCCACACCCCCAGCCCGTCCGGTTACGAACGGCCGATTCAGGACGTCGTCCGCCGGTTCGCAGGCACATTCGCCGATGAGGTGCACACCGATACGCACGGCAATGTCACCGCCGCCGTCAACCCCGGCGGATCCCCCCGGATCATGCTCGCCGGGCATTGCGACCAGATCGGCCTGATGGTCAAGCACATCGACGACAAGGGGTTCCTGTGGGTCCACGCCATCGGCGGCTGGGATCCGATGGTACTTCTGGGGCAGAGCGTGCAGGTCTGGACGAAGGCCGGCCCATTGCCCGGCGTCATCGCCCGCAAGCCGATCCATCTGCTCACGCAGGACGAACGGAAAGTTGTGCCGGAGATCAAAAATCTCTGGGTCGATCTCGGCGTGAAGAACGGCGACGAGGCCCGCGAGCTGGTCCGGATCGGCGACCCGATCACCGTGACGCTGGGCTACCAGGAGCTGCGTAACGGGCTGGCGATGTCCCCCGCAATGGACAATAAGGTCGGCGTGTGGACCGTGATGACCGCCGCCCAGCGGGCTGCCAAGCGGAGTCCCAAAGCCGCGGTGTTCGCCGTTTCGACCGTGCAGGAGGAGATCGGCCTGCGGGGCGTGCAGACCAGCGCGTTCCGCATCGACCCGCAGTTGGGGATTGTGGTCGACGTCACCCACGCAACGGACTGCCCGACCATCGACGAGAACCAGTACGGCCGGGTGAAGCTCGGCCAGGGACCGGTGTTGTACCGCGGGCCGAACGTCAATCCGGTGGTCTTCGAGCGGCTGGCCAAACTCGCCGGCGAAGCCGAGATGGACGTGCAGGTCAACGGCATCGCCGTCCCGGCGAGCAATGACGCCGCGGAGCTGCAACTCAACCGTTCGGGCGTTGCGGTGGGGCTGGTGTGCATTCCGAACCGGTACATGCACAGCCCGGTGGAGATGGTGTCGCTCGACGATCTGGACCGGGCTGCGGACTTGATCGCCCGGTTCTGCGCGTCGGTCACCCCGGCGTGCGATTTCACGCCGTGATTTGCGTGGTTGCCCTTCCCAACTAGCGGACCTCACGCGCTGTATTCGGGCAGCAGTTTCCGTCCTTATCGACGATGTACTCGCATGCCAGTTTGCGGCGCTTTGCCGTAAACCCAATCGCTGTCGACCACATTGTAGAAGGGCTGTTTCTCAAGTCGATTGAGTTCGCGACGGCTTCCTCAAATCCAGTTGTACTGATCCCGTTGAACTCCACGTTCTGTACACTCCATGCAGTCCAGAGGAACAGTGGAAAGTGCGGCATGGAATCCTCTCCTACTGTTGTCACTCCACCGCGTCCTGGTACTCGTGCACGGCGGCGGCGGGGACGCCGGCCGCCTGCAATTCTTCGAGGAGCGCCACGCGGGCCGACTGGCGGGCGTCGTTGGTCTGGTACAGCCGCAGCTTGATGCCGTCGTCGTCCGGCGGCTGTTGTTTGATCGCCTCCACAAGGGCCGGCAGTTCAATCGGCGTGTCGGTCTCACCGTCACGGAGAAAATAGCTCCGGTCCTTGATCACGACCCTCAGCGAGGGAGGCCCCTGGACAACCGACGTCGTTTGATAGCTCACGCCGATGTCCGCCGGTTCGCCGTCGGCGTTGGCCTGGATGCCGCTCATGCCGCGCTGGCCGATACCGACGCCGGCCCCGCCCCCCAGGCCGAGCCCTTTGAACCAGTCAGAGAGCCAGACCCCCGCCGCGATCCCCAGCACCAGCGCGCCCCCGGTGACATATCGCATCTTGAGTTTCACGCGGCGGTCCTTTCACGACTTCTTCGGCCGAAAACCCAGCACGGCGTAGTCCAGCCGGCTGCGGTCCCCGGCGTCGGTGCGGATGCGGTCGAGCGCCTGCGGCAAGCCGTCCAGCATCGCCTTCAGCGACTGAAACTTCGCGTCCCCGTACGAGACCAACAGCAGCACCAGGCTTTTCGGTTCGGGTAATGTCTTGTACGCCTCGAACAGCCGCGTCGCGAAAGCGTCGGCCGATTCCGCCCGAAACGTGAGCCGCTTGTCCCCCACGGTCAGGACCACGCTGCCGTTGTCCTGCAGGTAGAGCTCCCAGACATCCATCCGCTTCCGCATCTCGCCGAACGTCAGGAGATGATCGACGACGCGGTCCGACTGTCCTCCGCCAAGCGCTTTCAGTCGGGACTGCAACTGGGCAAGATCGCTGGCCGATGGTCCCGGTCCGGACGCCGTCCGGGATTGCAGCAACGGGGCCAACGTTCCCTCCGGCAGACGGAACAGCTCCGTCACCAGTTCGCCGATCAGGTCCCGCTGGGCAAGGAAGCGGTCGGCCTCGACGCTGCGCGTTTCGGCGACCTCGACCCGCTGTTCCATCTGCGCGAGCTTCTCCCTCAGCGCGATCAATTGCCGCAGGGCTTCGTCGAGTTGGGCCGAAATCAGCGTCCGGCTGGCTTCGAGTTCGATCGTCTCCCGCCGGGCGGTGCTGCGGACGTCGAGATACTGCGCGAAGATCACGATCAGCAAGAGATCGAGCAGCGGCGTGAGCTGGAACGTCAGTTTGCGGGCGCGGGTCATGCGGAAACCTCTCCCGCCGCCGCCAGCGACAGTTCCCGCTTGGCGCGGGCCACCGTTTCGCGGACCTGCAACCGGCTTTCGCCCAGCCGCAGGAACCGCGTCTCGACGAGGCTGTTGACGAACATCAGCCCAATGGCGGCGATCAGCCCGGCGAACGTGGACCAGATGGCGTCGCCGAAGTATTTCACGATCGTGTTGACCGCCCCGGCCTCCTCGCCCGCGGGCATCTGCAAGGCCGCGCCGATGGCCAGAATCGTCCCCAGAACCCCCGCCAACGGATAGGCCTCGATCATTGTGCGGCAGACGTTGTACGCGGTCTCGAATGCCTGCGAATGCAGATACCGCCGCTCTTCGTCAAGGATTTTCATGCGGCTGTGCAGCGCCCGGCGCTCGGCGTCCTGTTGCGGGTCATCGAGCACGTCCCGGACATCAGCGAGGAAGGCGTCCAACTGGTCGGTCAGGTCGGCCCCGCGCTCGAACAGGCTGCGGTGCTTCAGGTCGCGGGTGAACGCGTCAAAGTCCCCCGCCAGCCGCCGCAGATCTTGCCGCGCCCACGTGGCGAGCCACACAAACGCCAGGAAGTGCAGCACCGCCGCACCGGCAATGACGGGGGTCGACCAGCTCGACACGAGACGCAACAAATCCGCGGGCGAGCCGGGCATGAGACAGTTTCCGACAACGGGACAGAGACCTCGTCACCGGCGATTCTACCGGTTGAGTCGATGCGCGCGGAGGGCAGACCCCGGAGCGATGGCAGCACCAGGCCGCGAGCGATCACTCGCCGTCCGTCGTGAGCCATTCCAGCGGAAACCGCGCCAGTCGCAGGGCCTCATACGGCCGCTGCTCGCCCCCCTCGTAGAGACACAGAATCGTGCCGTCGGCCAGCCGCGCCAGACTGGAATACGCCGCCGGCCCCGCGTGCAGCACTTTCGCCACGGGCCACGTGCGACCGTCATCGCGGCTGAGCCGCACGGTCATCCGCACCCGGGCGCCACTCGGCTTGCCGTCCGTGCTCGCCGGTGGATGTGGATTGCTGAACAGCAGCAGTTCGGGCGAGTACCGCAACAGGCTCGCCTGGCACTTCGGACAGGGAAGTGACTTCTCCTGCTCAATCGCCGACCACGTCACCCCGCCGTCGGTGCTGGTGGCGATGCCGCGGTAGCCCTCAAAGTTTCCCTGCATCCGCGTATTGACCAGCAGTGATCCATCGGCCCGTTCGATGATCTGGCATTCGTTGCCGCCGGTCTGGATCGGCTGGCCGAGCTGCCATGACTGGCCGCCGTCATCGCTGAACAGCATGTGCGAATTCCATTCGAGCTGCTTCCCGGCGAGCGTCCGCTTGTGATCACTGGGAATGACCAGCCGCCCGGCGTGCGGTCCGCGCGTGAGTTGAATCCCGATTCCCGGCCCCGTGGCGACCCAGTCCCAGTCGGGCTTCCTTGCGGTGTCGCTGATCTCCCGCGGCGGCGACCACGTCCGTCCTTCATCGCGGCTGGACGTGATGAGCACCTGTTTGTTGTCGCGGCAGAACGGCAGCCAGATCGTGCCGGTGCGGGCATCGACCACCGGGCACGGGTTGCCGATGGTGATCTTCGCGTCGCCCCCCTCTTCGTAGACGATCTGCTGGGCCGACCAGGTGCGTCCGCCGTCGGTGCTCCGCTTCAGCAGCAGATCCAGATCGCCATGATCGCCCGTCCCGGTCTTCCGCCCCTCGCAAAACGCGAGCACCGTCCCCCGCGGCGTGACCAGCAGGGCCGGAATGCGGTAGGTGTGATAGCCGTCCTGGCCGGCGGTGAAGAGGGGCTGTTCGGTCAGTGAGGCGGCCGCATGAGCCCACTCCACTGTCGCGAATGCGAGCGAAACAGTGATTAATCCACCGATCCACGCACGAGGAATCATCATCGAGGGCGCTCCCATCATGCTGACGCGCCCGGCGCTCAGTTTTCGCTCGGCCGGATGGTGGTCAGCCGCTGGCGGATGTAGCTGGCGCGAACGACGTTGCGCTGGGCGGTTTCCAGCCGTTCGTGCTGGAGCTTCTGCAGGTGGGCGGGCTGCGTCTGGATGAAGAGCTGGTTGACCGTGGCGATGTCCAGGTCGTGGATCAGCTCCAGATTGATCCCCAGCCGCACGCTCGACAGCAGGTGCATCGTCTCTTCGGAACTGATGGTCTGCGCGTGCTTCAGGTTGCCGTAGGCCCGGCTGACCTGATCGTGCAGGCTTTGGCGGTTGTCCTTGACGAGGGCGATCCGGGCCTTCCGCTCGTAGCCCAGGATGTTGGGAATCACGTCCTGCAGCGTGCGAATGATCTGCGGCTCGCTCTTGCCGAGCGTGGCCTGGTTGGAGACCTGGTAGAAGTCTCCCATCGCCTGGCTGCCCTCGCCGTACAGGCCGCGGACGGCGAGGCCGATCTTCTGCAGGGCCTGGAAGACCTTCTGGATTTCCTTGGTGATGACCAAGGCGGGGAGGTGCAGCAGCACGCTCACGCGGATCCCCGTGCCGACGTTGGTCGGGCAGGCCGTGAGATAGCCCAATTGTTCGCTGAAGGCGTAGGTGACTTCAGACTCGAGGGCGTCGTCGATGGCGTCGATGTCCTGCCAGCATTCGTCGAGGGCGAAGCCGCTGCGGAGCACCTGCATCCGCAGATGATCCTCCTCGTTGACCATCAGACTGATGTTCTCCTCGTCGGAGACGCCGACGCCGCGGGGACCGTGATTCTCGGACAGTTCGCGGCTGATGAGCTGCCGCTCGACGAGAAACTGCCGGTCGAGCGTTTCCAGGCCGTCGATGCGGAGATAATTCAGCTTGTGGCCGGCGGGGCGGCGGGCGATCTGGGAATGGAGCAGGTCCTCAATCTCGGCCCGGACCGAGTCGCTGGCCCGGTTGGGGAAGGGGAACTGGGCCAGGTTGCGGGCCAGGCGGATGCGGCTGGACATGACGATGTCCGCCTCGGGGCCGCTGCTCCGGAGCCACTCGCCGCAGGTCTTTGTGAGTGACTCCAAATCCACGTTGTCCCTCCGGGAAACCCCAAATCTCAAATCCGAAATCCGAAGGAACCACCAAGCACGAAATCCGAAGCGGGCGCAGTTCACCCGGTCAGGTGTCATTCTTCGTTTGGAGCTTCGGAGTTAGGAGTTCCTTCGGATTTCGAGTTTCGGATTTCGGATTGTTCTTTCACGATCCTGGGTTCAATTCCGACTCGACCTGTTGGATTTCATCCCGTAACCGGGCGGCTTCCTCGTACATTTCATCGTCGATTGCGGACTTCAGCCGGCTTCGCAACCGCACCAGCCTGAACTGCTGCTGGCTGGCCTGCGGCGCCCGCTTGGGAACCTTGCCCACGTGCTGCGTTTCGCCGTGGATGTTCTCCAGCAGCGGCATCAGCTCGTCCTGGAAGGCGACGTAGTCGTGCGGGCAACCGAGTCGCCCCTGGCTGCGGAACTCCTTGAACGTGATCCCGCAACTCGGGCAGGTCTGCTGATCGACCTCGGAGATGTCGGCCTCTTCGGTCCCCTCCCCCGCCGCGGTCGCGGTCTCGGTTGCCGGACCGCCGGCTTCCGAACTGCTCAGGTATTCCTTGGCGCACCCCTCGCACAAATGCAGGGCCTGCACGTCCCCCTCACGGATTTCCGTGATGTGCAGCACCGCGGGCTTGGAACACCGACCGCACTTCTTCATCGGCCGACCAATCGTTCGTTCGGGGAAACAGCGAGTTGCCGCGTCGAATTCTAGCGGGAGGGGGCGTTGAGTCAAGGCAGGGCTATGGGCCGAACTGCGTCGCAACTGCTGACGACATCAACGGATGTGACGCCACATTTCCCCAGGGCAGCGCGCCCGGTGGAATCGCAGAAGAGTCGGGAATCCCCGAACTCGACTGCCGTCCCCGCTGTCTCGACGTGCGGCAAGCCGGTACGATGCCATGCGGACTCCATTCTCCGCTCCTGATGACCCCGACCATGCCGTATCTCCCGGACTTCGAAACGTTCTGCAACCTGGCCCGCGGGCACGACCTGGTGCCGGTCTATCGGCAACTGGTCAGCGACACCCTCACGCCCGTCAGCGCCTACGGCCGGCTCCCGGCCGGCGACGACACGTTTCTGTTTGAGAGCGTGGTCGGCGGCGAACGGATCGGCCGCTACAGTTTTCTCGGCGCACAGCCGTTTCTGTGGCTGACCGCCCACGGAAATCACGTCTCTCGTACCCAGGACGGCCAAACCCAGGAATGGGAATGCGACGACCCGCTGGCGGAACTGGAGCGGCTCGTCGCCGCTCATCGTGCGCCGCACATTCCCGGTTTGCCCCGGTTTGCCGGCGGCGCCGTCGGTTATGCCGGGTACGACACCGTCCGCTACGTCGAGCGGCTCCCCAACGCCCCGGCCGACGACCGGCATCTCCCCGACCTGGCGTTCGCGTTTTACGACCGGATGGTGATCTTCGATCAGCTGCGCAAGACGGTGCTGGTCGTGGCCCACGCCAATGTCCG
>Ga0073934_10012005_pt1 | contig 10322 bp, 9 predicted proteins | sample LarsenN4metaG_FD_76834 | JGI IMG/M metagenome (GOLD analysis project Ga0073934, IMG submission 76834) | Hot spring sediment bacterial and archeal communities from British Columbia, Canada, to study Microbial Dark Matter (Phase II) - Larsen... ... | reverse complement strand
CGCGCTGCGCACTCCGATCGACGGACGACTCGCCGAAGTGATGGTGACGCTTGGGGCTTCCTACGACGAGGGAGCGCCGCTCTTCAGGATCGTCCGCACCGATCGCGTGGAGCTCGAGGTCCAGGTGCCTTCCGCCGACGTCGTGAGCGCACGTCAGGCGGTCCGGGTGGCGCTCGAGATTCCCGGGATCGCAACCCCGTTCGAGCTCGAACCGCATCACGTTCACGATGCCGGGGTGATCGACCCCAGGACACGCGCGCTTCCGCTGCAGATGGAGATCGACAACCCGGGCGAGCAGTTGCTGATCGGCCAGGTCGCCAGCGCGCAGCTCTATACCCGCGAGCAGAAGCGGATGCCGGCGGTGCCGGCCGCTGCGGTGCTCATGGAAGCGGGCCGTCCTTATGTCTTCGTCCAGACCGGCGGCGAGCAGTTCGCGCGTCGCTTCATCGACATCGCGGCGCGCGATGGCGATGTGGTGGGGATCCGGAGCGGCGTCAGCCTCGGTGAGCGCGTCGTCACGCGCGGCGCGTACGAAGTGCAACTCGCCTCGGCTGCTCGCGGGCTCCCTGCGGAGGGTCATGTCCATTGATGAAGCGCCTGATCACCTGGTCGATTGAGCACCACTGGATGGTGCTGGTGCTGTCGGCTCTGCTGGCCATCGCCGGCGCGTATACCGCGCGCACGATGCCGGTGGACGTCTTTCCCGATCTGACCGCGCCGACGGTCACGATCCTGGCGGAAGGCCGCGGCATGGCGCCCGAGGAGCTCGAGACGCTGGTGACGTTCCCGATCGAGACGGCCATCAACGGCGCGTCCGACGTGCGTCGCGTGCGCTCGGCAACAGCCGTCGGCATCGCCGTCATCTGGGTCGAGTTCGACTGGGGCACCGACATCTTCCGCGCACGGCAAGTCGTCGCCGAGAAGCTCACGCTCGTCGGTCCCACTCTGCCGCCCCAGGTCGAAGCGCCGGTGCTGGCGCCGATCTCGTCGATCATGGGCGAGATCCTGTTTTTCGCGATCTCCTCCGACCGCGACGACCCGCTGACGCTGAGGACGACGGCCGACACCCTGGTGCGCCGCCGGCTGCTGGCGGTCCCCGGTGTCTCCCAGGTCACGCCGATCGGCGGAGCGGAGCGGCAGTTCCAGGTCATCGCCCATCCCGATCAACTGCGCGCCAATGGAGTCTCGGTGACGGAGCTGCTGGCCGCGGTGCGTGAGGCCAGTCAGAACACCTCAGCCGGCATCTACCTCGAGGGCCCGCAGGAATACGTGCTCCAGACGATCGGCCGGGCACGCACAGCGGAAGAAATCGGCGACAGCGTCATCGCGCTTCACGGCGACCGTTCCGTGCTCGTGCGCGACATCGCAGACGTGCGCGAAGGGGCCGCGTTGAAGCGCGGCGAAGGGTCGCGCAACGGCAACCCGGCCGTCATCGTGGGAGTTCAGAAGCAGCCCGCCGCCAACACCGTCGAGCTCACCGCCCGGCTCGATCGCGAGCTCGATGCGCTTCAACGCGAGCTGCCGGCGGGCATGACCATCGACCGGCGCATCTTCCGTCAATCCGACTTCATCGAGGTCGCCGTCGCCAATGTCACGAACGCGCTGCGCGACGGCGGTCTGCTCGTCGTCGCGGTCGTGGTCTTCTTTCTCGCGAACCTGCGCGCAGCCGCGGTCACGCTGACGGCGCTGCCGCTGTCGCTCGCGGCCGCCGTGCTCGTCCTGCGCGCCTTCGATGCCACCATCAACACGATGACGCTGGGCGGAATGGCAATCGCGATCGGCGCACTCGTAGACGACGCGATTGTGGACGTGGAGAACGTGGTGCGGCGCCTGCGCGAGAACGCAGCACGTCCCCTGGAACAACAGGCGCCGGCGGCGGCAGTTGTGCGTGACGCAACGCTGGAGATTCGAACCTCCATCGTGTTCGCCACGTTGATCATCGTTCTCGTGTTCCTGCCGATCTTCACGCTGTCGGGAGTCGAGGGACGTCTGCTCAGTCCACTGGCTGTCGCGTACGTCGTCTCGCTGCTCGCCTCGCTCGTCGTGGCCATCATCGTGACGCCCGCGCTCAGCGTCGCGTTCCTGCCGACCGCGCGATCCATTCTCCGGGGCCACGATGGCTGGCTCGCACGGGTGCTCAAGGCCCGCTACAGCCGCGGCCTGCCGCGCGCACTGGACCATCCCTGGCTCGTGCTGGGAACTTCTGCCGCGCTGCTGATCGCGGCAGTACTGGCGACGGCGACCTTCGGAACAGCGTTTCTGCCGGAATTTCACGAGGGATCCCTGACTGTACAGGCCAACACCCTGCCGGGAACGTCGCTCCCGAAATCCGACGAGATCGGGCGACGCGTGGAGCAGATCCTTCTCGAACAGCCCGAGATCGTCGCCACCGCACGCCGCACCGGCCGCGCGGAATACGACGAGCACGTGCAAGGAGTGGAGGCGGCGGAGATCGACGTCGGGCTCCGCGAGACGGGGCGCTCGCGCGCCGACCTGCTGGCGGCCCTGCGCCGCGGTTTCGCGTCCCTGCCGGGCACCAATGTCACGATCGGGCAGCCGATCTCGCATCGGATCGATCACATGTTGTCGGGGACGCGCGCGAACATCGCCGTCAAGATCTTCGGCGACGATCTTCCGACACTGCGGCGGCTGGGTGAGAGCGCGCGCGACGCGATCGTCGAAGTGCCGGGCGCAGTGGACGTGTCGCTCGAGCAGCAGATGGACGTACCCATCGTCCGCTTCGTCCTGAACCGGCCGGCAATCGCACGCTACGGCCTGCGTGCCGGCGACGTTGCCGCAGCGGTGGAGACGGCGTTTGCCGGCGCCGTGGTCGGCCGTATCTTCGACCGCTCCGCGGCGTTCGATCTCGTCGTCAAATTCGACCCGGCCGCGCTGGCCGACTTCGATCGACTGTCCGACTTGCCGGTCGATACGCCCGACGGAGGGTCAGTCCCCATCCGCCTGCTGGCCGACGTGCGTCGTGAAGTGGGACCGAACATGGTGCTTCGCGAAAACGTGCAGCGCCGCATCGTCATCTCCGCCAACGTCGCGGGCCGGGATCTCGGCAGTGTCGTCGAGGACATGCGCACGGTGGTCGCGCAGAACGTCCCGATGCCGGCGGGTTATCGCGTCGAGTACGGCGGGCAATTCGAAAGCGGGCAGAGCGCATCGCGCCGCCTGCTTCTCGCCGGCGTTGCCGTCGTCGCCGGCGTCTTCATGCTCCTGGTCCTCGCGTTCGGGCGGACGCGAGAAGCCTGGCTCGTGATGTTGAATCTGCCGCTCGCCCTGATTGGCGGTGTCGCCGGTGTTTTCCTCGCCGGCGGTGTGCTGAGCGTCGCGTCGATGATAGGGTTCATCACGCTGTTCGGCATCGCCACGCGAAACGGCATCATGCTGGTCACCCACGTCCGTCATCTGATGGACGTCGAGGGCGTCACCGACCTTCGTGAGGCCGTGGAGCGCGGGGCGCGCGAGCGGCTGATTCCGATCCTGATGACGGCGATGGCGGCGGGACTGGCGCTGGTCCCGCTGGCGCTGGGCGGCGGGCGGTCCGGCAGTGAAATACAAACGCCCATGGCCATCGTAATTCTGTGCGGCTTGATGACGTCTACGCTGTTGAATATGGTTGTGGTACCGACGATGTATCTGCGATACGGACGTGAACAATGAACACGAGGCTTCTTCATTGGCTTTTCGCCATCAGCGTGGCGCTCTTCATCAGCGGCATCGGCTTCATCGTCGTGGGCGCGCGCGCCGCGCAGCAGGCGGCGCCGGTCGAAACCCCGGCGGCGCCGCCGATCGAGCCGGTCGCGACCGTCAAGCAGTTGATGGACGGGATCGTGCAGCCCTCCGCGCTCGTGGTATTCGACTCGGTGGGCACCATCGTCGACGCGACGGGCATTCACGAGAAGCAGCCGACAACCGATGCGGAGTGGGCGGCCGTGGCGGCGAGCGCGGCCGCCATCGTCGAGGCGGCCAACCTGCTGAACACGGGTAACCGGGCCGTCGATCGCGGCGAATGGGTCAAGATGTCGCGTGCGATGGCCGACGCTGCCTTGCAGGTACTCAAAGCCACCAACGAGAAGAGCGCTGAAGGAGTGCTGGCGGCAGGAGAGCCGCTCAACGCCTCATGCGATGCATGTCATCAGCAGTATCAACGGGAGTAGGACTGACTGGACGCGGAATGCAGAACTCAGAATGCAGAATTCAGAATGCAGAATGAAGAATGTGAACACGGAATGCAGCACAAAAAATCGACGACGCGAGTGACGATCCTGGGACCGGCGGCGCTTACCGTCGCCTTGATGGTGATGGCCGGCGACACCATCAGCGCGCACGGCGTTTCAGGGAAGGATGCCGTCTTCCTGCAAGGGCTCGACGGACGCGCCATCATCCCGCTGATGTATCTCGGCGCGAAACATATGGTCACCGGGTATGACCATCTGCTGTTCCTGGTAGGGGTGATTTTTTTCCTCTTCCGGTTGAAGGACATCCTGCTCTACGTCAGCCTGTTCACCATCGGGCACAGCCTGACGCTGCTCGTGGGCGTTCTGGGCGGCGTGCAGGCCAATCCCTTCATCATCGACGCCATCATCGGCTTCTCTGTCGCATACAAGGCGTTCGAGAACATGGACGGCTTCAGGCGATTCTTCGGGGTCCAACCGAATACGAGAGTGGCGGTTCTCGTCTTTGGCCTCTTCCACGGATTCGGCCTGGCAACCAAGCTGCAGGAATTCGAGCTCTCGCCAAACGGCCTCGTCGCCAACATCGTCAGCTTCAACATCGGCGTGGAGATCGGTCAGGGGCTCGCTCTGACGGCCATCCTGATCGCGCTCAGTTACTGGCGGACCCGCCGCGGGTACATGCAACACGCCTTTGCCACCAACGCCGTCGTCATGGCGTGCGGCTTTCTGCTGATCGGCTACCAGCTCTCCGGCTATTTTCTGGCAGCGTGACACCTATGACCACAGTTCAGGAACCAACCATCGTCGAAGCCAGACATCGCATCCTCATCGCGGCAGGGGCGGCGCTTCTCGCCGCCGGGCTGATTCTCGTGATGTTCGTCCTGCCGGCGGAGTTTGCCGTCGATCCGCTCGGGACCGGCGCGCGTGTCGGCCTCCTCGACCTCGGCGTCGTGGGACAGCAGGTCGAAGCGCTTTCCAACACCGCCGCCACCACCGCCGGCGAGGCCACGATCGTCGTGCCACAGGATTCCGCGTTCAAACAGGAGACAGTCGAGTTCACGGTCGCGCCGCGCGAGGGGATGGAATACAAGTACCGCCTCGAGAAAGGGGAGGCGCTGCTCTACTCCTGGAAAACGACCGCGCCTGTCAACGTCGAGTTCCACGCCGAACCCGACGGCGCCCCGCGTGGCTACGCGCAGACTTACGAGAAAGTCGACGGGAAGAGCGAAGCGTCAGGCACGCTGACCGCGCCGTTTGCAGGTATTCACGGCTGGTACTGGGAGAACACCACCGACCAGGAGATCACCGTGACGCTCACGACGGCCGGGTATTACAACCTGTCGCACGAGTTCCGCAGCGGACAGCCCACAAAGAATAAGACGTTCTGAGTTGCGGGTGAGCCGCGCCGGCTTGCGCGTGGGGCGCACGACCATCATCGGCACCTCCAAACGAAGGTGGAACGCTGGCGCGTCGGTTGCTGGCATGATCACGTGATGGCGCGTTTCTTTCTGCGGGCGGTATGTGCGGTGATGTTGCCCGCTCTGGCGGTCGCGCAGGCGCGCGCGATCTCGAGGGAATTGCCGGCCCCTGCAGCGGCTCAGTTGAGGCGGAGCCTCTCGGCCTCCGCCCTCCACGCGAAGCACCTGTGGCGAGACACCCCTCCGCGCAACGAGGACGGGACCATCAACGCGTACGTCGAAATCTCACGTGGGGATCGGCGTAAATGGGAATTCGACATGGCCTCCAACCGGCGGGCCATCGATCGCATGATCCCCGACCAGATCGGCGGCTACCCGGTCAACTACGGCTTCGTGCCACAGACGGTGTCTTACGACGGCGACCCCTTCGATGTGCTCGTGCTCGGCCCGCCGATCGAGGGCGGCCGCGTGGTCCGTGGTGCCGTCGTCGGGTTGATGCTGATGGACGACGAGAAAGGGTACGACGCAAAGGTGGTCGTCTCACCCGTCGTGAACGGCCGCGCGAGCTACTCGCTGACTGACGTCGACCGGGAGCGGATCTCAGAGTATTTCCGACACTACAAGGAATTCGAGCCGGCTAAGTTTTCCAAAGTGGCCGGGTGGGGTTCAATCGACGAGGGGTTCGCCCTCATCCGGATGACGCATGCCTTCTTCACCCAGTGCCAGTCCGGCGCCGATGGACCTTGCCGTCTGCCCCGCTGACGTGAAACGCTCCGCCTGAAAGGCGGTTGACGTGTGATTGCTGAACTTCCAGGTGAGGCTCCCTATGAAACTCGCTGTGTTACCGATCGGCGCCCTTGCCCTGATCTGCTGCTCCCTGGCCGCGTGCGACGACAACGACGCTGCCGGAGTTTCAGCTCCCTCCAAGTTCAGGAACGGGCTGCAATTCGTGGGCGCTACCGCCGCACTGCCGGCGGTGGCGGTCGTGCCCGGCGTTCCGCTGCTGAACTGCCCCGGCCCGTTGCCCGGGACGCTGCCCCTCACGCTGAGCGTCTCTGCCGGCGCATCAGCCCTCACGCTGTCGGAAGTGCGGATTCACGCGAACGACCCGTTTCGCTCGCAGGCTCCCCCGACGATCTTCGACTCCGCGTCGCTGACCCGCCAGTTCGCGAGCGCGAGCATCGCGCGTTTCACCACACGGCAGTTCCCCTTCACGCACGCATTCGACTGCGCGATCGGGGTCAATCCGGTCCTCTTCGTGTCGGTCACGACGACCGACCAGATCACCGGACTGCGACACAAGTCGTCGATACACGTGGCCGTGGAGTAGATCACCGGCGACGGGCTGATGATGCGCAGATACACCCCGGGCGCCCGGCGCGTTGGAGTACGTCGTGCGATCGCGCGCGAATCTGCACCACGTCGCGTGCGCGCACGAGGTTCAAGGCTGAACCGTGGCGCGCAAGACGGCGCGAATGGTGCATCTTCGACATGAGAAACCATGAACAGTTGTCGAGGTGCACTATGAACGGGAACAAGTTGCTCGTCGGAGCAGGTGTCGGGGTTGCGATGGCCTATCTCTTCGATCCGGCTCGTGGGCGCCGGCGCCGCGCGCTCCTCAATGATCAGCTCAAGCGCGCGTCCCGCAAAACACGTGATGCCATCGACACCACGGCGCGCGACGTGAAGAATCGCGCGACCGGTATCGTCGCCTCGACACGCGGACGGCTCACCCGTCGACGCCCGGGTACGGCGACGTTGACCGAACGGATCCGCGCCAAGCTCGGGCGGGTATGCTCGCACCCGAAAGCCGTCGAGGTCGATGCTACCGACGGTCACGTCACGCTGCGCGGCGCGATCCTGGCGGACGAGGTGCGCAACGTGCTGGCGACGGTCGCATCGGTACCCGGTGTTCGCACGGTCAGCAACCAGCTCCAGGCGCACGAGTCGCGTGAGGGCGTGCCGTCATTGCAGGGCGGCGGCAGGCTCGCGGGATCGACATTCGACCTCCTGCACCGCAACTGGGCGCCGGGCACTCGCGCTGTTGTCACGGCACTGGGATTTGCTGCGACCGGGCTGTGCCTCGCCGCGTACGCGCGACGGTACTGAGCCGAGAGTCCGCGCGGGCCGGGCCCGCCGTCCGGCCGCGCGGCCGCGAGATATCGCGATCGCACACCACTTCCGCGGCTGCTGGCGCCTCATCCTCGACTTCGTGCCGAACCACGTGGCGCCCGATCACCGCTGGGTGAGCGAGCATCCCGAGTACTTCGTTCGCGGCACACCGGAGGACGCCCGCAACGATCCGTCGTCGTTTCTGATCAGGGGCGGGATTGTGTTCGCCTGCGGCCGCGACCCGTATTTCCCGGCGTGGGCGGACGTTCTGCAACTCAACGCGTTCGCCCACTGTCTTCGCGGCGCAGCTCGCATGACGCTGTCCGACATCGCCCGCCAGTGTGACGGCGTCCGGTGTGACGATGCTGCTTCTCAATGACGTCTTCGAGCGCACGTGGACGCACCGCGCGGGACCGAAACCGGCTTCCGAGTACTGGGCCGAGGTGATCCCGCCGATGAAGGCGCGCTACCCGGACTTTCTGTTCATCGCCGAAGCCTGCTGGGGGCTCGAGTGGACCCTGCAGCAACTGGGGTTCGACTTCTGCTACGACAAGACGCTCTACGACCGGCTGGAGCACGACAGCCCCGCCAGCGTTCGCCGCGCCCGCTCGCAGCGTCTCTCCTGACGGCTGCCCCAACAATCCCTGACATCGCGTTCAGGAACTCTTCAGATGCGAGCAAGTTTCGAGTTCGCTAACCTGTTCGGCTGACATGCGCACCCTTATCCGTGTTCTGACGCTCTCATTCTTCCTCCTCGCCTCGAACCCCGAGGACCTCCTCGCCCATGCTGGTTCCACCGGAAGCATCGCCGGCACCGTCGTGACCCGCGAAGGCGAACGGCCCGTCGCGAACGCCACGGTCGTCGTCGAAGGCACGTCGCTGTCTGCCGTTGCGAACGGCCTTGGCCGCTTCCGCCTCGACGGCGTAGCCGCCGGTCGGGTCGTCCTCGTCGTCGAAGGCCCTGGGCTGCTGCAGCTCCGACTGCCGGACGTGCAGGTCCGTCCCAACGACACGACTTCGCTCGTGATCCAGCTCGATGCGACACCAAACTTCCTGGAGCGGGTTCAGGTCACGGCCACCAAAACGGAGTTGAGCATCGGCGACGTCGCCGCGCAGGCCGACATCATTGACCGCTCGACGATCGACAACCGCAACGATCAGTCGCTCGTGCAAGCGGTCTCGCGCGTCCCGGGAGCCGTGGTCGCGACGCAGCTCGGTATGTTCGAGTCCGTACAGCTTCGCGGCCTGCCTCGCGACGGCAATGAGTTCACGAACACGCTGCTCCTGATCGACGGCGTGCCGCAGGTTGATTCACGGAACTCGGCGCGCACAGTGGGCCTGCCGATTCACGACACGTCCAGCATCGAAGTCGTCCGCGGCCCCAACTCGGCGCTGTATGGACGCACGGCGATCGGCGGATCGGTGAACGTGTTGACGGCGACGCCGGCGCCCGAGCATCAGTACGGCGGCGACGTCACCGGCGGTCAGTTCGGCGTGGCCAAGGGCGTCTTCAAGGCCACGGGGCCGGCAGGCACGTGGGGCGGCTACTACGTCTCGGCGGAAGCAGAGCGCTCGAGCGGCTTCTACGAGTCAAGGACCGAAGACGTCGAACAGGATCGCTGGTCGCTCTTCGGCAAGCTGACATTCGCGCCCGACACCAGGTCCGCCGGGTTCATCACGATCAACGGCGTGCGCTCGGATAACAGCACCCCGACCAACGAGCCGTTCATCAACGGGCAGCTCCTGCACGATCTCGAGCCCGGGTTCGATCGCCTGACCAGCTTCAACATTCCGGGGCCGAACTATCACCATGGAGAAGATCGGATCACGGTGAACTACTCGCGTCAGCTCGCACCGTGGGTCCGGATCACCGAGATCTTCGGCTACCGCAACCTCCAGCAGAAGTTCATCGACGACGGCGATTTCATCGGATCGCCATTCGATCTCGACGCCAACACGCTGACGATGCTGCCGTTCAGCCAGCAGGCCGACGAGGACATCCTCTACCAGGAACTGCGCGGCGAATTCACCGCCGGCGCAGGGCGTGTGAAGAACTCGCTGATCGTCGGTGGATCCTACGAGCACAACAGCGGCAGCCTGACGAACCAGGAGTTCTTCTTCACCGACGAAAATCCCGACGGCTTCACGATCAACTACCTGAACCCCGTCATCCCGCCGCGCAGCGAGTGGCGATCGTTCGCAGGGACACCGCGCAAGTACCATCTCGGAAATACGGGGCTGTTCTTCCAGGACATCCTCGAGCCGGCGGCGCGGCTCGTCATCACCGGCGGCGGCCGCTACGATCACCTCGCTCTCGACAACCAGCGCGGCACGGGGCCTGTGCTGGAGCAGACCTTCGAAGCGTTCAGCCCCAAGATCAGCGCGACGGTCAAACTGGCCGGCGTCGACGTCAACAGCCCGACGACGGTCAACATCTACGGCGGATACTCACAGGCGTTTCTGCCGCCGCGCGCGCCGTCGGGGCGAAGGCGGCGCTGGTGACGTGCGCGCCCGCCGCGGCGCGCGCCGCCGGCGCCCGTCCCGACCTGCTGGTGGCGCTCGACGTCGGCCCCGAGGTGCTCGCCGGCTCGACGCGCCTCGGCGCGGG
>Ga0073934_10012003_pt1 | contig 10323 bp, 6 predicted proteins | sample LarsenN4metaG_FD_76834 | JGI IMG/M metagenome (GOLD analysis project Ga0073934, IMG submission 76834) | Hot spring sediment bacterial and archeal communities from British Columbia, Canada, to study Microbial Dark Matter (Phase II) - Larsen... ... | reverse complement strand
GACACATTGCCTGCAGACGTTTTATTTTTGTGTAATAGACCCAGTTGTCATACTCGATTACTGCTAATGTTTTCAGTGCAGAGGAAAAATCACCACTTCTAAAATAATAATTGCCAAGGCATAATCCATGTAATGACTCTTTATGTTCAGGTTTTAATTTATCTTTATAGGTCTCAATAAAAGTTTTTGCAGTATTCAGTTTTAGTTTATTTGTGTGATATGCAGTATATTGAAGATAAAATAATGGCGACATAAATTTACCTGATTCATCCATACATGTTTTGTTTTTTATCATTTCATTGAGAAGAGTGAAAAGTTCAGGAAATAGTTCAGGATTCGTTGAATAACAGGCATAATCTAATCTATTTAACATCGTATTAAAAATATATCTTTTTTCAAAGTGGGTAAGATATTTCTCTTTTTTCCTGAGCAGGGCTTTTAGTTTATAATAATATTCAGTAAATTCTTTTTCAATTATAATCATTATTGTATAATAATAAATCACTGCTCTGAATGGAAATTTACTTAAATCACATTTGCGAAGGTATTCCATAACATCATCAAAGAGAAGAAGATCTTCATAACCATCATATTCATAAGGTCTTTCACTTAAATTTAAAAAATAATTACGCAGAAAAATGAATATTGCATATTCTCTGAAATTATTGTTTAGTTTTGAATACTCGTCTTTTAAAATCTGCCCTTTCCTGTCAACTATAAAAATATCTTTGAGCAAATATTTTATCTTTAGTAAATTTAATTTATATTTATTTAATGAAAAGTCCTCATAATTCTCATTTGGATTCTTTATCATTGCAGTTGTTTCTCTTAATATTTTCTTAAATAATCTATCAAGATTACGTTCGTTTAATCCAATTAACAATTTGTAATTTTTTAAAAGGGTATCGTTTTCGATATGGATGTATGTAATGAATTTTTCGAGAATAAGACTTAAATCTGAATAAAGATTTCTTATAACAGCATCATTAAAATTTTTGTTTTTAAACAATAAATTAAAAATATCTTTGTTGGTTAAATTTCCCTCCTTAATATCATTAAGATTTTCCTTCACTATCCTGAAAAAATTCAGTAGAGTTGCACTCGGTTTTACAAGAAAAGGCGAATGAATAAAATCGTCTAATTGCTTTAATTCTTTACTGTTTAAACTGCTCAATATAGATATTGAATAAGACCTCATATTTATAAGTATAGTTCTTTATAATTGAATATAAGAAATTTCTACATTTAAAAAAATTCTTGTTTTTATTTTCTTTTATATACTTTGTAAATTTGTAATTAATATATTTTACTATGAAAAAAATATTTATATCTCTTTTAATCATTTTCTCTTTTACCGTTTCCGGGTATTCTTATTTTGTCAATGTTACACTTTCAGCTCTTGGGGTTAACCCGGCTCAGGTTCCTGGCGTTGCAAGTTTGCATTTTGTGGATTTTAATAATGATGGTTATCAGGATATTTTTATTGGTCCTAAAATTGTTTATATGAATAAAGGTAATGGTACTTTTCAATTGCAAACTTCATCTGCTATTGGATTAGGTTTTATCCCTTCCGGTGAATCAAGGGCATCTTTAGGCGATGCGGATAATGACGGAGATATTGATATCGTTATTGCTCACTACTACGGGAAAAAATGCTGGTATCTGAAAAATATTTCTACTGATACTAATCTGATGTTTGTCGCTGATACTTTATTTAACGCTGTGTCGCTTAATACTAATCTCGGGCAGCCGACATTCTGGGATATGGATGAGGATGGAAAACTTGAGATATTTCTCGGCGTAGTGGGAAACTGGCCTCCTACATACGCTATTTACTGGAGCAGATTGTTTAAAATGAATCCAGGTGGAGTATATGAGGATGTTACTAATACTTATATACCACAAATGACCTGGAGTATTTACAGAAAAGCAATACGCGGTACTGTTGCATGTGATTATGACAACGACGGGGATATGGATATGTTTAATCCGGTTTACGGTATTTCTACTTCAGAAAATTTTGCAAATGTTTTATGGAGAAATCTCGGTAACGGACTATTCTGGGACTTTGCTGATTCTGCCGGTGTCGCTATTGATAATTATAGTCAGTATGGCGGTCTAGCCAGCGGTGCATCATGGGGAGATTTTAATAACGATGGATTATTTGACTTAGCGGTTTGTAATATTCACGGTGTTGCTAATCTATACAAAAATAATGGTAATGGTACTTTTACAAACGTAACAGCTTCTTCCGGGTTATATACATCTCAGGGGGAATATCATAATTCTTTATGGCTGGATTATGATAATGACGGTTATCTGGATTTATTCTTTAATAAATGGTATAATAATCAAATTGCTTTACTTTATCATAATGAAGGTGCTACAAACCCCGGGCAATTTACTCTGAAAACATGGGCTTTGGGTTTTAATCCGGGTTCAGATCTGAATTATTTGCAGGGCTGGGCTGCAGGTGATTATGATAGAGATGGTGATTTGGATTTAATGTATGATAATATTTCTACCAATTATGCCGGTAGATATCTTTGGAGGAATGAATTGGACTCAATTTCTGCAAATAATAAATGGATTATAATTAAGTTAGTTGGTGATAGTATTACGTGTAACAGAACTGCTCCGGGAGCTCAGGTCAGACTTAGATTTCACGATAATACATGGTCAGGAGTTAAACAGGTTGAATGTTCTTCAGCAGATGAGAGTATGAATATGCACCCGATTCATTTCGGACTGGGTTTGCATACTTCAATAAAATATATTCAGGTTAAATGGCTCTGCGGCAGAGTTGAATATTGGTTCCCTTCGCAGGTGAATCAGTGGATTACTTTAGTTGAAGGTACGGGTTCTACAACGGAAGTCAATGAAGAAATTTCAGCGGTTGATAATTACGAACTAGGGCAAAATTATCCTAATCCGTTTAATCCTGTTACTACGATACCATACAAAATTTCAAAACCGGGTAATGTTGATTTAAGGGTATTTAATATTCTGGGAGAAGAAATTGCAGTGTTGATTAATAACTATCAACCGCAGGGAAATTATTCAATTCCTTTTAATGGTGAAAATATACCTTCCGGAGTCTATTTCTATCGTCTCCGCATTAATAATATTTCTCTTGTCAAAAGAATGATTCTTTTGAAGTAGTTATTCGCGGTGATTAATTTACTTATTCGCCGCAAATTATGCGGTAATAAATTGAACTTGCGGTAAAAAAATGCTATATTTACCGCAAATAATGCGGCGAATATTATGCAAAAGTATATACATCAAAATCCCAACTGGCATAATTTTGAATGGGAAGACAGGAAAATCACTGAATTGCTTGGAAAAGTAAGGAATTTACAAGGCAAAATAATTGGTAAAATGGAAGTTCTTGGGTTTAAGTTCCGTGACGAAGCTACGCTCGAATCGCTGTCCAATGAAATTATAAAAACAAATGAGATTGAAGGTGAGATATTAAATCCTGAAAAAGTCCGTTCGTCAGTTGCCGAAAAACTCGGTATAAAAATTGCAGGTATTAAAAAAAGAGATAGATATATTGATGGAATAGTTGAATTGATGCTGGATGCGACAAAAAATTTTGAAGAGCCATTAACCAGGGAGAGACTTTTTTCCTGGCATATTGCTTTATTTCCATACGGAAGAAGCGGAATGAGAAAAATAAACACAGGTAAATGGCGCGATGATAAGAAAGGACCAATGCAGGTAGTATCAGGTCCGATGGGAAATGAGACTGTACATTTCGAAGCTCCGGAATCGCATAGAATTGAAAATGAAATGTCTGAATTTCTCAACTGGTTTAATTATAAAGAAGGGCTTGACCTTTTTATTAAAGCCGCTATTGCTCATCTCTGGTTTATTACAATACACCCTTTTGAAGACGGAAACGGAAGAATTGCAAGAGCAATTTCAGAAATGCTTTTAACAAGAGCTGATGGAATATCTTCGAGATATTATAGTATGTCTGCTCAGATAAATATTGAGCGCGAAGATTATTACAATATACTTGAAGCAACACAAAAGGGAAGTTATGATATAACTGATTGGCTGATATGGTTTCTTAAGTGTCTTGAAAAAGCTTTGCTTTCGTCTGAAAAAGCAATTGAAAAAATAATAAAGAAATATATCTTTCTTTCAGCTCATACAGGAATAAAACTGAATGAAAGGCAGTTAAAAATTATAAATTTGCTTTTTGATGATTTCAAAGGCAACTTAACAACAGGGAAATATGCTAAAATTATGAAATGCTCAACTGATACTGCTTTAAGGGATATAAATGATTTAATTAATAAATCCATACTTACCAGGACAGAATCCGGCGGAAGAAATACAAGCTATAGATTAAAATAATTCTGTCTTTTATTTCTTCTCAACTTCCCAGCGGTCTTTGCCTTCTTTGATGCGGGGAATGTAAACAGGTGTTTCAGGTATAAAACTTATATCTTCGAAATATGGTTGTCCGTCTTCCGGAATATGAATTAATAATGATTGATATGGACTGAATTCAAGTGTAACGGGATAGCTTTTGTTTTTATATGTTATTATTACTTCGCGTATTTGTTTTTCATCTGTTAATGACTGCCCGTATTCAATGGGAAATTTTAAACCTTCCGATTTTGGATTTGCGAAAAATATTGTAAGACCTTTTTCCGTTTCCCTGCACCAATAGTCAAAGTCAATATTCCCTGTAACTAATTTATTTATATCTGAAATTTCCGACTGTACATTTTTTAACGATGTGAGTTCTCTTATAAGTTTAAAATATTCCTGATTATTCTTTTTAAAACCGGGTTCTTTTGGAATTTGTTTTAAAATTATTTTTAATCCAGATTTTGCAAGAGTTCTTATGCTTTGTAATGCTTCTATATCAAGAAATTCTGTATTGAGATATAATGCTTTGAATTCCGCATCGCCAACCGATAGAATACCGTTTTCATATTTTGCTTTTTTAAGAAATTCTGAGTTAATCCATAAAGGTCTGTATCCTTTTAATTCGTCAGGAAAATATGTATATCGCTGTTCATATTCTCCCCATGCCCAGATGAATTGCTTTTCTACAGGGAGTTCGCCTCTGATATATCCGTCTTCAGTTGGCAGATAAACTGCAATGTCGGAAAATGTTTTTCCTTCTTTCATTTTTGCAGAAACCTTTTCGAGATATTTGTTGAATGCAGGAATTTCTTTTGCGAGTGAACCGCTTTTTCCAACGTGAACTGATGCATAGAATTTTGTTGTGTCAGTTCCTTTTTTATTATACGGTTTGCCATGCCATATTATATGATTTACTCCGTTTGCAAAGAGTGCATCTGCAACGAGTTTAAGGTCTGCTGTTTGTTCTTCTGCAAGCCGTATCCTTGGCCAGCCGTAAAGGCATGTGAATGTTTCGGATGTAATTACTTTCTTTCCGCTTAATGCCGCCGATGATGCAGGTATGGTTGAGAATGAGGGCTCGAACAGCATTGCTTCGCTTTCAGGGACATCAGCTGTTGCATATCCGGAGATTAAATCACATGGAGCTCCTGATACCTGAACCCTTGAAAACGCTCCGAGTTTATTGCAGGTTTCAGTAAATGGTTTATAAAATTCTTCTATTGTCATTTCAGAAATCAGTTTCATATAATCGTATCTTACGCCTGAGTATGGTTCGTTTGTTGAATATAAACTGTCAATGAATTGCGAAATTTCATAGCCATATTTATCTTTGAATTTCTTTTCAAACCCGTGTGTAGCAAGATATCTTGTTTCTACTTCCCACGAGTCGCAAAAGAGTGCGGACTTTTTCCCAATTAATGCAGGTTTAAGTGCATTGCCGATTCGTTCTGCGTAATTGTAAAATGCATTTCGGTTGAGATGGTCAATAACATAACCTTTCTTTGGATATTCCCATGATGCAGTTATTTCCTGACGCCAGTTTTCTTCCTTCAGATTCATTGTTGCTTCATCAAAAGGAACTTTACTGTCACCAAAGGGCCAGAGAGTTCCGAAAGTGAAATCACATCCGAGTCCGAGTGAGTCTGCGGCGAATTTTGCATAAGCGACAATATCGCTCCAATCTCTGCTTAGCCATTCCTGACGGGGAGTATAATTGATTGTGTCTTTATTCATTCTGTTAAGCGGATAAACCCATGCAATTTCGACTCCGCCGAATCCGTTTTCTTTAAGCCATACGAGGTTATCCTGAACAGATTCTCTGTCAATTATATCTGCAAACCACCACCAGCGTGTATATGGGCGGGAATCGGAGTAATAGTATATGTTTGTTTGGGAAAAGTTTTCGCCGGATAGAGCGATTAAAAATAAAAAAAGCAGTGATAGTTTTTTCATATTATGTTTATTTTGGGAAGTGAGATAGTTTAAAATAAAAATATATAAAAAACTATTGTGATTGGAGGCAAATATAAATAACAAATGGATTCCGTTTTTCAACGGAATGACAAATGAATTTTCAGATGTTTATCAAGGGGAATTTCTTGCCGAGTATTGCTTTGGAATCTGCATTCAGCCATTTTTCAAGTATAGATGCGTAAACACTTCTGAAATCTGTTTTAAATATCAAATCTCCTTCATCGAGTTTCTGAAGGTCAGGATTTGAATTGTCAACTCCGGGTTCAGATAATTTACCGCTGATTAAGAAAACGTTATTTGCAGTTCCGTGGTCGGTTCCTTTACTGCCGTTTTCTGAAACACGTCTGCCGAATTCTGAAAATGTTATTATCATTACGTTGTTTAATTTTCCGCCTGACTTAAGGTCATCGCAGAATGCCTTAATCCCTTCGGAATATATTTTCAGGAGGTTGTTTTGTGTGTTTATCTGATTTGTATGAGTATCAAATCCGCTTAGTGATAAATAGTAAACATTTGTATCTATTCCTGAATTTATCAATGATGCTATGCTTTTCAGATTATTGCTGAAATCATTTTTAGGGTAATTTCCTTTTGTTGTTGCTTTGGAATAATGTTTCGCAACTGCGTTTACAGATGAATATGTATCGTTTAAAACCTTGTAAAGGTAATCGTGGTTCTCATTTCCGGAACTGATGTTTTTATTTGACTCTGAAATTTTTTCTATTAATCCGTCTTTTGCATTGAATACAAATCTTTTAGCATCCTGCATTGCAAGTCCGCTCTGATGTTCACCTTTCATTGCAAGACTTAAAGTTCCGTCAACTTCAATTGCTTTATGAGGGAATTCACAACCGTTGCATCCTGAGTCGAGGTATCTCCCTATCCATCCGGTATTTATGTATTCATTTGAATCGGAAGCTGATTGCCATATATCCATTGAACGGAAGTGTGAGCGGTCTGGATTGGGATAGCCGACATTATTAATTATTTTCAGATATCCTTCGTCATATAATTTAATCAGGTCTGACATATTCGGATTAAGACCGAGATAGTCATTCAGTTTCAGTACTTTTGATTTTTCTATTGCAATGCCCGGACGGTTTTTGTAGTATATATCATTATAGTAGGGTATTACAGTATTAAGTCCGTCATTTCCGCCTGAGAGCTGAATCACAACTAGAATATTTCCGTTTGCGGAATATTTATTTATAAACTGCTCTGCCTTAGCGGATTTTATAAATTTAGGCACAAAAAGTGATGCCGAAAGTATTGATGATATTTTTACAAATTCTCTGCGTGAAAGGTTTTTCATTTTAACACAATTGAAATTCTGGTAATGAGGTTAATTTAAGCGCAAAACTTTCTATGAATTTTTCGCTGTTTGAATTATCTGAATACTGTTTTGCGAGTTCAGAATTTTTATTATCCGGAATTGTTCCGAGTATGAAATAACAGATTTTTTCTTCTTGCTTTTCTTTTTCAAAGCCGCTGAAATAATTTTTAAATTCTGTTAAATTCACGTTTGCATCGAGCTGTTTCAGTATGCTTTTTATCTGAGCATTATCTTCAAGTTCATCTTTGTAGTTTAATTCAATATCAGAAGATTTGAAAAAATATTCAGCGAGGTTCATTCTGAAAAGGAGTGATGAGCTGTCAATCCAGTTTTTCCCGCCCTTCCATCCGGCTACGTTCGGAGGATTTAAAAGAATCTGCCCGAGAATTTTCTGAACTGCAAGAGGGGATTTATTACTGCTGAATGTAATATTAAAAAATTTCATAAGTCCTGCCAGTAATTCTACAGGAGATTTAATAAGTGAGTTGATGTTTCCGGTTTCATAAAAATATGATTCCGAAAATATTTTTGTCATAAGGTTTTTAATATTGTAATCCGATTCGTAGAAATATTTCGAATATTCTTTTATTTTATCTTTATCGGGGTAAGGATTAACGAATGCTTTCAGAATCTTTGTTGTAATAAATTCAGATGTCCTGCGGTCATCAAGTAATATGTTTATTATATCTTCGCCTTCAAAGTTACCGCTTTTCCCGAAAAATTTTTTTGTGCCGCTGTCGTGCTGCCTTTTTCTAAGAATAAACTCTCCATCTTCATCTACACTCCATCCGGTAAAAGCTCTTGCGGCATTTTTTATATCATCTTCAGTATAATTTCCCTTGCCGATTGTAAAAAGCTCCATTAACTCACGTGCAAAGTTTTCGTTCGGAGCATCTTTTTTATTCTGAAGGTTATTCAGAAATGCAAGCATTGAAGCGTCTTTTGAAATTGAATGTACAAATTCCCTGAAATTTCCGAGTGCGTATTTTCTTATAAGATTGTTCTGAAGAAGGTTTAACTTTGGTAGCTTTGATTTGCATGCAAAGTGATTATGCCAGAAGAGAGTCATTTTTTCATTAAGAAACTCTTCTGATGTTGCCATTTTATTCAGCCATAATATGTTTATTGCAATATTGTCTTCACGGGCTTTCTTCTGAAATTCTTTTCTTTCAGCGGCTGAAAGGTCTTTTGGTTTCCGGGTAAATTTGCTTGTTTCAAGGTCAGGTTTTAACTCAGTTGGGTTTGAAGAATTTTTAAAAATACTTTTCAGAATACTATCTTTTGTATTTGTTTCAGCTTTTTTAAAATCTTCTACACTAAGCCCGAAACCGGCTCTGCGGTATAAATGTATATTTTTAATTAAATCGGACATATTTTGTCTTTTTATGATTTAGACAAAATATATCCGAAAAAGGTTTAAATAAATCAGAATAAAGTTATATCTTTTAAAAAGAATAATTTCTTATGTAACCTGTCAGGCGAATCATACGGCTCGAAATACCACAATGCCCCCTGCGGTTCATTTGTTGTAGTCAGAAATGACTGTGAGCCGGTACCTACGAGTTCGTAAATCCCTGAGAGTAATACCCATTTACCATTCTGGTCAATTGAAATTGAGTAAACAGTTGAATCGGGTCCGTTATGGCATACCTGTCTTCCGTTTGCAATGCCTTTTTTATTGAACCAGCAATAGTAACTGAAGAATGAGCCGTTTACTATCTGTTCAGTGAAATTTCTCTTTACTACAACTCCTTTTGATATTCCCGTATTATCATACACTTCAAGAAATGTTTCGAGATATCTTATGCTGTCTGTATTTGTTGTAAGTTGTGAATTACAATTTCCTCCATATTCCGGAAAAGCTAATAAATTTGTCAGTTCAACAGGAGGCGAGTATGTTTTTACTGTGAAAAAGCCGTCTGATTCTATAATTCCTGTGGCAATTACATATTTGAAAGGGTAGTAGGGAGTGTATGTTGTCAGTTTAATATTATTGTATGGCTGATTCCATTGTTCTATAACTCCTTTTACTTCAAATTCACCTGAATAAATTGGTGCATTTACCGAATCAAGCTGACAACCGGATACTGAAATTATATAACTTATTATTATTAAATAAAAAATTCTTTTCATTTTTTTTGTTATTTAATTAATACCATTTTGAAAAGTTTTGATGAATTTGCATAGTTCACTTTTGCGAAATAAATTCCGCTTGTAAACCTTTCTGCATTCCATTCTATTGTATGAATACCTTTTGTAATATTTCCTGTGAATAGGTTATCAACTTCCTGTCCGAGAATATCATAAATTTTTACACTTACAAATCCATTTTCCGGAACTGAGAATCTGATTTTAGTTACAGGATTGAAAGGATTCGGATAATTTCCGTAAAGTTCAAATGTGTTTACTTCTCCCGCCAGAGTTTCTTCTTCATTATCGAGGTATTGAGTAGTTGATACTTCTTTTATTCTGCCTTCTGTGTAATATCGTAGTTGCTTGACGAAATTCAGTAAATCTTTAACTGCGTAATATTCTTCAAAAGTGGATTGATTAATCAATTTATATTCAATACCATTTGCCTGCATAAAACGTAGTGTCCCAAGGTTTACTCCGGCGCGGTAAAATTT
>Ga0073934_10012000_pt1 | contig 10325 bp, 9 predicted proteins | sample LarsenN4metaG_FD_76834 | JGI IMG/M metagenome (GOLD analysis project Ga0073934, IMG submission 76834) | Hot spring sediment bacterial and archeal communities from British Columbia, Canada, to study Microbial Dark Matter (Phase II) - Larsen... ... | reverse complement strand
GGCTTCAAGCTGACGGGCAGGCTGCGGGAGGGCGCGACGGCCACCGATCTGGTGCTCACCGTCACCCAGATGCTGCGCAAGAAAGGCGTGGTGGATAAGTTCGTGGAGTTCTACGGCAGCGGCCTGAGCAGCCTGTCGCTGCCTGACCGGGCCACCATCGCCAACATGGCGCCCGAATACGGCGCGACCATGGGCTTCTTCCCGGTAGACCAGGAAACGCTCAACTATCTGCGGCGCACTGGGCGAGACGAGGCGCAGGTGACGCTGGTGGAGCGCTACTGCAAGGAACAGGGGTTGTTCCGCACCGACGAGACGCCCGATCCCGAATTCACCGATACCCTTCAGCTTGATCTGGCGGAGGTCGAGCCGAGCATGGCGGGGCCGAAGCGCCCGCAGGATCGGGTGCTGCTGCGCGACATGAAGGCGGCATTCGAGAAGGCGCTGCGCGCGCCCATCAACGAGCGCGGCTTTTCACTGGACGAGACGGCGATGGAACGGCACGCGACAGTGCAGGACAACAGCCACAGCGCCGAGATCGGGCATGGGGTCGTCGTGATCGCGGCGATTACAAGCTGCACCAACACCAGCAACCCATCGGTCATGCTGGGAGCGGGTCTGCTGGCGAAGAAGGCGGTTGAGAAGGGGCTGCACAGCAAGCCCTATGTCAAGACCAGCCTTGCGCCTGGCTCGCGGGTGGTGACGGAATATCTCGACAAGGCAGGGCTGACGCCGTATCTACAGGCGCTCGGTTTCCATACCGTCGGATACGGATGTACCACCTGCATTGGCAACAGCGGCCCCCTGCCCCAGAAGGTCGCCGAAGCGGTGACGGCAAGCGATCTGGTCGCAGCGGCGGTGTTGAGCGGCAACCGCAACTTCGAGGGGCGCATTAACCCGCTGGTGAAAGCGAATTATCTGGCATCGCCGCCGCTGGTGGTCGCCTATGCGCTGGCGGGCACGGTGGACATTGACCTCAACAGCGAACCCATCGGCCTGGATCGGGATGGTAAGCCGGTGTATCTCAAGGACATCTGGCCGACGCAGCAGGAAATTCTGGAAGCGATTCAGGCATCGGTGACGCCGGATTTGTTCCGCAAGCAGTACGGCAACGTGTATGATGGCAACGAGACCTGGAACGCGATCAAGGGAACGGAAGGCAACGTTTACGTCTGGGATCCATCCAGCACCTATATTCAGGAGCCGCCGTTCTTCCTCGACTTCTCCCCAGAACCCGGCCATGTTCAGGACATCACAGGCGCATACGCGCTGGCGCTGCTGGGCGATTCGATCACCACGGACCACATCTCACCGGCCAGCGACATCCCGCTCAACAGTCCGGCGGGGCGCTATCTCCAGGAGCGGGGCATCGAGAAGCGAGACTTCAACAGCTACGGGGCGCGGCGCGGCAACCATGAAGTGATGATGCGCGGCACATTCGCCAACATCCGGCTGCGCAACCAGCTTGTCCCCGGCAGCGAAGGCGGCGTGACGATCTACTTTCCCAGCGCCGAAGTGATGAGCATCTACGACGCGGCGATGCGCTACGTTGAGGAAGGCATACCGCTGGTGGTGCTGGCGGGCGCGGAATACGGGACGGGTTCGAGCCGCGACTGGGCGGCGAAGGGGACGGCGCTACTCGGCGTCAAGGCGGTGATCGCGCAGAGCTTCGAGCGCATCCACCGCAGCAACCTGGTGATGATGGGCGTGCTGCCGCTGCAATTCAAATCCGGCGAAAGCTGGGCTTCGCTGGGGCTGACCGGACGCGAGCACTATGACATCCTCGGCCTGAGCGACGATTTCCAGCCGCAGCAGGAATTGGCGGTGCGGGCCACATCTGACGATGGCATGGTGAAGACGTTCCAGGTGATCGCGCGCGTGGATACGCCCGTCGAGGTGGAGTATTACCGCAACGGGGGGATTTTGCAGACGGTGCTGCGGAACTTCTTGAAGCAGTGAAAAAGCACACCCGGTAGGCATAAACGCCTGTCCACAGTGGATGGGCGTTTTATATGCCCTCAACAAATACACCTTAGATGTAAAGAGCAGCCAGACAATAGAATTGTCCGGCTGCCGAAAAACCAAGTCCCGTCCGGGACTGAGACCCAGGAGTAGCCAAGCAGACCTCTTTTTTCACAGCCGTGTCACGCGCTTCTCAATATACTTGGGCAGCACCTCGCGCAGCAATCGGCCCCAACCGCTGCCGAGCAGGAAGCTGAGAGCCATACCCGCCGCTCCCTCGAAGCCGGTGTGTTCCAGTTTGAGCCGCGTTCCTTCGGGGGTGGGTTGGAGAGTCCACGTCACCGTCGTCGGCTTTTTCATCGGGCCACCCTGCCAGGTATAGGCGAGGCGGTGGGGCTTCTCTACCGCGATGACCTCGCAGTGCACGATGCCGTCGAATCCCCACGATGGACTGGTGCGAAACTGGAAATGGTGGCCGACGTAGGGCTGAAAATCGTTCTCCATCAGCCATTCGCTCAAGGCCTGGCTATCGGCCAATGCTGCCCACACCTGCTCCGGCGGATAGGGATAAATGCGCTCCATCACGATGTTACGTTTCATCGCCCGCGTTCCGCTTCAGATACTCGCCGAGGCGATCCAGCTTCCTGCTCCAGAAGCGCTCGTAGCGGCGCACCCAGGCTTCGACCTCGCGCAGCCGCTCCGGTTCGAGATGGTAGAAATTCTCACGCCCCTCTTCGCGCAGCGAGACCAGCCCGACTTCCAGCAGAATCGCAAGGTGCTGCGAAATCGCGGGGCGGCTGATGTCGAACTGCGCAGCGAGTCCTTTGACGGTAAGATCGCCGTCGCTCAGTTGGTCAAGGATTTGCCGCCGCACCGGATGGGCAATCGCGGTGAAAACGTCGTTGTCAGCGTGCTGCGCCGTTTTGTTGGGCATATGGCTCTGCTTCTAGAACAGTTGTAGCAATATTGTACGTAAGCGACTGCTTACCAGCAAGAGCCGCTCGTATTCCGTTTGTATTGTGAGACGAATCATTTTCGGCGATAATACCTGCCCATGACCACTTCAAAACCGAAAGTTACGATTTATACCGATGGCGGCGCGAAGCCCAATCCCGGCGGCCCCGGCGGATGGGCAGCCGTATTGATTTACGGCGAGCACCAGAAAGAACTGAGCGGGGGCGAGGTGTCATCCACCAACAATCGCATGGAATTGACGGCAGCCTGCGAAGCACTGGAAGCACTCAAACAGCCCTGCGAAGTGGTGTTCTATACGGACAGCCAGTATCTCAGGAACGGGATTACGGAATGGCTGAAGAATTGGGTCAAGAACGGCTGGCGCACGTCGAACAAAAAGCCGGTACTGAATCAAGATTTGTGGGAGCGCCTGTACGCGGCCACACAGCGGCACGAGATCAACTGGAAGTGGACACGCGCCCACGCCGGAAACAGACTGAACGAGCGGGTTGACCAACTGGCGACGGCAGCGCGAGAACGCATCAGCGCGTCATAACGATGGATATACACGAACTCACCCAGTAAAGTTACTATCTTCGGGAAAGTTTCCTGTTGCTGACCGCTAACAGCACATTTCAAAGGAACAGCACCATGCCAACCTACGCCAAGCGGGTCGCCGGGTTTGGGACGACCATCTTCACCGAAATCAATATGCTCGCCGACCAGCACAAAGCGGTCAATCTGGGACAGGGGCGGCCTGACTTCGACGGCCCGGCGGAAGTGATCGAGGCGGCAGTGCGCGCGCTGCAATTGGGAAAGGCGAACCAGTATCCGCCCGGCATCGGCACACCCGCGTTCCGGCAGGCAGTGGCCGGACATGCCGCGCGCTTCTACAACCTCGACGTTGACCCGAACAGGGGCGTGATCTGCACGCCGGGCGCGACGGAAGCGGTGTTCGTGTCGGTGATGGGGCTGGTTGACCCCGGCGATGAGGTAATCGTCATCGAGCCGTATTTCGACAGCTACGTGCCCAATATCACAATGGCGGGCGCAACGCCGGTGTACGTACCGCTGCACCCGCCGGACTGGACGTTCGACCCGGACGAACTGCGCGCGGCGTTCAACGAGAGGACGCGGGCGATTATCCTCAACACGCCGCACAACCCGACAGGTCGGGTTTTCACGCGCGAGGAACTGTCCCTGATCGCTGACCTGTGCATCGAGCATGACGTGATCGTTATTTCTGACGAGGTATACGAGCATCTGGTGTTCGACTCGGAGCAGCACATTCCCATCGCCACGCTGCCGGGCTTGTTCGAGCGGACGGTGACGATTGGCAGCGCGGGCAAGACGTTCGGCATGACGGGCTGGAAGATCGGCTGGATTTACGGGCATCCCGACCTGATTACCGGCTGCTGGCGGGCGCACCAGTATATTGTGTTCTCGGCCAACCACCCGGCGCAGGAGGCAGTGGCTCATGCCTTCAGCCTGCCGGGGACGTACTTCGAGGAATACCAGGCGATGTATACGGCCAAGCGCGACCTGATGATGGAGGCGATTAACGGCGCGGGGCTGAAGGCAGCGACGCCGCAGGGGACGTATTTCGTGATGGCGGATTTTTCCGACGTGTACGAGGGCGATGATGTGGCGTTCGTGCAGCATCTCATTACCGAGATCGGCGTGGCCTGCATCCCGCCGACGTTCTTCTACAGCGAGCCGCACAAGCATCTCGTGCGACAGCAGGCGCGCTTCGCCTTCTGCAAGAGCGACGAGACGCTGCGCGCGGCGGGCGAGCGGATGGCGCGGCTGAAACCGTAGTACACTAGATGCAGAATTGAGTGTAAAGGTGATGTTGGATGGCGATTCAGAAGAAACTGTACACGGTGGAGGAGTTTGAGAAATTCGCCGATGCCTGGGAAAACACGGATCGGCGCTTTGAGCTTATCAACGGGGAGATTGTTGAAAAAGTGCCTACTGAAAAACATGGCACGATTGCTGGGAATATTTTCGGCTTTGTCTGGAATTTCAACCGCGAGCATCAACTTGGCAACGTTGCCATCGAGGTTCGGCATCGGATGCTGGGTGATAAGCACAATGCTCGAATGCCAGATGTATCTTTTATCAGTGATCCCAATCGGACGATTGTCGAACGCGGCAGCGTACCACAAATGCCCATTTGGCAATAGAAGCGCAATCCCCAGACGATAGCCCGGACGCCATGCGCGAAAAGGCAGACTACTACCTGCGCAACGGCAGCCGATTAGTCTGTCTGTTCTTCACCGATAGTCAGACGGTGGAGGTACGCACGATCCAGGGAAGCAAAATCAGCGCAATTACACTCGGCCTCGACGACACGCTGGACGGCGGCGACGTGCTGCCGGGATTCGAGGTGGCGGTGCGGGAGATTTTCCCGAATTGAGTAGAATTGAATCCACTTCCTTCGTACCTTCACATCATCACGTCTTTGCGTAAAGTTTTCCTCATTTTGTATTACACTGTAAACAGACAAACCGAGTAGAAGGCGTACTGGTATGGTCGCAAATGAGACTCTCCGGCCTCCGGCAGCGGACTTCCCCACCGAGCCGCAAATCCACGATAACATCCTGGGCGCGCTGGGCAATACGCCGCTGGTGCGGCTCAACCGGGTATCGCGCGGCGTGCGGGCGCAGATGATCGCCAAACTCGAATTCTTCAACCCCGGCGGCTCGGTCAAAGACCGCATCGGCATTACCATCATCGAGGATGCCGAGCGTTCCGGCCAGCTCAAGCCGGGCGGCACGATTGTCGAGGCCACGTCCGGCAATACAGGCGTCGGGCTGGCGATTGTCGCGGCCATCAAGGGCTACAAGACGGTGTTCGTCATGCCGGATAAGATGTCCGACGAGAAGATACGCCTGCTGCGGGCGTATGGCGCGCGGGTCATCGTCACCCCGACCAACGTCGAGCCGGACGACCCACGCAGTTACTACAGTGTCAGCCGCCAGATGGTCGAAGACACGCCCAACAGCATCCTCGCCAACCAGTATCACAACCCCATCAACCCGCAAACGCATTACGAGACCACCGGCCCGGAACTGTGGCGGCAGACCGCCGGGCAGATTGATGTGTTCGTGGCCGGGATGGGCACGGGCGGCACGATTACGGGCGTCGGGAAATATCTCAAAGAGGTCAACCCGAAAGTGCAAATCGTCGGCGTAGACCCGGTAGGCTCGATTCTCTACGACTACTTTTATACGGGCAAGATGGTCGAGGCGCACAGCTACAAGGTCGAGGGCATCGGCGAGGATTTCGTCCCGTCGGTATATGACTTCAACTACATTGATGACGTGGTGAAGGTCAACGACAAAGAGTCGCTGCTGATGACGCGCCGGCTCGTGCGCGAGGAAGGCATCTTTGGAGGCGGCTCGTCGGGGGCAGCGGTGGCCGGGGCGCTGCGCTACACTGCCGAGCGCGACCTCGGCCCGGACAAGATGGTGGTCGTGCTGCTGCCGGACAGCGGCTCACGCTATTTGAGCAAAGTGTTTGACGACGCCTGGATGCGGGAAAACCGCTTCCTCGAAAGTGGATGGGTGGACACGCCCATCTCGGCAGTGCTGGAACGCAAGGCGCGGCAGGAGCTGGTCGTCGCGCGGTGCACCGACCCGGTGAGCGACGTGATTGGCCGGATGAAAGCCGCTGACGTGTCGCAGGTGCCGGTTCTGGGCGAGCGCGACCAACTGCTCGGCCTCGTGACCGAGGTCAGCCTGCTTGATTATCTGCTCCAGCAGCCCGGCAGCGAAGCATCAAAAGCGGCGATTGAAGACGCGGGCGTGATTGACCCCAACGTCTACACGCTGACGCCCGAAACGCCGATTGAAGCGGTGATGAGCGCCTTCAGCACCAACCCGGTTGCGCTGGTGACGGAGCGCGCGCCTAACAGCGAGGATCGCAAGGTGGTGGGCATCATCACCAAGATTGACCTGCTGGATTTCCTGGCCGGAAGATGATCTAGCGTTGCCCGTACCGCTCTTCCACCGGCACGTAGTCCACGTCGTAGCCGAAGTAGCGCGGGCCGACCAGCTTCAGTCCTTCCGGCGTGCGCCACTTCGGGGTGCAGGGGATGGCGATAACCGCCACACGGAAGCCATAGCGCATGGACTCAGTGGTGATCGGCTCGCCGGTGTCCACGTCCAGCAGCGTAATCAGGTCGGGCACGGTGACTTTGAACTCGCCGTTGATGCGGACGGCCAGATGCTCGTTCTGGAAGTTGAGAATCAACTGCTGCCCGGCGTAGTCGTCAATCCCTTCGATGTGGGCTTCGCCGCGAGCGAAGCCGCCCTCCGTGCGGCGCTCGACATCGCCGATCTTGCCCTTGAAGATCAGGTAGCCGCCTACTGATTCGCGCACGGTATTCACGGGGTCTTCTTCGCTGACTCTGGCCGAGCGAATCGTCTTGCCAATCTCTTCCGCTTTGGTCATCGTTCCGCGAACAGCGCATTCCTTCAGTTGACCGACGGAGGCTGCATAGAGGGCGATCATCGCCATTGCGCCCATGTTGACGGTAATGCTGCGCGCGAAGGTCTCTGTCCACTGGTTCGTGATGGTCTCCATCAGCACCGTGTTGCCGCGCTCATCCGACAGCGACATCGGCGTGGCCTTGATACCGTAAATGGTGTGCGTGACCATCTGGATTTCGGGGAAGGCGCGTCCCATGCCGTCACAGTCCACCATCGGCAGGCGCAGCCGGGCGGCGACGTAGATCGGGACGACGGAATTCAGCCCGCCGGCCTCAATGCTCATCGTCGCTCGCATGGGCTTTCCCAGGTATTTGCCTACCGACTCGAAGGCATGAATGATGTCATCGCCGTTAGGCATTTTCTCGACCATGACGGTTGGAGCGCCCATCATGGCCGTAGGGACGATCAGATCATCATCCTTTAGCTCGTCCAGATCGTAAAGCTCGACCGGGCCGTAGTCGCGGATGGCCTTACGAGCCATCAACATGCCGATGTAGGGATCGCCGCCGCCGCCGGTGCCGAGCACGGCTGCCCCAAGCGCGATGTTCTCAACGCTGTGTTCATCTATCAGACGCATGATTCACCTCCCTGCCAGATCGCCGACGGCTTTGACCATGATGCGGGTGGCGTTGCCGGGCAGATACGCGAGCGGTACTTCCTCGACCTCGACGATTTCCACAGTCTTCGGGTCTGCGCCTGCGGCTGCCGCGCGGTCAGCCGCTTCCTGCTTGGCCTGAGCGAGGGCCTGATCGCGGGTCATCTCGGCCAGCGAGAAGATGCGGTCGGTTTCGCCGCCGATCTGGGCGATGGCTGCGCCGATGGCGTTGGCGACGGCGAAGTGCTCCGGCTTGACGATTTCGGAGGCGCCAGCGACAGGACGTTGAATGAGGATGCTGCCGCCGCCGACGATAATGACCGGCACAAGCGCGGCGCTGGTCTTCATGCGGTCAACCGAGACATTGACCATCTCTTCGATACGGTCTTCGACAGCCGTGATGAGGCTCTTATCCAGCCCATTCACCTTTGAGGCGTGGCCGACATCGACCCTGCCGGCGGCGACGACGATATCGGTTGCGGTGAGGATGTCGCCGCCAAAGACTTTCGCTTTCGTGGTGAGTTCGTAACCGACGCTCTGCGGGCCGACTTTCACCGGGTCGGTGCGGATGAGCGAGCCGCCGCCTAGCCCGATGGAGAGCGTATCGGGCATTCGGAAGTTGGTGCGGACGCCGCCGATGCTCACGGCAAGCGCAGCCACACGCGGGAAGCCGTGCTGCAATACGCCAACATCCGTCGTCGTGCCGCCTACGTCAATGACGATGGCATTTTTGAGGCCGCTGAGGAAGGCAGCGCCACGCATACTGTTGGTCGGGCCGGAGGCGAAGGTGAGCACGGGATGGTCGGCGGCGAAGTCGGCGTTCATCAGCGTGCCGTCATTCTGGCTGATATAGAACGGTGACGTGATTTTCATTTCCGCCAGCGCTGCTTTGAAGCCGGAAACGGTCTTGATCGCCAGATCGCGGAGGCAGGCGTTCATAATGGCCGCATTTTCGCGTTCCAGCAGGCCAATGCGTCCGATGGTGCTGGACAGGGTGATATTGGCGTCGGGAATGACTTCCCTGACGATCTCGGCAGCCTTCTGCTCGAAGTCGGCGTTCACAGGCGAGAAAACCGACGAAATGGCAATGGCCTTGATGCCCTTTCTGGCGATGTCTTCGGCGTGGGCGCGAACCTCGGCGGGGTCGAAGGGCGAGATGTCACGGCCATCGAATTCGTGGCCGCCGTGGGCCAGATAGTAGTGGTTGCCGATGACATCACGCAGGTCTTCCGGCCAGTCAACCATCGGCGGGAGGCAGACGGTGGCGGGCAGGCCGAGCCGGATGCAGGCCGTCGTCTGGAGGCGCTTGCGTTCGACGACGGCATTGGTGAAATGGGTCGTACCGATCATCACCGCATCCAGCGTCGAGACATCGAGGCCGGACTGCTGGACGAGATTGCGGAGCGCGGTGGTGATGCCGTCACCGACGTTGGGCGTGGTCGGAGTCTTGGTCCAACTGACAACCGTCCTGCCATCCATGAGGACGGCATCGGTATTGGTTCCACCTACGTCAATTCCAATGCGCACAATGTTTGTCCTTTCTTACGAGAAAAAAGCCGTTTGAACCTGAACAAGCGTCCTGAAAACAGGGACAAAACAGGGAACTATTACTAACTATTTCTAACCTTTGGGCGAACCGACGGTTCGCCCCTACATGACGATTGGCGGTCACGGCAGTGCCGTGTCCCTACGTCTGTTTGACGCGGAAGTCCACGCCGATGATGGTGTCGGGCATGGGCGTGAAGTCTACGTCATAGCCGAAGGCGCGCGGGCCGACCACCTCCAGCGCCCTCGGCGTCTTTAACTGGGCAGCGCCGGGAACGCCGAGCACGGCCACGCGCATTCCATAGCGCAGCACTTCGGTAGAGATCGGCTCGCCGGTGTCCTCGGTGACAATGCAGATCAGGTCGGGCACGGTGGCGACGACTTCTCCATTGAGATAGGCGATCAGGAATTCGTTCTGGAATTCGATAAAGAGGCTGTCGGACTGCGTACCGAAGCCCTCGATGGTCAGCGTGCCGCGGGCAAAGCCGCGGGTGGTGCGGCGGTTCAAATCGGCGATCTTGCCGCGCAGGATGACGCGCCCGTTGAGGATGTCAGCGATAGCATCCGGCACATCGTCGCCCGCCTGCTGCGCCTCGATCACCCGCAGGCCGATGCGGTGCGCCAGCGACAGCGTATAGTGAATGCCGCGCTTTTTGACCTGCGCGCCCGTGACCATGAAGCCGCACAGCCCGGCGGTCGCGCCCATGCTGGTCGCCAGATTGCGGGCAAGGCGCTCCGCCCACACGGCGCTCTCGGTGTAGGGCACGACCACGCTG
>Ga0073934_10011999_pt1 | contig 10327 bp, 6 predicted proteins | sample LarsenN4metaG_FD_76834 | JGI IMG/M metagenome (GOLD analysis project Ga0073934, IMG submission 76834) | Hot spring sediment bacterial and archeal communities from British Columbia, Canada, to study Microbial Dark Matter (Phase II) - Larsen... ... | reverse complement strand
TCGCCCGCTGGTTTGAACTGGAGCAGGGCTTTGACCGCGCCCTGTGCGCCAAGCTCGGCGAGATCATGCCGCCACCGGGCCTGCGCGAGGCGATCCTCGCCGGCGCGCGGGTGAGCGGGCACGCCCCGGCGCCCAAGTCGGCCCAGTGGTGGCGGCAGCCGGCGTGGCTGGCGGCGGCCGCGAGCATCGCGCTGTTGCTCGCCGTCGGTGTCGCCCTCCGGCCGGCGCGGGCGGCGGCGGGGGATTTCACCGCGTTCCTGCTCAATGATGCCAAGCATAGCGAGACCCATGGCGGACAAGGCGGCCACAACGACGCGCTCCAGGCTGTCTTCGTCCAACCGGGCATGAAGCTGGGCGACCCGCTGGCGCTGGATTTCCGCAAGCTCCGCGACACCGGGTGCCGCACAATCACCTTCCAGGGCCGCGACGTGCTCGAAATCTGCTTCAAGCGCAACGGGGTCTGGTTCCACTGCTACATCGTGCGCAAGGCGGACTTCCCGGCGCTGGTGGCGGGCTCGGAACCCGTCATCACCGATCACGGCAAGTCCTACCTGGCCAAGTGGACGGACAGCGAGCACGTCTACGTGGTCATCAGCAAGGTCAGCCGCGAGGCGTTGCAGCAGTTGATCTGAGATGCGGTTTTGCCGTGCCACGGAGCCGCGGGCACCTAAGACTACGGCACGTGAAAGCAAAGCCGCCGAGCCCCAGCCCGCCGAAGCGGCGGGATGATCCGGGCGGCGCCGTGCCGCGCACGATGGAGCACCAGCGACTCGACGAGGACGCCCGGCGCGAGAAGAACTGGAAACGCTGGGGCCCCTATCTGGCCGAGCGGCAGTGGGGCACGGTGCGCGAGGATTACTCGGAAGACGGGGAGGCGTGGCGGTATTTAACCTTCGAGCAATCGCACAGCCGCGCCTACCGCTGGGGAGAGGACGGCCTGCTCGGGCTCACGGACCGGGAGTGCCGGCTGTGCTTCGCCGTCGCGCTTTGGAACGGTCGTGATCCGATGCTGAAGGAGCGCCTGTTCGGCCTGAGCGGGCCGGAGGGCAACCATGGCGAGGACGTGAAGGAGTCGTATTTCTACACTTCCAGCACACCCACGCACAGCCATATGCGCGCGGTCTACCACTACCCGCAGCAGGAGTTTCCGTATGCCCGGCTGCGCGCGGAGAATGCACGGCGCTCGCGCGGCGAGCCAGAATACGAACTGGCGGACACGGGCGTATTCAAGGACGGACGCTTCTGCGAAGTGGCAGTCGAGTATGCCAAGGCCGGCCCGGACGACATCCTGATGGAAATCACCGTGGCCAACCGCGGCCCGGAGGCCGCGCGCCTGCACGTGCTGCCGACACTGTGGTTCCGCAACACCTGGACCTGGGGTTGCCGGCATGAAGGCTGTGCGGTGAAGCCGTCGCTCCGTCGCATCGGCGGGGGCCGGGTGCTGGCGCGCCACGAGACGCTCGGCGATTTTCTCTGGCAGGTCGAGGAGACCGGCTGGCCGTTGCTGTTCACCGAAAACGAGAGCAACCTGCAGCGGCTCTACGGCGTGGATAACGCGGGGCCGCACACCAAGGATGCGTTCTATGATTATGTCGTCGAGGGCCGGACCGGCGCGGTGAACCCGAAGCAGACCGGCACGAAGGTTGCGGCACATGGAGTGCTCGACCTGGCACCGGGTGCAACGAGGCGGATCCGCCTGCGTCTGAGCGCGGAGAAGACCGCGCCCGATCAGGCGTTCGGGGCCGGTTTCGAACGCGTGATGGCGGAGCGCCGCAGGGAGGCGGACGAGTTCTACGCCGCCGTGCTGCCGGTTGGGCTGGGTCCGGTGGAGTGCAACGTGGCGCGGCAGGCCTTTGCGGGCCTGCTGTGGTCCAAGCAGTTCTATCACTATGTCGTCGAGGACTGGCTGGACGGGGACCCCGCGCAGCCGCGGCCCCCGGCGGCCAGGCGCGCCGGGCGCAACAGCGATTGGCCGCACCTCTTCAACCGCGATATCATCTCCATGCCGGACAAGTGGGAGTATCCGTGGTTCGCGGCTTGGGACCTGGCGTTCCACATGATTCCGTTTGCCCGGATCGACCCGCACTTCGCGAAGGAGCAGCTGAATCTCTTCCTGCGGGAGTGGTATATGCATCCGAACGGACAGATCCCGGCCTACGAGTGGAACCTGTCCGACGTGAATCCGCCGGTGCATGCGTGGGCCTGCTGGCGGGTCTACAAGATGACCGGGCCGCGTGGCGGTCGTGACCGGCTCTTCCTCGCCCGTGTGTTCCAAAAGCTGCTGTTGAACTTCACCTGGTGGGTGAACCGCAAGGACGTGCGCGGGCGGCACCTGTTCGCGGGCGGTTTCCTCGGGTTGGACAACATCGGCGTGTTCGACCGGTCCAAGCCGCTGCCGACGGGCGGACATCTGGAGCAGGCCGACGGCACGGCGTGGATGGCATTTTATTGCAGCACGATGCTGGCGATGGCGCTCGAGCTGGCGGAGAAGGATCCCGAATACGAGGACATCGCCTCGAAGTTCTTCGAGCACTTCGTGGCGATCGCCGACGCCATGAACCACCTCGGCGGCTCCGGGCTCTGGCATGAGGAGGACGGGTTCTATTATGACCAGCTGCTGCTCGATGGGCGGAATTTCCCGCTGCGCTTGCGCTCGATGGTGGGCATCATCCCGTTGTTCGCGGTCGAGTTCATCGACGAGCGACGGCTGGACCAGCTGCCGGGGTTCGCGAAGCGCACCCGCTGGTTCCTCGAGAACCGGCGCGACCTGGCGGCGCACATCTCCTACATGGAGAAGAACGGCGGGGAGAAGGGCTTGCGGTTGCTCGCCATCCCCTCCCGCGAGCGCCTGGCGAGGGTGTTGCGCTATGTGTTCGATGAGCAGGAGTTCCTGTCGGCGCATGGAGTGAGATCGCTGTCCCGGCGCTACGGCGCAGAGCCGTTCACGCTGCAGGCCGGCAGCGAGCGCTACGAGGTGCGCTATGTGCCGGGCGAATCCGATTCCGGTCTGTTCGGGGGCAATTCCAACTGGCGAGGTCCGGTTTGGTTCCCGGTCAATTTCCTGCTGATCGAGGCACTGGAGCGCTATCACCACTTTTATGGTGACACCTTCAAGGTGGAGGTGCCCACCGGCAGCGGTCGCTGGCTCAACCTGCGGGAGGCGGCCCGGGAGATCAACCGGCGGCTGACCTCCTTGTTCGTGCCTGACGGGGTGGGGAGGAGGCCTTGCATGGCCGGGGAAGCCGACTTTTTACATCGCACCAGCGGTTGTCAGGACCTGGTTCTCTTCCACGAATACTTCCACGGCGACACCGGCGAGGGATTGGGTGCCAGCCATCAGACCGGCTGGACGGCATTGGTGGCCCGATTGATCGAAGAGCAGGCCCGAGATCAGTAGGGGCGCTTGGGTTTTTATTAGGCAAAAACGACTCAGATACATTTGCTAAGTCATTGGTATTTTGGGGCTATTGGTAAAGTAAGGGACAGCCCGACACGGTTGAAAAATTTACAAAAACCGACCTTGCAGGAACGTGTCCGGGGAGTTTCTAGCGACCCTTTGGATATGAAATCACCCATTGTAAAAATGTTTGGGCTCATCGCGGGCCTCCTGCTCAGCGTCACGGCGGAAGCGTCGGACCGCTGGGAGACGCTGCGCGCGATCAACTGGGTGGAGAATCCCACAAACCACACGCGCCGCGGCGCCTTTGGGGAGTTGGGACCATATCAGTTCCGCCCGCAGACCTGGCGCATGCACACCCGCAAGCCCTTCGAATGGGCCGTCGAACGGGTCCATGCCGACGAGGTTGCCGTAAAGCACTACGAATGGCTCCGTCGCGAACTACAGGAGGCAGGCATTGATCCGAGCCCCTACAACATTGCCTTGGCTTGGAACAGCGGCCTGACCTCGGTGATCAGCGGCCGTGTGCCGCGCGTGACCTACGACTACGCCAACCGCGTGGCGAACCTTGTGGCCCAGCAGAAGGCTCGGCAGCCGGTGGCGGTTGCCAGCCGCAGCGATCGCCGTGCGCCAAAGCCGGCCGCCATCGCCTTTGACCTGAACCGCGCCCCGGGGATCGTCTTCAACCCTGCAAAAACCGTCTTCCAACTGCCTGCTCCCCTGGAGGAGCGGTCCAGTTCCGGGGAGATCCCGGTTGTGCGTGCCTCGTCGTCCGCAGGTCTCCTCGCCAGCGTCTTCCCGCCCGCGCGGTCGGGAAGCCCCTTCGTCGTCGGTGCGGCCACACCGATGTTCGCCTTGCCGGAGTAAGCGCGGTTTGGTTTCATCCACCGGTGACGAAAGGCCGGTCATGACACCTGCCGCCTTGTTCAACCGGCGGAGCCGCTGATAGTGTGCTTCGTCAGCTGACGATATTCGCTACGGAGAGGCGTAACCTTCCAGCGCTCTGTCACTCCAGGAAGCTGGCCTGCTTGGGCTGCTTGGCGGTCCTCTTGGCGGCTTCTTCCTCCGGTGTGGCGTTGAGGTGGCGCGGCGGGCGGGCCACGCGGGCGGCCACGGCGCTTTCGCGGTCGGCGACGATGCGATCGCAGATCTTCTCGATCTGCAGATGCAGCCAGTGCGTGGTGGCGCTGTTCTCCGTGTAGTCGGCCGGGCCGTAGTGATCGATGCGGCCGGCCTGGCGCAGGCGGTCATTCTGTTCGAACTCGGCCCGGCTGGCGGGGTTGTAGACGCCGTAGGCCTTGCCGCCACCTTGCGTGACGACGGAGAAGCTCGGAATGTCGCTCGGACCGTCGGCGATGTAGATCATGTTCTGGATGGGGATGCGGCGGTCCCCGGGTTCCACCTTGGCGTTCACGTCGATGGCCGGGTTTTTGTTCGTGCCCTTGTTGATCTCGAAGATGGCGCGGGTCTTGGTGGTGTTGTCGATCATGACGCCGATCTGCGCGATCTGGGCGGCGGCTTCGAGCGGAAGATCCTTCTGCTTGAGGAACCCCGGCTGGAGAGGATTTTCGATGAACTCGCAGCCCCAGACGCCGTCGATGTGCGGGGCGATGGCGCTGCCGCGCACCATCTCGGCGAGGCCGGTGCTGACGACGTAGTGTTCGAGTTCGAGTTCGTGTTTCTGGTATTCGGGCTTGGCCTTCACCCAGGCCCGGGAGCGGGCGAAGAACTCGGGCAGGCCGGGGTAGAAGACGATCTCGGCGCCGCATTCACGGAGCACCTTGTTGCTGAGGTGGGGCATGCGGCCGGCCAGGACGTAGGTGAGCAGGTGGTTGAGATAGCTGATCTCCGGGGAGATGTGGTAGCCGCGCTTGCGGTAGGCCTCGCCGAGCGCATTGGTCTCGGCCCAGAAGGTGGCTTCATCCACGCCGAAGCGCCGGAACAGGGGCGCCTGCAAGTAGCCGGGAATAAGAGTCTTGTCGAAATCCCAGATGCAGGCGATGGTGTTTTGGTTGAACAACGTGGAAGCCATGGAAACAGGTTACCGGTAGGCGGCGGGTGCCGCCCGACCTGATATTGGCCGCGACCAAAGCGGCTGCTTGCGGCCTACGCAACGCGCAATTTTCCCTCTGAAGCAACGTGAACGAACTGCCCGACATCCTGCCCTTCCAGCGACGCCTCGACGAGCTCGACGCGCAGATGGCGGAGCCGTCGTTTTACGCCAATGCCCGCAAGGCGGCCGAGGTCAGTCGCGAGCAGCAGCAATTGCGCGCGCTGGTCGACGCGCACCGTGCGCACGAACGCGTCGGACGCGAGATTGCCGAGCACGAGGCGCTGGTGAAGGATGGAGCGGCCGACGCCGGCCTGCGTGAACTGGCCGAGGCGGAGCTGCCGGCGTTGCTCGCGCGGCGGGCGGAACTGCACCGGCAGGTGCTGGCGGCGATGATTCCTCCGGAGGCTTCCGACTCGCGCAACACCGTGGTGGAAATCCGCGCCGGCACAGGGGGCGACGAAGCCAGCCTGTTTGCCGCCGACCTGTGGCGGATGTATGTCAAATACGCCGAGGGGCGCGGTTGGAAAGTCCAGCCGATGAGCTCGAGCGTGTCCGATCGGGGCGGGTTCAAGGAGGTCATCGGCCTCATCACCGGGGAGCAGGTCTACCGGCAGCTCAAGTTCGAGAGCGGCGTGCACCGCGTGCAGCGCATCCCGGTCACCGAGGCCAACGGACGCATCCACACCTCGACGGTGACGGTCGCGGTGCTCCCCGAGGCGGAGGAGGTCGACGTCCAGATCGACCCGCAGGACTTGGAGATCACGGTGCAACGGGCGAGCGGGCCGGGCGGGCAGGGGGTCAACACGACCGATTCGGCGGTGCGCATCATCCACAAGCCGACGGGCCTGATGGTCTACTGCGCCGACGATCGCTCCCAGCAGAAGAACAAGGCCCGCGCGCTGGCCGTGCTGCGCTCCCGCCTGCTCAAGGCTCGCGAGGAAGAGGAGCGCGCCCGCTATGCGGCGCAGCGCCGGGGGCAGATCGGCACGGGTGACCGCAGCGAGCGCATCCGCACCTACAATTTCCCGCAGAACCGCGTGACCGACCACCGCATCGGCCTGACCCTCTACAGCCTACCCTCGGTTTTGGAGGGCAAGATCGACCCGCTCATCGAGGCCCTGCAAAAGGCCGAGTTCGAGGAAAAGCTGGCCGCGCTGACGGGCACGCCGGCTCCGGTCCGCGCTGCCGCCAACGACGACGAGTGAGCATGCACACGGTTCTCGAGGTTGTTAAGCGCACGACGGAATTCCTGGCGGGGCGTGGCGTGGAGAGCCCTCGCCTGAACGCCGAGCTGCTCGTGGGGCACGCATTGGGTCTCAAGCGCATGCAGCTCTACCTGCAGTTTGAGCGCCCGTTGACGGAGCCGGAACTGGAGAAGATCCGGCCGCTGGTCCGCCGCCGCGCGGCGCGCGAGCCGCTGCAGTATGTGCTGGGTGAAACGGCTTTCCGGGACCTGACACTGGGCGTGGATCCGCGGGTTCTCATTCCCCGGCCGGAAACCGAGCGGCTGGTGGAGTTGGTCCTGCAGCACCGGACCATGGCCCCCGCGACGGTGCTCGATCTTGGCACGGGCAGCGGGGCAATCGCACTGTCTCTGGCCCGGGCCTGGCCGGAAGCCAAAGTCACCGCGGTGGACAACGCCGAGGGTGCGCTGGCCGTCGCAGCCGCCAATGCGGTGAAAAACTCCCTCGAGGGACGGGTCCTTTTCGTGCGATCCGACTGGTTCGCCGCACTGCCCGCAGGTGCGCGCTATGAAGTGATTGTGGCGAATCCCCCCTATCTATCCGAGGCGGAGGTGGCGGAGACAGCGCCCGAGGTGCGGGATCACGAGCCGAAGAGTGCGCTTTCATCCCGCCCGGACGCAGCTGCGGATTTGTGTGCGATCATCGCCGAGTCACCGCGCTGGCTCGTGCCGGGTGGCCTGCTGGCATTGGAGACGGGCATCGGCCAGCACAGGGATCTGCTGGCCGCCGCGCAGCAAGCCGGTTTCACACGGGCTGAATCGCATCGCGATCTCACCGATCGCGACCGCTTCGTGCTAGCTTTTCTGTGAGGCGGCGGTCAGGGGTGCGTAACCTGCAGCGGAAAACTTGGGGTCCTTCGACAGATTGATGGCGTCGGCGAGGATGCGGAGGGTTTCGCGCAGATGGATGTCGAGCTGGGCCGGGCTGGCGTGAGGCGATTCGCTGTCGGTGTCGCCGTCGTCGTTGTCCGGGATCACAGCCTCCTTCTTTCCGGCGGCATCGGCCTGCACGACGGAATCGAGCTTCACGTCGCGCTTGGCGAAGTTCTGCCTGGCCAGGCGCTCGCGCTCCGCATCCATCGCCTTGCGGAACTCGTCGGCGGCGACCTTATCAGTGCGCCGGGCCTCAAGGTTGAGGGAAACGGATTTCTGGGCCTGCCGTTGCCGGAACCAGTCGATGTTGCGGTTGAGATGCTGGAACTCCTCCAGCTCCGCCTGCCGCTGGAGCGAAGCAGCCACGAGGGGCTGCACGACGCTCGGAGACAGCGGCTTGCCGGCAAACGGTGTGGACTTGATCTCGTCCCACATGAGGGCGTGCGGCAGATCGGCTTCGCGGTCGATCGGCAGGTAGTCGTCGATGGAGGGCAGGGCGATATCCGGCACCACACCCTTGCGCTGGGTGGAGGCGCCGTTGGGCAGGTAATATTTCTGGAGGGTGAGCTTGGCGGCGCCGGTGCGGGGCGGGGGATTGCGCAGGTAATTCTTCATCTCCAGCACGGCCTGCACGGTGCCCTTGCCATGGGTGGAGCTGTCGCCGACGATGATGGCGCGGCCGTAGTTCTGCAGGGCGCCTGCGAAGATTTCCGACGCGGAGGCGCTGAATCTTGAGGTGAGGACCGCGAGCGGACCGTCGTAGGCGATGGCCCCGTTGGTGTCGCTGTCCACGTCGAGGCGGCCGAGCGAGTCGCGCACCTGCACGACCGGCCCTTGCTCGATGAAGAGCCCCGTCAGCTCGATGGCTTCGGAGAGGAGACCGCCGCCGTTGCGGCGCAGATCGATGACGAGCGCCTGGATGCCGGCGGTCTTGAGCTTGGCGATGAGCTCGGCGACGTCCTTGGAGGCCGAGCCCTTGAAGCCCTCGCCGTCCGGCTCGCCGGATGGGCCATAGAATGAGTTGAGCGTGACGACGCCGATGGGCACAAGCGCGCCGTTGTCGCCCGGGACCTCGTGCACCGAGGCGGTCGCGCGGGCGTTGTTCAGCTTGATCACGTCGCGGGTGATGGTGACGTTCTTCGTCTTGGTGGCGTCGGGTTCGGTGCCGGGCAGGACTGTCAGCTCGACCTTGGTGCCCTTCTGGCCGCGGATCATGTCAACGATGCGGCGGAGCTTCATGCCGATGACTTCGACGGGTTCGGATCCTGGCTGGGCGACGGCGAGAATCTTGTCCTTCACCTTCAATTGGCCGCTCAGGTCGGCCGGACCACCGGGCACGATCTCGCGGATCACGCAGTAGCCGTCGTCCTCCATGGAAAGGATGGCGCCGATGCCGACCAGCGACAGGCGCATCTGGATGGAAAAGTCCTCGAGCGTGTCGGCATTGAAGTAGGCCGAGTGCGGATCATACATCTTGGTCAGGCTGGAGAGGTAGATCTCCTGCACGTCGTTGGGCTCGATTTCGGACACGTTCTTCAGCATCCGGTCGTAGCGCTTGTGAATCGTGGTCGCGGCATCCGCCGGGGTCTTGCCCCGGCCGACGATCTCCTGGAGCAGTTCGTATTTGAGGCGGCGGCGCCAGACGTCGTCGGCTTCGGCCGCGTTGGCCGGCCAGGGGCTCTTGCTGCGGTCAACGTTGTAGGTCTCGGCGGCGGTGAAGTCCTGCCCCCGCTCGAGCTCCTTGAAGAGCCAGCCCACGCGCTCCTGCACCCGCTTCTGGTAGACGAGGAAGATCTCGAAGGCCGGGTCGATGTTGCCGAGGAAATTCAGGTCGGTCTCCAGTTTTGGACCGTAGGTCTTGCGGTAGCTCTGTTCGTCCTCCGCGGTGAAGAAGAGCCGCTGCGGATCCAGCTCCTCCATGTAATCGGTAATCAACTGGGGGTAGTCGGTCACCCGCACGGCGCCCTTGTTGTAATGAAAGGCCTCCAGCATCTGCACGAGCGTCCGGGTCTCCAGCCGCATCAGGTGCGTCGTCTTGAATTCCCGGTCGGCGGTAGCCGCGGCGTGGGCGGGGGTGAAGCCGAGCACGACGGCGGCGTAGACGAGGAGCAGGCGATGGAGGGAAAGGGCTTTCACGTTGGTCGGGAAGATGATGGGAGTCGGATTGGGCGCAAATGTTTCCTGCGCCCGCGCTTCTGCCACGCGGATGCAGCGAACCGAGGCCCTGCTGCGACAAACGGCCGGGTTCGGCTTATCTTAGGTCCGGATGATGCGCCCGCCGTGGGCGCGGGCTAAATCTTGCCCGCGTAGTATTTGGGCTTCAGCACGCCGATGCAGGGCAGGTTGCGATAGCGCTCGTTGAAATCCAAGCCGTAGCCCACGACGAATTCGTTGGGGATCTCGAACCCGACATACTCGGCCTCGAAGGGCACCACCCGGCGGGCTTTCTTGTCGAGCAGCACGCAGGTCTTGACCGATGCCGCGCCCTTGGCGAGCAGCAGCTCCTTCACGGCGGAGAGGGTGTTGCCGGTGTCCAGGATGTCGTCCACGAGGAGCACGTGCTGGTCCTTGATGTCGAGCTTGAGGCTGTCGATGACGACCGGTTTGCCCGCGGCCTTCGTGCCGGTGTGATAGCTGGAGGCGCGCACGCAGTCGAGCCGCACCGGCATACGCAGGCGGCGCAGCAGGTCGGCGACAAGGACGATGGCGCCGTTGACCACGGCGACGACCGTCAGGTTCTTGCCGCGGTAGTCGCGGTTGA
>Ga0073934_10011998_pt1 | contig 10328 bp, 7 predicted proteins | sample LarsenN4metaG_FD_76834 | JGI IMG/M metagenome (GOLD analysis project Ga0073934, IMG submission 76834) | Hot spring sediment bacterial and archeal communities from British Columbia, Canada, to study Microbial Dark Matter (Phase II) - Larsen... ... | reverse complement strand
GTGAGTTCGCGCGCCTTGCGGGCAGCCTCGCGCGCACGCGCGGCATCCACCGCCTTGCCGATGATCCGCTTCGCGACGGCAGGATTCTCCTCGAGGAACTGGCCCAGCTTGTCGTTGACGATCGCCTCGACGATCCCCTTGACCTCGGTGTTTCCGAGCTTCGTCTTCGTCTGCCCCTCGAACTGCGGCTGTGGAATCTTGACGCTGATGACGGCCGTCAACCCCTCGCGGATGTCATCGCCGCTGATGCTCGCGTCCTTGAGGTCCTTGGCGAGATTGCTCCTGGCGGCGTACGAGTTGATCGTGCGCGTCAGCGCCGAACGGAACCCGGAGAGATGGGTCCCGCCCTCGTGGGTATTGATGTTGTTGGCGAACGAGAACACGAGCTCCGTGTAGCCGTCGTTCCACTGCAGGGCGATTTCCGCCTCGATGCGGTCCTTCTCGCCCCGCATGTAGATCGGCTTGTCGTTCACGACCACCTTGTTCTTGTTGAGGTGCTGGACGAACGACACGATCCCGCCGTCGTACTGGAACTTGTGACTCTTCCCGTCGCGCTCGTCGTCGAGAGTGATGAGAATCCCGCCGTTCAGAAAGGCGAGCTCACGAAGGCGCTGGGCCAGCGTATCGAAGCTGTATTCGGTCGTTTCGAAGATCTGCGGGTCCGGCTTGAACGTCACCTTGGTGCCCCGCCGCTGCGTGGTCCCGGTGACCACGAGGTCCCCCAGCGGAGTCCCACGTTCGTAGCTCTGCTGGTACACGTGGCCGTTCCGCCAGATCTCCAGATCGAGCCGCTCGGACAGCGCATTGACCACCGACACACCGACGCCGTGGAGCCCCCCCGAAACTTTGTAGCTGTCGTTGTCGAACTTGCCGCCGGCGTGAAGGACCGTCAACACCACTTCCGCCGCGGATTTGCCGCTTTCGTGGCGATCGACAGGAATCCCCCGCCCGTTGTCGACGACGGTAATGGAGTTGTCGATATGAATCGTGACGTTGATCTGGTTGCAGAAGCCGGCAAGCGCCTCGTCGATCGAATTGTCGACGATCTCGTACACGAGGTGGTGCAACCCGGTCACACCCGTGGAGCCGATGTACATGGCCGGGCGTTTGCGGACCGCCTCGAGGCCCTCGAGGACCTTGATCTTGTCCGCGCCGTAGTCGTCCGCGTCGCCGTTCCCGTTGCTGCCCGTGGGGGTGGTCTCGGGCGTCAGGATGCCGCTCTGTGCGTCTGCGTTCTGCTGTTCCGGATGTTCCACGCTGTGTCCTGGCTCAGATCCGCATCGGCATGATGACGTACGTGTAATCGTACCCCTCCGCGCCGACGGGCTTCATCACGGCCTGACTCACCTCATCCTTGAGCGAGAGGGACACGAGGTCCGTCTCGACCACGTTGAGGAAGTCCAGCACGTATTGCGCGTTGAACGAGATCGTCAGCGGCGCGCCGGTGTAGTCGACGGCGATCTGCTCGCGCGCCTCGCCGAACTCCGAGCTGCTCGACGTGACCTCCACCTTGCTCTTGTCGATCTCGAACTTCACCGCGCGCGACCGCTCGTTCGAGAGAAGCGCCACGCGCTTGACCGCATTCGTGAGCCGCTCCCGCTCGAACTCAATCAACTTGTCGTTGCCCTTCGGGATGACCCGCTCATAGGCCGGAAACTGTCCGTCGATCATCCGAGACACGAGCACGCGGCCGCCGACGTCGAAGAAGAGGTGGTTCTCGCCGGTCTCGTACTGGATGTCGCCGTCGCCTTCGGCGAGCAGCTTGCCCAGCTCGAGGAGCGTCTTCTTCGGGAGGATCTTCTTAATCTCCTCGCCTGGCTTGACGGCGCCGTCCTTCGGATCGCGCGCAACCGTGACGAGCGCGAGCCGATGTCCGTCCGTCGCCACGAGGCTCATGTTGTCGTGCCGCAGCACGAACAGCGCGCCGTTGAGGAAGTAGCGCGTATCCTCGCCGGTAATCGCAAACTGCGTCTTCCCGACCATCTCACGCATCGCGGTTCGCGGGAGCATGGCCCGCCCGGCGCCCGTGCTCTCGGGAAGCGTCGGAAAGTCCTCCCGCGGCAGCGTCTGCATGCGGGAATCGAATCGATCCGCCGCCACTTTCACGCCGTTCTTGTCTTCCTCGATCCGAACGTCGGTCTCTGGCAGCGCCTTCACGATCTCGTAGAGCTTCTTCGCCGGCAGCGTCAGCGCTCCCCCCTTCGCGACCGAGGCCTGACACCGGCTGCGCAGCGCCACCTCGAGATCAGTGGCCAGCATGCGAACTTCGTCGCCCTTCGCCTCCAGGAGCACGTTGGCAAGAATCGGAATCGTGTTCTTACGCTCTACGATGCCTTGGAAAAGTTGCAGTTCTCGCAGAAGCTCATTTTTCCGGACAACGAGTTCCATAGGTGCGGTGACCTCGGCGCGGACGTGGAGTGCGCCTCTCTGACAGAGCGTTTAGAGGATCGAGAAGAGACAAGAAATTATACAGGAAAAAAGGGGCTGTGCAAAACCTGAAATATAACTGTAAGTGCCTATTTTACAATAATTTATATTGTGGACATTCATGTGTATCCGACCCGGGCCGACCGTGGGGATTCTGTGCAGAAATGCAGGGCTGCCGCCCATCCACAACCGGCCGCGCGACGCCACTGTGGACGGCGTCGGATTCATTTGAATGATTCGAGAAAACTGCCGATCAGGTTGTTGAAATCGGGATCGTTCCGGCGCAGGTCCTCGACCTTCTTGATCGAGTGGATCACGGTCGAGTGGTGCTTGCCGCCGAAGCTGCGGCCGATCTCCGGCAGCGACGCGTGCGTGAGCGTCTTGCACAGGTACATCGCAATCTGGCGCGGCATCGCCACCGACTTCGAGTTGTTTCTGGACTTCAGCTCTCCGACCTTCAGCTGGTAGTAGTCCGACACGAACCGCTGGATCGTCTCGATCGTGATGGCGCGATCGTCCTGATCGATGACGTTCTTCAGGATTTCCTGGGCCAGGTCCAGCGACAGTTCGCGTCCGGTCAACGAGGCGTAGGCAATGAGCCGAATGAGCGATCCCTCGAGCTCCCGGATGTTCGATTTGATGCGCCCGGCGATGTAAATCGCCACGTTGTCCGGCAGGGGAATCGCCTCGCTCTCCGCCTTCTTCTTGAGAATCGCCACCTTCGTTTCGAGATCCGGCGGCTGAATGTCGGCGATGAGACCCCATTCGAAGCGCGAACGCAGGCGCTCTTCGAGGGCGGGGATTTCGTGCGGCGGCCGATCGCTGCTCAGGACGATCTGCTTCTGCGCGTCGTACAGCGCGTTGAAGGTGTGGAAGAACTCCGTCTGAGTGCCCTCCTTGCCCGAGACGAACTGAATGTCGTCGACGAGGAGGATGTCCACGCTGCGGTAGCGTTCCCTGAAGTCGAGAATGCGATCGTAGCGCACCGCGTTGATCATCTCGTTCATGAAACGCTCGGACGAGATGTAGGTGAGCTTGTGAGACGGATCGTGCTCCAGGATGTAGTGCCCGATCGCGTGCATCAGGTGCGTCTTCCCGAGTCCCACGCCGCCGTAGATGAACAGCGGGTTGTATGAACGCGAGGGCGCCTCAGCGACGGCGCGGCACGCGGCGTGCGCGAACTGATTCGACGGACCAACGATGAACGTGTCAAACGTGTAACGCGGATTGAGGCCGCCCGACGGGACGGCTCCCGCGGAAGGTTCGGGTGCCGCCTCTGCCGTGTCGGCTGGCGCCGGCGACGCGTGAGACGGAGGTTCGACCGGCATGCCGTCCGGAACGAACAGGACCTTCGATTCCGCTCGGTTCACCTCGCTCAACGCTTCCGTGAGGACCGCGGAGTAGTGCTTCGTCAGCCAGTCACGGAACAACGCATTCGGCACGCGAATCGTAATCGCCTGGCCGCTGTCGCTGATGAACGTCGTCGGCTTGAACCAGGTGTAGAAGCTGTGCCGGTTGACCTTGGTCTCAATCCGGGCGAGAACGTGATCCCAGATGCTGCCGGGCATGTGAAAAGGGTCCGAATATTTGAAGATTCCCGGACTTTCGCCCTGGCGAAGCCCAGCCTTCCGAGGTTTTTTCGATGGAGCGCCGCGCGAACCCTATCAAATCGGCAAATCCCGAGCTTCGCCAGCTACAGACGGGCCGAAAAAACGGGCAAATTCACGCGGAACTCAGCCGATCCCCGCGTTTTTCCACAGTGTTTTCCACAGTTGTGGAAAACTTGGGGGACAAACCAAGCCATTGCCTGGCTTGCCGCTCGCTTCGAGACGATCGACAGACCCGCGAATGTAACACAGGCGGGAACGCGCCGGCGCGATTCGGGTGGGTTTGTTGACACCTTCGCAAACGGCCGACTAGTATTGGAGGTTCTTCCCGGCACGACCGGGTTTTCCATCGATCGGGGCATCACAACCGTGTGAGCCCCTCTCTCGCGGGACATCATGCCGAAAGGTAAGCGCACGTTTCAGCCGAATATTCGCCGCCGGAAGAAGACCCACGGGTTTCGTGTCCGGATGTCTACGAAGAACGGCCGAATCGTGCTGAAACGCCGTCGGGCCAAGGGCCGGAAACGGCTGACTGTTGCAGACGAGTGAGCGACGCAGGCCTGACAGCGGCGGAGCGAATCCGGCGCAGGCCTGAGTTCGAGCGCGTCTACAACGAAGGCGTCCGAGTACGGGGCCGGTTCATGACCGTGTTCCTGCTCGCCAGTGCACGCTCGGGGCCGCGGCTCGGCGTCGCGGCTTCGCGAAAGCTGGGCGGGGCGGTGGAACGCAATCGCGCCAAACGCCTGGCGCGGGAGATTTTCAGGCGTCACAAGATCGCCGCTGGTTACGACATCGTCATTGTGCCGCGCCGGGAAATGCTCGATGCTCCCTTCGCCAGCCTTGAAGCCGACTATGACCGAGCCCTCGAACGCCGGGGGGCCGCCGGTGTCCGTCACAAGCCCGGGCCTCGCGGCGAGTCTCGTCCTGGCGCTGCTCGGAGCGTATAAGCTCCTGTTTTCGCCAATATTTACGGGATCCTGCCGGTTTCACCCGTCCTGCTCGACCTACATGGCGGAAGCCGTCAGGCTGCATGGCGCCGGCCGCGGCGTCTGGCTCGGGCTGCGGCGACTCGCCCGGTGCCATCCGTTTGGCGGCCACGGCATCGACCCTGTCCCCCGAAAGTCGTAAATGGAACGCCGGATATTTCTCGCGATCTTTCTTTCCTTCCTGGTGGTGTACGCATACCAGGCGTTGTTCGTTCCACCGCAGCCCGCCAAGCCGCCGGACACGCCGTCCTCGGCCAGCCAGGCGCCGGTGTCACGCCAGCAGGAGCTACCGGCTTCCGCGTCACCCGCCGGCACACAGCCCGCGCTCCAGGAAACGGCCCTGGTCAGCGAGCCCGCCGAACGCGAGGTCGTCCTCGACACTCCAACCGTTCGCGCGGTGTTCACGAACAAAGGCGGGAGGCTCACGCAGTGGCAGCTCAAGAACTATCCGGCAGACGCTTCCGGCCGCCTCGTCAACCTCGTGCCGACGCAGGTGCCGCCCGATCTCCCGCTGCCGTTCTCGCTTCGCGTGGACGATGAAGGGCTGACCCCCGTGCTGAACAACGTGCTGTACCGCACGACGCAGACGGGCACGCAGGTTCGATTCGAGTACCAGAACGCCGCCGGACTGCACGTCATCAAAGAGTTTCAGCTGGACCCGCAGCTGTACCTCCTGGCGTTCTCGGCGTCGGTGCGCCGCGGCGATCGCGAGTTCAATCCCTTCGTGCAGTGGGGACCGGGACTGGGCGACATCGGCGCCACGAGCGCCGGAGGGAGCTTCTTCACAGGCAATTACGTTCAGCCGCCGCAGGCGATCTTCCACACCGGCGAAGACGTCGAGCGGATTGCTGCAGCGAGCATCGCGCAGCAGCCGGTGCACGAGGGGAACTTCCGGTTCGCGGGGGTGGACGATCACTATTTCATCGCCGCGGCCATCAACCCCGGAGCCGTCCGGGTCGAGTACCGCGTCGTGACGCTGCCGGGCACGGCCGCTCCGGACAGCAAGCGCCAGCTCGTCGTACACACGTACCGGTTCGCGAAGCCCCCCGCGAACGTGAAGTTCTACTTCGGTCCGAAATCGTTCGATGTGCTCAAGGCGGTGGACGCCGAGTTCGTCCGCGCGATTCACTACGGCATCTTCGCGTGGCTCGCGGTGCCGCTGCTCGGCGCGCTGAAGTGGATCTACGGGTTCGTGGGGAACTACGGGTGGGCGATCATCATCCTGACCGTGCTGATCAACCTGGCCATCTTCCCGCTTCGCCACAAGAGCGTCGTCTCGATGCGGAAGATGCAGGCGCTGCAGCCGCAGCTGAAGGCGATCCAGGATCGGTACGCGGACCTGAAGGTCACCGATCCCGCACGGCAGAAGATGAACACGGAGATTATGAATCTCTACCGCGAGAAGGGCGTGAATCCGGCGAGCGGGTGTGTGCCCATGCTGCTCACGCTGCCCGTCCTGTTCGCGTTCTACTCGCTGCTGCAGCAGTCGATCGAGCTGCGCGGCGCGCCGTTCGGGTTGTGGATCCGCGACCTGTCGGCGCCGGATCCCTATTTCGTCACCCCGCTGCTCATGGGCGCCACGATGTTCTGGCAGCAGAAGATCACGCCGACGACCTCGGATCCCGCGCAGCAGAAGATCATGATGATCATGCCGCTGATGCTGAGCGTGATGTTCCTCTGGGCGCCCAGCGGTCTGGTCATCTACTGGTTCGTCAGCAACCTGTGGGCGATTGGGCAGCAGTACTTCACGAACTGGCTCATCGGACCGCCGGTCGTCCAGGCCGTGCGGCCGCCAGCCGAACGGCGCGTGAAGAATGTTGGAGCCGGCCGAACGGAACGTGCGGAGAAACGATCCTGATGTCGCTGAACACGAAGATTGCGGAGTTCGTGCAGAACGTCGTGAACGCCATGGGACTCGCGCTTACGGCGCGCGTCGAAGAGGGGCCCGACGCGACGCGCATCAATCTCGAAGGGGAGGACGGCGGCGCACTGATCCGCCGCGGCGGCGAAGGACTCCAGGCGCTTCAGCATATCGTCGCCACCGCCTTCCGGAAGCAGCTGGGCGAGGACAACCGCATCGTGATCGACTGCATGGGGTTCCGCCGGGACAAGGATGCGGAACTGCGGCAGATGGCGCGGTACATGGCCGAGCGCGCCCGCTCGACCGGCGTGGCGCAGGAGATGGGCCCGCTGAACCCGTACGAACGGCGCATCGTGCACCTCGCCATCGCCGAGCAGCCGGACGTCACGTCGGAGAGCGTCGGCGACGCGCACATGAAGACGGTGATCATCAGCACGAAACGCTGATGCCGTGCGTGGGCCGTGGTTCGCGTTCCGGAACCACGGACGCGGACGGCGGAGCACGCAGGCGTCATGTTCTCGCCAGACGACACCATCGCCGCGATTGCGACGCCGCCGGGCACGGGCGGACTGGGCGTCGTCCGCATCAGCGGTCCCGACAGCCACGCCATTGCGCAAACGCTGCTGAATCGCACAAGGCCGCTGGAGCCGCGCCGCGCGACGCTGGCGCGCGTGCCCGGCGTGGACCGCGTCGTGGCCACCTGGTTCGCTGCGCCGTACTCGTATACAGGGCAGGATGTCGTCGAGATCAGCGCGCACGGGAGTCCGCTCGTGCTCCGGACGATTCTCGCGCGGGCGATGGAAATGGGCGCTCGCCTTGCCGAGCCGGGCGAGTTCACGCTGCGCGCGTTTCTCAACGGCCGCATCGATCTCGTTCAGGCCGAAGCGGTGGCCGATCTCATCGATGCGGTCACGCCGCTGCAGGCGCGCACGGCCTTTGATCAGCTCGAAGGCACGCTGACGGCGCGCATCGCGGGAATCAACCAGGCGCTGTTCGATCTGGTCGCCCGTCTCGAGGCGTCGCTCGATTTCCCTGACGAGGGCTTCCATTTCATCGAGCCAGTTGAGATCGAGCGGTCGATCTCACGTGTGTCCCGCGAGCTGGCGCTCCTTCTCGCGGACGCGCAGCGGGGGCGCACGATCCGCGAGGGCGCGCAGGTGGTCATCTGCGGCCGGCCAAACGTAGGCAAGTCAAGCGTATTCAACCAGTTGGCCGGACATGCCCGGGCAATCGTCACGCCGATTCCAGGAACCACGCGCGATCTGATAACTGAGCGGGTCGACATTGGGGGAGTTGCCATAACACTGGTCGACACCGCGGGTGTGCGGCAGGCGGCTGAACCGATCGAGCACGAGGGGGTGCAGCGGGCCCGTCAGGCGGCACAAGTTGCTACGTTGTTGCTGGTCGTACTCGATCAATCCGAACCGCTCAGAGACGATGACCACGAGGTGCTTGCCGCAACCAGGGAGCGGCGGCGGGTCGTGATTCGAAACAAGAGCGACACGATCTCGGCGTGGGATCCGAGCGGCGTCGAGGGTCAGGTCGTCGCCGTGTCAGCGCTGACCGGAGCGGGTTTCGATCTGCTCCGCGAAGCGATCGGGCGCGCGCTGCTGAACGAGGCGGAGCTGCGCGACCCGCCGCTCATCTCCAACGTACGGCATGTGGCCTTGCTGAAGAGGGCGCTGCGCCACCTCGAACAGGCCGCTGGTGGCGTGTCTGGCGATTCGCCGGTGCCGGAGGAGTTCCTGCTGAGCGATCTGCAGCAGGCGCGGGCGGCACTCGAGGAGGTCACCGGACGCCGGACGAACGACGACCTGCTGCATCACATCTTCGAGCGGTTTTGCGTAGGAAAGTAGCCGGAGTGCCGTGACGGTGCGCGACACGTTCGATGTCATCGTGATTGGAGCGGGCCATGCCGGTGTCGAGGCGGCGTACGCGGCGGCGCGCCTCGGCTGTTCGGTCGCGGTCTGCTCTCTGTCGCGCGATACGGTTGCACACATGCCCTGTAATCCCGCGGTCGGCGGGACTGCAAAGGGGCACCTGGTCCGCGAAATCGACGCGCTCGGCGGCCTCATGGGACGCGCGATCGACGCCACGGGGATCCAGTTCAAGCTTCTGAATCGCAGCCGTGGCCCCGCCGTCTGGTCGCCCAGGGCCCAGGCAGACAAGCAGGTGTACTCGCGCTGGGTTCGCGCCGCGCTCGACGCGGAACCCAACATCTCCTGGATCGTCGGGAAGGCCGGGCGCGTGCTCGTGGAGCACGGTCGCGTGACGGGCCTTGCGATGGAGGATGGCGATTGCTACGGGTGCCGAACGCTGGTTGTCACGACGGGCACGTTTCTCAACGGTCTGGTGCACGTCGGGCGGGAACAGCGCCCGGCCGGCCGGGCGGGTGAGCCGCCGGCCCGCGAGCTTGCGGAGTCGTTGAAGGGTCTGGGGTTCGAATGGGGAAGGCTCAAGACCGGCACGCCGCCACGGCTTCACCGCCGGAGCATCGACTTCGAAGACGCGCTTTCGAGAAGATGTTTCGCCGAAGAGACGGGTGACGCCGCGCCGGTCCCGTTTTCGTTTTCAACCACGCGTCCTCCCCGCAATCGCATCCGGTGCTGGCTGCTGCACACGAACGATCGGGTCCGCGATCTCGTGCGGGCGCACATCGACGAGAGTCCGCTGTACAACGGCCAGATTCAGGGCATCGGGCCGCGGTACTGTCCGTCGCTCGAGGACAAGATCATGCGCTTCCCGGATCGGGAGCGTCATCAGATCTATCTGGAGCCCGAGGGGCTCGATGTCGACGAGATCTACGTGAACGGCTTCTCGATGAGTCTTCCCGCATCGGTTCAGGAGCGGTTGGTTCGGTCGTTGCCGGGCCTGGAGGCTGCGGAGATGATCCGGCCCGGTTACGCCGTGGAGTACGACTTCATCCAGCCGACGGAGCTGCGTGCGACGCTGGAAACGCATCGAATCTCCGGGCTTTTCCTGGCGGGACAGATCAACGGCACGTCCGGGTACGAGGAAGCGGCGGCTCAGGGACTCGTCGCCGGAGTCAACGCCGCGCGTCACGCGCGCGGCAAGCCACCGTTTACGCTGGGGCGCGACGAGGCGTACATCGGCATTCTCATCGACGACCTGATCACCCGCGGGTGTCTCGAGCCGTACCGCATGTTCACGTCTCGCGCCGAGCACCGGCTGTTGCTGCGCATCGACAACGCCGATCTGCGGCTGACGCCGTTGGGGCGGGGGGTTGGGCTCGTTGACGATAGTCGCTGGGAGCACTTCGAGGCGCGGCGGCACCGGTACGATCGCAATCTGGCCGCGCTCGATCGGACGATGGTGCGAACGGACCGAGGCGAGCGCGTGGCCGCTTCGCAATGGCTGCGAACACCCGGTGTCCGGCTCGAGACGGTCGCTCGCACTAACGACATACCCCTCGAAATCGAGGCATCG
>Ga0073934_10011997_pt1 | contig 10328 bp, 8 predicted proteins | sample LarsenN4metaG_FD_76834 | JGI IMG/M metagenome (GOLD analysis project Ga0073934, IMG submission 76834) | Hot spring sediment bacterial and archeal communities from British Columbia, Canada, to study Microbial Dark Matter (Phase II) - Larsen... ... | reverse complement strand
TCTGCCGCTTCTGTACAAAACGTTCTGGTATTCTTCGAAATACATTTGTGCCGTTTTCTCAAGGCTGTATTCAGTCATAGTCTTCTGTTAAGTTGTACCGTGTTACCGTTGCCTGGCACCATTCTTCTTGTCTTCTTGGGAAAACTTACGAGGGGGAGATAGAAGTCGTTTTTGCATTCTTAGCTTGCTTGAGCAGTCTCTCTTTTAACCACAGATTTACCAATGTCTCAAGTGAGATATGTTGTTTTTTGGCTATTTTAGCAATGAATTCAGAAATCTCTTTTTCAAGAGGGACATACCGAGGGATAGAAGGTACTTTAATATCCGCCTCTACCTCTTTTGTTAATTCCCAGTAATCGGTCAAATCGTGTTTGTCCCAGAACTCTGCTGCTTCTTTAAGCGTAGCAAATTCCTCTGGGATAGGCTCCTTTATTTTTTTACTTCTTTCCATATTTCCTCCGCTCCCTTTCTGTCATATCCCTGGCTGTGACAATCAAAGCCCTTTTATTTTTCTTCATAATAAAGAAAACCAGAAGATATCTTCCTGCATCAGTCCTCCCTGACGCGACATAAAGATGCTCCCCCTTAATTTTCCCTTTCTCGATAAATCTTATACTGGGCTGATTGTTGAATACCTGTCTCACTTCAAGTTCTGAAATATTATGTTTCCAAATAAGTTTGTCAATGACGTGATCCCTGAATAATAAGTCTACTATTTTCACATCCATCCATTTTTAAAAGGGGCGCAGTTTTCAAATTCAAGCTCTGACACCCTTGGATACTTCTTTAAACAAATAACTACCAAAAGTCAAGACCGTCTTACCTTTTTGAGGCCTAATCGTACCCGAGCCTGGCCCGATGGGTCACGATTCTATTATTTAAGAAGTGGCGTCAGAAAGAGAGGAAAACCTGCGGGTTTCTTTAAAGGTACGGCAAAAGGATATAAGGCGATTGAATCCCTTCGGGGATACAAGTGCGAGAGCGCGTGGTTGGGGGATATGGAGGAAAGATCGCGTTAAACGAGGAGACCCCAATGATTATTCGATGAAGGTTTCACGATTTTAATTACCCCAATAATTTGTCGGCGCAAAAACGGGGGAATTGGTCTGTGATTCCCTATTTTGGGGATAGAAGGTTTTGGTATTCTAAACAATGCTTACTCGCTATTTTCTCAACGGCATGTTCAGTCAGGGCCCTCTGTTAACCTGTACAGCTTATTCCGCTGAATCCGGCCACCTATTCCGTTCCAAATCGGCCACTTGTTCCGATTCAAACCGGCCACCCTCTGTTGGAGCGAACAATTGAGGGGGTCAGCTCTCAACCCTTGACACTGTTTGATGGAAACCACTTTTTATGTTGAGCTCAACATAAGATATGGTTATCCATCAGGACCCAGGCAAGGATTTTGGTCCCTGTTGCCTCAGAGAGTTGCCCGAGACGTGAGACAAAGTGGTGCCGATCTTGATCGCCCCGAAAGATCGTTAGGCCGTCGAGTCCTCGGATCATCACATGTTGCAGTGTCCCAGGGGCATCTAAGCGGGCTTGCCGCGGCATGAGTTACGCCTATCACAACCCATGTCCTTTGTAAAGTGAATATATTCAACGACATCCCTCAATTACCTCACAGGCGATCAAAAAAGTCGCAGCTATGAAGTCCATTCCCTACCAGATCCTCATCCGTCACTGGTTGTTTCAGAACCTCAAGGAAGAATTGCATATCGAATAACCCATCTATCCTGGATGGAGAAGATTTCCTTTTCCCCGAGGGTTTTAGCCAAAATCAGCGGCTTATTTTGATAGTAGCTCCTTTAATTTCGCGGTCAGGGCAGGCAAGACTTCTTTGTAATCTGCAACAATGCCTAAATGGGCTACGTTGAAGATATTCGCCTCCTTATCCTTATTGATAGCCACAATGACCTTTGATCCCAGACAGCCAGAGATATGTGACATGGCGCCAGAGAGCCCTACGGCAATGTATAGTTTAGGGCTGACCACTTTTCCGCTCTGGCCCACCTGGATCGTCACCGGCACCCAACCCTCGTCACAGGCAGGTCTGGTAGCGCCAACCGCGGCACCCAGAGCTCGAGCGAGCTCCCGGATCATCTCCCAGTTTTGAGCACTGCCTATGCCCCGCCCACCGCTTACGACGACATCAGCGTCTTCCAGCTTCACCCCCTCGACCTCCTCTTTAATCCGCTCTACAACCTTGACTTTAATCGCCGAAGGGTCGACCTTGCCTTCCACAGGAATAACCTGACCTTGCCGGGAGTCATCGCGCTCTGCTGGCGGCATTGTTTTCGGTCTTACGGTAGCCATCTGAGGCCGGGCAACCTTTGATACCATTGTGGCATGGGCGTTACCACCAAAGACAGGTCTCGTCGAGACCAGGAACTTGGTCGCAGGGTCAACGGATAACGCGAGGCAATCCATCGCCAGCCCACCCCCCAAGCGACCATTGAGTCGCGGAGCCAAATCACAACCGACATCCGTATGGCCAATGAGCATAATGGAGGGAAGTACTTTCCGGCAAAGGTCAGCCGCTACCTGAGTATAAGCATCGGAGTTATAAGTATCCAGAAGGCTGTCATCAGCCACGTAGACTTTGTCAGCCCCATAGGCGATTGCCTCCTGGGCCAAGCCACTTGTTTTGCTACCCATCAAAAGGGTACTTAAGTCCTCACCCAGTTCATTGGCGAGCTTTCTTCCGACCCCAAGGAGTTCAACAGTGATTGGGGCCAATTTGCCTTCAGCGATCTCACCACAAACCAAAACACCTTTATGATTATTCATGGATTACCCTCCGTTCATGAGATTTCTGAAAAAGTCCAGAAATCTCTGATTACACCGATTATGGTTCGATTACACAGATTAAAGTGCGAAAAGGACTTTTCAGAGCTCTCATCATATCAGTTTAACAAGCTTTAAGGCTAGATTGACGGCAGCCTCGATAGGAGTACCCCCGGCAATGATCTCACACTCGGTCTTTCGGGTCGGTACAGAAAGAGAGGTGATCTCGGTATGGGCGTTCGCCTTGTCCAGGTGGGATGGATCAGCCCCAATATCCTGTGCCTTCCAGACCGGAATCTGCTTTTTACGAGCAAGCATGAGGCCCATTCCACCGGGAAGCCGAGGGAGCCCTATCTCACTGCTGACGGTCACCAGGCTTGGCATAGGAACTTCCACTACTTCAAAGCCATCTTTTACCATCCTCTTCACCTTAAGCTTCTTGTCCGCCGCCTCGATCGCACAGGCCAAGGTCACGACAGGGATGCCCAGTGTTTCAGCCAGAATGGAGCCAACCTGACCAGCGCCCCAGTCGGCAGCCTGCCGGCCGCAAAGGACCAGATCATACCCGCCAATCTTCTGGATTGCCTTAGCCAAGACATACGCCGTACCAAAGCTATCCAGGTTTTCAAAGGCTGGATCCTGTAGAACAAATCCGTCGTCGGCCCCCATGGAGATGGCGTGTTTGATCACGTCAGCAGCTTTCGCTGACCCCATGCTGATCACTGTTATTTTCCCTTTGTGCTTGTCTTTGAGCCGGCATGCCACCTCAACCGCTCGTTCATCATAGACGCTGATCACAGGCGGCACTCCGGGAGGAGGGATAACCTGTTTCGTCGCGGGGTCAATCTTGAATTTGGCCGGTGGTATCTCGGGATCAAGCACTTGTTTAACACAGACAATCGTATTCATATCCTACTCCTCTCCTCATGCCCAGAGGGCATGCCACGAATGATGAAAAAGACGAATTTCACGAATGGTAACTAATGGTTTCTCATTGGCGTCATTCGTTGTATCGGTACGACAGTCTTTCCGACTCATTCGTGCTGTTGGGATCTATCCCTGCATGGCTGCTTCAACGAGTTCAACAAGGTCTCTTGCTTTCAGCGAGTCTTTCACGCCTTTATGCTCGATGCTGTCCTCGAACATCTGAAGACAATAAGGGCAGGCAGTCACGACCGTCTCCACCCCGGTCTTGAGAGCGTCTTGAAGACGCATTTGATTAATCTTTGTTGTACCGGGCTGTTCTTCGATCCACATCAGCCCGCCGCCACCGCCGCAGCAAAAGCCCGTGTCTCGCGAACGTTCCATTTCCTCAAGTCTTGCCTCGGGGATCGCTTGCAGTATTCGGCGTGGCTCCAGATAGAGGTTGTTGTAACGGCCTAAATAGCAGGGGTCGTGATAGGTGAGCTTAGAATTCACCTTATTGGTAAGTTTTAATTTGCCCTGCGTCACTAAATCAGCAATGAGCTCGGTATAATGAATTACCTTGAAATCGCCGCCGTACCTCGGGTACTCGTGTTTAATGGTATTATAGCAGTGGGGACAGGTCGTGATGATCTCTTTAATGCCGTGGCTTTTGAAAATCTCAATATTTTCTTCTGCCATGATCTGGAACTGGAATTCATACCCTGCCCTTCGTGCCGGGTCACCGCAGCAGGTCTCGCCATCACCTAATACTGCGAAATCGACACCAGCCGCTTTCAGCACCCTCGCCATGGAAAGAGTTGCTGCGACATTCCGCTCGACAAGAGCTCCGGTGCAACCTACCCAGAACAGAGTAACCGCATGATCCCCTTCAGCCAGTATTTTGAGTTCCTGGTCAGTGGTCCAGTCGCCCCTCAACCTCATCGACTGGATCCCCGCCCATGGTTGTCCTCTTGACTGCATATTTCTGAGCATTAGCTGGGCGCTTTCCGGCATCTTACTTTGCGCCATCACCAGATTTCGTCTGAGGTCGATAATCTTACGGATGTGCTCTATATTGACCGGACAAACTTCCTGACAGGCGCCACAGGTGGTGCACGCCCAGATCTCCTCCTCGGTAACCACATCCCCGATCATCGACTTGGCCCCGTTTCCCGCGGATTCCTCCGCCTGACCGGCAAGTTTACTGGCGAGCAACCCAGGGCCCGCTTCCAGCAAATGGTCTTTCAAGTTATGAATGACCTCTCTGGGCGAGAGGGTCTTGCCACTCAGCTGAGCAGGACAATTGACATGGCACCGACCGCAGACAGCACAGGCATAAAGGTCGAGCAAGTCCTTCCACGTAAAATCCTGAATCTTCGATGCGCCAAAGGTCTCCGCCTCAACAGGGATGGGTTCCAGCACCACTTTAGGTCCAAGTGGTTTGAAGAAGGCGTTAGCGAGGGAAGCAAGGATGTGCAGGTGCTTGGAGCGGGGAATATAGACCATGAAGCTGAGAATCACCAGGTAATGCAGCCACCACACTGCCCTGTACCCTGCCTCCAAAGTGCCTTGTGACAGACCGCTTCTACTCAGGAAACCCGCCAGCGCTGACCCCAGGGGAGGCCAGGAGGCGTGAACCCCACGGCTAGCATGGTCAAAGCCTACGCCGAAAACATGGAGCACCATAAGGGAAAAGACCATCATCAAAATGATGCCGGCTTCAGCCGATGGCTCAAGTCTAGGCACTCTTATGACATAGCGCCTGACGGCTGCGACGATTAAAGTCAGCGTCACCAGCGCCGCGGCAATGTCCAGGACGGAAAAATAGAATGTCTCAAAAGGGGTACCTTCAATCAACCGGGAAAGCCCAAAGCCTCCGGCCAGACCGATAAAGATGATGTAACTGATGAAGAACAAGCTGAAGCACCAGAACAGCAATGCATGTCCGATGCCAGCCAGGTCCTTTCCAGTGACGGTTTTCAGGGTGCACCACTGAGGGACAACCTCGACCAGCATCGACTTGATTCTCTCCCCTATTCTGTCGAAGCGGTTCTCCCGCTTCCCCAGACGCATCAGGCGAAAGAGGAAATAAAACCTCTGCGCAAACAAGCCGAAGGCGATGGCGAACAGGACCCAGAAAATGACATAGCCTGGGATGCCCCAATAGGTTGCACTCACCGGCGACACGATTACCTCCTATCCGTAATTAAAAAAACATGGCGCCTGCCTGCGCTAAGTAGGCCCAGCGTAAATACCTACACTTGGAACCACCTTCATCGTTTGAGGGTGACGCTCCGTTACGATGGATCAGCTTCAAAACGAATGCGGAAGAAGTTGAAAATTAGTCCAGATCCAAACTCGCTTTACATTGATTACATCTTACAGCGCCCCGGAAAACTTTATTGCCGCATTCTGGGCAAACATAGCGGGACTCCTCATCTTGAATCCACTTCTCTGTACCGACCTTTCGCCAATATGGAATAGCCCGCAAGATAACTTTTTTGCCTACAGTCATGGGAAAATTTTCAATATACTGACAAGGAAATTCATCACATTGATGACAACCAACGAAACCTTTCTCCCTTGTACACTTTCTGATTTCACACTGTTGACAGTGCATGAATGGTTCGTCAGATAGGCAACCCCGGCACTTAATGTCTTCGATGGAGAGTTTTTCAGCGTAGGGAAGTCTACCTTTCCCAGGAGTTCCTCCCTGGTAAAGATTTATTAATTTCTCCTTAAGTTTGAGATTATTCTCCCGGTGAGCGATATAAATGGCGCAGACTCCGCAATAAAGACCACAAGGAGAAATAAGATCCGGGTTTATCTTCGTCATTTTAGTCCTTAACCCCTCACTCCTTATCCGTCTCTCCTTTTTCTTTCTTCTTTCTGATGATCGTTCTTTTTTCTTCAGGAAGAGGAGGCGGAACAGGCTCGCCAATGATCTTTGTCACCGCACTAAATTTAGTAGGACAGACTTCAAAGCAAGTTCCGCATTTAATGCATTTTTCCTGTTCAATCACGTGGACCCGGTTCTTGGCACTGATGATCGCCTCGACAGGGCATCTTCTTGCGCAAGTCATACAGGCTTGGCACTTTTCTGGGTCGATATAATACGACGGTAATTCACGGAATAATGTGTCGATCTCGTCTTTTGTAAAAAGTTTACTCCACTCTTCTGGATCTTTAAGACGTGACGATAACTTATCTCTTGTTGCAATTTTAATATAGGGTATTAACTTCCCAATCTCATCGAGTTTGAATTTTAATCCATTTCCGTCTATGCCTTCGCTTTCTCCAAATGGTCCGATCGCACTCACCTTTCTGACAAAGTCGTTTACCGTCTCTACAAAACGGCTTCCCTCAGCGGAAGACATGAATTCGATCCTTAGCCTTTCGGGGTTCAGCCCTATGGTTTCCATTATTTTTTTAGATAAAAGCACTATGTTCAAGGCATGGTAATTTCCTTGAGTGATATACTTACACTCATCAAGGCGGCAGCCAGCGATATACACCCCATCCACTCCGTTACGGAAAGACCGGAATATAAACGCAATGTCTACCCTTCCGGTACACATCACACGGACAAGTCTTATCTCATTTGAATATTGCAGTCTGGAAACTCCAGCCAGGTCAGCGGCGCCGTAGCCTCACCAATTGCATACGAAGCCGATGATTCTCGGCTTAAATTTAAGAGCTGCACTCATTTGTTCTCACTTCCTTAGTTAGAAAATAGATGTTTCGAATGGAACGAATGATAACGAATGACACAAATGTCCTTTTCTATTTTGTTTGCACTACCCTATGCGTCCGAGATTGCCGCATCAATCTGGGCGATCAGCTGCTCATCTTCGTAATGTTTCAATTGAATCGCCCCAGTCGGACATTTGGTATTACAAAGACCATCCCCCTTGCAAAGAATAGGGTTCATCTTTGCCTTTTTCCCTTGTCGCGTTTCATACAGCTCTATCGCACCATAAGTACATGCCTCAACACACGCTCCGCATCCCATACACTTTTTCTCAGCCACCTCGCAAACAGAACCGGAGGCGATGACAGTATCATGCGACAGAAGGGTCAAGGCTCGCCCTGCAGCTCCATAGGCCTGGCTGATTACTTCGGAGATAAACTTAGGGTAGTGGGCTATCCCGCAAAGATAAACCCCGTCTGTACCAAACTCAACAGGTCTCAATTTGACATGGGCTTCCTGGAAGAAGCCATCCGTACCCAACGCGACCTTGAACAATTTGGATATTTCCTTGCTTCCTGCGGCGGGAATTGTGGCGGCAGCCAAAGCAACGAAATCGGCATCGATTTCAAGCTTGTTTCCTAATATATAATCCGTCGCGGTAACTTTTAAAACAGGCCGGCCCTCCTCTGACTCACCCGCTTCCACCTGAGGTTTGTCCTGCGGTTCGTAGCGAATAAACTTCACCTCTTTATCCGCCGCTTCCCTGTAATGATCCTCGTTAAACCCATACGTTCTCATATCCCGAAAGAGAATATAGATATCCATCTTGGGGTTGGTCTCTTTCAGTTTCAACGCATTCTTTACGGACTCACTGCAACATATTCTGCTGCAGTAATTTCTTTCCTCATTTCTGCAGCCAACACATTGGATCATTACAAGACTCTCTGCGTTAATGACCTTTTCGTCTCCCTTGGCGATTCTCTCTTCCAACTCGAGGGTGGTCATGACCCTATCATCTTCTCCATAAAGGTATTCTGTAGGTTTATAGACCTCGGCCCCTATCGCGATGACGGCTGCGCCGTGCTTTATCTCTGTCACGCCTCTTTCAGACTTCACCCTGGTTGTGAAATTCCCAACATAACCGGTAGCCTCTATGATGGTCGCATCCATATAAACATGAATCTGGGGATGTTGGTACACCTTTTTTATCAGATCGCGCAAATAGGCCTGAACATCCATTCCTTCCAGGGTATGATGGATTTTAAGAGCCAATCCCCCCAGGTCTCGCTCCTTCTCCACCAGGTGGACCTCATGTCCCTGGTTGGCTATGGAGAGTGCACACGTCATGCCGGCAATCCCCCCACCCACCACAAGCGCTGCCTTGTTTACGGGAAGATTAAAATCCTGTAATGGCTCCAAACGGCAAGCCCGTGCTAACGACATCCGGATGATATCCTTTGACTTCTTGGTGGCCTCTTCTTTTTCTTTAGAGTGCACCCAGGAGCAATGTTCCCTGATATTGGCCATGTCGAAGAAATATTGATTAATCCCTCCCTCCCTTAGCGAATAACGGAAGGTCGGCTCATGGGTTTTAGGGGTGCAGGCTGCCACCACCACACGATTAAGCCCCTTTTCCCTTATCACCTCCATGATTTGATTGGTTGACTCAGTAGAACACGAGAAGAGCTGCTCTTGAGCATGAACAACATGAGGTAAGCTTAAGCTGTATTCAACCGCAGAAGGGACATCGACCACTCTTCCAATATTTGCTCCACAATGACATACAAATACCCCGACCCTGAGCTCTTCTTGCGAAACGTCCCTCTCGGGTGGATAGACCCTTTCTGTCGTTAACTTCCCCCGTCGGTATTCAAGGAGCTCACCACATTGGGAACTTGCACCGTTTGCCGTAAAAACCGACTCGGGAATATCCATAGGTCCCTGGAAGGCTCCGCTTACAAAAATTCCCGGACGAGTGGTCTCCATAGGATAAGAAGGATTCGTTTTGCAGAATCCGTGAGGATTGATCTCAATGCCGAACTGATTCGCCAGCTCACCTGCATGAGCAGGCGGATTCAGTCCAACCGATAATACCAACATATCGAATTCTTCCTCTTTGGTTCCCTCATCCGGGGTAGCATATCTAACGATAATATTCTTCGTTTCGGGAACCTCCTTTACTACGGTGGCGTAGCTTCTTATAAACCGAATCCCAGGCAGTTTTTCTGTCCTTTGGTAGAATCGCTCAAAATCCTTGCCATAGGAACGAATATCGTTATGAAATATCGTACACTCTGCCTCTGCATCATGATCCTTTGTCAAAATGACCTGTTTCTGGGTATACGTGCAACAAACAGCTGAACAATAGCTGTTGCCACCCGGAGGATTGACCTGTCTTGAACCAATGCATTGAATCCAGGCTATTTTATGAGGATGCTTCAAATCAGAAGTACGCCTGATCTCACCTTCGTATGGCCCAGTAGAACTTAATAGCCTCTCGTAGTCCATGCTGGTTACCACATTCAGCATCTTTCCGTAGCCATATTCATTCTTCACCTTTGGGTCAAAGGGCTCAAAGCCCGGAGCAAGAATAATCGCTCCTACCTTTATTTCAGACTTCTCTGGCGTTTGAGTAAAATCGATGGCACCTTTCTCGCACACCGCTTCACAGATACGACATTTCTTTTCTTTAAGATAGAGACAGGTTTCATCGATATAGGTGATCAGGGGGATGGCTTGGGCAAAGTAGATATGGATGGCTTTGTTCTTCGATATTTCCTGATTAAATCGGTCAGGATATTTGACGGGACAATATTCGACACAGGTCGTACAACCCGTGCATTTGCTCTCGATGATATATCTGGGCTTTCTGACCAGAGTGACCCTGAAATCTCCTTTCTCCCCCTCTACCCGGTCAACTTCAGTATAGCTCAGGACCTTTATG
>Ga0073934_10011996_pt1 | contig 10329 bp, 11 predicted proteins | sample LarsenN4metaG_FD_76834 | JGI IMG/M metagenome (GOLD analysis project Ga0073934, IMG submission 76834) | Hot spring sediment bacterial and archeal communities from British Columbia, Canada, to study Microbial Dark Matter (Phase II) - Larsen... ... | reverse complement strand
TCGGCCGCCGCCGATGGCGCCGGCGCCCGCCGCGCGCCCGCCGCGCGCCCGCAAAAGCCGCTCTCGCCCACGCAAATCCCTTGCAAACCGGCCCCGCTGCGGCTTGTTCAGACCGTCCCTAACTACCCCTGCAACTTCCAAACGCCGCGGCAGCCGAGGGGCCGCGGCGTTTTTGTGCGCTCGGGTGTCCCGAAGCGAGGAACTCGCAGGGTGGATGCGTGGTTGGCGGGGCACGCTAAGGAGCCTTTCATGCCGCAAACGCGCACAAATGGACAAACAAAAGGCCGCACGGCCGCCCGCGCCCAAGGCGCGATCGACGCGGTGGAAATGCTGAAGGCCGAGCACCGCGAAGTGGAAAGCTGGTTCGAGGAGTTCGAACGCACCGAAAGCGCGCCCAAAAAGAAAAAACTGGCGGCGCAGATCTGCAAGGCGCTACGCGTCCACACCCAGATCGAGGAAGAGATCTTCTACCCGGCGTGCCGCGAGGCGGGTCTATCGGAAGACATGATGGACGAAGCCGATGTCGAACATGACGCCGCCAAGAAGCTGATCGAAGAAATCGAAGCCGGCGGACCCGGCGACGACCACTGGGACGCTCGCGTGAGCGTTCTTTCCGAGATGATCAAACATCACGTGAAGGAAGAGGAGCAGCGCGAGGGCATGTTCGCGCGCGCCAGGAAGTCGGAGCTCGACTTGGTTGAACTCGGCGAGGAGCTCAAAGCGCGCAAGGCAGAGCTCATGAAGAAGAATTGAGCCGGCGCGCGCTCAGCCAAAAAGCCGGCGGCCAATCGGCCGCCGGCTTCACCAACCGCGCTTTAGGCCGGCACCCACTCACCCGAGGGCGTGCGGCAGAACGTTTCCGGCGGCAGCTGCTGTTCGCCGTACTGCGGATCGGTGACCGTTGCGCTGACGCGGCGGCACTCGGGCCCGTAGCCGGCCGCCTGTGTCGGTCGCGATACCGAGAGCGAGCGCGTGCCGCCTTGATCGCTTTGCCAGCTGTCGTTTACGGGCCCGCCTGAATTCAGCGACTGATAGTAAGCATTCTCCACGCGCTGCTGCTCGCGCGCTGTGAGCCACCTGCACACGCCGTAGGTGCCCAGCCCGCCGACGGCTGCGCCAATCGCTGCATTCTCCACACGATTCTCGCGTGGGCCCTGCGTGGCCCCGATAGCCGCGCCGATGCCGGCGCCAATCAGCGCATTGCGGGTGCACTGCGACAACTGCGTGCGCGGCGCGCCGTAGCCGCCGCCGCCATAACCGCTCGTTTCACAACCGCTTAAAGCCAGGGCGCCCGCGAATGCGGCGCAAAGCAGTTTCAGACGCATCTTCACACTCCATTGGATGTGGCCGCCCGCCCCTTGCCGCAGGCGCGCCGATGGCTCGTCACCGCTTTAGCAAGTCGCGGGCGCTATTGCACGACAGAACAACGCGTCTGGGCTGCGCCCGGCCGTGTCCATTGCGCCTGAATCGCCCGCCCGCGAAGCTCCGCGCCGTTGGCTGCGTATCGATAGGCCCCGCCGGCGCCGCGCGCTGGCAGCGTCAATGTGACATAGCCCTCCTGCTCCACCACTGCCTGCATCGGCGTCATGGTCACACGCAGCGTCGAGCCGTCCTCACACTCGAAACTCGACACGGTCGGCGCAGTGTTCACGGCCGGACACGGTGTCTGGCACGCGGCCAACAAGCCTGCGGCGAGGATAGCGAGAAGGCGCATCGAATTCTCCTGGGCCGCCAGCTTAAGCCATTTGGCAGCGCGGTGAAGAGGCTCACGCCCTCTTGGCTTGCCCCTCCGGCGGAAAGTCCTAGAAACGGCCGTCCGAAGGGGGATGAGGACCATGTCGAACGGCTACCTGATTGCAGCCGCCGCAGATCTGGCCGCCGCACATGACATCGCCGAAGGCTTCGGGCTGGATGTGATCGACGCCAGCTCTGTCCATGATCGGCGCACGACGGCTACGGCGCTCGCGTCCGCGGCGAACGTCGGGGTTCTGCTGAGTACGGAGGCTGCACAGAACGAAGATTTCGTGGCGCTGCTTCGCGATCTCGCCGCACAACGCCAAAGCGTGCAGCTGATCCTCGTCAGCGCAGACGCGCGCGCGGCATTCGCCTTCTTGCCGGCATCGTGGCCCGTTTTGTCGCTCGAAGAAGCGCGCGCCCGCTCCAGCGAGCTGCTGCGCCGTCGCCAAGCTGAAACGCCGCCACCGCAGGATGCGCCGCGTGCAGAGCCGCTTCCGCCCACATCCGAGAGCGAGGCGCCGCTTGAGCAAGGCGACCCAGCCCCTCCCGAGGATCTCTCTGGCGGGGCAGACGCAGCAACCTCGCCGCCCGGACCTTCCCAGGAAGAGCCGTCGCCTCAGATTTCTGCGGAAGCGCCCCAAGCAGAGGCGCCCGCGCCACCGCCGTCCGCCGCCGAGCCGGCCGTACCGCCACCTTCCGTAACCGCTCCTGACGTGACGGACCTGGGGCGGGTGGCCCATCAGACCACGCCCGCGCAGCGCAGCGCCGCGCCAACAGCGCCCGCGGACGCCACGGCGTTCGCCCCCAGCAAGCTTCGCCGCGGCACGCCGGAACTGGTGCGCATCGTCGTTCACCAGCCGAAAGACCTGAACGCGGTGATCAAAGCCGCGAAGAAACTCGATCCGCGCACCGAGCCGGCGCCCCAAGGCATGAACATCGGCGATGTCGCGCTCGGCGCGAGCATAGGCGTCGCGCTGGAGGTTCGTGGCGGCGCGTGCGACGGGGGGCTGCAGCGAAGAACGTGGCTCGGCGAGCCGATAGATTTCAACTTCGCCGTCGAAGCCGATGCGACCGTCAAGCAGGTCGTCATGCTCGCACGCGTGTTTATCGACGACGCCCAGATCGGCGTGCTCGCCTTCACGCGCAAAGTCGCCGGCCCGGCCAAGAAGCCGCATGGCCTTGGGGACCGCGCGCGCCTCAAGCGGCACAAGCGCGTCTTTCTCTCTTATTCGAGCAAGGACCGCGAGACGGTCGCGGCGATCGCCACTGCCTACCAGAAGGCCGGCGTCGATCACTTCTGGGACCGCACGTCACTGAAATCCGGAGAAGAATGGTCGCCGCGCCTGAGGCGCGAAATCGACCGCGCCGATCTGTTCCATCTTTGCTGGTCGAAGGCGGCGGCGCAGTCCGAGTGGGTGGCCAAGGAAGCAGAACATGCGCTCACCCGCCGTCGCAAGAACAGCGGCAAGCCGGAAATCACCGTGCAGATGCTGGACGGACCGCCCTGGGCGCCGCATCCGCCTTCGCTCGTCGCGATCAATTTCGACGACTTCGTCCGCGCCGCCATCGTCGGCTATGCGCGCGGCGACGGCTGTCCCGCCCCAAAGCGTTAGCGCAAAAGAAGGCGCCGAAGCTCCTAATGAACGATTTCGCGCCGACGTCCGCACGGACATGAAACGCCGCCCGCTTAGCGCGAGCTAAGATTGCCGCGTCGTGTATCCATTTCTGGATGAGGCGCTGATCGGCGCGCTCAACGTGGACACGCCCAACGCCAATCCCCGCCGCGCCGGCGCCGATGGGCGCCACGTCGTAAGCGGAAGCCCATGGCGCCTATCTAACGCGTTCGCCGCACTTCCGGCGTCCGCAACGGAATGATAGGTCCACCCCTCCTTGGGGCGCGTAGCTCAATGGTTAGAGCCGGCCGCTCATAACGGTCTGGTTGCAGGTTCGAGTCCTGCCGCGCCCACCACTAGGCCGATGCCGTGCGAGACACTATGTTCGGGGCGGAGGCCATATGATCTGGTTTGTTCTTGTCGCAGTGGCGATCATTATCGGCGCATCCGTGCTCATAGGCAGGATGTTGTCGCGTCCGCGCGGCGCCGTCAGCGAACATCGCCAACGCGACATCACCGCGCTCAAAGCGTCGGGCGCGTTGCGCCACCGCAAATCCAACCAGCCCTAACATGGCCGAAGCCGCGCGTGCAGAGCTGCCGGCAGGCAAGGCGGAGCGCTACGAAGCGCTGCGCGGGGAGATCGCCGCGGTGATTTCCGGCGAGCCCAATCGCATCGCGCGGTTCGCCACCGCCGTTTCGCTGCTCGCCAACGCCTTCCCCGACCGCTTTTTCTGGACGGGATTTTATCTCGTCGATCCCGACAAACCGCGCGAGCTCGTGATTGGCCCCTACCAAGGCACGCTCGGATGCGTTCGCATTCCTTTCGACAAAGGCGTGTGCGGCGCCTGCGCCAGCCGGCGCGAGAGCATCCTGGTGCCGGACGTGCACGCCTTTCCCGGCCACATCGCCTGCGACAGTCGCTCCAACTCCGAAATCGTGACGCCTGTATTCGATGCAGACGGCGAACTCATCGCCGTGCTCGATGTGGATTCGACACAGTATGCGGCCTTCGACGAGATCGACGAAGCAGGTCTCGCCGCCATCTGCGCCGACTTGCTCACGCTCCCATGATCATTCCTGCTCGAGCGGCAGCGTCGCGGGTGACTCTCCCGGCGCGGCGATCATCGGCGCGGCTGCCTCATCGCCGGCGCGAAGCGCGGCAGGTTGCGGCGGCCCCACGCGACGCGCGAACGCCGACAGTCCGGGGGCCACGCTCGCGCCGTCATAGACAAGCATAGACGCGCCGTCGAACGCACCGCCCACCGGCTCCACGCGACCGCCCAGGCAATTGCTGAGGAAGTGTTCCAGCACTGCATAATAGGCGAGCCTGTTCTGCACGCGCATCAGTTCGCCGCGTTCATCAGGAAATACCAGGGATGTCAGGTCGATGCGTCTGGATCGCAGCGACTGCGCGATCTGGTCGAAATCAGCGCGCTGCGCGGCCGGGTCGCGGCCGCCGATCGCCAACAACAACGGCCGGCGCATCTGGCTTGCGCGGTGCAGCGGCGAATATTCACGCAACCTGGTTCGACCTTCGGCTGTTCGCACGTCGCCGATGCGCAGCAAATACTCCTCGCGCGTGCGTCCCGGCGCGCTGTCGACAAGCGTCACAAGATTGCTCGGCGCCCCATAAGCGGCGGCGCAACGAAACTGCTCGGGCGAGAAGGCGAGGCCCGCGAGCGCTGCATAGCCGCCAAATCCATCGCCGACGACGGCGAGCCGATCGGGTTGCGCAACGCCGTTCTCGACAGCCCATTGTACGGCGTCCAGCAGGTCCTCCTGCATGCGCGCGCCCCACTGGCCGTTTCCGGCGTTGAGAAACGCCTTGCCCAGGCCGCTCGAACCGCGAAAATTTACACTCAACACCGCATAGCCGCGATTGGCTAGCCACTGGTGCACCGGGTTGAAGCCATAAGAGTCGCGCGACCATGGACCACCATGAGGCGCAAGCACGAGCGGCACCGGCGCCTCCGGGCGGCCATCCGCATTTGCGTCGGCGCCGATCGGAAGCGTGAGATAGGAGACGAGAGTCAGACCATCGCGCGCTTCGATTTCGACGGGCGTCATCGGCTGCAGCGCAGCCTGGTCGAGCGCCGGACGATGACGGAACAGCTGCGTCAGGCGCCTGTTCGCCGCATCGCCCCGTTCATAGAGATACGACCGCGCGGGCGTGGTTGGACCTTCTTCGACCACGATCCAGCGCGCATCGTCCGCGCTGCGCGAAGTCACGATGAAATCGCCCGTCAGCTGGGCGTCGAGAAAATCGAGATCGGCCTGCGCGCCGGGATCGATGGCGCGCCATTCGCGGCGCAGATACTCTGCCGCATAGGCTTCAGGCGCGTTTGTCGCCGGATCGAGCCAGACATCCACGACATCCGCGCGCGTGCTCTCGCCCAGCACGGTTTTGGCTGCCGAGTACGCGTCCACGCGCACCAATGCGGCGCGATCGCGCCCTGTGGAATCGAGCATGAGGAAGGTGCGTCCATCGGCGTCGAACGCAACCGGTTCGGACGACGGGGCGTCCTCAAATGGAATCGTCAGCAGGCTGTACCAGCGGTTGCGGGCATCGCGGGCGAATATTTCTTCGCTGCCGTCCGCCAGCGTTTTCACGCCCAGTCGCAACCGATTGTCGCGATCCAGAACGAAACGCGAAAAGCCGCGCACCGCGGCGGTGTTGACGTTGCGCTGCACAACGGTGCGCCGACCGTCGGCAAGATCGATCCGTATCAGGTCGGCCCAGTTCGGATCGCGCTGGTTCAGCGTCACGACAACGCCTCCAGGATCGGCGGCGCTCAAACCGACAAGTTCGGCGTGCGCGCCCGCAGGCGTCAGTGCGCGCGGCACGGCGACGGCCGCCGTATCGACGGCGTAGAGCCGCGAGCCGCCGTTCGGCCCGTCGGCGACTGCGTAGATCAGCGTCGTATTGTCATAGGCCCAAGCAAACGAGCGCACGCCCAGCGTTCGATCGTCGGTCACCGCCCTTGCATCGTCCATCGCGCCAATGGAGACGACCCACAGATTGGTCACCCCGTCACGGGGCGCCAGAAACGCGATGCGGTCGCCGCGCGGGGCCAGCCGAGCGCCATGCCGAACGGGCTCGCCAAACAGGTCGGCGCGGGCGATCTGCGGCGGCGCGGCGGTTTCAGGCACGGGTGCGCGCGCCCCTGGGCGGTCGCATGAGACGACCGCTGCCGAGAGCCAGAAGGCGGCCACCGCCCCGGCCCAGAACCTGATCAACTTCGTCCCCACGGAAAAACCTTACAGGACCGTCATCCCTCGGCCAACGCACATGGCTGACAGGAAATTCACCTTTACGGCATGGGTGGGGCGCTCGGTGTGATCGCCTTGACGCAGCCTCGGACCGGCATATGCTTCGGCCTATGCCAGAAACCCCTGCCCGCACGGTGAAACTGTTCCGCAACGGCCGTAACCAGGCCGTGCGCATTCCGCGCGAGTTCGAACTCGAGGGGGACGAGGCGCTGATGCGCAAGGAAGGCGACAAGCTCGTGATCGAGCCGCGCAAGCCTCCGACTGGCCTGCTTGAGCTGTTAAAGACGCTCGATCCGATCGAAGAAGAATTCGAAATTCCGGACGATCCGCCTCCAGAGCCGGTCGAGCTTTAGGTGGCCTACCTTCTCGACACCAATATCATCTCCGATCTGATGCGCGATCCCGATGGCAAGGTCGCCGCCAATATCGCCCGGGTAGGGGAAACAGAGGTCTTCACCAGCATTCTCGTCAGTGCGGAGATTCGTTTCGGCCTGGCGAAGAAACAATCTCTGGCGCTTAGTCAGCAATTCGAAAAGATTCTGACGAGACTGCCAGTGCTGGAACTGACGCCGGCGGCGGACGAAACTTACGCTGAATTGCGACGTGTCCTCGAACTTCGGGGAGAACCGATCGGGGCGACCGACATGTTCATCGCCGCGCACGCCATTTCGCTGAATTACGTCCTCGCGACGGCGAACGAGCGCGAATTTTCGCGTGTGGACGGCCTGAAGCTGGAGAACTGGCTGCGTTAGTTCTCGCCGGTTTTGACACCCTGCCCGGCTCACCCTATCTCACTGCCGCTTTGGCCCACACGACTCGCTCTTCCTCCGCCACCGGCGCGCTCGTCCTCGCCGATGGAACCGTTTTCCTGGGCGAAGGCCTGGGCGCCGCCGGCGCCGCCGAGGGCGAGGTCTGCTTCAATACGGCCATGACCGGCTATCAGGAGATCCTGACGGACCCCTCCTATGCCGCTCAGATCGTCGCCTTCACCTTCCCGCACATTGGCAATGTCGGCGCCAATAGCCAGGACATCGAACAATCCTCGCCAGCGGCTGCAGCAGCCGCGCGCGGCGCGATTTTCCGCGCGCGCCCAACGCCGCCGTCGAACTGGCGCGCCGAAGAGGATCTCGACGCCTGGCTGAAGAAGCGCAACGTGATCGCGCTCGCCGGCCTCGACACGCGCGCGCTCACCAAGCGCATCCGGGAGCACGGCATGCCAAACGGCGTCATCGCCCACGCGCCGGACGGCAAGCTCGACATCGACACGCTGCACGCGCGCGCGAAAGCGTGGCCAGGCCTCGAAGGCCTCGATCTCGCAAAGGACGTCACCACCGCCCAGACTTATGTCGTCAGCGAAGGCCGTTGGCGGTGGCCGGATGGGGTGAGCGAACTGAAGAAGCCGCGCTTCACGGTCGTCGTCGTCGACTATGGCGTGAAGCGCAACATTCTGCGCGCGCTCGGCGACATCGGCGCGCGGTGCATCGTGCTGCCCGCGACAGCAACCGTCGACGACGTGATGGCGCACAATCCCGATGGCATTCTCCTGTCGAACGGCCCCGGCGATCCCGCCGCCACCGGCAAATACGCCGCGCCGCAGATCAAGAAGATGGTCGATAGCGGCACGCCGGTGATGGGAGTCTGTCTCGGCCACCAGATGCTCGGCCTCGCGCTGGGCGCCAAGACGATGAAAATGGCGCAAGGCCATCATGGTGCGAACCATCCGGTGCAGGACAAAGCCACCGGCAAGGTCGAGATCGTCTCGATGAACCACGGCTTCGCGATCGATCCCGCAACCCTGCCGAAAGGCGTGAAGGAAACGCACGTCTCACTGTTCGACGGCTCCAATTGCGGCATCGAAGTCGAGGGCAAGCCGGTCTTCTCGGTGCAATACCACCCCGAAGCCTCCCCTGGCCCCCAAGACAGCCATTACCTCTTCGAGCGCTTCGCCGAAGCGATGACCAAAGCCAAAAAAAGCGCGGCTTAACTCCCCTCCCCCGCGCGCGGGGGAGGGGTCGGGGGAGGGGGAGTCGGCTTCACCGACACAATCCTACGCAAGCACGCGACGAGGGATTGCGTTGCAGACTCGTTTGCTTTCACGTGGCAGACCATGACCAAGCCAGCCCTGCTCGTGCATCCCCCGCTCGGCCTGTTCGAAGCGCGCCTCGCGCCGGACTACGAGGTCGTGCACTGGCCGACGGAGCGCAAAGACATGCGCGCCGCCGTCACCATCGGCCATGTCGGCATTTCCAACGCCATGATCGATGCGCTGCCCGAGCTCGGCTGCATCGTCTGTTTCGGCGTGGGCGTCGACGGCATCGACCTCGATTACGCCAGGAAGCGCAACATCGCCGTGACGCACGGGCGCCAGATCAATCACGAGGACGTTGCCGACGTCGCCATCGGCCTCATCATCGCGCGCCTGCGCCTCTTCAAAGAAGGCGAGCGCGTGCTGCGCCAAGGCGCATGGACGCCCCCGCTCGCCGTGCCGCCGCAGAAGCGTCTGCGCGGGCGCAAGCTCGGCATTGTCGGTCTGGGCGCGATCGGCTCTGCCATCGCGCATCGCGCTGAGGCGTTCGGCATGGAAATCAGGTGGACCGGCCCGCGCGCCAAGCCCGACGTGGCCTACGCTTACGAGCCCGACCTCCTGAAACTCGCCGAATGGTGCGACGTGCTCGCCGTCGCCGCGCGCGGCGATCAGACCGGCATCGTCTCCGCCGATGTCATCAAGGCCGTCGGTCCCGACGGGATCATCGTGAACATCTCGCGCGGCAGCGTCATCGACGAAGACGCCCTGATCGCCGCGCTCAAATCCGGCGCGCTCGGCGGCGCGGGGCTTGACGTGTTCGTCGAAGAACCGACCCCGCCCGACCGGTGGCGCGATGTGCCCAACACCACGCTCACGCCCCACCTCGGCGGCGCCACGCGCGAAGCGCTGTGGGAAGGCTCGCAAAACGTGATGGAGAATCTGCGGAGATTTTACGCGGACGAAGAATTGCTGACGCCGGTGCAGGCTGATTGTTGACGGCGCGCTTGAAATGAACCGTCATTCCGGGGCGGCCCGAAGGGCCGAACCCGGAATCCAGAATCGCCGCGCAACATTCTGTTTGTCTGGATTCCGGGTCCGCGCTTCGCGCGTCCCGGAATGACGATGTGCACACGCGCTTAGAGTGACCCCTCATTCCGGAGCGGCCTGAAGAGCGAAATCCAGTAGCATCACACAAGGGTCTATTCCGTCATTCCGGGGCGGCCCGAAGGGCCGAACCCGGAATCCAGAAATATGATCAACGCTTCTTTAGCGCTCCGCGGCGCCCCGGAAGCACGGGTTTGCCCGGCCATTTGCGGGGATAGTCACCGCCGCTATCCACGCGCTTTCTTGCGCAACGCGTTGAAAACAAACGACCGCGAAAATTCCAATCCGACCGACTTGCGGCTGAACGATAATGCCGCGCATGCAAAGCCATCGCCCCATCTCCAACCAGCACCGGCTCCAGAGGCTCGTCCTCTGGGCGCTGGCCGTGCTCGCGTGGATCGAGGCGATCCTGTTCGGCGGCCGCGAGATCGACTGGCGCCACTGGCGCCAGCGCCGCGATCTCCTCTCGCTGCCCGGACTTACGCACCTGGTCGGCAAGCTGCTGCTCGAACGCGCACGTCAAATCGTGCGTCCACGGGCCAGACCCATTCGCGTCTGGCGCCGCGGCCAGGACCTTCG
>Ga0073934_10011995_pt1 | contig 10329 bp, 7 predicted proteins | sample LarsenN4metaG_FD_76834 | JGI IMG/M metagenome (GOLD analysis project Ga0073934, IMG submission 76834) | Hot spring sediment bacterial and archeal communities from British Columbia, Canada, to study Microbial Dark Matter (Phase II) - Larsen... ... | reverse complement strand
TGGGCTGTTGAGCGAACTGCGCGAGCGCGACCTGTTCATGATCTGCGGCAACCCGGACCTCGTGGTCGAGCGCGGCGAAAAGCTCATCTATTGCGCAGGAGCGCTGGCCGACCTCTATCGCGAGCTTGGCGGCAGGGTGCTCTATGCCGGCAAGCCGCACCGGCCGATCTACGACCAGGCGCTGTCGCGCGTCGCCGAGCTGCGCGGCCAGAGCGTGGCTTTGTCGCGGGTGCTGGCGATCGGCGATTCGGTGCGCACCGACCTGCGCGGGGCCACCGATCTCGGCATCGATTGCCTGTTCGTCACCGCCGGCATCCACGCCGAGGAACTGGGCAATCGGCACGAACCCAACCTCGCGGCGCTGCGTCGCATCTTCGACGACGCCGGCCTCATGCCAAAGGCCGTGACCCGCCGCCTGGCCTGGTAGGTGCCGCAGGCGCTCAGGCGCCGAACACGGCCTCGATCTTGCTCTTGAGGGTGTCGGCGTTGAACGGCTTGACGATGTAGTTGCTCACGCCCGCCTGCTTGGCGGCGATCACGTTCTCGGTCTTCGACTCGGCGGTCACCATGATGAACGGGATGGTGTTGAGGCGCGGATCCGACCGCACCTGGCGGAGCAGCTCGTAGCCCGTCATCGGCTCCATGTTCCAGTCGGAGATGACAAGCCCGTATTTCTTGCGTTGCAGTTTGGCCAGCGCCGCAGAGCCGTCCTGGGCATCGTCGACGTTCTCGAACCCGAGCTGTCGCAGCAGGTTGCGGATGATGCGGATCATCGTGTTGTAGTCGTCCACCACGAGGATCGGCATCGACAGGTCGACCGCCATCAGTCCCCTCCATCGGCGCTCAATCCGATCCGCTTGAGCTACGGCCGTCGGCGCCATGGTTGATGAGGGGTGCGACGCCGCGGCCGAACCCCTCCCTCCAGGTCGCGGCGACGCTAGCAAGGTCCCATTGAACATCCGGTTAATGCAAAATGCGGCACGCGCCCGGCTCGGCTGCGGCCGCGATCCATCAGCCGGGCGTCGCGCCGTTGCGGCCGCCGCCCCTGCTTGACTTGCCGTTGCCGGTGACGACACGGTGCCCACCGGCGGCCACCTGCGAACGGGCTTGAGGCGGCAAGCCCGCGACGGCGCGGGCCCCGCCGCAGGCCCGGCCGGCGCCGCGACGCAACCGGACTGCCCCAACCTATGATCGAATCAGCCCCTCCGCACCCGTTCATCGTCGTCCACGACGGGGATTCGGGCCTGGAACGGCTGCCGCGGCCGGTGGTCGCCATCGGCAATTTCGACGGCGTCCACCTCGGTCACCGGGCGGTCATCGCCCGCGCGCTGGAGCGGGCACAGGCGGCCCACCGGCCGGCCGCCGTCCTCACCTTCGAGCCGCACCCGCGCAGCGTGCTGCAGCCGGATCTGCATTCGTTCCGGCTGACCTCGGAGGCGGCCAAGATGCGGCTGCTCGCCGCCACCGGGCTTGACGGCGCCATCGTGCTGACGTTCGACGCCGCCTTGGCCGGCCTGACCGCCGAGGAATTCGTCGCGCGCATCCTGGTCGAGCGGCTCGACATCACCGGCGCCGTCATCGGCTTCAACTTCCATTTCGGCAGGGAACGGCGCGGTTCGCCCGACTTCCTGATCGCGCAGGGCGCCCAGCACGGCTTTACCGTGGATGTGGTCCCGCCGGTGCATCGGCACGGCAAGCGGGTCTCCTCCGGGGCCGTGCGCGAGGCCCTGGCCGCGGGCCATGTGACCGAGGCCGCCGACCTGCTCGGCTATCCCTGGTTCGTCACCGGCCAGGTGGTGCATGGCGACAAGCGCGGCCGCGAACTCGGCTATCCCACCGCCAACCTGCGGCTCGATCCGGACTGCGCGCTGCGGCACGGCATCTATGCGGTGCGCGTCGGGGTGGGCGGGGAGCGCTACGACGGGGTGGCAAGCTTCGGTCGCCGCCCGATGTTCGACACCGGAGCCGTGCTGCTCGAAGTCTATCTGTTCGACTTTTCCGGCGATCTCTACGGCGCGGTGCTGGACGTGGCCTTCATCGCCTGGATCAGGCCGGAAATGAACTTCGACAACATCGAGGCGCTGATCCGCCGCATGGACGACGATTCGGCGCTCGCCCGCAGAGCGCTGGCGCGCGTGCCGCAGGCGTTTCCGCCGCTCGGCGTGCCCGGCTAGGGCTTGGCCGCGGCGCGGGTCGCCTGCTACACAGCGCGCCATGACCGACAAGCCCGGCAAGTCAAAGGCAGGCGAGCCTGCTGGCGCGCGCGACTACAGCCAGACGCTGTTCCTGCCGCAGACCGATTTCCCGATGCGCGCCGGCCTGCCGCAGCGCGAACCCGAAATCCTCGCGCGCTGGGAAAGGCTCGGCCTCTACCAGAGGCTGCGCGAGCAGGCCAAGGGCCGCCCGCGCTTCATCCTGCATGACGGGCCCCCCTACGCCAACGGCAACATCCACATCGGGCATGCGCTCAACAAGATCCTGAAAGACGTGGTCACGCGCAGCCAGCAGATGCTGGGCTACGACTCCAACTATGTGCCCGGCTGGGACTGCCACGGCCTGCCGATCGAGTGGAAGATCGAGGAGGAGAACTACCGCGCCAAGGGCCGGCAGAAGCCCGACCTTTCCGATCCCGCCGCCATGATCGCATTCCGCAAGGAATGCCGCGCCTATGCCGAGCACTGGCTCAATGTGCAGCGCGAGGAGTTCAAGCGGCTCGGCGTGGTGGGCGACTGGGACCATCCCTACACCACCATGGATTTCTTCGCCGAGGCGCAGATCGCCCGCGAACTGATGAAGTTCGCGCAGAACGGCACGCTCTACCGCGGCTCGAAGCCGGTGATGTGGTCGGTGGTGGAGAAGACCGCGCTCGCCGAAGCCGAGGTGGAGTACGAGGACCACGTCAGCGACACGGTGTGGGTGAAGTTTCCGCTGGCCGGGACCGCGGGCGAGACCTCCGCCCAGCACCGGCAACTGGACAATGCGTCGATCGTCATTTGGACGACGACGCCTTGGACTCTGCCCGGCAACCGCGCGATCTGCTACTCGCCCAGGATCCGTTACGGTCTCTATCAGGTGGTCGAGGCCCCTGACGACAACTGGGCCCGGCGCGGTGACAGGCTCGTGATCGCCGATAGTCTTGCCGCGGCCGTGATGCAACAGGCGCGGGTCGCGCGCTATGAGAGAATTCGCGAGGTCGCCCCGGATCAGCTTCGCATCATGTCCTGCTGGCATCCGCTCAGGCAGGCTGGCTACCGATTTGAGGTTCCCCTCCTCCCCGCCGAGCACGTCACCGAGGACGCCGGCACGGGCTTCGTCCACACCGCCCCCGGGCACGGCCGCGAAGACTTCGACATCTGGGTGGCGCACAAGGCGGAGCTTGAGAAGCGCGGCATCGACACCCGCATCCCCTACACCGTGGACGAGAACGGCGCCTTCACCAAGGACGCACCGGGCTTCGAGGGCAGGCGCGTCCTCACCGACACCGGCGAGAAGGGCGACGCCAACGAGGCGGTGATCCGGGCCTTGATCGATGCCGGCATGCTGATCGCGCGCGGGCGGCTCAAGCACCAGTATCCGCACTCCTGGCGCTCCAAGAAGCCGGTCATCTTCCGCAACACGCCGCAGTGGTTCATCGCGATGGACCGGCCGATCCCGGGGGTCGGCAGGACGCTGCGCGACATCGCCCTGCGCGAGATCAAGCGCACGCGCTGGGTGCCGGCGGCGGGCGAGAACCGCATTACCGGCATGATCGAGGCGCGGCCCGACTGGGTGATCTCGCGCCAGCGCGCCTGGGGCGTGCCGATCGCCGTGTTCGTGCGCGAAACGCCGGACGGCTCGGCGGAAATCTTGCAGGACGAAGCGGTGAACGCGCGCATCGTCGAGGCCTTCGAGCGCGAGGGCGCCGACGCCTGGTACGCGCAGGGCGCACGCGAGCGCTTCCTCGGCGACCGCGCCGGCGAGGACTGGTGCAAGGTCGACGATATCCTCGACGTGTGGTTCGACTCCGGCTCCACCCACGCTTTCGTGCTGGAGGACGAGACGCACTTTCCCGCGCTCGCCCACATCAGACGCCGGCATGACGGCGGCGACGAGACCGTGATGTATCTCGAGGGCAGCGATCAGCACCGCGGCTGGTTCCATTCCTCGCTCTTGGAGAGCTGCGGCACCCGCGGAGTGGCCCCCTTCGACGTGGTGCTCACCCACGGCTTCGTGCTCGACGAGCAGGGCCGCAAGATGTCGAAGTCGCTCGGCAACGTCACCGCGCCGCAGGACGTGATGCAGTCGTCGGGCGCCGACATCCTGCGCATGTGGGTCTGCGCCTCCGACTACGCCGACGACCTGCGCATCGGCCCGGAAATCCTCAAGACCACGGTCGAGACCTACCGCAAGCTGCGCAACACCATCCGCTGGATGCTCGGCAACCTTGCCCACTACCGGCCAGACGACGACCGCGTCCCGCCGCAGCGCATGCCCGAACTGGAACGGCTGATGCTGCATCGACTCGCCGAGCTCGATGCCCTCGTGCGCAAGGCCTACGTCGAGTTCGACTACAAGCGCATCTTTTTCGCGCTCAACCACTTCATGACCACGGACCTGTCGGCGTTCTATTTCGACGTGCGCAAGGACGCGCTCTACTGCGACCCGATTTCCTCGACCACGCGACGGGCCTGCCTCACCGTGCTCGACCACCTGTTCCGCTGCACGGTGACGTGGCTTGCACCGATGCTCTGCTTCACCGCCGAGGAGGCCTGGTGCTCGCGCTATCGCGCCGACGACGCCTCGGTGCATCTCGAACCCTTTCCCCAGGTGCCGGCGGCGTGGCTCGACGAGAAGCTTGCGGAGAAGTGGCGCAGGGTCAGGCTCGTGCGCCGCGTCGTCACTGGCGCGCTGGAGATCGAGCGCGCGCGCAAGCGCATCGGCTCCTCGCTCGAAGCCGATCCGATCGTCCACGTGTCCAACCCGGAGCTCTACGAGGCGGTGGTGGACGTCAACCTGGAGGAGGTCTGCATCACCTCCGGCGCGACGCTGGTGAACGACGAGGGGCCGCCTACGGCGTTCCGGCTGCCGGAGGTGGCGGGCGTCGCGGTCGTGGTCAATCTCGCCGAAGGCCGCAAGTGCGCCCGCTCGTGGAAGATCTCGCACACCGTCGGCAGCGATCCGCAGTTTCCCGACGTCACCCCGCGCGACGCCCAGGCGCTGCGCGAATGGGAGACCATGCGCCGGGCGGCGGAGTAGTCATCGATGCCGAGCAGGGCGGGCTACCTCTGGGGGCCGCTGTCCGCACTCGGGCTCGGCATTGCCGCCGCCGCCTGCGCACTCGACCAGGCGCTGAAGCTTTGGCTGCTGTTCGCCTATCGCTTGGCGGAGAAAGGGGTGGTCGCGGTCGCTCCCTTCGTCGATTTCGTTCTGACCTGGAATACCGGCATCAGCTACGGCTGGTTTCAGCAGGAAGGTCCGCTCGGCCAGGGCGCGCTGCTCGCGCTCAAGACCATCGCCGTGGCGCTGCTTTGGATCTGGCTTGCCCGCGCCGGCACGCGGCTGACCGCCGCGGCGCTCGGCCTCATCATCGGCGGGGCGCTCGGCAACGCCATCGACCGGCTGGCCTATGGCGCGGTGGCCGATTTCGTCCTTCTGCATTTCGAGACCGGCGCTTGGCGCTTCAATTGGTACGTCTTTAACCTCGCCGACGTGGCCATCGTTGCCGGGGTGGTGCTGCTGCTGTATGAGTCCGTGCTGGGGACCGCGCCGCAAAAGCGCCCCGATCCCGGGGATAGTGGGACTTTCAGGGGATAGTGGGAATCAGAGCCGCGGCGTGCCGTGATTGCCAGCGGGTCTGCGCGTGACGGGTAACGGCATGATGAGGTCGGTCTGCAAACGGCGGTGGAGCCGCGCCCTGATCGGGGCCGTGCTCGGCTGCGCGCTGGTCGTGGGCAGCGGCGGATTTGCGGCCCACGCCCAGGACGACGACGATGAACTGCCCGATACCAAGTTCTTCCGCAATGTGTTGAAGTCGCTCGGGTTGCGCCGCGACGAGGGCGGCATCGAATACCGCGAACGCTCGCCCCTGGTGCTGCCGCCAACCCGCGACCTGCCGCCGCCCGAGAAGGCCGAGGCGGTGCAGAAGCTGCCGAACTGGCCGAACGATCCGGACGTCAAGCGCGCGCGCGAACTGCGTGAGGCGCGCAAGCGGCCCAACAAGAACCCCGAGGACGAACGCCCGCTGCTGCCGAGCGAATACAACCTGCCGGCTCCGCCTTCGCGTGCGAGCCTGCCCGACGGCAGGCCGGGACGCAGCGCCGAGGAGCGGGAGTTGCCTGAGTCGCCCTATGCGCTCGGAGCCAAGAACCCGCTCACCTCGCTGTTCGCGCCCAAGGAAGAGTATGCCACGTTCACGCGAGAGCCGCCGCGCACCAGCCTGACGCAGCCGCCGGCCGGTTACCGCACGCCGTCTCCCAACCAGCCTTACGGCGTGGGCACGCGCACATGGAACGAGGGGCCGACGGACCGCCACGTGGCGCCGAAATGAGGCCCGCTCGATCGTTGCTCCGCACTCTCGCGATCGAGCGTCGGCCTTTCCGTCGCGACGCATGAGCCGCGCAGCCGACGAACGCGCAACCGCCTGCCGCATCCGCGAGAACGCCGTGTCCAGCCCGCAATCCGCAAGCCGCATCGCCAAGGCCGCCGTCATCGGCGGCATCGCCGCAGCGATCCTGTTGGCCGGTGCGCCGATCGCCGCCTCCGCGTCGGCCAACCCGGCGGTCGAACACTTCAAGCTCGAGAACGGACTCGAGGTCGTGGTCGTGCCCGACCGGCGCGCCCCGGTCGTCACCCACATGCTCTGGTACAAGGTCGGCGCCGCCGACGAGCCTCCGGGCAAATCAGGCATCGCCCATTTCCTCGAACATCTGCTGTTCAAGGGCACCGAAAAGAACCCCGCCGGACGCTTTTCGCAGACGGTGGCCGCGGTCGGCGGACAGGAAAATGCCTTCACCAGCAGCGACTACACCGGCTACTACCAGCGCGTCGCGCGCGAACACCTCAAGACGCTGATGGAATTCGAGGCCGATCGCATGACCGGCCTGGTGCTGACCGATGCCGCGGTCGTGCCGGAGCTGAAGGTGGTGCTGGAGGAGCAGAATCAGCGCGTGGCCAACAATCCTGGCGCCCGCCTGTCCGAACAGATCGAGGCGGCGCTGTTCCTCAACCACCCTTACGGGCGGCCGCTGATCGGCTGGCGCCATGAGATCGAGAAACTCACGCGCGAGGACGCGATCGCCTTCTACCGGCGCCACTACACCCCCAACAACGCCGTGCTGGTGGTGGCGGGCGACGTCACGGCCGACGAGGTCCGGCGGCTGGCCGAGGAAACCTACGGCAGGGTCAGGCCGGTCGCCGAGGTCGGCCCGCGCGTTCGCCCACAGGAGCCGCCCCCTGTCGCCACGCGTCATCTCACGCTGGCCGATCCGCGGGTCGAGCAGCCGAGCCTGCAGCGGCATTATCTCGTGCCCTCGGCCAATACCGCCAGGGCCGGCGTGTCGGAGGCGCTGGAGGTGCTGGCGCAGGTGCTCGGGCACGGCAGCACCAGCCGGCTCTACCGCGCGCTCGTGGTCGAGCGTGAGATCGCCGTGGGCGCGGGCAGCTGGTATCGCGGCACGGCGCTGGACGACACGGTGTTCGCCATTCACGCCACACCCAAACCCGGCATCGAACTGGCCGAGCTTGAACGTGCGATCGACCGGGTGATCGAGGAGGTCATCGACCAGGGCGTCGCCGCCGAGGAACTCGATCGCACCAAGAACCGCATGATCGCCGACGCCATCTATGCGCGCGACAGCCAGGCGACGATGGCGCGCTGGTACGGCGCCGCCCTGACCACCGGCGGTACGATCGAACGGGTGCAGACCTGGCCCGACCGCATCCGCGCGGTGAGTGCCGCGGCCGTGCAGGAGGCTGCCCGCCAGTGGCTCGACAAGCGCCGTTCGGTGACGGGCTATCTGGTGAAGGACGGCCCGCGCAGGGAGGACAGGCGGTCGTGATCCGACGGCTGTTGACAGCGTGGCTCCTGGCAGCCGCCGCCCTAGTCGCCACGCACGCGTCGCAGGCGACGGCGGCGGCCAACATCGAGCGCGTGCGCTCGCGCGGCGGCATCGAGGCCTGGCTCGTGCGCGAGCCTTCGCTGCCGCTGCTGGCGATCAATTTTTCCTTCCTCGGCGGCGCGAGCCAAGACCCCGAGCAGAAGCCGGGCGTCGGCTACCTGGTCGCGGCACTGCTCGACGAAGGCGCGGGCGAGCTCGACGCCAAGGCGTTCCAGCAGCGCATCGAGGACCACGCCGTGCAGCTTCGCTTCTCGGTGACGCGCGATTATTTCCAGGGCTCGATCCGTCTGTTGCGCGAACGCATGAAGCCGAGCCTCGATCTTCTGCGCCTGGCGCTGAGTCGGCCGCGGTTCGAGGCCGACGCGATCGAGCGCATCCGCGCGCAGGTGCTGTCCGGCCTCAAGCGCGAGACTACCAATCCCGGCCGGTTGGCCGAGCGGACCTGGTGGCGGGCGGCGTTCGACGGCCACCCCTATGGCCGACCGACCAACGGCACGCTCGAATCCGTTCCCGCCATCGGAGTTGAGGACCTGCGCGGCTATGCGCGCCGCGTGCTCACGCGCGCAAGCCTGAAGATCGCCGCGGTCGGCGACATCGATGCGGCGACGCTGGGCGACATGCTCGACCGCACCTTCGGCGCCCTGCCCGAGAGCGGCGATCTTCAGCCGGTGCCGGATCGCACCATGGGCGGAGCCGGGGCGCGCATCGTCGTGCCGCTGGCCGTCCCGCAATCGGTCGTGCAGATGGGCGGCGTCGGCGTCGCCCGCAGCGATCCCGATTTCATCGCCGCCTACATCGTCAATCATATTCTGGGCGGGGGCTCGTTCACCTCGCGCCTCTACAGCGAGGTGCGCGAGAAGCGGGGGCTTGCCTATGGCGTCTTCTCCTACCTCCTGTCGCTGCGCCACAGCGCCTTGTTCCTCGCCAGCACGCAGGCGAGCGCCGAGCGCACTGCCGAGGCGATCGAGCTGATGCAGAGCGAGATTCGGCGCATGGTGGAGCACGGCCCGACCACCGAGGAGCTGGCCAAGGCCAAGGCCTATCTCAAGGGTTCCTATGCGCTGAACTTCGACACCTCGACCAAGATCGCCAGCATGCTGCTGCAGATCCAGCTCGACGAACTCGGCATCGACTACATCGACCGCCGCAACGGCCTGATCGATGCGGTGACCGCCGCGGACGCAAGGCGCGCGGCCGGGCGGCTGGCCAAGGGCGGCTTGCTGGTCACGGTCGTGGGTCAGCCCAAGGGGCTGACGGCGAAGCCCTCGGGCGACTAAAGCCGCGAGCCCGGCTTGCGCGGCGCGTGGCGGGGATCAATCGGGCGGGATTGCACAATGGCGCTCAGGCAATCGATCGACCAGGCCCGTCCCGCGCATTTCGACAGTGTGCTGGCGCGCACGGCGGACGCGCTTGCCCGGCTGCGGGCGATGCACGGGGCGGGCGCGCTGCCGCTGCTGCGGCTGCCGGAGCGGCGCGACGATCTTGCCGGCATCCTCGGCTATGCGGCGCTGTTGCGCGAGGGGGCGACCGACGTCGTGTTTCTCGGCACCGGCGGCTCGAGCCTCGGCGGACAGACGCTCGCGCAGCTTGCCGGCTGCGGCGTTCCGGGCGTAGGGGCGCTGCGCGATCCCCCGCGCGTGCATTTCATGGACAATCTCGATCCGGAGAGTTTCGCCACGCTGCTGCGGCGGCTGCCGCTGCGCACCAGCCGTTTCGTCGCGATCTCGAAGTCGGGCGGCACCGGCGAGACGCTGATGCAGACGATGGCCGCGCTCGCCGCCCTCAAGGCGAGCGGGCTTGATCCGCGCGACCGTTTTCTCGGCATCACCGAGCCGCCCCGGCCGGGTCGCTCCAACGGCCTGCGCGAGCTTCTCGCCGCCCACAGGATCGAGCTGATGGAGCACGATCCGGGCGTCGGCGGCCGCTATTCCGTGCTGTCGAACGTCGGGCTGCTGCCGGCCGCGCTCCTCAACCTCGACATCGGCGCCATCCGCGCGGGCGCGGCGACGGCGCTTGCGCCGCTGCTTGCCGCGCGCGCCCCCGGCGAGGTCCCGGCCGCGCTCGGCGCCGCGCTTGCCGTCTCGCTCGCCGCGGACAAGCCGATCGCGGTGCTGATGGCCTATGCCGACCGGCTGGAACGGTTCACGCGCTGGTACGTGCAGCTCTGGGCCGAGAGCCTCGGCAAGGACGGCAAGGGCACGACGCCGCTGGCCGCCCTCGGCCCGGTCGATCA
>Ga0073934_10011994_pt1 | contig 10330 bp, 15 predicted proteins | sample LarsenN4metaG_FD_76834 | JGI IMG/M metagenome (GOLD analysis project Ga0073934, IMG submission 76834) | Hot spring sediment bacterial and archeal communities from British Columbia, Canada, to study Microbial Dark Matter (Phase II) - Larsen... ... | reverse complement strand
TGATGGCACAACTGCCAGCAAAGCAAGGCGTATACCGAGAGCGGCCGCCGTTAGACGCCGGGCTATTGTGGCCTGATTTGCACCCATCAGCCTCTGCCACGGGCCTTTTCTGCCATCGTTGACGCGCCACTCAGTGAGCGGAAAGGGGCCACCTCGTGCGAGTTCGCACACCAGGAGTAGTTGTGCGGCATATCACGGTGCGGTGCCTGTCATAGGGACGACTGGACCCGGCACGACGTGTGCTTGGCAAAGCGGCAGGCGTCTCCACCCAGGCGGCCCGACAATGTTGCCGCAAGATCCCCTTTCGAGACGAAGACGAACTCACGCGGGCTGCAACGAAGATGAAAGAGCCGGACGTCGGCGTACGCCAGCTGGTTCGATTCCGCACGCCAGCGTGTCATGCCGATGCGCGCGGAACCAATGCTAGCTTCGCTGGAATACTCCCGTCCGATAAGCCCTAAGGAGCGCAGCAAGGCGGACTTAGGCCGCAGTGGCTGATTCTGGGCCGGGCTTGGCACAGCAGATGCTGTTCTAGCGGCACTATCTGAGGAAGCCCTGAGAAGGGGCTTCCGACACTCACCATCTCACGGAGGAATGGCGATGCTCGTGTTGTCGCGGAAAGTCGGACAGCGGATTCAAATCGGCCGGAACGTCACGCTCACCGTCGTGAGCCTAAGGGGCGGCCGCGTCCGTGTCGGGATCGACGCGCCGGACGAAGTTCGCGTGCTTCGCGGCGAGCTTGGTACCGAGTGGCTCGAGGAGGCCTCTGACGCTCTTCCCGAGCCAGCTTTGGTCGAATAGTGGGGACGTCGTGATTGTCTTCATCAACGAAGAACGAGCTTATCTCTCCTGGCTTGCCCGACATCGACGAGGTTTTGTGTTGGACGCGCTTCGCAAGCCGACCCGCAAACAGCCAACCTTGCATCGGGCCACTTGCGACGAGATCAGACGGTCACCAAGAGCCCGATCGCACTGGACCACCGGCCGCCGCGTCAAGGCCTGCGCCGCGATTCCCGAAGAGCTGCTGGAATGGTCAACAAGAGAGCTCAGTGAGCCTCTTTGTTGTCAGAAGTGTCATCCGGATTCGCCGTCAGCTGAACCGGCGCCGTCAACGAATGGACGCGGCCACTTGACGAGGCTGGGCAGAGAAGTGGTGGATTATGTCACAGAAATCGCAGTCATTCATCTAGACAATGGTGACCGGCCCTACCGGCTCACCGCCGGCGACATCGCTCAATGCCTCAATAAGTCGCCCGCCCAGCTCACCGCAGTGCTGACTCGCTTGGTTGAGGAAGGCTACCTGTACCTCGAAGACGGCGAAGATGGCATTGAGCGAGCCTGCGACGAACCCGCGGGGCCTGGTGTTCGAGTTTACCCCGCTGCTCGCTCTTTTAGAACGCTACCGTTCTATGCGGCAGCTCCGAACGCGGTGATCGAGGCCGAACTGTGCCGACTCAAACAGCCCGAGAGAGCCGGAGAGATGTCCAATGAATGAAATGACCACAAACGAATTCTTGATCGTCTTGGCGATTGTCGCGCTCTTCGGCGTTTTGTTCTGGCGATTGTGGGCTCGCGGCGGCACGTGAGGCGTCGGAGGATGTGTGTCCGGTTCGGACACTGAGGGGCCGACATCACAGGAGCCAGAGCCGCGTCAGTAGGTTTTGCCCGCTTGACCTACTATCGCTACAGGATCCTCTGTAACCGCTCATCCACTAAGAAAACCGGGCGAGCGGTCGCCTGCGGCTCATTCCGAGCCACCCACAGCGACCCCTCGCCCAACCGCTGGGCAGGCACGCCTTATGGGCGCCGCCCACCTCGCGTTGCCTGCCCCTTCGACGCCCAGGCCAGCAAGCCTGGCGCGCCTAGTTCGCTTCGGCCTTCACCTCGATGTGCTTCGGTTTAATCTTTTCGCTCTTGGGCAGCTTCACCGTCAGCACGCCGTGACGGAATTCTGCCTCCACCTTCTCTTCTTTCACCGCTTCAGGCAGCGGAATGACTCGCCGGAACGAGCCGTAGCGCCGCTCCATGCGATGGAAGGTCTTCCCTTTCTCTTCCTTCTCCTCCCTCCTTTCTCCGGTGATCCACAAGCCACCTTCTCGCAGCTCTAGGTTCACTTCCTCGGGCTTCAAGCCTGGCAGATCGATCGTCACCTCGTATTCGTTCTCGGCCTCGACCATGTTGATGGTCGGAACGAATGTCTCGCCGACCCACGTCGGCTCGCCCCAGAAGCCCTCCATCATTCGGTTCATTTCTTCCTCAAGTCGGGAGAAGGTTGCCGGGAACGTCTCCCGCCACGGAATCAGTGAACGTAACATGGGACACCTCCTCTTTTTCTCGACCCGCGGCGCCCAGTGCGCCGCTGCGTGACACAATTCGCTTTCCATCGTTACTACGCTGACTCAAAGCACTTAGTTCGCGCGATTCTCGGCAGAACAACGTGGCGTTTCCTGCCGTGCCGCCCGCGTCGGAAGCAGGTCCATTGCCGAGCGGTTGCCGCTGGCGCCAGTCCCGGGCAATCGCCACCAGCGCCGCGTGAACGCGGGATTTGATGGTTCCTTCAGGCAGATTGAGGGCTTCGGCCGCTTCGCGGAACTTCAAGCCGCGGAAATAAACGAGGGTGATGACCGTGCGTAAGTGCTCCGGAAGAGCTTCCACCGCACGGTGCAACCAATCGTACAACTCGCGAGCCTCAATTTGCTCTGCGGGGTCTTGCACGGTGGCAGCCAGGAGCTCCACTAGCGTTCCGCCCTCGAGCTCGCGTTCAAAGCGTGGAGTGTCAAGGCTGACGGTGCGTTTTCGGGCCTCCGATCGAATAAGGTCGATGGCGAGGTGCGTAGCAATGCTGTACATCCATGGTCGTAACCGCCGTCCGCGTTGGAACCGATCCCGATGTTGGTAGATGCGAAGGAAAGCAGCTTGCAAGACCTCCTCGGCCCGGTGCGGATCTCGCAGTAACCGAACCAGATAATTAAGCAGCTCGGGCTGATATCGGCGCATGAGTACGGCAAATGCATCACCACCGCGGCGCCCCCCGGCGCAGTGCAGCAACTCTTGATCGCTTGGCTGCGCTGAAATCTCCGCCACGCGTCCGAAGATGCGCCGCGGTCGATGGCGACTTTGTTTTGGCACGGATAACGAGGGCATGAGCTACCTCCGCGAGGCATGGGGCCCGCCTTCAAGTTCGCAGCACCAGCACGGGACAGTGCGCGAGCCGCACGACCCGTTCGGCGACCGAGCCGATGAGCAAACGCTTAAGGCCGGTCCGCCCGTGCGAAGGCAGCACAATGAGATCGGCCTTTAGTTCAGCAGCCAAGTCGGCAATGGTTTCGCCCGGATCGCCGATCAGAACGTGCAATTGGACCTTTTCGTACTGAGGACTGGCCAGCCGTTCTTTCAGCGCCAGCTTCAGGCGGTGCCGGCGGGCATCGTCGTCGTCCACGATCCAGACGACACCCGGCTCGACATACGAGACTGGAGGCAGCACATGCACCACGTGTACGTGTGAGGTGTCCTCCACCAGGTCCAAAGCCAGATCAACCGCCTTGATGGACTGTTCCGAGAAATCGACGGGGACGAGCACATTTTGTTTGGGGAGCCAACTCATGGCTTTGCTCCTGATCCAAGGTGCATCCGGGCCTGCTCCTCAAGGGGAAGTGGCTTCAAGAGACTTGATTGCAGGTCTGGCGGTAATTCAAACTTCGTCAGCCGGACTTTCCGCATATAGCTGTGGCAGCTGACGCACTTCATCGTCAGGTCAACATAGCCCAAGGCCGCGGCGTCGAGGTTCTTCTTCTTGGCCGCCTCGATGACCGTACTGGCTACTCGTCGAAACTCACGGCTGTGCTGCTGATATTCTTCTGTAGGGAACACGCGCCACTGAGCGTCAAGGCTTAAAAGACGCATCTTGCTGGCGCTTTCCGTGATGAGGTCGTAGTCTTCGGTCGTGATTCCCTCTAGGGCCTTCTGCATGTGCGTCAACTTGGCGCGCATAAAAGCTTTAACGTCGCGTTTCGCCGGATCTTCTTGGGTCCGACCCAAGGCACCCCATGTCATCAGTGACAGCAAACCGATCGCCAAAGCCGGACCTAGCCAGCGTTTCATGGCATGCTCCTTCACAGGATGGTGAGGATCATTTGGGTTTTCGTGACAACCGCGACGCACATGCACATGGCGGCGTTTGGATGGCGTAGTCGCGGCGCCGTGCCTACCTAGCCATCCAAAGCGCCGCCGAAGTGAGCACAAGCCCGACGACGAAGATGGACACCAGAATCAAGGCGATCGCTGTGCCGGCTAAGCGATCTTCGTCGAGTAGTTGCTGCGCCTCTGCAGCCGAAAAGCTGCCGCTCCAGGCAGTTGGAGCCGCAGAAACTTCTACCACCGGCTGCGTGGCAGGCTGCGGTTCACGTGGCCGAGTTAACAAGGCTGGCGCGGGTAACACGACACTGGCCATGGCATACCTCACGAGAACGTGTGCGATTTCAGGTCCGCCAGAGCGGACCGCGGGGTTAGTAAGGCAACGCTCATGCCGTGGCAGTGTTTCGCGAGTTTTACGCGCTCGTGAAGCCACTCCTCGATGACAAACTGCCGCCCCTTCTTTCGCTTCGCCAGAGAATGAGCGTTTACGCACGTTATTGCGGTAAGCCAGAGAGCGAATCCGCACTCTTGGCCGGGACAGATTGGCTTAGTGGCAGCGATTTCTGGCCAATTCGCCCTTCAGTTCGCTGTTCCGATGACATGCCGCCGCGGAACAGCATTTGCCACCTCAAGCGGTGAACGAAGTGGTCGAGCTATTCGGTGAGCACTGGTCCCTTTGAAAGGGCTTAACATGTCACTCAAGCGGGTTTGCGTGAGGGAAGTGGACTTGGCGCAGCCAAAGGAGTCTGTGCAGGTCGCTGCGGAGCGTATGCACGCCCGCAACGTCGGCAGCCTCGTCATCGTCGACGCAGACCGACAACCCATGGGCATCATCACAGATCGCGATCTTGTCATCCGCGTGCTGGCGTCGGGCAAGAACCCTTACGCAACCACGGTTAGTAAGGTGATGACCCGAGAGGTAACTACGTTATCGGAGAATGCGTCCATTGGGGCAGCCATTGAGGCGATGAGGAGTGGGCCCCACCGGCGCCTGGTTCTGGTGGATGAGGACGGCGCATTGGCAGGAGTCGTCAGCCTCGACGATCTCCTCGACCTGCTGATTCGCGAGCTTGCCCAAATCGGCGAGGTATTGCAGCAGGAAAGTCCTCGGGAGCTAGCGCACGCCTGATCCTGATTGCAGCCGGCTTACGAGAAGAAGATTTGACCGCGCGTCGCCCACCTTTGTGTCCATGCTGAGAGGAAAGGCCCATGACAACTACCACTACCACCTCTGACTGGTACGTAAAGGATGTGTTCAGCACGGACGTGGTCACCGTAATGGCCAACGACTCGGTTCGGGACGCACTGACGCTGATGGTGGAAAACCGTGTGTCCGCCTTGCCCGTTACAAGCTCCAAGGGCGTCTGCGTAGGCATCCTCTCCGCCACAGATCTCATTGCTCTGACTCGCGAGCTCAACGACGATTTGGCGGAAATGCAAGTCGGTGAGATGAATTATCAATGGCTGTTGGACCAGTTCGCCGCCCAGGACTTTGGCCGTCGCCGCGTGAAGGAACTGATGACTGAGGTGGTGGAGACTGTCCGGCAGGAAACCTCGCTCCTAGAGGCCGGCCGGCTGATGCTCCGGCATGGTGTTCATCGTTTGCCAGTCGTAGATGACGACGAACGCCTGCTAGGGATTGTCTCCATGACCGATCTATTGGCGGCGTTTGTGGATGCTCCGGTGCCCTGAACGGGTTTCTTGAGTCCCGAGCATCCTCGTTCGGCCCCGCAGCTGGTCGTAACACCGAACTCGAGGAAACTCCTGAAGCGTGTCGGATAGAATGCTTGACGACATGGCGGTTTCATCCACGTCGCGTGAACCGCTTGAGGCTGCCCAGGGGGGCCCGTGTCGCGACGGTTTCGAACGGGCGCCACCGCTCACCCGAGTACAGACTGATGCGCTTATCAGTCGGCATTACAACGCTCAAGTTATCGACGTGCGACGATGCCACGAAGATCTCTGGGTGCTTCGTGTGCATCCGGACCGAGGCGTCCCGCCGTTTGTTGCCGGCCAATATACCGTACTTGGGCTGGGTTACTGGGAACCGCGGATTGCAGGCTCCCAAGAGGAACATCTGGAGGAGGGCTGGCAGACCAAGCTCGTCAAGCGTGTCTATTCCATCTCGTGCTCGCTACTCGATCGAGACGATCGCCTGACACGCGTGAAGGACTATCCATACCTTGAGTTTTATGTCGCGCTGGTGCGCAAAGCAGCTCGGCCGCCGGCACTCACGCCGCGCCTGTTTCTTCTGGAACGAGGAGACCGCCTATTTGTCGGCCCCCATGCCCACGGCAATTACACCCTCCACCGTGTTCGATCCAGCGATAACGTCGTCTTCGCCGCTACGGGTACGGGAGAGGCGCCGCATAACGCCATGCTATCCGACCTGCTCGCGGGAGGTCATCGAGGTCGCATCGCCTCCGTAGTCTGCGTTCGCTACAAGAAGGATCTAGCGTACACGAGAGAGCATGGCATCTTGATGCAGCGATTTCCCCACTATCGTTACATGACCCTTACTACGCGCGAGCCGGAAAACTTGGATCGCTCGCTACCTGGCTATGTCGGAAAACGGTATCTACAGCAGTACCTCGCCTCTGGGATTCTCGAGCGAGAGCTGGGTTGGGAACTCTCGCCGGCCAACACGCACATCTTTCTTTGCGGCAGCCCCGACATGATCGGAGCGCCCCACCCCACCCATGATCCCCAACGCCGCTTTCCAAAGCCAACGGGCATGGTCGAGATCCTGGAACAGCGCGGCTTCCAAGTGGACCAACCGCATGAGCCAGGGAATATCCACTACGAGAAGTACTGGTGAGCGAACGAGAAGGACGGATCGGGACGAATCCATGACTCTCCAGGGAATGGATCGCTGGCTCAGCGAACACCGGCGAGGAACACCGGCGAGTGCGTGAAGCCCTGACGCGGGCGGCGCACCCAGACGAACCGCACTGGCAGCAGCAAGGTGATCACTTCGTCGGCGATCAGAATGCCGCTGAGCACTGGTGCCGCCATGGGCCTGATGATCTCGGCGCGTCGCCGCCGGTTGGCTTCGCCGGCCGATAGTCCCTCCATGCCGCTGCGAAGGCTTTCCGCAGCTTCGCAAACAGAAGCTGTTGGATTCTCATCGGAGAACCGACTGAGTGGCAAGCGGCGATAGCCAGCCTGATGAAAAATCGATGCAGCCCTCGCAGGTGATGCTTCGTAGTCCACTACGGGGCATTCACTGTTACTGAGCCGTTACACTCCGCCGTGGATTGGCTCGCTATGATTCAGGCGTGGCACAGCGGCTTGGTCGGAGGTTCTTGATCACCGCGCCGCCTGTGTATTCGAAGTCGCTCGAACCATCAACGAGGCTCCAACCGAATCTCAAGGCAAGCATTCTTTTGCCGGAAAGGAAGGGACCATGAAGGCGGCATATCCACTCATTGCCGGTTTGCTTCTGGCTTGTGCTGGGGCGTGCCAAACTCAGGCTTGTGGCAACGATCAGGATGAAAACCTGCTGCGGCTCGCCGAGAGGGCCGTCACCGGCTGCTCGCGCTCGCGGCCCGGCGCGATCGCCGACTTGCGAAAAGCGGGGCCGGCAGGGCTCGAGGCGCTCTTCACCGTGCATGCGGCCGCCATTGAGGCACACCGCCGCGATCCGCAAACCAAGGTCGAAAACTGGGATCGCATTTCCACGGCCCTCAACGAAGTCGGCGCCCAGTACGATTGCCATGCCTCGCGACTCTATTGGTACACCGATCTGGACCAGGCCAAAGCGGCTGCCAAAGCGGCCGGCAAGCCGATCTTGTCGCTGCGGATGCTCGGCTTCTTGACGGAAGAGTGCAGTTGCGCCAACAGCCGCTTCTTCCGCTCGACGCTTTATGCCAACGAGCAAGTCTCCCGCATGCTGCGAGAGAACTTCGTGCTGCACTGGAAGTCGGTGCGGCCAGTCCCCAAGGTAACGATCGATTTCGGCGACGGCCGCAAGCTGGAGCGGACACTCACCGGCAATAGCATTCACTATGTCCTGGACGCCGACGGCCGGCCGGTCGAAGCCATCCCTGGCCTGTATGGACCTCAAGCCTTCCTGCGTCATTTGGAGAGCGGCCGGGGATTAGTGCAAACGCTGGCGGCGTCTGCTGATCGAGAAGCCGCCTTGCGGGCCGCCCATGCGGACCGGCGCACGGCGGCGATGGCCCAGTGGATCGGCGACTTGGAACGAGTCGGCGGTCCGGGCGCGCCCGAGGAGCCAGCCGCTGCGCCAACCGGCAGTCCCACTCCGCCGGCCGCCACGGCTTCTACGACGCCCCCTGGCGCTGCGCCCTACCCGGCGGCTGCCCAGGCAGCCCGCGTGGCAATCGGCAAGGCCGCGGTCGAGACCCGGCTGATTAACGAAGTCACCCGCCATATGCTGCTGGCGGCCAGCACATCGCCCAGCGAGATGGAAAAGGCCACGACCGAGGAAGCCTGGAAGAAGATCGCCGCCCTGCACAGCGAAGATGCGGCGCTCGACCAGGGCTCCCGGCTTTTGATCCGCGAGCACAATCCGACTGCTCTGAGGGCGGCGCCCATAGCCCGCACCAAGAGTAGAGCCGAGGATCCCCTGCTGCGGCTAATTGTCAATTTGCAGAACTCGATCGCCTTGGACACGGTTCGCAACGAGTATCTCTATCACACGCGCATCCACGAGTGGTTCGCCGCAGGCGAAGGGGTCACCCAGGACGTCGAAGCGCTCAACAAGCGGATTTACGCCGAGCTGTTCCTGACGCCCGACGCCGATCCCTGGCTCGGCCTGGCGAGCGATGACGTGTACACGGGCATCCGGGACGCCGGACTGCGGCGGTAGCGGTGCCACAGTGACAAGGTGACTTTGGTGACAAGGTGATAAGCGTCGACTACGTCTCATCACCTTGTCAGATGGTCATCTTGTCACCCACTCACCCCCTCACTTGTCAGGCCCATCTCGCTCCTGACGGGCTGCCGCGAGTCCCTCGCCGACAGCTCATACAGTCGCGCGTTTCCTTTCTTGCCCACGTGCCGCGCGGCGCCGCAGTGCAGCAGGCAATACGCGACGCGCTGAGCAACGAAGCGATCGATCGCCAAGGCCGCGGCCAGATCCCCCGAGTGGAACGGCGCCGGTAGTCCGTCGGGCGCCAGCGCCGCCAGATCGGCGGCGGTCTGGAAGCGATGCACGCCCCGTACGGCCAGCAGCTTCTGGTCTTCCACCTGATAATCCCTCGCTCGCCAGCGGCGGCGACGTCCGTGGCCCGGATGGCGCCGCTCCTCAATCTCGATCAGCGGCACTTCCAACGTCAGCCGCGGATGAGGAAAGACGCACACAAAATACACCAGCTCGTGGAATAGCTCCCAGATCGTGCGCCGCTTGGGGCTGCGTCGCCGGCCAGTGACCGCCGAACCGCGAGCGGGGCACGTGATCAACTGCTTTTGGATCACAATGGGCTTGACGACGCGGACACGATGCGACTTTAGAAGCCTGGCAACCTTGTCGCGAATCGCGGCCAGTGAGCCGAGCTGGATTTCCACCAGCTCATCGGCCGTGACGACATCGATGCGGAAGTCTCCCCAGTGGACTTCATGGCGAGCCGCGTGCTGGTCATCGCCGTAGAGTCGCTTGAGGTCGCGATGCAAAGAAGTTTCTGGCATCGATCCGTCGCCGCACGACGAGAGGTCGTCGCCATTCCATGGCCAAGTGAGGCTGAAATCTAACTCGCGCCCCCCTCTCGCGTCGATATCACTCACCACTCACTACTCACCACTCACCACTCACCACTCACCACTCACCACTCACCACCCCTATAATTACCGCATGGCCCGTCGCGCCCTGCGAAAAATCCGCGGTTCGCTCGACTTGTCGCGGCACCTTAAGCACTGGGACGATTTGCCGCGGCCGTGGAATAGCCCGGCGCTTTTCGGCCGCGAGGCCCCACTGGAAGTCGAAGTCGGCTCCGGCAAAGGCATGTTTCTGCTGGCCGCGTCCCAGCAACGTTCCGAAACAGACTTCCTAGGCATCGAGCTGGCGCCGAAGTACGCCGAGTTCTGCGCCGCCCGCCTGGCGAAGCGGAACATCCCCAACGCGCGAGTGATCCAGGCGGACGCTGGCCGCGTATTCGCCGAGCTCCTGCCAGACGCCTGCCTCGCGGCCGTGCATGTGTACTTTCCCGACCCCTGGTGGAAGGCCCGCCATAAGAAG
>Ga0073934_10011992_pt1 | contig 10331 bp, 8 predicted proteins | sample LarsenN4metaG_FD_76834 | JGI IMG/M metagenome (GOLD analysis project Ga0073934, IMG submission 76834) | Hot spring sediment bacterial and archeal communities from British Columbia, Canada, to study Microbial Dark Matter (Phase II) - Larsen... ... | reverse complement strand
GGCGCCCATCTTCAGCATGATCGCGGCCAGCACCACCGAACCGCCGGTCGGGGCCTCGACGTGCGCATCCGGCAGCCAGGTGTGCACCGGCCACATCGGCACCTTCACCGCGAACGCCGCGAAGAACGCGAAGAAGATCAGCAGCTGCTCGGTGAGCGTGAGCTTGAGCGCGTAGTAGCTGTGGATGTCGAAGCTCTTGCCGGCCTTGAAATAGAGATAGAGGAAGGCCACCAGCATCAGCACCGAGCCGAGCAGCGTATACAGGAAGAACTTGATGGTGGCATACACCCGGTTCGGCCCGCCCCACATGCCGATGATGATGAACATCGGGATCAGCATCGCCTCCCAGAACACATAGAACAGGATGGCGTCGAGCGCGCTGAACACGCCGATCATCAGGCCTTCCATGATCAGGAACGCCGCCAGGTACTGCGCCACTTTCTCCTTAATCACCTGCCAGCCGGCGATCACCACCAGAATGGTGGTGAAGCTGGTGAGCAGCACCAAGAGCAGCGAGATGCCATCCACGCCCAGGTGATAGCGGATGTTGAACGCCGGGATCCACTCGCGCCGCTCGACGAACTGCATGGCGGCGCTGTGCAGGTCGAAGTGCTGATAGAGCGGCAGCGTGACGAGGAAGGTGAGCACCGCGACCGCGAGGCTCAGGGCGCGCGCCAGCGGCGCGCGCCGGTCGCCGCCGGTGGCGAGCACCGCGACACCGCCGAGGATCGGCAGCCAGACCGCAACACTCAGGAGATTCTGGGTCAGCATGGTCACTCGTCAGGGGCGCAGGAAGAAGGTGATCAGCAGGAACAGGCCGACGATCATGGCGAACGCGTAGTGATACACGTAGCCGGACTGCACGTGCCGCACCACCGCCGACAGCCAGCCGATCGCCCGGGCGGTGCCGTTCACCAGGAACCCGTCGATCGCCTTCACGTCGCCGACCCGCCACAGCAGGTTGCCGAGACGCCGGGCGCCGCCGGCGAACACCGCCTGGTAGAACTCGTCGAAGCCGTACTTGCGCACCAGCACCGCATAGACCGCGCGGAACCGTTCCTGGATCTTGCCCGGCAGGTGCGGCTCGCGGATATAGAGCAGCCAGGCAAGGCCGAAGCCGGCCAGCGCCAGCAGGAACGGCGCCGTCTGAAGGCCGTGAAACACCATGCGCAACTCGGCGAGGCCGCCATCCTTGTGGAACGCGCCACTCAGCTCGCGCAGCACGTCATGTTCCGGCCGCACCACGATTGCGCCGTTGAAGAATTTTCCGAACAGCATCGGCTCGATGTACAGCCAGCCGGCCACCAGAGACGGGATGGCGAGCATGATGAGCGGGATCGTCACCACCGCCGACGACTCGTGCAGGTGCTTGCGGGTGTGCTCGTCCATGCGCGGCTTGCCGTAGAAGGTCAGGAACAGCAGCCGGAACGAGTAGAACGCGGTGACGAACACGCCGCTGAGCACCAGCGCCCAGGCGAAGGTCGCGCCCGGCAGCTTCGAATGGTGCACGGCCTCGATGATCATGTCCTTCGAGAAGAACCCGGCGGTGCCGGGGAAACCGACCAGTGCCAGCGTCCCGACCCAGGCGGTGATGAACGTGACCGGCATGTATTTCTTGAGCCCGCCCATCTTCGTCATGTCCTGCTCGTGGTGCATGGCGATGATCACCGAGCCGGCGCCGAGGAACAGCAGCGCCTTGAAGAAGGCGTGCGTCATGAGATGGAAGATGCCGGCGGCGTAGGCCGAGGCGCCGAGCGCCACGGTCATGTAGCCGAGCTGCGAGAGCGTCGAATACGCGACCACGCGCTTGATGTCGTTCTGCACGATACCGATCAGCCCCATGAAGAACGCCGTCAGCGCACCGATCACCAGGATCACCGACAGCGCGGTCGCGGACAGTTCATAGAGCGGCGACATGCGCGCCACCATGAAGATGCCGGCGGTCACCATGGTCGCGGCATGGATCAGCGCCGAGATCGGGGTCGGACCCTCCATGGAATCCGGCAGCCACACGTGCAGCGGCACCTGCGCTGACTTGCCCATGGCACCGACGAACAGCAGCAGGCAGATCACGGTCATGAGCTGCCAGTTCACGCCCGGCAGGAGCGACACCTGGGTCGCGGCGTGCTGGGGGGCGATGGCGAACACCGCGGCGTAGTCGAGCGTGCCGAAGTGGTAGTAGATGGCGGCGATACCGAGCAGGAATCCGAAGTCGCCGACCCGGTTCACCAGGAACGCCTTGAGGTTGGCGAAGATCGCCGACTCGCGCGTGTACCAGAAGCCGATCAGGAGATACGAAACCAGGCCGACCGCCTCCCAGCCGAAGAACAGCTGCAGGAAGTTGTTGGACATCACCAGCATCAGCATCGAGAACGTGAACAGCGCGATGTAGCTGAAGAACCGCTGGTAGCCCGGGTCGTCGTGCATGTAGCCGATGGTGTAGATGTGCACCATGAGCGACACGAAGGTCACCACCACCATCATCATCACGGACAGCGGGTCGATCAGGAAGCCGATTTCCATCGGAATGCCTCCGGACACGCCCCAGGTGTACACCGGGCCGTTGAACACGTGGCCCTTGAGCACGGTGTCGTTGAACACCACTACTGACAGCCCGAACGCCACCGCCACGCCGAGGATCGCCGCGGTGTGCGCGCCGGCGCGGCCGATGACCTTGCCCAACAGGCCGGCGACGAGCGCCCCCGCCAGGCAGCTGAGCGGGATCGCCAGGTACACGTTCTGCATGTTCTCGAACATGGTCAGCCCTTGAGCGCGTCCAGGTCGTCGACGTTGATGGTCTGGCGGTTGCGGAACAGCACCACCAGGATCGCAAGCCCGATGGCGGCCTCGGCGGCCGCGACCGTGAGGATGAAGAACACGAACACCTGGCCGGCGGTGTCGCCGAGATAGCGCGAGAACGCCACGAAGTTCATGTTCACCGCGAGCAGATTGAGCTCGATCGCCATCAACAGGATCACGAGGTTCTTGCGGTTGAGAAAGATGCCCGCGACGCTGATCGCGAACAGGATAGCGCCCAGTACCAGATAGCTAGACAATGGCATCGCTCCTCCCCGTCTGAAAATAAGAACCTGCCGCCAAGACGCAAAGGCCGCAAAGAAAGAAATTTTTGAAAAGCATGTTCTTCTTTTTTATTGGGTCATTCTCTTTGCGTTCTTTGCGTCTTGGCGGCAGCTGTTCTGCTTCTTACTGCTTCTTCTCGGCCGGCATCTTCACCAGCCGCACGCGCTCGCTGCGGCTCACGCGGATCTGCTTCGCCGGATTCTGGTACTTGGTGCCCGGACGGCGGCGCATGGTGAGCGCGATCGCCGCCACGATCGCGGCCAGCAGGATCGCGCCGGCAATCTCGAACGGATAGGCATAGGCCGTGTACAGCACCCGCCCGAGCTCGCGGGTGTTGCTGTAGTCGACCGGATGCGGCATCACCGCGCGGCCGGCGCCGAAGCCGGTGGTGAGGATGATCCCCATCTCGATCACCAGCAGCACCGCCACCAGCCCGCCGATCGGCAGGTACTCGCCGAAACCCTCGCGCAGCCGCACCAGGTTGATGTCCAGCATCATCACCACGAACAGGAACAGCACCATGACCGCCCCGACGTACACCAGCACCAGGGCGATCGCCAGGAACTCGGCCTCGAGCAGCATCCACAGCCCGGCGGCGCTGAAAAACGCCAGCACCAGGAACAGCGCCGCCTTCACCGGGTTGCGGATGGTGATCACCATGAACGCCGCGAACACCAGCACCGTGGCGAAGAAGTAGAAGACGAGTTGGCTGAAGTCCATAAATCAACAACCCCTGCCGCAGAGGCGCAAAGGACGCAAAGAATACGTAAGGAAACAATTTTTCCTGTTCATTCCTTTGCGTCCTGTGCGGCTTTGCGGCGGATGTTTTTCATCTTATCGATACTTGGCATCGGCCATCTTCATGGCGGCGATTTCCTTTTCGTACTTGTCGCCCACGCCGAGCAGCATCGGCTTGGTGTAATACAGGTCGCCGCGCTTGGCGCCGAAGTATTCGAAGATGCCGGTCTCGACGATCGAGTCGACCGGGCAGGATTCCTCGCAGAAGCCGCAGAAAATGCACTTGGTGAGGTCGATGTCGTAGCGGGTGGTGCGGCGCGTACCGTCGGCGCGCGGCTCGGACTCGATGGTGATGGCCAGCGCCGGACAGACCGCCTCGCACAGCTTGCAGGCGATGCAGCGTTCCTCGCCGTTCGGGTAGCGGCGCAGCGCGTGCAGTCCGCGGAACCGCGGGCTGAGCGGGGTCTTCTGCTCTGGGTACTGGACGGTGATCTTGCGCGCGAACAGGTGCTTGAGCGTCACCATCATGCCCCGGCGCAGTTCGTGGAAGGTGAAGCTCTTGAGGTAGTAGGCGATCGCGTTCATGACATATTCCTCAATGGAACAGATGGCCCCACGGGGTCAGGAACATGGCCGCGCCCATGACACCGATCCACACCAGCGTCGCCGGGATCAGCACCTTCCAGCCGAGCCGCATGATCTGGTCGTAGCGGTAGCGCGGGAACGTGGCGCGGAACCACAGGAAGCAGAACAGCAGGAAGCCCACCTTGAACAGCAGCCAGTGTATGCCGTCGCCGAGGATCAGGCGCGGCAGCACCGCCTCCGGCAGCCAGGCCGGCGGCAGGGGCGAGAGCCAGCCGCCGAGGAACATGAGTGCGGTGAGGGTCGCGACCAGGATCATGTTGGCGTATTCGGCGAGGAAGAACAGCGCGAAGCCCATGCCCGAGTACTCGACGTGGAAGCCGGCGACGATCTCCGACTCGCCCTCGGCCACATCGAACGGCGCGCGGTTGGTCTCGGCCACGCCGGACACCAGGTACACCGCGAACAGCGGCAGCAGCGGCAGCCAGTACCACTGGTGCAGCCCGCCCTGCTGGTGCAGCACGATCTCGCGCAGGTTGAGGCTGTTGGCGGCCATCAGCACCCCGACCAGCGCGAAGCCCATGGCGATCTCGTAGGCCACGATCTGCGCCGCCGAGCGCATCGCGCCGAGGAACGCATACTTGGAGTTGGCCGCCCAGCCGGCGAGGATGATGCCGTACACGCCCATCGAGGTGAGCGCCAGGATATAAAGGAGACTGGCGTCGATGTTGGCCAGCACCAGCCGGTCGGTGAACGGGATCACCGCCCAGGCGGCGAGCGCCGGGCCGAGCGCCAGCATCGGCGCGATCACGAACAGGAACTTGTTCGAGCGGCTCGGGATGATGATCTCCTTGAACAGGAGCTTCACCGCGTCGGCGATCGGCTGCAGCCAGCCCTTGGGTCCGACGCGGTTCGGACCGATGCGAACCTGCATGTAGCCGATGATCTTGCGTTCGGCATACGGCAGCCAGGCCACCGCCAGGATCAGCGGCACCAGGATCAGCGCGATCTTGCCGAGATTGAAGAGCAGCGCCTGCAGCCACATCGGCAGGCCGGTCCAGAAGTCGATCAGGAAGGCGGTCACGGTTCCACCTCCACGCGCACCGAGGTCGCGGCCCCGAGCGCCACGGTTTCCGGATAACCGGCCGGGATATACACGCAACCGTCCGGGATGCGTCGGTCGATGAGAAAATCGAGCGCCACCGATTCGCCGCCGCCGAACACCCGCACCCGCGCCTTGCCGCCGACGCCCTGGCGCTCGGCCTCGCGCGCATTCATGCACGCCGCCGGGCCAGGGTTGTCGCGGGTCTTCTGCAGTGAGGCCGCACGGCGCACCACGGCATCAACCCGGTAGAGCGGCACTTCACAAATGCGCTGCAGGCCGGCGCCGGCCGCCGCCGCGACCGGGAAGCGGCGCGCCGTGAGTCGCGCCGAGGGCGCGACATCGGCGCTGATCTCGGTGCGAATTTCGTTGACCGCGGTGTAGTCGAAGCCGCCCAGGCCGAGCTGATTGCCGAGCACGCGCAGCACCTTCCAGCCGGGCCGCGCCTCGCCGGCGGGATCGACCGCCGCCGCGAACGACTGGAAACGACCCTCGGCGTTGACCGCTGTGCCCTCGTTTTCGGTGAACGGGGTGATCGGCAGGATCACCTGCGCGTAGTCGCTGGCCGACGACTTGAACGCCGACAGCGCCGCCACGAATTCGGCCTGCTTCAGGGCCTTGAGGGCCTGGCGGCCGTCGGCGCAGTCGAACTCCGGCTCGGCGCCGAAGACGATATAGCTCTTGAGCGGCTGGGCGAGCATGTCGAAGGCGGAACGGCCGGCGATGCTCGCCGGCGCGCCGTTCGGTCCGCGCGCCGGCAGACAACCGGCCAGCCAGCCGGCGGCGCTGTTGGCCTCCGGCAGAAAACCGATGCGCGCACCCGCGAGTTCGGCCACGAGATCGGCCAGCGCGCGAAGACTCGCCGCCTGGGCATGCTGCTCGGCGAGCAGCCCGAGCAGCACCACGCCGTTCTTGGCATTGGCCAGGCCCTGGGCCACGGCGCGCTCGGCGTCGCTCGCGCCGCCGGCGGCCAGCGCCGCGGCCTCGGCCGGGAGCGTCTGGTTCTTGAGGGTGGCGAGCTCGCGGGCGATGCGCGCCAGCGCCGCGACCAGCGCCGCCGGGTCGCTGATGACCTTGGCCTTGAGGTCGAAGGTGAACGCGTAGTCCACCGGGTTGAGCGCATAAATCGACGCACCGTGCAGGAACGCCTTGCGCAACCTCAAACCGAGGAGCGGCTGATCCTTGCGGATGTTCGAGCCGACGAGCAGCGCGGCATCCACGGTCTCGAGCTCGCGGATCGGCAGGCCGAGATACGGGAAGCGCGGCGCGTCGGCGGCGTCGCGGTTGTCGCGCACGCGCAGCCGGTGGTCGACGTTGCCGGAGCCCAGGGCGCGCACGAGCTTCTGCAGCAGGAAGAACTCTTCGAGGGTTGAGGTCGGCGCGGCCAGCGCCCCGAGCTGTGCCGGGCCATGGGCGTCGACGGCCTTGCGCAGCCCGTCCACCGCCGTCTTGAGCGCAGTGGCCCAGTCGGTCTCGCGCCACTGGTTGCCGGCGCGGATCATCGGCATCAGCAGCCGCCCGGCGCTGTTCACCGCCTCGTAGCTGAAGCGATCACGGTCGGAGAGCCAGATTTCGTTCACGTCCTCGTTGGCGCGCGGCAATACTCGCAGCACCTTGTGGCGCCGTGTCTGCACCTTGAGGTTGGCGCCGACGCAATCGTGCAGGCTCACGCCCGCCCGGTCCGTGAGCTCCCATGGCCGGGCGGTATAGCGGAACGGCTTGGAGGTGAGCGCCCCGACCGGACACAGGTCGATCATGTTGCCGGACAGCTCCGAGTCGACGCTGTTCTGGACATAGGTGCCGATGCGGGTATGCTCGCCGCGCCCGGTGGCGCCGAGCTCCATGATCCCGCCCAGCTCCTCGCCGAAGCGCACGCAGCGCATGCAGTGGATGCAGCGCGTGAGCTCGGTGGCGATCAGCGGGCCGATGTCCTTGTCCTTGACGATGCGCTTCGGTTCCAGGTAGCGCGACACGTCGCCGCCGTAGCCGACCGCCAGGTCCTGAAGCTCGCACTCGCCGCCCTGATCGCACACCGGGCAGTCGAGCGGATGGTTGATGAGCAAGAGCTCCATCACCCCCTTCTGGGCGGCGATCGCCTTGGCCGAGCGGGTCGCAACCTTCATGCCGTCGGTCACCGGTGTCGCGCAGGCCGGCAGCGGCTTGGGCGCCTTCTCGACGTCCACCAGGCACATGCGGCAGTTGGCTGCGATCGACAGCTTCTCGTGGTAGCAGAAGCGCGGGATGTAGATGCCGGCCGCGTCCGCGGCCTCGATCACCGTGGTGCCCGGTTCGACCTCCAGCAGCTGCCCGTCAATTTCGATCTTGAGCTTGCTCACGCGTCGTTCCCCTACGCCGCCGCCACGCGACAGCGGTGCAGGTTGATGTGGTCTTCGAATTCCTCGCGGAAGTGACGGATGAAGCTCGTCACCGGCATCGCCGCGGCGTCGCCGAGCGCGCAGATGGTGCGGCCCTCGATCTTGCCGGCGGTCGCGACCAGCAGGTCGAGGTCCTCGGGGCGGCCCTCGCCGTGGGCGATGCGGTGCACGACCCGCGCCATCCAGCCGGCGCCCTCGCGGCACGGCGTGCACTGGCCGCACGACTCTTCATAATAGAAATGCGAGATGCGCGCCAACACCTTCACCATGCAGGTGGTGTCGTCCATCACGATCACCGAGCCGGCGCCGAGCATCGATCCGGCCTTGGCGATGGAATCGTAGTCCATAGTGAGGTCCATCATCACCTCGCCGCGCAACACCGGCGTCGACGAGCCGCCCGGGATCACTGCCTTGAGGCGGCGGCCGTTGCGCACCCCGCCGGCCATGCGCAGCAGGTCGGCGAACGGCGTGCCGAGCGGGATTTCATAGTTGCCGGGCCTGTTCACGTGGCCGGACACGGAAAACAGCTTGGCGCCGCCGTTGTTCGGCTTGCCGAGATTCAGGAACCACTCGCCGCCGTTGGCGAGGATCACCGGCACCGAGGCCAGCGATTCGGTGTTGTTGATGGTGGTCGGGCGGCCGAACAGGCCGTAGCTCGCCGGGAACGGCGGCTTGAAGCGCGGCTGGCCCTTCTTGCCCTCGATGGATTCGAGCAGCGCGGTCTCCTCGCCGCAGATGTAGGCGCCGGCGCCGCGGTGCACATGCAATTCGAAGTCGACGCCGCTGCCGAGAATGTTCCGGCCGATCAGGCCGGCGGCGCGCGCCTCTTCCAGGGCGGCCTCGAAGCGCTCGATCGGCTCGATGAATTCGCCGCGGATGTAGTTGTAGCCGACACTCGCGCCGATCACATAACCGGCAATCGCCATGCCCTCGATCAGCTGATGCGGGTTGTAGCGCAGGATGTCGCGGTCCTTGAAGGTGCCGGGCTCGCCCTCGTCGGAGTTGCAGACGATGTACTTCTGGCCCGGCGCCGAGCGCGGCATGAACGACCACTTGAGGCCGGTCGGGAAGCCGGCGCCGCCACGGCCGCGCAGCACGCTCTTTTTGAGCTCGGCAATGATGTTCTCGGGCGGGGTCTTTTCCTTGAGGATCTTCTTCCATACCTCGTAGCCGCCGGCGCTCGCATAAGTGGCGAGCGTCCACGGCTTGTCGAGATGCAGGGTGCGGAAGCAGATTTCGTTGGCCATGGCTTATCCGAGGCCCGCCAGAATCTCATCCACCTTCTGCGGAGTCAGATTCTCATAATAGGTATTGCCGATCTGGAACATCGGCGCGCCGCCGCAGGCCGCCAGGCATTCCACTTCCTTGAGCGTGAACCGGCCGTCCGGCGTGGTTTCGCCGAGCTTGATGCCGAGGCGCTGCTGCAAGTGCTTCACGATCTGGTCGGAGCCGCACAACATGCAGGACACGTTGGTGCATATGCAGATCTTGTGTTTGCCGACCGGCTTGAGGTCGTACATCGAATAAAACGTCGCGACCTCGTAGACCTGAATCGGACGCATCTCCAGCAGCTCGGCCACGTAGTCCATGAGCGGCACCGACAGCCAGCCGTGCTCGTCCTGGGCGATGCGCAACGCCGCCATCACCGCCGATTGCTTGTGCTCCGGCGGGTACTTGGCGATCTCACGCTGCACCAGTTTCAGGGATTCGGCGGATAGCATCAGCGGTCGACCTCGCCAAACACGATGTCCTGGGTACCGATGATCGCCACCACGTCGGCGATCATGTGGCCGCGACTCATCTCGTCGAGCGCCGCAAGGTGCGCGAACCCGGGCGCGCGGATCTTCAGGCGGTACGGCTTGTTGGCGCCGTCGGAAACGAGATAGACGCCGAACTCGCCCTTCGGGTGCTCGACCGCCGCATAGGCCTCGCCCTCCGGAATGCAGAAACCCTCGGTGAACAACTTGAAGTGGTGAATGAGCGACTCCATGTCGCCCTTCATTTCCTCACGTTTCGGCGGGGCGAGCTTGTGGTTGTCGACGATCACCGGGCCCGGGTTGCGGCGCAGCCACTCGACGCACTGGCGGATGATGCGGTTCGACTGGCGCATTTCCTCCATGCGCACCAGGTAACGGTCGTAGCAGTCGCCGTTCACGCCCACCGGGATGTCGAAATCGAGCCGGTCATAGACCTCGTACGGCTGCTTCTTGCGCAGGTCCCACTCGATGCCGCTGCCGCGCAGCATCGGACCGGTGAAGCCGAGCGCCAGCGCCCGCTCCGGCGAGACCACGCCGATGCCGACGGTGCGCTGCTTCCAGATGCGGTTGTCGGTCAACAGGGTTTCGTAATCGTCCACGCGTTTCGGGAAACGCTCGGTGAAGTCCCAGATGAAATCGAGCAGCGAACCCTGGCGGTTGGCATTGCGACGTTCGACATCGCTCGGGTCATAACCG
>Ga0073934_10011990_pt1 | contig 10332 bp, 6 predicted proteins | sample LarsenN4metaG_FD_76834 | JGI IMG/M metagenome (GOLD analysis project Ga0073934, IMG submission 76834) | Hot spring sediment bacterial and archeal communities from British Columbia, Canada, to study Microbial Dark Matter (Phase II) - Larsen... ... | reverse complement strand
TCCAGCTGCGCCACAGCGTCACCAATCTGCGCAATGCCACCGGCCTGCTCTTGGCTCGCCGCGCTGATGTCGTTGATGAGCTGCGTCACGCGGTGCACCTGCTCGACCATGGCACGCACGCTCGCCCCAGCCTGGGCCACCAGGCCCGCACCGGCATCCACCCGCTCTACGCTCACGCCAATGAGGTCCTTGATCTCCCGCGCTGCGGCTGCACTGCGCTGCGCCAGGGCACGCACCTCGGCGGCCACCACTGCAAAGCCACGCCCTTGCTCGCCCGCACGCGCTGCCTCCACCGCTGCGTTCAGGGCCAGGATGTTGGTCTGGAAGGCAATGCCATCAATCACCCCGATGATGTCGGCGATCTTCTGCGAACTGCCCGCAATGTCATGCATCGTGGTCACCACGCGCTCCACCACTTCGGCACCGCCCGTGGCCGCCTCGCTGGCCTGTGTGGCCATGCGGCTGGCCTCCTGCGCCGTTGCCACGTTCTGCCGCACGGCGGCGGTCAGCTCCTCCATCGAGGCAGCCGTCTCTTCCAGGTTGGAAGCCTGCGCTTCGGTGCGCTGCGACAAGTCCGCCGTACCTGCAGCTATCTGCCCCGATCCCGTTGCAACACCTTCGGCACCCTGGCGCACGCGCGCCACCACAGACGCCAGCCCGTCACTCATGGTCTGCAAGGCTCGCAGCAAGTCAGCAGTCTCGTCGCTGCCCCGTGCTTCAACGCGCTGTGTCAGGTCACCTTGCGCAACGGCACGGGCCAAAACCACAGCATCACGCAAGGGCCGGGCGATGGAACGGGTAATGAGCCACGCCAGCCCCCCACCCAACGCCAGTGCAAGCCCCGCTGCGCCCAGCATGGTGACCACCATGGTGGAATGCACTTCGCGTGTTCGCTCAAACTCCTCGGCAGCAACGTCCACCTGCATGCGCACCAGCTGCTGTATCGACGCCTGCACCTTGGGCGCAGTCGGGCTGATGCGGCTGATGTAGATGTCCATCGTGTCGTCGAAGCGCCCGCCCTTCATGGCCTCGGCGGCGGGCAGGATGGCTTCACGCAGGTACTGGTCCTTCAACGCGGCAAAGGCGTCAGCAAGCTGGGCTTCCTGGTCGGTCAGGCGTGTCTGTCGGTAGCGCCCCCAAAGCGTCTCAATGGTCTCCAGGTTGCGCTGCAACTCCGCCGAGCGCTTCTCCACATTGGCGTTTCCCGGGTCGAGCAACATGTCCATCACCAGCACCCGGTTGCGCTGCACCAGGTAATTCATGTCGCCCAGCAGCCCCAAGGGCACGGTGCGGTCCTCGTACACCGCGCGGGTGGCCTCAAAAAACCGTTGTGTGCCGCTCAGGCCTACCGCCGCCATGAGCAATATCAGCACCAACACCACACCAAAAGCACCGGCCAGCCGGGTACCTATGCGGACGTTCTGTAGCAGACGCATCTGTGCAAATCCAGGAAAGCGGCCTGCCGGTGCTCCGCCCTCTCGGAAACACCCCTGCCACGTATGCGACGAATCTATGGCGCCCCAGTGACAGGACTGTGACAAATGACTTCAACTTGTGATCAACGCCACCCAAGGAACTCACTCCCGCCCACACCATCCAACCTCGCATCCACCCGTTCAGGAGCGCCCCATGTCCTCCGAGCCAACGTCTCGCCGCCGCTGCATTGCCCTGGGCACCGCCTGGGTGGCAAGCCTTTCTGCGCCAACCTGGCTCACGCCCGCGCTGGCGCAGGGCCGCGTGTTGCACCCCACCCCGCCGCAGACCGAAGGCCCCTTCTACCCCGTCACCCTGCCCTCAGACACCGACTTCGACCTGCTGCGCAACGCCAGCCAGGCCGACGCCCGGGGCGAGCCTGCCTGGGTGGAGGGCGTGGTCACCGACACGACGGGCGTGCCCGTGTCCGGCGCGGTGGTGGAAATCTGGCAGTGCGACCACGCCGGGCATTACCACCACCCCGGCGACGGAGGGCGGGCCGACCCGGCGTTCCAGGGCTTTGGCCGCGTGACCGTTGGCCGCGATGGGCGCTACCGCTTCCGCACCCTCAAGCCCGTGCCTTACACGGGGCGCACGCCGCACATCCACATCAAGGTCAAGCTCGACCGCATGGAACTGCTGACCACCCAGCTCTACGTGGCAGGCGAGCCACGTAACGAGCGCGATTTCCTCTGGCGCCGTCTGGGCGAACAAGACCGCCAGGCATTGACCATCCCGTTCCGCCAGACCGCTGACGGTCTGCGCGCCGAATTCCCCATCACCGTTCAAGCCTGATGGATTCAGTCACGCAAATTGCATTGGGTGCCGCGGTAGGTGTGGCCGTCATGGGGCGGCGCACCGCCGTGTGGAAGTCCGCACTTTGGGGCGCCGTGGCGGGCACGCTGCCAGACCTGGACGCTTTCATCGACCACGGCGACGCCATCCTGAACATGACGCGTCACCGAGCCGAAAGCCACGCGCTGTTCTACCTGACGCTGGCTGCGCCCGCCCTGGCCTGGCTGGTTTCTCGCCTGCATGGCGAGCCTGGCTTGTTCCGCCGCTGGTGGCTGGCGTTGTGGCTGGTGCTCATCACCCACCCGCTGCTCGACACCATGACGGTGTACGGCACGCAATTGCTGCAACCCTTCAGCAGCCACCCCTTCGGCGTGGGCAGCGTGTTCATCATCGACCCGCTCTACACCTTGCCGCTGGTGGTGGGCGTCGTGGCGGCCCTGTGGCGTGCGGCGGGCAAGGGCCTGCGCTGGAACGTTGCAGGGCTCGCCTTGAGCACCCTGTACCTGGGCTGGAGCGTGCTCGCACAGCAGCACGTGGAGCGGCTGGCGCAGGCATCGCTGGCGGCGTCAGGCATCCAGGCGCAAGGCCTGCTCGTCACCCCTGCGCCCTTCAATACCGTGCTGTGGCGGCTGGTGGCCGTTACCCCCACCCACTACCACGAGGCCTACCGTTCGCTGCTCGATGGCAATGCTCCCATTACCTGGCGCAAGCACGTACGCGGCGACGAGTTGATCGCAACACATGCCAGCAACCCTCACGTCGAGCGCGTGGCCCGGTTCAGCCACGGTTTCTTCAGCCTGCATGACCAGGGTGGTCGGCTGGCCGTGACCGACCTGCGCATGGGGCAGGAGCCCTACTACACCTTCCGCTTCGACGTGGGGCCTTTGCCTGCCACCACGCCCGTGCGCCAGATAAGCCTACCCGGCAACGAACAAGCAAAGTCGGTGCTGCTGCGCCAGCGCCCCGATCTGGCGGGCGCCTTGCCGTGGCTCTGGTCGCGCCTGCTGGGGCGGCACGACGACCCCCTGCCTGTTCAACGGCAAGAGACCGTCGGCGCCGCCAGCCTCACACCCCGCCTGTTGCCTTGAACAGGGCCACGCGTGCTTGCAGCAATGCGTAGCGCGTTTGCACCAAGGCCTGCTCGGCGGCAAACTGGCTGCGCTGCGCGTCCAGCACTTCCAGCTGGCTGGCCACGCCCTGGCGCTCACGCAAGGTCGCCAGGCGCAGGCGTTCCGTCTCGGCACGCACCAGCGCCTGTTGGGACGCAAGCTGCGTGGCCAGCGTGTCCCGCCCAGCCAGCGCGTCATTCACCTCGCGGAACGCCGTCTGAATGGCTTTTTCGTACTGCGCCAGCGTGATCTCGCGCTCGGCCTGGGCCGACGCCAGGTTGGCCCGGTTGGCCCCAGCATCAAAGATCGTCAACAAGGCCTGCGGTGCCAGCGTCCAGCCCCAGCTACCGCTCTTGAACAGGCCCGACAACTCGCTGCTGGCTGACCCCACACTGGCGGTGAGCGCAATGCGCGGGAAGAAAGCCGCGCGCGCCGCACCAATCTGCGCATTGGCTGCGGCCAGCTTCTGCTCAGCAGCGCGAATGTCCGGCCGCTCCAGCAGCACGCGCGACGGCAGGCCCACCGGCACCTCGGCCACCACGTCGCCAGCAGCGGTGCGCGCTGGCATCAGTTGGGCTTCAGCCAGCGGCTGGTCCAGCGGTTGCCCCACCAGCAGCGTCAGGGCGTTCAAGTCCTGAGCGCGCTGGCGCTGCTGCTGCGCCAGGGTCACGCCGGCAGACTCCACCAGCGACTCGGCCTGCCGCAGGTCCAGCGCCGACGCCGTGCCCGCGTCAAACCGCAGCCGCGTCAGCCGCAAGGACTCCTCGCGGGTCGCCAACGTCTGCTGCGTCAGGCGCAGCAATGCATCGCTGCTCTGCAGGTTCAGCCAGCCCGACGCCACACCCGCCACCAGACCAATGCGCGTGCTGCGCAATGCCTCTTCAGAGGCCAAGTACTGCGCGCGTGCAGACTCCTGCAAGCTGGCCAGGCGGCCGAAGAAGTCGATCTCCCAGCCCGTCACCTGCAAACCGGCGGTGTAGGTGCTGTTGATCGGCTCGTTTTCACCCGTGGTGGCGCGGCTGCCCGTCACGCCCGCGGCCACCGTGGGCAAGCGCGCGGCTTCACGTATGCGGTGCTGCGCGCGCAGTTGCTCCACTTGCAGCGCGGCAATGCGCGCGTCACGGTTGTTGTCCAGCGCCTTCTGCACCAGGGCTCGCAGGGCCGGGTCAGACACAAAATCCTCCCAGGCCAGCGGCGCCGTCTGGGCGCCCGCCTCACCTCCTGCCCAGGCGGCGGGCAAGGGTGTGTCGGGCCGTTGGTAAGGCTGGAACTGCGAGCAGCCAGCCAGCACACCAACAGACAACAAGGCGGCAAGCGCAGTGCGCGTGGGGATCAATTTCATACGTTCACTCGTCATGGCTGTGGACTCCCATGTGCTCGGCATCTGCGCGGTGCACGGCCTGCTGGCGCGCGCTGCCCTTGAACAGGCTGCGCACCACCACAAAAAACACCGGCACAAACACCACGGCCAGCACCGTGCCCGTGAGCATGCCGCCAATCACCCCCGTACCAATGGCACGCTGGCTGGCAGAACCCGCACCACTCGAAATGGCCAGCGGCACCACACCCGCCGTAAACGCCAGCGACGTCATCACGATCGGGCGGAAGCGCAGGTGCGCAGCTTCCAACGCTGCGGCAATCAGCGTCTTGCCTTGCGCCTGCAGGTCCTTGGCAAATTCGATGATCAGGATCGCGTTCTTCGCCGACAGGCCAATGATGGTGATCAGCCCCACCTGGAAGTACACGTCGTTGGCGTAGCTTCGCAGCCAGGTGGCCAGCAACACACCAACCACACCCAGCGGCACCACCAGAATCACCGCCAGCGGAATGGTCCAGCTCTCGTACAGCGCGGCCAGGCACAGGAACACCGCCAGAATGGCAAAGCCGTACACCACAAAGGCCTTGGCTCCTGCCAGTTTTTCCTCACGAGACTGGCCTGTCCACTCAAAGCCCATGCCCTGCGGCAACTGGGCAGCGAGCTTTTCCATCTCGGCCATGGCGTCACCCGTGCTGTAGCCGGGCGCGGCGCCACCGCTAATGCGCATGGCCGGGTAGCCGTTGTAGCGCACGGTCTGCACCGGCCCCACCACCCAGCGCGTGCTGGCAAAGGCAGACATAGGCACAGCCTGCCCGCGGCTGTTCAGCACCGTCAGGCGCAGCAAGTCTTCAGGCTGCATGCGCGCAGGCGCATCCGCCTGCACCACCACGCGCTGCAAACGCCCAGCGTTCGGGAAGTCGTTCACATACGCCGAGCCCAGCGCCGTGGCCAGCACGTTGGTCACACTGTCAAAGCCCACGCCCAGCGCTGCCGCGCGTTCACGGTCAATGTCCAGCTGCAGCTGCGGTGCATCCTCCAACCCATCGGGGCGTACCTGCGTGAGCACCGGGCTCTTGGATGCCATGCCCAGCAACTGGTTGCGTGCGGCCAGCAGAGCGTCGTGCCCCAGCCCACCACGGTCCTGCAACCGGAAGGTAAAGCCCGACGCCGTACCCAATTCAGGAATGGGTGGCGGGCTCAGCGGGAAGATGAACGCGTCGCGCACCCCAGACAGGGCGCCAAACGCCCGGCCCGCCAGCGCCTGGGCACTGCTGCCCTCGCCAGTGCGCTCCGACCAGTCCTTGAGCGTGACGAACGCCAACGCAGCGTTCTGCCCCTGCCCAGAGAAGCTGAAGCCCAGCACGCCCACCATGCTCTGCACCTCGGGCTGTTTGAGCATGAAGCCTTCCACCTGCTCCATCACCAAGCGGGTACGCTCCTGCGTGGCACCCGGCGGCAACTGCACGTTCACCAGCAGCGTGCCCTGGTCCTCATTGGGCAGGAAGGACGCTGGCAGCCGCTGGTACACCACCACCGCCGCACCCACCACAGCCAAATAGACCACCAGGGTTCGCGCCGCGCGCGGCAACAGCCGCGCCAGCCAACTCTCATAGCCCTTCGCCGTGCGCGAGAAGCCACGGTTGAACCAGCCAAAGAAGCCCGTCTTCGCATGGTGGTGCCCTGCCTCCACCGGCTTGAGCAGCGTGGCGCACAAGGCTGGCGTCAGCGACAGCGCGAAGAACGCCGAGAACGCGATCGACACCCCCATCACCGCCGCGAACTGGCGGTAGATGTTGCCCACCGCACCGCTGAAAAAGGCCAGCGGCACGAACACCGAAATCAGCACCACGGTAATGCCCACAATGGCGCCCGAAATCTGCCCCATCGCCTTGCGCGTGGCTTCACGCGGCGGCAGGCCTTCCTCGCTCATGATGCGTTCGACGTTCTCCACCACCACGATGGCGTCGTCCACCACAATGCCGATCACCAGCACCATGCCGAACATCGTCAGCACGTTGATGGAAAAACCCAGCGCCAGCAGCACACCGAAGGTACCCAGCAGCGCGATCGGCACCACGATGGTCGGAATCACCGTGTAACGCCAGTTCTGCAGGAACAGCAGCATCACCAGGAACACCAGCAGCACCGCTTCGCCCAGGGTCTCGGCCACCTGCTGGATCGAGATCTTCACGAAGCGCGAACTGTCGTAGGGAATGGTCCACTTCACGCCGCTCGGGAAGTAGCGTTCCAGCTCCTGCATCTTGGCCCGCACTGCGGTGGCCGTGGCCAGCGCGTTGCCGCTGGGCGAAAGCTGCACGCCAATGCCGGTGGCAGGTTGTCCGTTCAGGCGTGCGCTGGTGGCGTAGGTCTGCCCGCCCAGTTCAATGCGCGCCACGTCCTTCAGGCGCACGGCAGATCCGTCGGTGTTTGCACGCAGCAGCAGCTGCCCAAATGCCTCCACCGAACCCAGTTGACCCTGCACCACCACCGTGGCCGAAATGCCCTGCTCCGCAATGTTCGGCAACGCACCAATCTCACCTGCCGACACCTGCGCGTTCTGCGCACGGATGGCGGCAGTCACGTCAGCCGCGCTCAGGCCAAAGCCTTGCAGCTTGGCCGGATCTATCCACACGCGCATGGCACGTTCGGTGCCGAACAGCTGGGCCTGGCCCACGCCCGGCAGGCGCTGCAGTTCGGGCAGCACGTTGCGTGAGGCGTAGTCACCCAGCGCCACAGGGTCCCAGGCCGGGTCGTCAGACGACAGCAGCGCGAACAGCAGGAAGTTGTTGCGCGCCTTGTCCACGCGCACGCCCTGCTGCGTCACGGCCGCAGGCAAACGCGGCGTGGCGCGGCTCAGGCGGTTCTGCACGTCCACCTGGGCCAGGTCGTCGTTGGTGCCCGGCTCAAAGCTCAGCGTCAACGAACCCGTGCCGTTGGACTGCGCCACCGACTCCATGTAAATCAAACCCGGCGAGCCGTTCATCTCGCGCTCAATGACGGACAGCACGCTGTCCTCCAGCGTCTGGGCCGAGGCACCGGGGTAGGTGGCGTTGATGGCGATGGACGGCGGTGCCACCGGCGGGTATTGCGACACCGGCAACTGGGTGATGGACACCACCCCCAGCACCGTCACGAACAGTGCGATCACCCACGCAAAGATGGGCCGGTCAATGAAGAATTTGGCCATGCCTTGCCCCTTAGCTGCTCTGGCCCGGTGCCTGCCACGGCACAGCCTTCACGGGTGCATCGCCACGCAGTTTCTGGAAGCCATCCACCATCACCTGCTCGCCGGTCTTCAGGCCGTCCAGCACCACCCAGCGTCCGCCCTGCTGGCCGCCCAGCTTCACGGGGCGCGGCGCCACCTTGCCTTGCGCGTCCACCACCATCACGCTGTCGCCCTTGGGCGAGCGCGTCACCGCCTGTTGCGGCAGGATGATGGCCTGCGATGCCTCGGCCTGCACCAGGCGCACCCGCACGTACAGTCCGGGCAGAAGTTTTCCACCAGGGTTCGGCACTTCGGCACGCAAAGTCACTTGGCCACTCGTGCTGTCCACCGTCAGGTCGGCAAACAGCAACTTGCCGGTTTGCGGGTGTTCACTGCCGTCTTCCAGCATCACCTTCACGGCGGCACCATTGCCACGCTTCTGCAACTGGCCTGCCTCCACGGCCCGGGCCAGCTTCATGGCCTCGCTGGCCGACTGGGTGAAGTTCACATACAGCGGGTCCACCTGCTGCACCACCGCCAGCGGGGTGGCGTCTCCCTGGCCCACCAGCGCACCTTCGGTGACCAAAGCCCGGCCAATGCGTCCGGCAATCGGAGAGGTCACATCCGCGTATGCACGGTTGATGCCCGCCGTCTGCACAGAAGCGCGCGCCACTGCCACATCGGCCTCGGCCTGCTTCACCGCCATTTCAGCGTTGACGAAATCCTGCTGGCTGACGGCACGCTCCGCCACCAGGGGGCGGTAGCGCTCCAACGTGGCCTTGGCCTGCGCCAGTGCAGCTTCCGCCTTGGCCTGTTGCCCGCGTGCGCTGGCCAGCGTCGCCTCGTAAGGGGCCGGGTCAATACGGAACAGGGCCTGCCCAGCCTTCACGTCGCTGCCCTCGCGGAACAGCCGCTCTTGCAGAATGCCCGTGGCACGCGCCCTGACCTGGGCCACGCGCGACGCTTCCAGGCGGCCCGGCAGCTCTGTCACCAGTTCCACCACACCCGGTTGTACGGTCACGACGCCCACCTCCGCAGGAGGCATGCCCCCGCCCGGCGCGGCTGGGGCTTGCCCACCCTTACCGCAAGCCGCCAACAAGGCAGCCCCCATCAGGGCGGTCAAAAACCAAGCTGCCCGCGACGGAGCGCGGGCAGTTGCGGGTACGGAAGAAGATCTCTGCAGAACGTCAGGCAAAGCCATGGACCACCTCGATGAGGGCTGAAAAGCCAAAAAGAAACACGCCAGAGGCGCGACGGTTCATAATATACATACATTTTTGAATGTATGTTGACCGTATGGTCATGTTTACGCGTCATTTACACAACAGCCATGGTCAGAAGAACCAAAGCCGAAGCCGAACAGACCCGCCACAAACTGCTGGATGCCGCCGAACAGCTGTTCCTGCAGCGCGGTGTGTCACGCACGTCGCTCAACGACATTGCCACCGCCGCCGGCGCTACGCGTGGCGCCATCTACTGGCACTTCCAGGACAAGGCCGACCTGTTCAACGCCATGATGGAGCGCGTCACGCTGCCGCTGGAACAGGCGCTGCAATCGGCCACGCAACCAGGCACAGACGCACAGCCGCCACTCAAGGCCTTGCTGGGCACCCTCATGCTCGCGCTGCGGGCCACAGCCCGCGACCCGCAAACCCGCCGCGTCTTTGAAATTGCAACGCACAAGGTCGAGTACGTGGACGAACTTCACGCCGTCGCCCAGCGCCGCAACGAATGCATCCGCGACCTGCTCCTGATGACCGAACAGGCATTGACACTGTGCTCAGGCAAACAGGGCATCACGCTGCCCATGTCCGCCCGCAACGCGGCACTGGGTCTGCACATGCTGGTGGACGGCCTGATCAACAACTGGCTTATGGACCCGCAAGCCTTCGACCTGGAAGAGGTGGGCGAGCAAACGCTGCGCAACTACCTGCGCGGCCTGGGTCTGGTGGAGCAGCCATGACGGAAAACACCCGCACCATGCCCGCCGCCGTGCCACACAGTCCGCTGGAGGACGCGCAGGGCTTGCTCATAGGCCCGCTCTTCGTTGCGCTGGCCGTGTTGATGTTCCGTGAAGCCAGCCTGCTCACGGGCGGCACCACCGGGCTGGCCTTCCTGCTGCACTACCAGACCGCATGGCCACTGGGCGCCGTGCTCTTCGCCATCAATCTGCCCTTCTATGTGTTCGGCCTGCGCTCGCTCGGGTCCACCTTCACGTTCAAGACGTTTGCGGCGGTGGCGCTGCTGTCCCTCTACGTGGAGCTGCTGCCCAGCTGGGTGAGCTTCGAAACCCTCAACCCCGTGTTCGCCGCCATCATGGCCGGGTTGCTCGCGGGCACGGGCATTCTGGTGCTCATACGCCACGGCGCCAGCCTGGGTGGCGTGGGCATATTGGCCATCTACCTGCAAAAGCGCAAACAGTGGCGGGCAGG
>Ga0073934_10011989_pt1 | contig 10332 bp, 11 predicted proteins | sample LarsenN4metaG_FD_76834 | JGI IMG/M metagenome (GOLD analysis project Ga0073934, IMG submission 76834) | Hot spring sediment bacterial and archeal communities from British Columbia, Canada, to study Microbial Dark Matter (Phase II) - Larsen... ... | reverse complement strand
GGCGTGGCCTGGTGCAGGCTGCCGTCCTTCTTGCCCTTGCCGCGCGGCGTGCGCACGTGGTCGTAGATGTAGGCATCGCTCATCGCAGTCTCCTCACATGAAGCGGGCAGCGAGCTCTTTCATGATCTCGTTGGTGCCGCCGTAGATGCGCTGCACGCGGGCGTCCACGTACAGCTCGGCGATCGGGTATTCCATCATGTACCCGTAGCCCCCGAAGAGCTGCAGGCATTCGTCCATCACCTTGCACTGCTGCTCGCTGACCCAGGCCTTGGCCAGCGCGGCGCGCGCCGCGTCGAGCTCGCCCTTCAGGTGCGCCACCATGCAGGCGTCGACGAAGGCCCGCGCGGCGAGCACCGTGGCCTGCACCTCGGCGAGCTTGAAGCGGGTGTTCTGGAAGTCCCAGATCGCCTTGCCGAAGGCCTTGCGCTGCTTGCAGTAGGCGAGCGTCTCGTCGAGCGCGCGCTCCATCGCACCGATGCCGCTCACGGCGATGATCAGGCGTTCCTGCGGCAGCTCCTGCATCAGCTGGAAGAACCCCTGCCCCTCCTTCATGCCGAGCAGGTTCTCGGCCGGCACGCGAACGTCGTCGAAGAAGAGCTCGCTCGTGTCCTGCGCCTTCATGCCCACCTTGTCGAGCACGCGGCCGCGGCGGAAGCCTGGAGCGTTGTCGGTCTCCACGAAGACCAGCGAGATGCCCTTGGCGCCCGACCCGGCCTCGCCGGTGCGGCAGACCACGCAGATGAGGTTCGCGTTGCCGCCGTTGGTGATGAAGGTCTTGGCGCCGTTGATCACGTAGTGGTCGCCGTCGCGCCTTGCGCTCGTGCGCACGGCCTGCAGGTCGCTGCCGGTGCCGGGCTCGGTCATCGCGATGGCGGTGATGAACTCGGCGGTGGCCATCTTCGGCAACCAGCGCTGCTTCTGCGCCTCGGTGCCGTGGTGCAGGATGTACGGCGCGACGATGGCCGAGTGCAGCCCGCCGCCCCAGCCGCTCAAGTTGGCGCGCGCCTGCTCGAGCAGGATCACGGCCTCGTGGCCGAAGTCGCCGCCGGCGCCGCCGTACTGCTCGGGCGTGGAGGCGCACAGCAGCCCGTTGGCCGCCGCCTCGCGCCAGACCTCGGGCCCCATGCGGCCGGCCTCGCGGAACTCGGCGGCGCGCGGCACCCACTTCTCGGCGATGTAGCGCCGCGCCGCGTCCTGCAGCATGCGGTGCTCGTCGGTCAGCCAGGGCGAGTCGAACAGCGGCAGGCTCATCGGGGCTCCGTCATCTTGATTCGAGCTGGCGCTTGACCTCGGCATTGATCAGCCTCAGCTCCGACAGCAGCGCCTCCAGGTTGCGCTGCTTCTCTTCCAGCTCGGCGATCGCCTTGTCGGTACGGTCGCGCACGAAGCGCAGCTGCTGCACGCGGCCTTCGCCGTGCGCGCCGTAGAGATCGAGGTAATGCTTGATCTCGGAAAGCGAGGCGCCGATCGCCTTGCTGCGCAGGATCAGCGCCAGGCGCGCGCGGTCGCGCCGCGTGTACACGCGCGCGCCGTTCACGCGGCGCGGCGCCAGCAGGCCCTTGTCCTCGTAGAAGCGGATCGTGCGCAGCGTGATGCCGAACTCGCGGCACAGCTCGGTGATGCCGAACAGCTCCCCGGCATCGACGTCGCGGTGCGATGCGACGACCTCCGCCGCGCGCCTGCGAACGTCCAGCACGGTGGCGTCTCCGGAGCTCAGACGACCCGCTGCAGCTTCAGCGCCACGCTCATGTCGCCCGAGACCTTGAACTTGCCCATCATGAAGCCGGTGGTCGGCTCGAGCTCGCCGCTCAGCAGCGCGGCCAGGTTCTCGAGCGTGATGGCCACCGTGCAGTCGGCGTCCTTGTTCTCGTTGCTCACCGAGTTGGGGACGCTCCTGCCGTCGATGTAGGCGCAGCCGTCGGCGCCGCAGTCGAACTTCAGCGTCGCGTTGAGGCCGCTTTGTTCGCCGACCTTCGCGCGCAGGGCTTCGGTGCAGGCTTGCAGATCCATGGAAACGGGCTCCCCGGAGCAGTGTCGGATGCCGGGCATGCTAGCGCCGGCCCATGACGCCCGGATGCTCGAAATCCCCTAAAAGGCATCCCGTTGACGTTAACGTCACCCTGCGATCCAATCGGCGCGATGAGCCCGAACCGCTACCGCAGCGTGCTGCGCCCCGACCTCTTCGCCGGCCAGGTGCACTGGGTGACCGGCGGCGGCAGCGGCATCGGGCGCTGCGTGGCGCACGAGCTGGCCTCGCTCGGCGCCACCGTCGTGATCAGCGGGCGTTCGGCCGACAAGCTGGCCCGCGTGGCCGCCGAGATCACCGAGGACGGCGGCCGCTGCCACACCGTCGCCTTCGACATCCGCGACGAGGAGGCCGTCAAGTCCGGCGTCGCCGCGGTGCTCGCCCAGCATGGCCCGGTCAGCGGCCTCGTCAACAACGCCGGCGGCCAGTTCCCGGCGCCGCTGCTCGCCATCAGCAAGAAGGGCTTCGACGCAGTGGTGGCCAACAACCTCACCGGCGGCTTCCTGATGATGCGCGAGCTGTTCACGCAGTGCATGCAGCAGCACGGCGGCGCGATCGTCAACATGACGGCCGACTTCCGCAACGGCATGCCCGGCATGGGCCACAGCGGCGCGGCGCGCGCCGGCATGAGCAACCTGACGATGACCGCCGCCTTCGAGTGGGCGCATGCCGGCGTGCGCGTCAACGCCGTGGCGCCGGGCTGGATCGCCTCGAGCGGCATGGACACCTACGGCCCCGCGATGCAAGGCATCATCAAGAAGCTCAAGGGCTCGGTGCCGATGCGCCGCCTCGGGCTGGAGGCCGAAGTGAGCGGCGTGATCTGCTTCCTGCTCTCGCCCGCGGCCTCGTTCGTCACCGGCGTCACGGTGCAGATCGACGGCGGCGCCTCGCTCGGCAGCGACGCCTTCCCGCTCGGCCCCGACGCCAAGAGCGTGCCCTTCGACGGCTTCCACCGCGCCGTGACGCCGCAGGCGCTCAAGTAATGCCGGCCCTCGCCTCGGCGCTGAACCCGCGCTCGCCGGCCTTCGAGGCCAACGCCCAGCGCATGCACGGGCTACTCGCCGAGGTGCGTGCACTCGAGGCCAAGGTGGTGGCCGAGTCGGCGAGCAAGCGCGACAAGTTCGAGCAGCGCGGCCAGCTGCTGCCGCGCGAGCGCGTGGCGCGCCTGCTCGACCGCGGCACGGCGTTCCTCGAGCTCAGCCCGCTCGCCGGCCTCGGCATGCACGACGACGACGGCAAGAAGAGCGTGCTCGGCGGCGGCAGCATCGTCGGCATCGGCGTCGTCAGCGGCAAGCGCGTGCTGGTCTCGGCCAGCGACAGCGGCATCAAGGGCGGCACCGTCGCGCCGATGGGCCTGAAGAAGGCACTGCGTGCGCAGGAGCTGGCGCGCGAGAACAAGCTGCCGCTCATCGCGCTGGTGGAAAGCGGCGGCGCCAACCTGATGTACCAGGCCGAGATCTTCGTCGACGGCGGGCGCACCTTCGCCAACCAGGCGCGCCTGTCGGCCGCCGGCATCCCGCAGATCGCGGTGGTGCACGGCTCGTCCACCGCGGGCGGCGCCTACCTGCCGGGCCTGTCGGACTACGTGGTGCTGGTCAAGGGCCGCAGCAGCATCTACCTGGCCGGCCCGCCGCTCGTGAAGGCCGCGATCGGCGAGGACGCCACCGACGAGGAGCTCGGCGGCGCCGACACGCACGCGCGCATCACCGGTCTCGGCGAGTACCTCACCGAGAACGACGCGCACGCCATCGCGGTCGCGCGCGAAATCGTCGACAAGCTGCCCTGGGACCCGGTGACGCCGGCGCCGGCCGCACCCGAGCCGCTCTTCCCCGCCGAGGAACTGATGGGCGTGGTGCCGGCCGACGAGCGCGAGCCCTACGACGTGCGCGAGGTCATCGCGCGCCTCGTCGACGCGAGCGACTTCCTCGAGTTCAAGCAGCTCTACGCGCCCGACACGATCTGCGGCCACGCCCGCGTGCACGGCCATGCGGTGGGCCTCGTCGGCAACAACGGGCCGATCCAGCCCGAAGGTTCGGTCAAGGCCGCGCAGTTCATCCAGCTGTGCGACCAGAGCGGCACGCCGCTCGTCTTCCTGCAGAACACCACCGGCTACATGGTGGGCAAGGCGGCCGAGCAGGCCGGCGCCATCAAGCACGGCAGCAAGATGATCCAGGCGGTGGCCAACGCCCGCGTCCCCAAGTTCACCGTCGTACTCGGCGGCAGCTTCGGCGCCGGCAACTACGGCATGTGCGGGCGCGGCTTCGACCCGCGCTTCATCTTCGCCTGGCCAAGTGCGCGCGTCGCGGTGATGGGCGGCGCCCAGGCGGCCAAGGTGATGGACATCGTCAACCGCAACAAGCTGCAGAAGATGGGCATGCCGGCCAACGACGAGGCGCTCGCCGCGATGAGCGACGCGCTGAGGAAGCGGCTGGACCTCGAGAGCACCGCCCTGTTCGCCACCGCGCGCCTGTGGGACGACGGCATCATCGACCCGCGCGACACGCGCCGCCTGCTCGGCCTGTGCCTGCAGATCACCGCCGAGGCGTCCGCGCGCACGCTCAGGCCCAACACCTTCGGCGTCGCGCGCCTGTAGGGAGCCTCATCATGAAATTCACCCCCGAACACCGCCAGCTCGAAGACACCGTCGTCAAGTTCTGCCAGAAGGAGATCAACCCCTTCGTCGCCGAATGGGAGAAGGCCGAGCAGTTCCCGAGCCACGAGGTCTTCAAGAAGCTCGGCGACCTCGGCCTGTTGGGCCTGAAGTACCCGGAGGAATTCGGCGGCGCGGGCCTGGACTTCAGCTACTCGATGGTGATGGCCGAGGCACTCGGCGAGGCCAACTGCGGCGGCGTGCCGATGGCCATCGGCGTGCAGACCGACATGGCCACGCCGGCGCTGGCGCGCTTCGGCAGCGACGAGCTCAAGCGCGAGTTCCTCGCCCCCACCATCGCCGGCGACTACGTGGCCTGCCTGGGCGTCAGCGAGCCCGGCGGCGGCAGCGACGTGGCCGCGGTCAAGACCACCGCCAAGGTCGACGGTGGCGACTACGTCATCAACGGCACCAAGATGTGGATCACCAACGGCCTCAAGGCCGACTGGTGCTGCCTGCTCGCCAACACCAGCGACGGCCCACCACACAAGAACAAGAGCCTCATCGTGGTGCCGATGGACGCCAAGGGCATCACGCGGCAGAAGATCCACAAGATCGGCATGTTCAGCTCCGACACCGCGCAGCTCTTCTTCGACAACGTGCGCGTGCCGCGCCGCCACGTCATCGGCCAGGAGGGCCTGGGCTTCACCTTCCAGATGCTGCAGTTCCAGGAGGAGCGCCTGTGGGGAGCGGCCAGCTCGCTGCGCAGCATGGACCGGCTGATCGACCAGACCATCGACTACACGCGCCAGCGCAAGGCCTTCGGCAAGAGCATCCTCGACAACCAGGTGGTGCACTTCCGCCTCGCCGAGCTGCGCACCGAGGTCGAGGCGCTGCGCGCGCTGACCTACCGCGCGGTGGAGATGTACGTCAGCGGCAAGGACGTGACCAAGCTGGCCAGCATGGCCAAGCTCAAGTGCGGGCGGCTCACGCGCGAGGTGGCCGATGCCTGCCTGCAGTACTGGGGCGGCATGGGCTTCACCTGGGACAACCCGATCTCGCAGGCCTACCGCGACTCGCGCCTCGTCAGCATCGGCGGCGGCGCCGACGAAGTCATGCTCGGCATCATCTGCAAGCTCGAAGGCACCTTGCCGAAGGTGGTGGCGTGACGGCCGAGTTCAGCGCGATCGCCGTGCGCCGCGAGGGCGCCCACGGCGAGGTCACGCACATCGTGCTCAACCGGCCGGAGGTGCGCAACGCGATGAGCCTGGCGATGGTGCAGGAGCTGCGCGCCGCGCTCGCCGCGGCCGAAGGCGACGGCACGCGCGTGATCGTCCTGCGCGGCGCCGGCGGGCATTTCAGCGCCGGCGCCGACCTGAAGGACATGGCCGCGGCGCGCGCCAAGCTGGCCGACAACCCGAGCGTTCTGGCCGAGACGAATGCCGCGTTCGGCGAGCTGTGCGTGGCCTTCGCCTCCACCGGCCTCGCGGTGATCGCCGTGCTCGAAGGCAGCGTGATGGGCGGCGGCTTCGGTCTGGCCTGCGTGGCCGACGTGGCGATCGCCGGCGAGAGCGTGGTCTTCCGCCTGCCCGAGACCGGGCTCGGCGTGGTGCCGGCGCAGATCGCGCCGCTGCTCGTCGAGCGGCTCGGCTACTCGGAAGCCAAGCGCCTCGCGGTCACCGGCGCCAAGGTCGAGGCGCAGGACGCGCTGCGACTGCGCCTGGTTCACGAGGTGCACGACGAAGACGCGCTCGACTGGGCCGTGTCGCGCGTGGTCGCCGACATCCTGCGCTGCGCGCCGGGCGCGCTCGCCGCCACCAAGGCGCTCGTCGCCAAGGCGCGGCTGCAGGCGCCGGCCTCGCTGGTGCAGGAGGCCGCGGCGGTGTTCTCGCGCGCCGCGCTCGGGCCCGAGGGCATGGAGGGCACGCTGGCCTTCCTGCACAAGCGCAAGGCGAGCTGGGTGCCGGAGTGAGCTTCAGGAAGATCCTCGTTGCGAACCGCGGCGAGATCGCCTGCCGCGTGATGCGCACCGCGCACCGCCTCGGCTACCGCACCGTGGCGGTCTACAGCGACGCCGACGCCAACGCGCCGCACGTGCGGATGGCCGACGAGGCGGTGCGCATCGGCGAGCCGCCGGCCACGCACTCGTACCTGAACGTCGCCGCGCTGCTCGGCGCCGCCAAGGCCACCGGCGCCGACGCCGTGCATCCGGGCTACGGCTTCCTCTCCGAACGCGCCGACTTCGCGCGCGCCTGCGCCGAGGCGGGCCTCGTCTTCATCGGCCCGCCGCCCGAGGCGATCGAGGCGATGGGCGACAAGGCCGCCGCCAAGCGCCGCATGCGCGAGGCGGGCGTGCCCTGCGCGCCGGGCTACCTGGGCGAGCGGCAGGACGACGAGCACCTGATGCGCGAGGCGCGCGCACTCGGCCTGCCGCTGCTCGTGAAGGCGGTGTCCGGCGGCGGCGGGCGCGGCATGCGGCTCGTGCGCGCCTTCGACGAGCTCGAAGCGGCGCTCGCCGGCGCGCGCCGCGAAGCCGAGAGCGCGTTCGGCGACGGCACGCTGATGCTCGAGCGGCTGATCGAAGGCGGCCGCCACATCGAGATCCAGGTCTTCGCCGACGCGCACGGCCACGCCGTGCACCTGGGCGAGCGCGACTGCACGGCGCAGCGCCGGCGCCAGAAGGTGATCGAGGAGGCGCCCTCTCCGATCGTCAGCGCCGCGATGCGCGAGGCGATGGGCCGCGACGCCGTGGCCGCCGCGCTCGCGGTGGGCTACCGCGGCGCCGGCACGGTCGAGTTCATCGTCGACGCCGAACTGAAGCACTACTTCCTCGAGATGAACACGCGGCTGCAGGTGGAGCACCCGGTCACCGAGTGCATCACCGGGCTCGATCTGGTGGAGTGGCAGCTGCGCGTGGCCGCCGGCGAGCCGCTGCCGCTGAATCAGGACGAGATCCGCTTCGGCGGCCATGCCATCGAGGCGCGCCTGTACGCCGAAGACCCCTACGCCGGCTGGAAGCCGCAGACCGGGCGCATCGCCGGCTGGCGGCCCGCGGATGCGCAGGTGCGCATCGACCACGGCATCGCCGAAGGCGGCACGATCACGCCGTACTACGACGCGATGGTCGCCAAGTTCATCGCCCACGGCCGCGACCGCGCCGACGCCGTGCGCCGCCTCGCGCGTGCGCTCGAGGACGTGCCGCTGTTCGGGCTGCCCAACAACGGCCGCCTTCTGCGCGACCTGCTGCAGCACCCGCGCTTCACGGCCGCCACGATTCACACCGCGCTGCTCGACGAGTGGCTCGCTGCCGGCGAGCCGCTGCTGCAGCGCCCGGCCCCGCCCGAGGATGCCTGGCGCATCGCCGCCGCGGTCTTCGCGCGCGACGCCGCCGGCCGGCCCGCCAGCGTGGCCGGCTTCGACCTCACGCTGCAATGCGGCGAGCACCGGCGCACGCTGCGCGCGCCCGACGCGCAAGCCCGCGTGCACGAGCTCGCCGACGGCCGGCTGCGCGTCACGCTCGACGGCATTACGCGTCGCCTGCCCGCGAGGCTCGACGCCGGCACCTTGCACCTCGCGCTCGACGGCGCGGTGTTCACCTTCGCCGAACCCTCGCCGTTCCCCGCCGGCGAGAATCGCGCCGATCCGCGCCGCGCGCTCGCGCCGGTGGCCGGCGTCGTGGCGCAGGTGCTGGTGGCGGCCGGAGAGCGCGTCGCCGCGGGCCAGCCGCTGGCCTGCGTGGAGGCCATGAAGATGGAGATGTGGCTGCACGCCGCCGCTGCCGGCACCGTGAAGGCGGTGCACGCGAAGCCCAAGGACAGCATCGCCGCCGGCGCGCTGCTGGTCGAGCTGGAGGTCGAACCGTGAGTGCCGACAAAGCGATCATCACCTGCGCCCTCACCGGCGTGCTCACCAACCCGAAGCAGCACCCGGTGCCGGTCACGCCGGCGCAGATGGCGGCCGAGGCGCGCGACGCCTTCAACGCCGGCGCCAGCATCATGCACGTGCACCTGCGCAGCCAGGAGGAAGGCTTCGGCCACATGCCGAGCTGGGACCCGGACGTCGCCGAGGCCGTGTGCCACGCCATCCGCGCCGCCTGCCCGGGCGTGATCATCAACCTCACCACCGGCGTCGTCGGCAAGGACGTGAGCGGCCCGGTAGCCTGCCTGCGCCGCGTGAAGCCCGAGGCCGCGGCCTGCAACGCCGGCAGCCTGAACTACCTGAAGATCAAGGACAACGGCGAGTGGGCCTGGCCGCCGATGGTGTTCGACAACCCGGTGGCCAAGATCCAGCAGATGCTCGACGTGATGAAGGAGACCGGCACGCACCCCGAGTTCGAGTGCTTCGACGTCGGCATCGTGCGCAGCGTGGGCATGTACCTGAAGGCCGGAATGTTCAGCGGCGTGCCCGAGGTCAACTTCGTGATGGGCGTGGCCAGCGGCATGCCGGCCGACGCCGACCTGCTCGCCCTGCTGCCGCGCTACGCGCCGAAGGACGCGGTGTGGCAGACCACGCTGATCGGCCGTGCCGAGATCTGGCCGGTGCACCGCCGAACGGCCGAACTGGGCGGCATGCTGCGCTCGGGCCTGGAAGACACCTTCTACCTGCCGGACGGCGAGCGCGCGTCGGGCAACGGCGTGCTGATCGAGGCGCTGGCGCGCCTGGCCCGCGAAGCCGGGCGCGAGGTGGCCACGCCGGCCGAGGCGCGCACCATCCTCGGGCTCAAGGACGCGCCGGCCACGTTCACGGCCGCATGAGCACGTCGGCCCCTCTGCAGCCGCGCGGCGCCGAGGAGCAGGCCCGGCTCGACGCCGCGCTCGTCGAGCTCTTCGAGCAGCGCATCACCTTCAACCAGGTGCTCGGGCTCAAGATCGTGTCGGTGAAGCCGCGCGACGTGCGCGCCACCTTCGACATGCGCCCCGAGCTCGTCGGCCACTACGCCTACGGCCGCCTGCACGGCGGCGTGACCTCGGCGGTGCTCGACGCGATGGGCGGCCTGGCGATCATGGTGGCGATCGCCGAGCACCACCCGCACGACACGGCGGTGCAGGTCATGCACCGCTTCGCGCGCATCGGCACCATCGACCTGCGCGTGGACTTCCTGCGCCCCGGCCTCGGCAAGCACTTCGTCGCCACCGCCGAGGTCACGCGGCTCGGCGGCCGCGTCGGCTCCACGCAGATGAAGCTCGCCAACGACGAGGGCAGCGTGGTGGCCACGGCGGCGGCGGCGTACATCGTGAGCTGAGCGCACGCGCTCAGACGAGGATCTCCTCGAAGCGCTGCACCTGCGCGCCGTTCTTGTCGTTGTAGGCGTCGCGCAGCGCCGAGCGCAGCGCGCGCAGGTTGATCTCGGGCACGTCGGGCAGGCCGTCGTCGGCGTTGGGCAGCTTCAGGTAGCGCGTGGTGTAGATGTACATAACCTTGTCGAGGTCGACCGGCCCGCGCAGCTTGCGGTTGCCGATCACGCCCAGCGTGGCCGTGGCCAGGCGCTCGTAGCGGCGGTTGGGCAGGGCCAGCCATTCGATCATCACGGCCGCAGGCTGACTGGTGGTGACGCCCACCGCCTGCAGGCGGCTCCATTGCTGGCGCGCGACGCCCAGCGCGCCGGATGGTGAAGGTGAGGGCGAAGGTGCGGGCGCCGGCCGAGGCGCTGGCGTCGGCGCCGGGATCGGCGCGGGGGTCGGCCTCGGTGCCGGTGCGGGCACCGGTGCCGGCACGG
>Ga0073934_10011988_pt1 | contig 10332 bp, 10 predicted proteins | sample LarsenN4metaG_FD_76834 | JGI IMG/M metagenome (GOLD analysis project Ga0073934, IMG submission 76834) | Hot spring sediment bacterial and archeal communities from British Columbia, Canada, to study Microbial Dark Matter (Phase II) - Larsen... ... | reverse complement strand
CCGTAGGCGTTGTGCCACCAGTCGTCGAAGGGTGCCGAAGTAAGCATGGCGACGCCGCCCCAGGCGGCGATGAACGCCCCCAGCGGCCCGCGAAAGCCCCACACGCGCACGCTGGCCTGGCGCAGCGGATGATCGCGTTGGAACGTGGTGGCAAGGATCAAGTATCCGCACGAGATGCCGGCCAGCACGCCGCACAGGTAGACCATGACATGCGCCGGCGTGAGGAAGCTGTCGCGGCCGATGGTGCGATGCCAGGAGATGTCCCAGTGGATGCCCACCATGGCCGACGTAATGGCGGCCGTCGCGCACCAGAGATACCAGGGGATGGCGCGCGCTTCGGCGGCTTCGCGGAAGGAAATACGTGGCAATGTGGCGGCGGCTTGGGCCATGATTCAGGGAGTTCCACTATGATGGTAGCTCCGCGAAAGAGGGCGCATGTTTTCCAAGGTATTGAGAAGGACTCACATGTACCTGGCTCTGTTCCTGGGGCCGTGGGTCGTGATGTACGCCGTCAGCACGATGGCGATGAACCATCGCGAGTGGTTCGTCGGGATGTACGGCAAGGGGCCGGCGCCGTTTGAGAAGGTGCGCGAGACCACCTACGCGGGTGGATTCGCCGCCGGCGCATCCTCGGCGGAGATGACGGAAGCCCTCCTGCGCCACCTCGGCCTGGAAGGCGCGCACACCACGCCGCCGCCCCGGCCGGACGGGACTCTGGTGTTCCAGCGGCAGGACCTCATCCGTCCGTACCGCATCACCTACTCGCCGGCGGATGGCAAGTTGGTGGTCGAGCGCGCTCGCTTCCAGTGGAATGCCCTCATGAACACGCTGCACCGGCGGCGCGGCTATCAGCATCCTTACGTGCTCGACGATGCTTGGGCGCTGGTGGTGGACCTCTTCATCGTGGCCGCCGTGCTGTGGGCCTTGTCCGGCCTGTGGATGTGGTGGGAGATGAAAGCGACGCGCCGCTGGGGCGCGATCTCGCTGGCCATCGGCGCGGCCGTGTTCGCGCTCTTCCTGGTGAGGCTATGAACTTTCCACACGTCAACCGCCGCCTCCATCTGTATTTGAGCCTGGCCCTGCTGCCGTGGGTCTTGATGTACGGCATCAGCAGCTACTTCTTCGCCCATCCCGATTTAGGCCGCGAGTGGTATGGCGACCGCATGAACTGGACCCCGCGCGCGGCGGCTGTGGAGGTGTTGCCGGAGAGCATCGCGATCCCCGCGCCAGGCGCCGGGCAGGAGACGATGCGCGCCTTCGGCCGAAACGTGCTCGCGGCGGCGGGGCTCAGCGATGTGTTCGACAGCGCGAGCTTCGGCGCCTACCGCACGGGTCCGAAACAAATCAACGTGTTTGTGTACCGCTTCCTCGGACAGATGCAAGTGAAGGTGGATACCGAGTCGCGGCGCATCGCCGTCGAAGACAAGCAGTTCCGCTGGGACCACTTCTTCACCGGCATGCACGCCCGCGGTGGCTTCGAACAGGAAGGCGTGTGGCAGTGGGCGTGGGCGGTGGTTGTCGACCTGGCGAGCATCGCGTTCCTGGTGTGGGTGGCGACGGGGCTCTACATGTGGTGGACTCTCGGCGCGCGAACGGCGCGCGCTTGGGGCTGGGTGGCCCTTCTGGCGGGACTCATCAGCTTTATCGTCTTTCTGGCCAGGCTGTGACATGAGAACGGTTCGCTTCGAGCAGTTGCCGCACGGGTTTCGCATCACGGCAATCAACCTGCAATGGGAGGGCATCCTCTTCGCGGCCTTCCTGTGCGGAGCGGGTTGGTTGGCGGCCGGGTGGGTGCGACAGGAGTGGGAGCGTGGCGCGGTGATGGGAACTCAGCATCTCTTCTTCGGTATCCCCATGGCGCTGGCGGCTGTGGTGCTGGTGTGGCAGGCGTTGCAGGGGATTGCCGGACAGGTGATCGTGATCCGTGACGGCGACGAACTTGCCGTGTGGGAGGGCGTGGGTCCGCTCGGTCGTTGGCAGCGGGCGGTGTGGTGCGAGGTATCGGGAGTGGACATCGGGCCATTGGTGGATCGAAGCGTGAGCAGAAGCAGCGAGGTGGTGCGCCTGCACCTGGGAGGAGACTCGAAACGGATGGTGAAGTTGGGACGGATGCTCGACGCGCCGCGCCGGGAACGGATCGTAGCGCTGCTGCGGCAGGAAAGGGAGCGAGCATGAATCCGTTCGCTTCGCCATCGATGGCCGAAGGCTATGCAAAGCGGCGCCCCGCGTTGCACGCGCGCATCGTGGAACGGGCGTGCGCCGGGCTGGGAATGACTCCACTGGGCGATGTCGCGCTCGACATTGGTTGCGGCTCCGGCCTCTCCACTAAGCCGCTAAAAGGGTTAGCACGGCTGGTCACAGGCATCGAACCGGTGTGGGAGATGACGCACTGCGCGCGCTTCGTCGCCCCAGACGCCTGGTTTGTGAATGGGCGCGGCGAACAGATGCCCTTCGGCGATGCGTCAGTCGACTTCATCACGGCGGCCGGCTCGCTCAACTTCGCGAGACCGGAGGAGGTGCTGCGCGAGGCGTGGCGCGTACTCAAGCCCGACGGCGTGCTGGTGGCCTACGACTTCGCGCAGGGGCGTGAGTTCGACGAGGGCGGCGAACTCGGGCTCTGGTTCGATGCGTTCCTGCGCCGCTATCCGCGTCCGCCCAGCGAGGCCATTGCGCTGGATCCGGTCAAACTGGAAACCATGGGCGAAGGATACGCCGCCGCTGGACATGAGGAATTCGCACTGGCGCTGCCCTACACGTGGTCCGGCTACGCGGACTACATCATGACGGAGACCAATGTCGCGGCAGCCGTGCGAGCAGGCCACGCGGAGGCGTCGATTCGCCAGTGGCTCGACGAAACACTGCCGCGCATCTTCGGCGGCGGCCCGCGCAACGTCGTGTTCCCAGGCTACTGGGTGGCGCTAAAAAAATCGCCGTCACGCGCTCAGCAGTAGCCGCAGACGGTGACTTCCTGACCCGCGAAGTCGCGGAAGCGGAAGCCGGCGAAGTCCTCTGTATAGGTGGAGGCGATGTCGCGTAGGAGATTGATCGCCACCTGCTCGCCCAATTTCATGCCTTCCACCATATCGGAACGGTAGTGGATACCGGCCGCGTTGCGCGCCGTGGCGATGTTGGTGGCAAGCTTGTTGAGTTCACCGCCGATGGTCAACGGCGGCCCTTCGTAGGGGTAAAGCGCCCTGCCGTCGGTCATCACCGGGTTCGGGATCACGAAGTCCTCATTGAAGTACGCCTTCATCATCGTGACCATCGCGCCGGCCACCGTGGCGTGCCCCGACGGATAGGCCGAGTGCCCCGGGGCTCCTTCCGGAAACGCCTGCGGCAAGAGATAGGAGCCATGTAGAGAGGCGGATTCCTTCAGCGCCTCGGACTCCAGCAATTCCTTGTGCAGCGGATAGACGGCCTTTTGGGCCAAATGCATGTTCGCGCGGCAGCCGATCACCTCCGGCCGCGCACGCCGGTGCACCTGCCACTTCTGATACCACGCGGCCAGATAGCCGGGCCGGGCGGCGCGCGCGATCCAATCCATCAGATCCGGCGGACCGAAGTTGATGTAGCCCTCCTGCGTGCGGTTCCAACGGTAGAAGTTCCAATCGTTCACCGCTTCGGGTCCGAACTCGACGGCGATCAGGGCGGCGTTGGCGTAAGGGATGTAGCTCACATCGATCCACACATAGGTGGCCAGATCGCGCAGGCTCTTGATGTAGCTCAGCTCCCTGGCATAGTGCGGCGGTTCGCCCTTGGTGAGGGCATTCTGCGTTTGCAGGTAGGCATCCATCTGCGTCAAATAGTTGTTGCCAACGGCGAACACCTTCATCTTTTGCGAGAAGCTGATGTTGCGCTGGTTGACATCCTTCAGCAGAAACTGCGAAATGAAGGGCCCATTCTCAACGCCCGGCGCCGTGCCGCGAAACAGCGTGGCCGGAGTCACCTGCCCGTTCGCCTTGGGGCCCCGGAAATCCGACAGGCGGCTCAGTTCCGCGCAGGCGCGCCGCACGTCCGGGTCCCGGTCGTAGTTGTTGAAATTGACGTCGCGGAGGTTCGACATCCAGTACAGTTCCACCATCTCGCCGGCACACTCAGCCGAATCGAACCGCGGCGCCGGAGGCATGCGAAGCTGCGACGCATCGAGGCCCATCATCTGGTAGCTGTGGCTCGCCTGCGGTGTTTTGAACCGGAACGGGCCGCCCATCTGAATGGCGTCGTACAACTTGGGGTCACCCGAATCGGTGGCCGCGCGCAGACTGGCGTAGGATTCCGCCTCAACTTCGCCGATGCCGTTATGGCGCAGAAGCTTTGTGTAGGTTCCGATCTTGTTCGGGTAGCGCTCTTCATCTCCATTCGTTTCATGGGTGGAAAGCGGCATGTCGTTGTAGTAGTTGGCAAGCCGTGTGCGCATCTCGCGGGAGCGGGATTTGCGCGCGCGTTCGTCGTTCATGTCGCCCGCGGCGGCAACCGATCGGGGAAGTGTGGCGGGGATTCCTGCGCTCACGCCGGCAATAGCCAGAGTGCTGAAGAAGCCACGGCGGGAGCGGAATTTGCGCTTCATGTGCCGATGATACACTGAGCCGTGATGCTCAGGCGGAACTTTTTGTCCCTTTCCGCGCCGCTTTTTGCGCGCTCCGCCCAACAAAACAATTTCATATTGATTGTTTTGGACGATTGCGGCTACGGCGATTTCGGATGTTTTGGTCAAGTTCAGATCAGGACCCCGCACATCGACTCGCTGGCCGCCCAAGGCGCGAAGTTTACGGACTTCTACTGCGGCGCCCCGGTCTGCGCTCCGTCGCGCTGCGTGTTGATGACCGGCTTGCACGGTGGGCACGCCGCCATCCGCGCCAACGCCGGCACCGCGCCCATTCGCGATGAGGATGTGACCCTTGCCGAGGTGCTGAAAGGAGCCGGCTACCGCACCGGCGGTTTCGGCAAGTGGGGACTGGGCGACGCGGCCACCGCGGGCGTCCCCACCAGGCAAGGCTTCGATGAATTCTACGGCTACTTACACCAGGTGCACGCGCACACTTACTATCCGGAGTTTCTCTGGGACAACGAAACGCGGGTGAACTTACAAGGCCAATACTCGGCCGAGTTGATCGCGCGGCGCAGTTTTGCGTTCCTGGAGCGGCAGAAAGCAGGCGATCCTTTCTTTCTGTATGCCTGCTATACGCTGCCTCACGCCAGGTTCGAGGGTCCCGACACCTCGCCCTATCAGGATCGCCCCTGGCCCGAGGCGGCCAAACACTATGCGGCCATGGTGACGCGTGCCGACGCCTATGTGGGCCGCCTGATGGAGATCCTCAAGGCGAAGGGGCTCGACCGCGATACACTCGTGATGGTCACCAGCGACAATGGGGCGCATTCAGGCACCGAGAAAGGCTTCGAGCTGTTTCGCAGCAACGGTGCGCTGCGTGGCGAGAAGGGCACGGTGTATGAAGGCGGCATCCGCGTGCCGTGCGTGGTTCGCTGGCCGGGACGCGTCAAAGCGGGGACGGTGAACCGCACGCCATGGGGCTTTGTCGACATCCTGCCCACCTTCGCCGAGTTGGCGTCCGCGCGCGCGCCGCGGGGATTGGACGGCGTGTCGATGGCAGGGCGCCTGCGCGGCGGCCCTGCCCCGGAGCGGCCTTACTTGTACTGGGAGCAGAATCAGTTTCAGATGGCGCGGCAACAATGGGTCGAGACAGGCCACTCGCGCGCGTTGCGCGACGGCAAATGGAAAGCGGTGCGGAGGGCGGGCGGTCCGGTGGAGTTGTACGATCTCGCCGTTGACGTGAGCGAGTCGCGCGACTTGGCCCAACGCGAACCCGCCCTGGCCCGCCGCTACGCAGCGCTGCTCGATGCCGCCCGGACGGAACCGCGTTCCCATGCCGGCACGAGCATGCAATTCCGAACAGAGTGGAGCGAACAATAAATGGACTACAGCTCGAAATCGAGCGTGGAGCAGATCCGCGCCCGGTTTGATTCAGACGTGGAGCGTTTCAGCAGCCTGGAAGCGGGACAAGCCGCGGCCATTGACTCGCCCCTCATGCTGGAACTGGTGGCCGGGTTGTGCGCGGCCCTCCGGCCCGAGGCGGAGGCCATGCTCGATATCGGCTGCGGCGCGGGTAACTACTCGCTCCGCCTGATGGGCGCGCTTCCCGAACTCCGCCGCATCACGGCGCTCGACCTCAGCCAGCCGATGCTCACACGCGCGCGCGAACGCATCCTGGCCCAGCACCCCGGGATGGCGCTTGAAACCGTGCAGGGCGATGTGCGCGAGATGGATCTCGGCCGCGAACGCTTCGATTTCGCCGTCGCGGCAGCCGTGTTCCATCACCTGCGCGGCGAGGGCGAATGGCGCATGGTATTCCGCAAAGTGTTCGACGCGCTCAAGCCCGGCGGCGCGGTGTGGATCGCCGATATGGTCGACCACTGGCACACCGGCGCGCGGGCTCTGATGCAACAGCGCTATGGCGAGTACCTCACCGGGCTGCGCGGCACGGACTACCGCGACCATGTGCTCGCCTACATCGAACAGGAAGACACGCCGCGGCCGCTCGTGTGGCAATTGGACCGCCTGCGCGAAGCCGGCTTCGGCCAGGTGGACGTGATCCACGTCAACGGCCCCTTCGCCCTGTTCGGAGCCTACAAGGTATGAACGGCGCCGACGTGCGCGTCGTGGCGGCGCGCGAGCCGGACGTGCCCTTGATCCTGGAGATGATTCGCGGGCTCGCCGAGTATGAACGACTGGCGCACGAGGTGGAGGCCACCGAGGAGCGTCTGCGGCGCACGCTGTTCGGACCCAACCCGGCGGCTGAGGTGCTGCTGGCCTACGCCGGGGACGCGTGCGCGGGCTTCGCGGTCTACTTCTCCACGTATTCGACGTTCTTGGCCAAAGCGGGGATGTATCTGGAGGACCTCTACGTGCGCCCCGAGTTCCGTGGCCGCGGTATCGGTTTCGCGCTGCTGCGGCGGCTTGCCGTGTTGTGCGCGGAACGCGGCTACGGCAGGCTGGAATGGTCCGTGCTGAACTGGAATGAGCCTTCGATCCAGTTCTACAAACGGCTGGGCGCCGTGCCGCTGGACGAGTGGACCCGATACCGTTTAACGGGCGATGCGCTGAAGGCGCTCGGAGAGGAGAAGGAATGAGCAGCGACCACGCACACAAGGCGGGGGTTGGAGCATTAACGCTGGGGGCGCTCGGCGTGGTGTTCGGCGATATTGGAACCAGTCCGCTCTACACGCTGAAAGAGTGTCTGCACGCCGCCGGCGGCCACGGTAAGGCGATCGAGGATCTCTACGGCATTCTCTCGCTCATCTTCTGGTCGATCACGCTCGTCGTCACGCTCAAGTATCTGACCTTCATCCTGCGCGCCGACAACAAAGGGGAAGGCGGCATCTTCGCCCTGCTCGCGCTGGTGCCGGAGGATCTGCGTACGGCCCGGCCCGGCCTCATCTCGATCGTCGCCTTCTTCGCCGCCATGGGCGCGGCGCTCCTGTATGGCGACGGCATTATCACGCCGGCCATCTCCGTGTTGGGCGCCGTGGAAGGCTTGACCGTGGCCGATCCCAGTTGGCATGCCTACGTCGTGCCCCTGAGTTGCGCCATCCTGATCGGCCTGTTTGCTATCCAGAAGCACGGCACGGGCGCGGTGGGAGTGCTGTTTGGCCCGGTGATGCTGGTGTGGTTTCTCACGCTGGGCGTGCTCGGCGTCTATCACATCAGCTTCAATCCGGAGATCCTCTACGCGCTGCTGCCGCATCACGCCGTGCAGTATTTCGCGCACCATGGCTGGAGCGGCGTGCATATCCTGTCGTCGGTTGTGCTCGCCGTCACGGGCGGCGAGGCGCTCTATGCCGACATGGGTCACTTCGGCGTGAAGCCCATCCGTCTGGCGTGGTTGGGCGTGGTGATGCCCTGCCTGGTGCTCGGCTACTTCGGCCAGGGCGCGCACGTGCTGCGCGATCCGGCCGCCGCGGCCAATCCGCTGTTCGCCATGGTGCCGCAAGGCAACTGGACCGTGGCGCTGGTCATTCTGTCGAGCATGGCCGCCGTCATCGCCTCGCAGGCCCTCATCTCCGGCGCCTTCTCCCTCACGCGGCAGGCCGTGCAGTTGGGGCTCTTCCCTCGCTTCGACGTCAAACACACGGCGCATGAGATGGAAGGGCAAATCTACATTCCGCGCATCAACTACCTGCTCGGCATCGGGTGTCTGTTTCTCGTGCTGGAGTTTCGCGAGTCCAGCCGCCTTGCCGCGGCCTACGGCATCGCCGTCTCGGGCACCATGGCCATCACCTCGGTCATGTTCTATCTCGTCGCGCGCAGAACGTGGGGCTGGAGCCAGGGCAAATCGCTGGCCGTGCTGCTGGCGTTTCTCGCGCTCGATCTTCCCTTCCTCGCGGCGAACCTCGGCAAGTTCAAGGATGGCGGCTTCGTCCCCGTGCTGATTGGCGCGGGTGTGATGGCCGTGATGGTCATCTGGAATCGCGGCCGGACGCTGGTGGGCCATCGCGTGCGCGTACGCTTTGCCTCCTGGGAATCAGCCGAGTCGCGCATCAAGCAGCGTCTATTGGCTCGCGTTCCGGGCACCGCGGTGTTCATGAACTCCAACGCCGGATTGCTGCCCTGGCCGCTCATCCGCTACGTCGAGCGCGGCCGGTCGCTGCAGGAGACGGTCATTCTGGTGACCGTACGGACCATGGGCGATCCCGTCGTTCCCGAAGCCGAACGCACAAGCTACGAGTTGCTGCCCATCGGCTTCCATCAGTTCATCCTCCGCTTCGGCTTCATGGAGCAGCCCAGAGTGCTGCCTTCGTTGATTCCGGCCATCCAGGCTCAAGGCATTCCCTTCGACGAGGACGAGGTGACCTACTATCTCGGCCGCGAGAATTTCGTGGCGTCCAACAAGGGCCAGATGAGCGAATTCACCGAATCGATCTTCGCGTTCTTGCACCGCAACGCCGTCACGGCCGACCGTTTCTTCGGCCTCCCGCCGCGACAGGTCGTGGAGTTGGGAACGCAGATGGACTTGTAGGCGGAGCCCGCTCAGTAAATCGGCGGCTCGCCCTCGGGCCGCGTCTTCCAGCGGCGGTGCATCCACAGCCATTGGCCGGGATGCGCGCGGATGACCTCTTCCAACTGCCCGTGGACGCGGCGCGTATCGGCCTCCACATCGCCCGTGGCATGGAAGAACGGATAGAACTTCAGGATGTAACGCTGCTCCTCGTCCGACCACAGCGCAAAGCCCGGAATGATGGCGGCGCCCGAATGCGCGGCGATCTTCGCGAAGCCCGTCGACACGCAGGCCGGCACACCAAAGAAGGGCACAAAGATGCCTTCCCTCGCGGCGGCATTCTGATCGATGAGGATGCCGACGGCTTCATTGCGGCCAAGCGCGCGCAGGATGCCGCGGGCATAGTCGCGCTTTTCAATCACGTGGTTGCCGGAGAGCGTCCGCAGGCGCGTGGCCTCGGCATCCAGCAGCGGATTGTCGAGCGCCCGCACCAGGACGTGCATCGGTTCGGTCATCAAGCCATGGGCAAAGGCGCTCAGTTCCCAGTTGCCCAGGTGGGCGGTGGCGAACAGAACGCCGCGCCCAAGCGCCTTTGCGGCCTCGAAGTGCTCCAGGCCGTCGTAACGGATCCAGGAGGAAATGTTTTCGCGCCGGATGGACGGCATGCGGGCGAGAGCCACCAGAAGCCGCCCCACGGATTGGAAACTGGACTCCACGATGCCCGCGTGCGCCGCGGCATCCAGCGTGGGCAAAGCAAGCGAGAGGTTGCGGAAAGCCACGCGGCGGAGCTTGGGAACGAAAGCATCGAGCAGCGACACATAGCGCCTCGACAGCCAGAAGGCAACGTCACGTGAACCCACGCGAAGCGAAACCAGCATCGCGCGCACGAGCAGCCATTCGAGGCGGTTCCGGAGGGGGCTGCGCTGCTTCACAACGGTGCGGGGTTCCCTGTGAGTTTACTCAATCCAACCGCCGCCCAGCACGCGCTCGCCGTCATAGAACACGGCGGCTTGCCCCGGCGTCACAGCGCGCTGCGGTTCGTCGAAACAGACCTCGGCGCGGCCACCCGGAAGCGCTCGGACGGTGGCTGCCGCCGGGACGTGCTTGTTGCGGATGCGGACCTCGGCGCGTACGGGCGCAGCGGGTTCGGCGATGCAGATCCAGTTCACGTCCTTCACCTGGAAGACGCCGCGCAGCAGGTCGGCGTTTGAACCCACGGTGACGCGCTGCGTGGCCGGGTCGGTCGCAATCACGTAGAGCGGCTCGCCGGCGGCGATCCCCAGTCCCTTGCGCTGGCCCACGGTGAAGTGATGCACGCCGGCGT
>Ga0073934_10011987_pt1 | contig 10332 bp, 10 predicted proteins | sample LarsenN4metaG_FD_76834 | JGI IMG/M metagenome (GOLD analysis project Ga0073934, IMG submission 76834) | Hot spring sediment bacterial and archeal communities from British Columbia, Canada, to study Microbial Dark Matter (Phase II) - Larsen... ... | reverse complement strand
CCGTTGTCCGAAGTGAACACGACCAGGGTGTTCTCCGCGATGCCGAGTTCGTCGAGTTTCGCGAGGATCCGGCCGACGGTGTCGTCCAGCGTTTCGATCAGCGCCGCGTACACGGGTTCGAACGCATCGCCATGCCGGTCGATCAGGTCCTGGCGAGCTGTGTAAGGGATGTGCGGGGTGAAATGGGCGAGGTACGCCGCGAACGGGCGGTCCTTGTGCGATTCGATGAACTCCAGCGTTTTGCCGGTCAGCTCGTACTCCGCTTTGCCGCCCTCGGTCTCGGTGGGCGTGGTGTTCTTGCTGTCGCCGGGGTGATACACAAAATCGAAACCATGCTCCGCGGGCCCCGGATTCTTTCCGATGTGCCACTTGCCGATGAGGCCGGTGACGTAACCTGCTTCTTTCAGGTATCGGGGGAAAGTTTTCACCGAGACCGGCACGTGGGTCATGATCTCCGGGTGGAGCAGGCGCTGGGATCGGGTGTCAGGTCGCCCTGGAAGATAGGTGGTGAGATGCAGGCGCGCAGGGTTGAGCCCGGTGAGCAATCCGGCGCGTGAGGCGGAGCAGATGGGCTGGCAGGCGTACGCGGAGGTGAAACGCACGCCCTGCGCCGCCAGGCGGTCGAGGTTCGGGGTGCGATGGTCTGCCCGTCCGTAGCAGCGGAGATCGTTGATGCCGAGATCGTCGCAAATGACAAAGAGGATGTTGGGCGGCGGCATGGGGTTGGATGGAGCGTGGCGGCCATCGGCTCGAGGATCCAGTCCCAACGCGCAATCGACGCCATGCTCGGCGTTGTGCCTGGCATACAAAGTGTCTGTCCCTCTATCAGATGAATCTAGGATGGATCTAGAGAGACGGCGGATCCGACAAAAGGAAGCACGATGTCTAGACATCAACTATAACAGATGTATGATGCTTCAATGCGAACCACGCTGACTCTCGATCCGGAGATCGCCGAGCGGCTCAAACAGGAGGCCGCCCTTGGCAAGCGCTCCTTCAAGGCGATCGTGAACGACGCGCTCCGGAAAGGTTTGCAGTTGGAGGAGCCGGAACGCACCGAGCCCTTCCGTGTGGCGCCGCATTCCTCCCGGCTCCTTCCCGGCGTCGATCCCGCGCGCCTCAACCAGCTTGTCGATGCGCTCGAGGTGGAGGCGTTCGCGGCCAAACACACGTCGGCGCCGTGATCATTCCCGACATCAATCTGCTCCTCTATGCCTACAACGATCAGGCTCCGCATCATGCGAGGGCCCGCGATTGGTGGGAGGGATTGCTGAACGGCAAGACCCCCGTGGCCTGCCGTGGATCACCATCGCGGGATTCATCCGTCTGATGACGCATCCCAGGATTCTGGCCACACCGCTCGATGTGCCCACCACGGTCGGCCACGTGCGGTCCTGGCTGGCCCAGCCGCCCGTGCGCATCGTGCAACCGGGCAGCCGGTTCGAACCACTCTTGTTCGACTATCTCGCCAGGTTGGGGACTGCGGGAAACCTGACCACCGACGCTCAACTCGCCGCGCTCGCCGTGGAGCACCAGGCCGAGCTCCACAGCACGGATTCGGATTTCGCGCGGTTCGACGGGCTTCGCTGGCGGAACCCGTTGAAGGTCGGTCGCTGAAAACCATCCTTCGCCCCGAATGGCGACGTCCGCGGGAACGGGACGCGCGTTCCGTCCCGCCTCGGCGCACTCTTCCCTTCCCACTTCAGGAATCTGCACGCAGACTTGGTGGTCTATGAGTTTCCCGAAGGATTTTGTGTGGGGCGCCGCCGCGGCGTCGTATCAGATCGAGGGTGGCGCCACGGCCGATGGGCGGGGCGATTCGGTGTGGGACATGCTCTGCCGCAAGCCCGGCGCGATCTGGAGCGGGCAGAGCGGCGCGGAAGCCTGCGATCACTACCATCGCTACGTCGAGGACGTCGGCATCATGCAGGAGATCGGGCTCAAGGCCTACCGCCTCTCGATCGCGTGGCCGCGCGTCCTTCCGAACGGGACCGGGACGGTGAACGCCGAGGGGCTCGAGTTTTACGACCGGCTCGTGGACGCCCTGCTGGCCGCGGGCATCCAGCCGTGGGTGACCCTCTTTCACTGGGATTTCCCGACCGCGCTCTACCATCGCGGAGGCTGGATGAACCGCGACAGCGCGGACTGGTTCGCGGACTACGCGCGGGTGGTGTGCGACCGTCTTTCCGACCGTGTCACGCATTGGATGACTCACAACGAGCCGCAATGTTTCATCGGACTGGGCCACTACTCGGGCACGCACGCGCCCGGCGACAAGCTCGGGTTCCGCGAGATGCTGCTCGCGGGTCATCACGCGATGCTGGCGCACGGCAAGGCGGTCCAGGTGCTGCGGGCGCATGCGAAGCGCCCGCTGGAGATCGGCTACGCGCCGGTCGGCGCGCCCTCGTATCCGGCCACGGAATCGCAGGCCGACATCGACGCTGCCCGGATCGCCGCCTTCCGCGTGAACGACCGGGGGTATTGGAACAACGCGTGGTGGATGGATCCGGTGTATCTCGGGAAATATCCCGAGGACGGGCTCGCGCTCTTCGGTGCGGATGCGCCGCAGCCGCGTGACGGCGACCTGGAGACGATCCATCAACCGCTCGATTTCTTCGGGGTGAACATGTATTCGGGCAACTGCGTGCGGGCCGGGGCCGACGGGCAGCCGGAGATCGTCCCGCAACCGGTCGGGCACCGGCTCACGGCGTTCCGCTGGACGGTGACCCCCGAGATCCTGCGCTGGATGCCGCGCTTCTTTCACGAGCGCTACGGGTTGCCGATCGTGATCACCGAGAACGGGATGTCGGGCGCGGACTGGGTGTCGCTCGACGGCAAGGTGCACGACCCGCAGCGGATCGACTTCCTGCAGCGTTACCTGCGCGAGTTGCGGCAGGCATGTGCGGACGGGGTGCCGGTGAAGGGGTATTTCCAGTGGTCCATCATGGACAACTTCGAGTGGGCCGAGGGTTACAAGGAGCGGTTCGGGTTGGTGCATGTCGATTACCCGACCCAGAAGCGGACCCTGAAGGATTCGGCGCACTGGTATCGCGGGGTGATCGCGAGCAACGGCGCGGATCTCTGAGCCGGGGGCGGGCCTGGTTGCCCCGCCGGGTTTCAGGCACCGGCGATCCGCCGATGGATCGCGCGGTCCGCGGAGAGGCGTCCACCGCCGGAGAGGATCAAGGCGGCGGCGATGCCCAGTACGAGCAGGAAGTATTCGATGCCTTCACCTTGCTGGGTGCCCGACCAGTTCATGAAGAAGCCGTGCCGGGTGTGGGCCATGAACATGGCGGTTCCGAGGACCGTGCCCACGGAGAGGGCGGCGGCGCGGGTGGCGAGGCCGAGCGCGAGCAGCAGCGGGGCGAAGAACTCGATGAGGATGGCGCCCAGGGCGAGCGGCGCCGGGATATGCATGGCGGTGGTGAAGAACTGCATCGTGCCGTTGAATCCGTAGCCCCCGAACCATCCGAGAAGCTTCTGGGCGCCATGCGGGAAGACAACGGCGGCGAGGGCGAGCCTTAGGACGAGCGGGGCTGCACTGCGGTCGGTGGCGCACAGCAGCGCCGCGAGGGAACGCGCATCCTGGCTCTGGGTGGGAGCGGAGACGGAGGTGTGGGCGGGGTAGGTTTCGGTTTTCATGGGTGTTCGGATCGGGTTGGGTTGTGTTTCGGACGGAAGGGTTTTGATCTTCCGATGCGGCAGGTTCGCGCGTCGGGGCCCGGCCCGCCAATGCGGCGAGACTGTTGCAGTTATGCGCAAAACGCATACCATTGCCCCCCATGCTCGATCGCATCCGTTCCCTGCTGGCCGTGGCCGAAGAAGGGAGCCTGAATCGCGCCGCGGTGCGCCTCCGGCTTTCCCAGCCCGCGCTCTCGCGCCAGATGCAGGCTCTCGAGCACGAGCTGGGCGGCGCTTTGCTCGAGCGCCACAGCGCCGGGGTGCGGCTCACCCATCTCGGCAACGAGGCGGTGCGCCTGCTCGGGCCGCTTGCCGCGGCGGTGGAGAGCGCCTGCGCCCAGATCCGCCAGCAGGCGCGCGGCCATCGGGCCGAGTTGCGCGTGGGGTATCTCGGTTCCGCCGCCCGGCGGTACCTCACCCCTGCTCTTGTGCGGCTGCGCGAGCGTGAGCCGGGCGTGCGGGTGCGCCTCGAGGATCAGTCGCCCGGGGAACAGATCGCCGCGTTGCGGGCCGGGCAGATCGACGTCGGGTTGATCGGGCAGGAAGGGCGGGCTCTGAGCCGGGAGTTCTACACCCGGAAGTTCGACACGCTCCGCCTGGTGGCAGCTCTGCCAACCCGCCACGCGCTCGCCCGCCGCCGCTCGATCCCGCTCGCGGCGCTGCGGGGCGAAGTGTTCGTGGGAGCGCTCGATCGCGAGGTGCCGGGCCGGAACCGATGGATCCAGGATCTCTGCCGGAAGGCGGGATTCCGGACGCGGTTTGTGGCCGATGGCGGATCGATCACCGAGACGTTTGCCCTGATCGCCGCGGAGGGGGCGGTGACGTTGTTGCCCGATTACTTTGCGCGCGAGGAGCGGCCAGGGGTGGCGCTCGTTCCGGTCGCGGATGCCTGGGCGGTCTGGGACTTCCTTGTGGTGTGGCAGCGCGGCGCACTGGCCCCGGCGCTCCGAGCGCTGGTGGAGGCGCTCCAACCCCGCTGCCGGTTGGATCGGGCTCCCCCGCACGCTCCCGGGAAACCCCGCAAGCCCGCGGCGGATTGAGCCGGGTCAGGGCAGATACCGGATCCGTTTGTTCACGTCGGTGTTCACGGAGTGGTACGGCATCGAGAGGTTGCCCGAGGCGAAGAGGGTCTGGCGGATGTGTTCCATGTCGTCGTTGCCGATCGCGTCGGTGAAGATCTCGCTGAGATACTGGATGCCGACCTGCGACGGGCGCATGAGCGCGTGGTCGTACAACTCGGGGTGCATCTGGCGGGCGTGGATATGGCCCCAGCGATCGCGGAAGCGGTTCGCGTCGAAGCTGTCCACATGGAAGCCTTGCTTGGGGTTCCATTGGAGGGTGGAGACGGCGTTGTTGTTGCCTTCGATGAGCAGGTCCACCGCCTTCGCCCCGAGCAATGCCGCGTAGAAGCGATCGAACAGGATCGGGCGCCCGCCGCGCTGGGTGTGCCCGACCTTTCGGGTGAAAATCGCTTCGCGCGCCGTTTCGCCGCGCCGGTACTGCTTGAAGAACTTGTCGCCGATCATCTGGACCAGTTTGGAACGGAGGGCTTCGGCGGCGCCGCTGAGCAGGAGGTTGCCCGCGGGGTCGGTGCTCGCCGTCTCCGCGCCGAGCTCGCGTCCGGAGGCATCGACGATGCCTTCGCCGCAGACGATCACGCAGTTTTTTTGGGTGTCGTAGATCTCTTTGACGCGTTCGACGAGGAGCTCGAGGTCCAGCGGGTGTTCGGGGACGATGATCAGGTCCGGACGTCCGTAGGCCGATCCGAGCGCGATGTACCCCGAGTGGCGGCCCATCACCTCGATGATGCCGATCCGGCGGTGGCTTTCGGCGGTGGTGCGCAGCCGTTCGACGCCCTGCGCGGAAACGAACACGGCGGTGGCGTAGCCGGGAGTGACGTAATTGATCATCCCCTCGATCCGGAACACGGTGCGGGAGGGGCCGCGTTTGTACGCGAACCCTTTGCGCTCGCCCGCCTCGGCCGTGCGCAACCATTCGTCGGGTTCATGCGGGTAGTTCAGCCCGAGATCGTTGTCGATGGTCTTGGGGGCGAGGACGGTCGGGAGCCGTTCGGCGAGCGGCTGGAGTCCGTTGAGAGTGCCGTCTCCGCCGATGCAGATCAGCCCTTCGATGCCGAGCTGATGGAGGCGGTGCGCGATCTGGTCGAGATTCCCGTGGTCGTTCGCGTCCACATAATCCCGCGAGGATCCGAGCAGGGTGCCCCCCTTGGTCGGATCGATCTCGGGGATCTCCTGAAAGAGCGGGTTGAGGTGCACGTGCGGCACCTTCGGGTTGAAGAGGCTGTTGAACCCCTTGATGAGGCCGATGAGCTCGACCTTGAGTTCGTTGGCGCGCGTGACGGCGCCGTGGATGGTGGCGTTGAGCGCGGGCGTGTCACCGCCGGCGGTCAGGATCCCTATGCGTTTCATGCAGATGCCCTTCCTGTGGTTGCGTGGGTTTCATGGTTCGGGGAATGGGGATCTGCCGGGGAGAGTGATGTGCGGGAAGGGGCCGCGGGTCAAGCCCCGCCGAATTCATCGGCGAGGCGGACGATGAGGTTGAACGGGATCTCGATCAGGAGGATCAGGGTGACGACCCGCTGGAAGGTGGTGGCGACGCTCGCGGGTCGGCCCGCGATGCGGACGGTGGCATCGGGCAGGCGGGTCACCAGCCAGAACCCGCAGACCAGGAGCGGGAGATAGAGTGCCATGACAAAACGCGAGCCGTCTGCAAGCGGAGAATACCAGGCGGTCGCGGCGAAGGTGAGACCGACGTACCCGACGGCGAAGAGGATCGGCCACGCGACCGGTGCGAGCCGGGCGCGGAGTTCGCGCCGGTGCTGCCAGGCCAGGGTTCCGGCGCAGAGCGCGGCGAGCAGGAGGTATTTGAAACTGCCGTGCGCACCGATGAGGTTCTTGGTCTGGAGGGCGGCCCCTTTCAGCAGCCGCCCGGCGATCTGTCCGGGTGTGTGTTCGCGGAAATACTTGCGGGCGCTCGGGATCTGGTCCGGCGGCAGCTTCGGCCAACCGACGCGGTCGCCCGCGGCCCGGGTCCCGCGCTTCACTTCCTGCCAGGAATCGTACCAGACATAGAAGGTGGAGTTCACGTTGTAGAAATACCGGCCGTAGACGCGTTTGCTTTGGATCAAGTACGGCGCGAGCAGGCCGAGGAACACGGCGAGCGTGGCGAGGATGCAGAGGGAGGGCATCCAGCGACGGCGGGGCGGGGGGGCGGAGGCATCGCGCGCCCCGCGGAACGCGAGGATCTGTCGGGCCGCAAGAACCGCCACGAACACCGCGAGGATCGGTTGGGTGGAGGCTTTGCAGTAGTGGGCCAGGGCGCAGAGCAGACCGAAGGCAGCGGCCCAGCGCAGCTCGCAGCGTCGGACGGCGTACGCGCCTGCCAGGAAGGCGAGCGTGATCAGGAAGTAGTAGGGCACTTCCGCCTTGAAGTACGGGGCGCGGAAGATGAGATGGCAGAAGGCGGTGATCAGCGCGAGGTTGAGGGCGGCGTGCGGCGGGAACAGCCGGAGGTACAGCGCGGCCAGCAGCAGGCAGACGCCCATCGTGAACAGGATGTTCAGGCGTTTGCCGGTCTCGAAAAAGGTGCGCTGGTCCATCTCCGGGCGGTAAAAGAACGAGTAGAGCGCCGGCACCAGCGGCATCTGGTTGCGATTGCCGACCCACTGGCGGTCGGTCTCGGCGAGTTTGATGGCGTATTCGATGTAGGAGCCCTGATCCGATTTCTTGGGATCGGTGTTCACGAGTCGGCTGTTCCGCATCGCTCCGGCCCAGAACAGCAGGAGCAACAGCGCCACGGCGAGGAGCGGGCCGAGCGGGCGGAGCAGGCGATGGCGATCGGTCGGCGTGGCGGTCACGATCGCTCCCTACACCGCCCGGCGCGAAGCGTCGAGAGCGGGGAGGAGGGTGCGCACGGGGCACCACCCAAACCCATCGAACGGCCCCCAGAGATCCACCGCTGGATCGCTGCTTCCCTCTCGCCCGGTCCGAATGGATCTGCTTAGATTTCCGCCATGCCCCGAATGCGTCGACTGCTGGAGAAGAATCGCGCGTGGTCCGAACGGATGCAGACCGAAGACCCGGAGTTCTTCGCCCGTCTCTCCCGCCAGCAGAGCCCCGAGTATCTCTGGATCGGCTGTGCGGACAGCCGGGTGCCGGCCAACGAGATCGTCGATCTGCCGCCGGGCGAATTGTTCGTTCACCGCAACGTCGCCAACCTCGTGGTCCACACCGATCTCAACTGCCTCTCGGTGATGCAGTTCGCCATCGATGTGCTCCGGGTCCAGCACGTCATCGTCTGCGGCCATTACGGTTGCTCGGGAATCCGGGCCGCCCTGCGCGGTGATCGGATCGGGCTCAGCGACAACTGGCTGCGGCACGTACACGACGTACGCGAAAAACATGCCGCCCGCCTCGGCCACCTCGCGGCCGAGAATCCGGCCGACGACCGGCTCTCCGAACTGAACGTCATCGAACAGGTGCTCAACGTCTGCCGCACCACGATCGTCCGGGATGCCTGGGAACGGGGCCAGGAACTGGCCGTGCATGGCTGGATCTACCGGCTCGACGACGGTCTCGTCCGCGATCTTGGCACCACGGTGCGCGCCGCCGCCGACACGCTCCCCGCGTACGAGGCCGCCCTGGCTTCGCTGGCAAACGCGTGACCCGTCCCCGCCCGGGTTAAACACGCCGGGGAGACCTTTGTCCTGACCAAGAGCAACAAACCGCTCGCCCGCCTGCTCCCCATGCGTGCGGTCAATCGCTCGCGGGGTTCCGACATCATGCAGGCCCTTGCCGGACTTCCTCATGATCCCGGCTTTGCCGATGATCTCGACCGGGTGAATCGACTGGATCGGGTGTCCGAGAATCCATGGGGCTCATGACTGTGGCCGCGACCGCGCGCGCCCTCGGGTTCGGCGTGCTGGTCGGCCCCTCCGATGGAGCCCATTTCCGCCGGGCCTGGGATCTGCCGGTCCGGGTCCTCGCCTGACGCCCCACACCCCCGTGACGGGGACGGATTCCTCTCAGGGGTCCTCCGTGTCTGGGTAGCGCGCAGCATCCTGCGTGCCTGCAAGGGCTTTCAGCCCGAGCATTGAGTGTCGCTTCATTTGGGGCTGCATCGGTTCGTCCGAGCGGGGATGTGACGATGAAAGGCGCACTCCACCTCGCCGCTCCCGAGCGAGGGTCTCTGCTTGAACCCGGTGAGACCAGAATCTAGCTTCAAACAGTGAATCCAACCGGGTCCAGCTTTCCGAAGGCTCGTCCGAGCGCGAGTGCGGATGCTTCCCGCGCTGCGGAGCTGGCGCGTCTGCGCCGGGCCACCGTTGAGGAGCGCATCAAGGAAGCCTTGTCGCTGCATCGCCGGTTTCGTGGCCTGATTCCTCCACGGAAAGGCGTGGTCGATGGATCCCGAAGCTGAGCTGATCCGCCAGGCGGAGGTGGTCGTCGAGCTTGCGGGGACTCTGGGGGTTGAACTGTTGCTGATCGGCGCTGGGGCATTGGCGGGCCATGGGTATGTGCGCCTGACCCAGGACCTCGACCTGGCCGGCAACCTTTCACTCGATCATCTCCGTGAACTGGCCGCGGTCCTGCGCCGGTCCGGGTGCGCGGTGGAGTTGAGGGAACCCGATGCGGAGGACCCGCTGGGCGGGGTGCTGGACATCCACGCGGACTTTGGGCAGATCCAGATCATCAGTTTTGAAGGGCGTTTCCCGGCGGTGATCCGGGACGCGCTGGGCGAAGCGACGCTCCGGGTGCGGAGGGACAGCCCGCTTCGAATCATTCCCTTGCCCCACCTGGTGGCGTTGAAGCTCTACGCCGGGGGCCTGAAGTCCAAGGCCGACATTGTCGAGGTGTTGTCCCGCAATCCCGATGCGGATCTCGATGCGATCGGGCTTCTCTGCGACCGTTATCGGCTGCCAGGTTTCGCGGAGATCCGCCGGGAGTTGGGGCGCTAACGCCGGGCGAAGAACCGCACCTTGCCCGCGTTCGGAAGGCGTTTCCGGTAGCGCATGCATCCTGCGTGCCAGCGAGGGCTTCCAGCCCGAGCTGTGGGCGCCGCTCGATTCCCGGGTTTGCCGGAACGTCCGCGTGGGGAGCTGAAGCTGAACGGTGCCCATTGATCAGATGCAAGGACTGAAGCTTGGGGCCAGGATGGGGCGATGCGTGGTTCCCCGCGATGGAGCGTGGCGCTTCGCGCGTTTGTGTGGATGTGCGCCTGGAAGTCGCACCTACAGATGGTCGATGGAGATGCGTCTGGACATCGGATCTACAGCGCGACCTGACGGTGCGCTTCGGCATCTCGAACGCGGAACACCGCTCAGCGCATCTGCAGCTGGAGCGGCAGGGCGTTGCGGATGCGGAGTGTGATGGCCGGATCGGGGCGGATTGCGGCATTGTTTGCGGGGTGGAACCGTAAGGTGCGCGCGATTGCCGGGAGGATCGTCCGTGCCTCGGCCAGTGCGAACTCGCGTCCGACACAGGCGCGGGGTCCGGCGCCGAACGGCAGGTAGGCGGGCGGATCGGGGTTGCGGGCGAAGCGGTCGGGGTCGAACCGTTCCGGCTCCTCCCAGAACGCGGGATGCCGATGGAGGGTGTAGGGGCTTAGGATGACGCTGGAGTTTCGCGGGAT
>Ga0073934_10011986_pt1 | contig 10332 bp, 10 predicted proteins | sample LarsenN4metaG_FD_76834 | JGI IMG/M metagenome (GOLD analysis project Ga0073934, IMG submission 76834) | Hot spring sediment bacterial and archeal communities from British Columbia, Canada, to study Microbial Dark Matter (Phase II) - Larsen... ... | reverse complement strand
CGTAACGGGCTGGATCGAGGATGTGGACAATTCAGAAAGGCTTGCGACAGCCGTTCTGGAAGCTGGTGAAGGAGGCGCACAGTGTGAAAGGATCGTGGCGAGCGCCCGCGAAGCGATAACCGTATGCGACTGGCGCAACGTGGGCCGCCGTCACTACCAAGACCTATATCGACCACTCATCGAAGATAGTGCGGCTTGAGCTGAACTGTCTGACGGTTTGCGCTGAAGTAACCGATGAAGGTGGCGATCGGAACCAGGCCTCATGAGGGCCCATGGGGTGGCGGTAACCGCTTCGTTACGTCGCTGCGTGATGCGCTCGTGAAGTGTGGGCATCAGGTGGCTCACGATCTTGCCAAGCCCGATATCGACATCCTGGTGATCGTCGACCCGAGATTTCGTTCGCCGCATGTCAGCTTCGGTGCGGGTGCCGCGCTTAGATACGTCATGTTTCGAAATCCGAAAGCGATAATCGTCCATCGTATAAATGAATGTGACGAGCGAAAAGGCGAGCCATTCATCAATCACAAGCTGGTCCGTGCAAACTATATCGCGGACGCAACCGTACTCGTGGGCGAATGGCTGACCCGGCTTCCAGTGTGGCGGGAGCATCTACGGTCGCCGTGGTGGGTGATCCACAATGGCGGCGACACCAGCGTATTCAATCCAAATGGCTTTACGCCATGGCTGGGCACCGGTCGGATCCGGCTCGTTACCCATCACTGGGGATACAACCCCATGAAGGGTTTTGACGTCTATTCGATGTTGGACGATTTGCTGTCCAAGCCCGAATGGAAGGACAAGGTAGAGTTCACATATATTGGCCAGTTGCCGGCTGGCTTCAAGTTCCGAAACGCTCGCTATGTGGCACCGCTGAATGGCAAGGAACTCGCCGACGAACTTCGGTCTCATCACGCCTATCTGACCGCTTCGCAGAACGAGCCGGGCGGCAATCATCAGGTGGAGGGCGCGTTGTGCGGACTGCCGCTACTCTATCGCGAGTCCGGCTGTATGCCGGAATACTGCCAAGGTTTCGGCGTTTCCTATTCGGGGTTGGATGACTTTCCTGAAGCGATAGAGCGGTTGCGAGCCGACTATGCGGCGCTGGTCACAAAGATGGTGGATTACCCGAATACGTCAGAACGTATGACACAGCAATGGATCAGGCTTTTTGAGCAGCTGATTGCTGATCGAGATGAAATCATCGCACGCCGCGATTTCATGCGCAGTTGGTCATCCTTGCTCGCCACGCAGTTTATCTACTAGCTGCGTCTGGACGACCGAACACCTAACTCCATGTCTAAGATGCTTAGGCGTTCCTTGTATCGTTTCGCGGTCGCTGCGTCGACTCTTGCCTCGCTCCCATTTCACTCTAAGAAGAAGCGAGCCGTCTTCTACGCAGGCGCGTTGGCCGGCGAGGCCGGTGGTCCGCTGATCAAAATCAAGCTATTGCAGCGGCGGTTTCCGCAGGCGTTTCCTGGATATTCGCTGGTTTACATGCTCTCGAATGCGATTTACCTGCCGCAATTTGTTGTCGATCGGCTGGCGGGGGCCGGTGTGCCGATCGTGCTCAATCAGAACGGCGTGTTCTACAAGGCCTGGTATCCCGAGGGCTGGGAGCGCGAAAACGAGCGCATGGCCGGACCGCACCGTGCTGCGAGCTATGTGTTCTATCAGAGCGAATTCTGCCGGATGTGCGCGCAACGGTTTCTAGGTCCGCGGTCGGGCGCCTCGGAAGTTCTCTACAATGGGGTTGACACCGATGCTTTTACACCGCGAGAGCGGCGCGAAACCGGACACCCCTTCACTTTCCTCGTGACCGGGCGCATCGGAGCGGCCACCGCACATCGTCTCAAATCGTCGGTCCAGGGGTTGGCGGCGGCGCGAAAAGGCGGTCTCGATTGCGCGCTTACAGTCGCGGGCGTCGTCGACGACGACGTGCGCTCGGACATTTCGTCGGAAATTGAGAGGCTCGGTGTCGCGGATTACGTCTGCTTCACGGGCAACTATCCTCACGCGAGGGCCCCGGAGGTGTATCGCGCCGCTGATGCCTATCTGATGACAAAGCACAACGACCCCTGTCCAAACGCCGTGCTGGAAGCGTTGGCGGCAGGGTTGCCCGTTCTCTATTCGTCTTCGGGCGGTGTACCGGAACTGGTGGGCGACGATGCCGGTGTGGGTGTGCCGGTCGAGCAGACATTCGAATATTCTGCCGTGCCGAAGGCCGACGACATTGCGATCGGCATGGAAAAGATCATGGGCGAGCGTGAAGACATGGCTGCGAACGCGCGCCGGCGCGCTGTCGAGCGATTTTCCCTGTCCCATTGGTATGCCCGGCATGAGGCCGTGTTCGACAAACTTCTCGGCGAGGGTCTGCAATGAAATCCGTATTGCTCGCCGTCGCCAATGGGCTCGCGTTTTTCTGGCAGCTGTTGCCTTCGAAGCTGCGCCGTATGTTCTTTAAAGGGATGTTCATTCTTGAATCTCGTGGCGGCGATTCGAAGGCTGCGCTCGTGAGGCTGTTTGCAATTCAGGATGACTGGGAGGTCGTCGTCAGCGAGCGCGCGATGGCGTTGAATGGTGGCGAGCATCCCAAGCATCGCCTGATGCGCTATCACGATTTCTTTGTCGATCGCATCCAGGATGGTCAGCGAGTCCTCGATATCGGCTGCGGCTATGGTGCGGTTGCGCGGACGATTGCGCGCAAGCGGCCGGCTTCGAAGGTCATGGGCCTTGACAACGATCCTGGCCGGCTGGGTCAGGCCCGGCGCGCAGACAATCCGCCCAATCTGTCCTATTTTGAAACCGACGCCACGAAATCGGTGCCTGACGGCCCATGGGATGTGGTCGTGTTGTCAAACGTGCTGGAGCACATCGCCGATCGGCAGGGATTTCTGAAAGCTCTCGTCCGGACAACGCAGGCGAAGCGCTTCCTGATCCGCGTGCCGCTGTTCGAACGTGACTGGAAGATGCCGATGCGGCGCGAAGTTGGCGCCAATTACTATTCCGATCCCGACCACAAGATCGAACCGACCGAAGCCGAGTTTCGCAAGGAAACGGCCGAGGCAGGTCTCGAGATCGAGGAACTGATCACGCCTTGGGGCGAGATATGGGCGGCGCTTCGTCCGGTGGGTAAGGCGGCGCTATGACGGTGCCGGCGGTCAGCGTGATCGTGCCATGCCATAACGGCGGCCGCTTTCTTGACGGTCTCGTTGCCAACCTGCGCGAGCAGACTTTCAAGGATTTCGAGATCGTCATCGTCAACAACGGCTCGACCGAACAGGACACGCTCGACGTGTTGAAGCGGCTGGAATCGCTAGTCCGCGTTGTCCATCAGGAGAATCGTTATCTGCCGGGCGCGCGAAACAGGGGCTTCGAGGAAGCGAAGGCCGACATCGTGCTGCCGCTCGATTGCGACGATCGGCTGGAGCCGACATTTCTTGCCGAAACGGTTGCTGCCTTACGGAAATCGCCGGACAATAGCGGCTTCGTCTTCACGCATATGCGTCTGACAGGGGCCGTCGATGGCATATTGCGGACGCACTGCAATCGCTTCGACCAGCTCTTTCTCAATCACATGGCCTATTGCCTGCTGACCAAGAAGAGCGCCTGGCAGCAGATCGGCGGCTATGACGAGACCATGCGGGACGGGACTGAGGACTGGGAGTTCAACATCCGGCTGCTGAAGGCCGGGGTCGGTTGGGTCGAGGTGCCGAAACCACTTTTCATCTATTCGGTTCGCGCGGACGGTATGCTGCTCTCCAAGTCCGCGCGGATGCATGCAACCATCTGGCGGCGCATCCGCGACCGCAACCCGGAGCTATACCGGTTGCCAGCGCTTCTGAAGGCATGGCGGGACAACCGTCCAAGCTGGTTCTCAACCCTGCGCGGTGCTGCGCTTTACTTGCTCGCGGCGCTGCTGCCGGAGTCCTGGTGCAACTGGCTGTTCTTCCGGCTGAACATGTTCATGCGCAGGCGACGCATCGCACAAGGTGAGCTGAAAGTGGTTGAGGCTTGATGACGGCCGATTTCGAACGCTCGATCGCCGGCCGCCGCGCTTTCGTGACGGGCCATACCGGTTTCACCGGAGGCTGGCTGATCTTGTGGCTGAAGCAGCTAGGGTGCGCCGTCTCTGGCCTTGCCTTGCCGCCCAATACCAAACCGTCACTGTTCAAAGCCGCGCGCATCGACGAGGGCATTACCTCCGAGTTCGGCGACATCCGCGATTTCGCGGTCGTTAAGGCCGCGGTGGATCGCGCCGATCCCGAGCTCGTTATCCATCTCGCAGCGCAGCCGCTGGTTTCGGTGTCTTTTGACGACCCGATCGAGACGATTGCCACTAATGCGCTAGGCACCGCGCATGTGCTGGAGGCCTCGCGGGTTGCACCCAACGTGAAGGCGGTCGTCTGCATCACAACCGACAAGGTTTATGCCGACGAAGCCGACATCCGGCCCCATCGCGAAGAAGACCGGCTTGGCGGCAAAGATCCCTATAGCGCTTCCAAGGCCGCTGCAGAGATCATCGCCATGAGCTATGCAACGACCCTTGCCGCGCGAGGCAATGGCTGCAGGATCGCGACGGCGCGCGGTGGCAATATCATAGGCGGCGGCGACTGGTCGCGTGATCGTATCGTTCCGGATTTTGTTCGGGCAGTGGCTGCCTCGACCGAATTGACACTGAGGCGGCCTAATGCTGTGCGCCCCTGGCAGCATGTCCTGGCGCTCGTGCACGGTTATCTGGCGTTGGCCGATTACCTGCTGCGGGGTGGTCAAAGTGGTTCGGCCTGGAATTTCGGACCTGATATTTCCGAAGCAGTGACGGTGGAGGAACTTGTGCGGAAACTTGCGGCATCGTGGACTATACCGGAGCTGCATGTGGTCCCAGCTGATTTTCCGGAAACGAACGTGTTGCGCGTGGACAGCCACAAGGCGCGCGCCGAACTCGGCTGGAATCCGCCACTCGACATCGATCGAACGATCGAACTGACCGGGGCCTGGTATCGTGCCTTCTACAATGATGCGGATTCTGCGCGGGCGACAACGCTTGCTCAAATTGAAGAATACAGGGCGCTTCTGTGACCAAGCCTCACAGACCGGTGCTTGTGACCGGGGCGAGCGGTTTTATTGGCCGCCATCTGGTTGAAGCGCTGCTCGAGAGCGGTACTGCCACCATCGCGCTATGCCGTCCAACGAGCTTTCTGCCGCTGCATTGGGGCGGCGCTGTTGAGCGGATCGATTGCCGAGACTGGTCTGCGGAAGGCATTGCCACGGCGCTCGGAGGGCGCGGGTTTGATTGCCTGTATCATCTTGCGGCTTATGGCGTGGTTCCAACCGATCGCGACTCCGGTGAGATGTTCCGGGTTAACGCGCAGCTTCCGGCAGAGTTGGTCGGCCTTTGCGGGAGGTCCGGTGCGGCGATGGTGATGGCCGGATCGAGCGCCGAATATCATCAGCCCGACGGCAAAATGCTGCTGACCGAAGACTCTCCGATCGAGACCGAAAAATCTTATGGTGCTTCGAAGGCGCGCGGCACACTCAATGCTTGCCGAGCCGCGGATGAAGCCGGCGTGCCATTGCGCGTGCTGAGGCTTTTCAATGTCTATGGTCCGGGAGAGGCGCCGCATCGTCTGCTGCCCAGTCTCGTTCGCGGACTGGCCGCTAACCATCGGATTTCATTGTCTGAAGGTCGGCAGGTGAGGGATTTCGTTTACGTTGGCGATATCGTAGAAGCCTTGCTCGCTGCAGCGGACCATGCGGGGACAGAGGGCAGGGAGACGTCCCAAGTCTGGAATGTCGCGACGGAGGATGGCCACAGTGTTCGAGAGTTTGCGGAAATGACCGCCCGGCACTTTGACGGTGGGGCAAATCTGCTTGGTTTCGGCGATATCCCGATGCGGCCCGACGAGATTGAATGGCTGGTCGGCAGCGCGAAGCGCATTCGTAAAGCGACCGGCTGGGCGCCGCGTTACAACCTTGAAGATGGGATTCGGATCAGCCTTGTTCGGATGACCGAGGCGCCGCTGAAGGCAGGGGCTGCTCAGTGAAAGTCGTGATTCTCGCAGGCGGTCTTGGCAGCCGCCTTGCAGAAGAAACTGCGGTGGTACCGAAGCCGCTCGTCATGATCGGTCCGAAGCCGATCCTGTGGCATGTCATGAAGATCTATGCTGCGGCGGGCTTCGACGAGTTCATCATATGCTGCGGCTACAAGGGGCACCTGATCAAGAATTACTTTGTCAATTACTTCGCAGAGAACCAAGATATCACTGTCGACCTGGGCAGCAACTCCGTCGCCTATCACGGCAGCCCATCAGAGACATGGAAAGTGACACTGATTGATACCGGCGCCGACACGATGACCGGCGGCCGCATCAAGCGCATCGCGCCGTATGTCGGCGGTGAAACCTTCTGTCTGACCTATGGCGACGGGGTGGCAGCGCTGAACGTTCAGGACGTCGTGAAATTCCACCGACAGCATGGCCGGAAAGCCACGGTAACGGCGGTACCCTCTCCGGGCCGCTTCGGCATCCTCGATCTCGGCGGAGACGGCAAGGTCTCAAGCTTTCGCGAAAAGGCAGAAGGCGAGACCGGCTGGATCAACGGCGGTTTCTTTATCTGCGAACCTTCGATTTTCGATTATATCGACGGCGATGCGACCCATTGGGAGCACGAGCCGCTGGAACGGCTGTCTTCCGAAGGCGAACTCATTGCATATCGGTTCAGGGGCTTCTGGAAACCGGTCGACACTTTGCGCGACAAGCGCGAGCTGGAATCTCTGTGGCTCGGCGGCAAGGCGCCATGGAAAATTTGGTAGGGGGGACATTAGTTTACAATGGGGGAATGAGTACCGATGTGAAGAGTTTAGTCGGTCGCTTTGTAGGCTGTACGATGAATGAAAATTTCCTCAGATATGCTGCCAAACTCGATTACGGGATAAGGATACAGAATGCGTCGCGACGAACGTGCTTATGACGAAAGCGAGGGTCACGACGAAATCGCCGCCATTGAAGCGCAATGGACGCGAATCTGGGAAAGGGGGGGCGGGCCGAAAGGCCGGATCGACCGTGTCCCCCGCCGAGAAGAGTTTGGGATGATGTGGCCCTATATTCAGCGGCTTCCGAAAGGCAGCCGTTTGCTAGACGGGGGCTGCGGCCTTGGAGACTGGGTCGTATGGTTCACCCGCGCCGGATATCCGACCCTGGGCCTGGACGTGTCGCGTGCGACGATCGGTAAACTGCAGCAAATGTTCCCAGAGAACGAGTTCAGAGTTGCAGATATTCGGGAAACTGGCCTGCCTGACGCATCGATCGATGCTTATTTTTCGTGGGGAACCTTTGAACATTTTGAAGAAGGGTTCGGGCGGGTCGTTCCCGAAGCGTATCGTATATTGAAGCCCGGCGGCCGGCTTTTTGTATCAATGCCGACCGTCAATCTCCGGCACGCCATTGGCGATACGATGAAACGGGCCCGAAATATCCCGCCAAAAACACAACGAACCCGTTTTTATCAATGGAGAATGACCCGGCGTGAGCTCGCTGATACGCTGGCTCTTCATGGATTTTCTGTCGACGACGTAAGAATATTTTCTAAGCGCAATGGTCTCCAGCGCTGGATCAGTGCCGTGAGCGGTATCGATGCGGTTTCGACCTTTGCGCGTGGCGCCGCATTTTTGATGGCACCATTTGTTCCCCGGATTCTGATTGGCCACATGATGCTTGCGATCGCTGAGAAGCCGCGCCGCTGATGCAAAGCGCTCGGCCGCGACTGGTCTTCCTCGTCACCGAAGACTGGTATTTCCTGATGCACCGGCTGCCGATGGCCTTTGCGGCGCAGCGCGCGGGCTACGATGTGCATGTCGCATGCCGGGTCGGCGACAAAGGTGCCGAGATTGCAGCGCATGGCTTCACATTGCATTCCCTCGACTGGAGGCGCGGCAGCCTGAATCCGCTGCATGTGACGTCGATTATACGGCGGGTCCGCGCTCTCTATCGTCGGATCAAGCCGGACATCGCTCACCATGTTGCGCTCCAGCCGGTTGTGGTAGGCTCAATAGCTGCGCTGGGACTTTCGCTTCGACGTATCAATGCTTTCGCTGGTCTCGGTTTTGTGTTCGTTTCGCGGAGCCTGCGGGCGCGCGCACTGCGGCCGGTCATTGTTGCGCTTTTGCGGTTCTTGTTGAACAACAGGAAGTCCGCCGTCGTGGTCGAGAATTCGGATGATCGTGCGGCCTTGGCTGCGATCGGAATCGAGGAGGAGCGTTTAAGTATCATCTCGGGTTCGGGGGTTGATGTCGATAAGATGAAGCCACTGCCCGAACCGGAGGGCGAAGTGACGGCGGCTTTCGTTGGGCGTCTCCTAGACGATAAGGGCGTGCGCCCGCTGATCGCGGCATTTGAGTTGTTGCGCAGACGTGGCGCGCGGTTGCGGCTGCTGATTGCGGGCGAGGCCGATCCCGCAAATCCGGCCTCCATTTCGCAAGCCGAGACCAATAGCTGGAAAGTAAGATCCGGGATTGAGATGCTGGGACATGTGGATGGCATACAACGGGTCTGGGAACGCGCCCACATCGCCGTGCTGCCGTCCCGGAGGGAGGGCTTGCCGGTCAGTCTGCTGGAGGCTTCGGCTTTCGGGCGCCCCATCGTCGCGACCGATGTTCCGGGCTGCCGGGAAATTGTACGTCATGGTGTGAACGGATTTCTGGTGCCGGCCGACGATCCTTCGGCGCTGTCTGGCGCGCTTGCCGTGCTCGAGCGCGACCCCGATCTTCGACGGAGGTTCGGCGAAGCGAGCCGCCGCATCGTGGAGAATGAATTTTCCAGTGTTCGGGTCGGTCAGCAGATCGTTGCCCTCTATGACAAACTGCTTGAGCGAAGTTCGGGTTCCGCGGTTACGCCTGCAGCTGCCTCGCAAGAACACCGGCGGCTGTGATGGACCAACCGATCCTCGTCACCGGGGCCGCAGGATTCATCGGCTTTCACGTTGCGCGAAAGCTGCTCTCACAGGGGCTTAGCGTGGTCGGCGTCGACAATATGACGCCGTATTATGAGCCCGCCTTGAAGGAGGCGCGGCTGGCCGAGCTTTCGACCTCGAACCATTTCGAATTCCTCCGGCTCGATCTCGCCGATCGCGACAAGACGTCCGCGCTTTTCCGCAAGCACGGATTTCCTCACGTGATCCATCTCGCGGCCCAGGCCGGCGTTCGCCATTCGATTACCCACCCGGAAGCCTATGTCGATGCGAACCTGCAAGGCTTTGCTAACGTCCTGGAAGGATGCCGCCACAATGGCTGCAAGCATCTGATCTTTGCCTCGTCGTCCTCGGTCTATGGCGCCAATACCAGGCTTCCGTTCCGCGTGAGCGACAATGTCGACCATCCGATCTCGATGTACGCCGCGAGCAAGAAGGCGAACGAATTGATGGCACATTCCTACGCGCATCTATTCCGCCTTCCTGTCACTGGTCTCCGCTTCTTCACGGTGTACGGCCCCTGGGGCCGGCCGGACATGGCGATGTGGATTTTCACGCAGTCGATTCTTGCCGGTCAGCCGATCAAGCTGTTCAACTACGGCAACATGTGGCGCGATTTCACGTATGTCGACGATGTCGTGGAAGCGGTCGTCCGCCTGATTGCGCGTCCCGCCGCGCCCGACCCGGAATGGTCGGGCAATGATCCGGACCCTGCAACGAGCTCTGCGCCCTATCGCATCTATAATATCGGTAACAATCAGCCGATCGAGCTTCTGCAAGTCGTCGCCGAGCTGGAGAAATGTCTCGGCAAGCAGGCGAAGCGCGAGCTGATCCCGATGCAGCCCGGCGATGTTCCCGCGACCTATGCCGATGTGGATGATCTGATGCGCGATGTGGGATTCCGACCATCGACTCCGGTTGAGGCCGGCATTCGCAATTTCGTTGACTGGTACCGCGGTTACACCGGAACTTAAGACAGTCGTGTTCTAACGGCGGTCACGAGATCTCCTTGATTAATCGCTCATGAACCAAGTTTTGCAGTCCGTCCGCATTGTTCCGCTTATCATGTGTGGCGGTGCCGGCACGCGGCTATGGCCGTCCTCGCGCGAGGGCAGGCCGAAGCAGTTCCTGCCTTTGCTCGGTTCGCGCTCGACCTTTCAGGAAACTATGCTCCGGGTCGCAGATCCTGAGACCTTCTCAAGGCCCATCGTTATCACCAACACGCAGTATCGCTTTATCGTTCAGGAGCAACTGGCTGAAATCGGGATCGATGCCGATATCCTGCTTGAGCCGATGCGGCGCGATTCCGGGCCGGCCATCGCTGCCGGCGCGGCGTTTGGTGCAAAGCGTGATGGCAATCCCGTGATGATG